>Ga0163144_10000338_pt1 | contig 108055 bp, 99 predicted proteins | sample OliLak19BULKMAT1_FD_123175 | JGI IMG/M metagenome (GOLD analysis project Ga0163144, IMG submission 123175) | Freshwater microbial mat bacterial communities from Lake Vanda, McMurdo Dry Valleys, Antarctica - Oligotrophic Lake LV.19.BULKMAT1 | ecosystem: Environmental > Aquatic > Freshwater >...
ACGCTTAGCAGACCGCCTACGCGCCCTTTACGCCCAGTGATTCCGGACAACGCTCGCACCCTCCGTATTACCGCGGCTGCTGGCACGGAGTTAGCCGGTGCTTCCTCACCCGGTACCGTCAGACTGGTCAAAACCAGTTGTTCGTCCCGAGCAACAGGGGTTTACACACCGAAATGCTTCATCCCCCACGCGGCGTCGCTGCGTCAGGCTTTCGCCCATTGCGCAATATTCCCCACTGCTGCCTCCCGTAGGAGTCTGGGCCGTATCTCAGTCCCAATGTGGCTGGCCATCCTCTCAGACCAGCTACCCGTCGTCGCCTTGGTAGGCCATTACCCCACCAACAAGCTGATAGGCCGCGAGCCCCTCTAAGTGCCTCGAAAGTTTCATCACAAGTCGATGCCGACGAGTGATCGTATGCGGTATTACCCGGCCGTTGGGCCGGCTATCCCCCACACTTAGGCAGGTTGCTCACGTGTTACGCACCCGTTCGCCGGTTGACCTTGCGGCCCCCCTTGACTTGCATGTGTTAAGCACGCCGCCAGCGTTCGTCCTGAGCCAGGATCAAACTCTCCAATGGATGTCTGATGGCTCTTCTCGCGCGACCTCACGAAGAGATCCGCGCGGAATCACTTTGAAAATTATCAGGTTGATATCTCGTCCAACCCCTGAAAAAGGCTGGAGTCAGTGATATCGCCCCGCACGTTTCAAATATCTCGATTCGATTGTCAAACAGCGTTGTACATCCTTCAACTTCTCAACTTCTATGTTTTCGCAACTCGTTGGAGCCGCGCAACTTACCTCTTTTTGTCCGCCGTCCACTCGACCGGCAGATTAGCATCTTAGCTTACCGGTTCTCTGGAGTCAAGGCGTCTAAACAACTTTCTTTCAGACTTTCTCGGCCGCCATCGCTCTACGCAATTGCTCCGCGGAGCCGATCGCTCGATCCTCGCCTTCCATCGAAGGGGTGGAGAAGTTATGACAAACTCCCGCCACGCGCAAGACGTTTAGAAAACTTCCCGGCAATTTCTTTGCGAAACGCCAAACCTTCAACTTCCACCTGACTCACGGCGACAAAAAAGACCGGCGATGATTCTCCGGTCGACTCAGCAGCTGCTGACATCCCTGGAAGTCTCCCTACACCTGCTTTGCTGTTCGTCGGCCTTGCCGCCACTCACGTGCCAGCGCGTCCGACAGAACGGGAACATATGTAACAGACACGCCGAATGGAAGTACCGAATGTGAAAATATTCACATACCATTGCCCGGCATTGCTCCACAACCCCTCACGCCGCCAGAGTCCCCGGCCACCCTGCCGTCCGCATCTGCCATTCCGGCCCCGCGGACGGTCAAGACTCCCCCAGTGTAACCGATTTGCAAGTGCCACTGTTGACAGATCGGTCGCCAGCGGAAACTTTCACCGCATTGATCGGAATGGTCCCATTGTCTTCGCCACTGCTTCTCGTGAGTTGCTTGGAGTCGCCTGCCCTCCCCCCGGCATCGCGATGTGGTAACCATCGTACTTCGATTTGGAGGCTTGAATGAGCTACCGTCGTCGCTGTATCGATCGCCTGCTTCGCCTCTGTTCCATCTTGTTCGCCGTAGTCGGATCGCTCAGTCCCTTCCTCAGCAGCGCACAAGGCGGACCTGGCACGATTAGCGGGACCGTCATTAACAGCGCGAACCGTACGCCTGTTCCCAATGCGCAGGTCACGGTCGCTGGCTCCACGCTCGGCGCCGTGACGAGCGCATCCGGCACGTACACCATCACCAGCGTTCCAGCCGGAACCGTAACGGTACGACTTCGCCGCATTGGCTTTCAGCACGCCGAGCAAGTGGTCACCGTTGCGGCGAACGGTACAGCGACCGCCGACTTCACCTTGACGGCCAGCGTCATCGCCCTTGACGAATTGGTCGTGACCGGCACCGCCGGATCGGCCCGAAAGCGCGAGGTGGGTAACGCCATTGGGCAAATCAAGGTTTCTGAAGTGCCCGAAGTGCCAACGAATCTTTCCAACTTGCTGGCCGGCCGGTTGGCAGGCGTGACGGTTGGCGGCGGGGTGGGCAATGCGGGCAGTGGCTCTGCGATTCGACTGCGCGGAACCACCAGTGTCACGCTGACAAACCAACCGCTGGTTTTTATTGATGGCGTGCGGACGCGAAGCGATGAATACCCGCGCAACGGCATCTTCACCGGCACCACGCAGCGCGGCGCGAATTCCTATTCCAGCCCGCTCAATGACATCAACCCTGATGACATCGACCGGATCGAAATCGTCAAAGGTGCGGCCGCTGCCACACTCTACGGCACCGATGCGTCCGCCGGCGTCATTCAGATTTTCACGAAACGTGGAGCATCCGGCGCGGCGCGCTGGCAGGTCCGCCTCAACGGCGGTGTCAGCAGCCTCCGGCCGTTCGGCACGGACTCGGTGCCCCTGCTGTTCATGGACCCGTTTTTGCGCAATAGCGATGGCGGAAACATTCCGGGGCTCGATAATTATGCGGCCCGTTTCGGAACCGCGGTGCAGGTTTCCGGAGGAACCGGCGACAACCTCAAATACCTGCTGTCTTTAAATGCGGACAATGCGGACGGCGTATTGCCGAACGACCGCGATCGCAAATTTCAGGTGCGAGCCAATCTCGACTTTCAGCCGAAAAAAATGCTGGCGGTCAACTGGAGCAGCGCCTATACCAACAATCTCATCAATCAAACACCGGCCGGGAACAACGCTCAAGGCCTGACACTCAACGCGTATCGGCGTGATCGCAACTACTTCGGCAGTGCGAACGTCGACACCATCAAGCAAGTCCTGAAGCAACAGCTCGCGAGCAATATCGATCGACTCATTATCGGGCTGACCGGAACGCTCACACCGTTCAACCGCTTCTCGAGTCGCCTCACGCTGGGCTTTGACCGTGCGGCACTCGAGAATCGAAACGTTCGCCCCTTCGGTTTTCCGGCCGCGCCGCTCGGAGTTATTCAAAACCAGCGCTGGGCGAACACCACGCTCAGCATTGATTGGGCCAATAACTACGAGTTTGGTTTGGGTCAGGATTTTCGCATCACCGCGTCCGGTGGCACGCAGTATGTGAATTCACTGGTCGGCGATGTCATTGCACTCTCGGAAAACTTCGCCACGCCCTCCGACCCCAGCGTTGCCAGCGGTGCGATCAAGAACGCTGATGAAAATCGGCAACGTGTCATCACGGGCGGCGCATTTGGTACGCTGCTGTTCGGACTCAAGAACCGCTACTTTCTGACAGTCGGCGGGCGCATGGATGGCAACAGCGCGTTCGGCACTGACTTCGGATTCCAGTTTTATCCCAAAATTTCGGGATCGTGGGTGGCCTCGGACGAGTCGTTCTGGAACCCGGCATTGGGCACGCTCAAATTGCGCGGTTCATTCGGATCTGCGGGACGAGCGCCGACTGCGTTCGCCGCCGTTCGCACGTACACACAAATCGGATGGGGGACCTCGACCGCGGTGCGGCCGAACAACGTGGGGAACCCCAATCTCGGTCCGGAACGAACCGCTGAATACGAATTGGGATTCGACCAGGCCCTGTTCCAGGGCCGGACCACGATTGACTTCACGTATTTCAACGCCACGACCACGGACGCGTTGTTCAGCGTCCGCTCCATTCCGAGTCTCGGCTTTCTGAACAACGAGCTGCGAAACGTCGGGGAAATGCAGAAGTCCGGAATCGAACTCGCGCTGAATCAGCAGATTATCGACCGCAATCAGTTCGGGCTATCGGCAGGCCTCAACATCAGTACGAACCAAAGCAACGTCGTCGATCTCGGCGGCGCGCCGGCGTTTACGGTCGGTAATTCCGGTTGGGTGGTGGAAGGCAAGCCAGCACCCGTTGTGCGCGGAAAACTCATCCGCAACGAGAATGCCCGAGGTGTCGCGCCCGATACTGTCTCGAATTTTGACTTCGGCCCGAGCCAGCCCACGCGCATAGTCAGCGGCAACATCAACATTCGGGGCTGGCGCAATATCAGCTTGTCCGCTCGCGGCGAATATCAGGGCGGCGCGTACATCGAAGAAGGGGCCTCATACAACGCGTTGTCGCGCTCGGTGTTGTGGCCGACGTGTTTTGATGCGTACAAGAACATCGCGGCGAATCAGCCGATCACGGCGCGCGAAACGTTGACCTGTATTCCAGCCAATGTGCGCACCGACATGTTCATCTTCAAGGCAGACTTCTTCAAGATGCGGGATATTTCGCTCACCGTACCACTCGGCCGGTTGATTCCAGGAACGGCCAGCAGCACGTTCGTATTTTCGGCGCAGAACATCTTCCGCAAGAACTACGGCATGCCGCTGTTCGACCCCGAGATGACCAACAACGATTCGTTCAATGCCACCGTGCGCGGCATCAACGAGCAGATTCCGGCACCGGCGGTGTTCCTGGTTTCTCTTCGCATCACTTACTAAGGAGCCAACCATGACCACCTCAAAAATACTGATCACCCGTGTTGTGCAGCGCCGCCTGGTTCGTGCGGCGTTCCCGGCAGCGATGCTGGCGAGCGTTTCATCGTGCACACTGGAGGCCACCAACCCTGGCCCCATACAAGCGGAAGCGCTGAATGCACCCAGCGCGCTGAATGCGCTCGTGGCGGGCGCCGGACGCGATTTATCGGAAGCCCTGAACTGGATTGCTTATACCGGTGGCGCGGTCGCTCGGGAGATTTTCCCGGCGGGGTCGACGGCCGCCTTTGGGATCTCGGTGCAGCAGCAAAACGGGAAACTCGTTGACGACGATGGCAACGTGTATTGGAACAACGCGCAGCGGGCCCGCTGGACTGCAGAAGATGCGGTAGCCCGCGCGAAAGTCGTCGTCGCAGCCACCGCCACAGCTGCGACGAATACATCCCTGATCCAAGCGCTTATCTGGTCGGGGTTCGCCAATCGCCTGTTGGGCGAAACATTCTGCGAAGGGGTCATCAATGGCGGGCCTCCAGGGCCGCACACGGTGTACTTCGAACGGTCGGACGCTGCATTTACTGAAGCGATCGCCGTTGCGCAGGCGGCCATCGCCTCGGCGTCGACGGCGAACCTCCTGACGTTGCGTGACGCTGCCACGGCTGGGCGGGCCACTGTACGGTTGCTGCGGAATAACCCGTCCGGTGCAGTGACCGATGCGGCGCTGATTGCGAACACATTCGTGTATCGCATGCCGTACTTTCAGAACGAGCTGGATCAGTACAATCGCATTTTTTGGGCGAGTGCGAATCAGCCATACCGCGCCCACACGGTGTGGAACACGTTTTATGAGACGTACCGGCGTAGCACGCGCGACGCCCGCGTCCCGTACGACAGCAGCCTGACAGTGTTGGTTGGTGATGCCGCCGTCGGTTCCCTGGGCCGAGTGCGTTGGTACTTCCAGACGAAGTATCCGGCGCTCACGTCGCCGATCAACCTGGTATCCGGCTGGGAGATGCGCCTTATCGAAGCGGAGGCCAAACTCATTGCCAATGATTTCACGGGTGCGTTGGCAACGATCAATGTACGGCGCGCCGCACTCAGCGTGCCGCTTGCCACCGCCGCGAACATCGCAGATGGTTGGACCGTACTCAAGCGTGAGCGCGGTATTGAACTTTGGCTTGAAGGTCGGCGGTTGGGCGATTTGCGCCGGTGGGCCGCATTGAACCGCCCGGGCGCGCTCGATCCGAAGGAAGAACTTCCGGGGCGCGATGTTTGTTTTGCGACGCCGCTGTCAGAGAAGCAGACCAACCCGAACTTCACGAGGCCGTGATGGTGTCAGCGTTATCAATGCGCTAAACGTCAGCACGCAAACGTGGCGCCTCGCAATTGCGAGGCGCCACGTTTCGTTTGGTACATGATGTCGCCAGCGAGGATCTGTTGCGACGCTTATCCGGATGCAGACCGAGCGGGTGCCGTGCCTCAGCACGCCACGCACTTGTGATTGTTCTTCGCGCCCAATTCCTCAAGTAATCTGACGGTGTCCAGGTACGGTGAAATACGCTGCACCGGTCCGTTTGCCATGTCGGCTGTGGTTTGTCCGTTGCGTGCGACCGCTTTCACGTCAGCTCCCTTCGACACGAGATATTTGATGAGTTCGTTGTCGCCCCGGGCAGCGGCGAAGTGGAGAGGGGTAAAGCCCCCATAATCCCGTGCATTCACATCCGCACCCAACGTTTCGACCAGGAATTTCACGCTTGGTAACCATCCATCGGGCGCATGACGATGATCGTTGGCTGCAAAACCCTGCCCAAAGCCCAAACCGGACGCTGCGTTGATGGGTAAAGCGCCAAGTCCTCGATCAGGGACGGGCGGCAACCCTGAAGGATCAAGTGTCGGTGACCGCGCAGGCGCGGAATCTGCGTCGGACATACGCGGTGTACCGGCGGCCGGCGGCCGGCGCGTGCGCGCAGCGGGTTTGATGGTGCCAATGTTGGGATCGGCCCCGGCCGCCAACAACAGCTTCATTGCCGGAACGTCGGTGGCGTAGGCTGCGCGGAAGAATGGCGTGGCGCCCGCGAAGTCGACACGAAGGTTGTCGCGATTGTAGGTGGTGTACCACAAGTTGCGTTTCAAACGAGCGTTCGGATTGGCCGACTGTTTCAGCAGCGCCTGCATGACTTCGAGGTACGTGGTGCGCTGCTGCAATTGATACGCCGGCTGCGGGGTGCGCGTGCTGGGCGCCCATTCCTTGTTGAGAATGCCGTAGAGCGGCGTCGCGCCTGCGTTGCTGGACAAGTTGACGTCTGCGTTGGCGGCGATGAGCAACATTGCCACATCATAGTGTCCGTTGATCGCGGCCATGAGCAACGGACTTGTATGATCGCCGGCACTAACCTGATTGACGTCGGCTCCGGCCTCGAGGAGCGACTTCACCACTTCCTGATGCCCTTCACGGACAGCCAGCAACAATGATGTGAGGCCGCCAATATGGCCCAACAGTTCAGTGTAGCCCGGGGTGTCATCATCGAGTCCGGCGCCGCCCTGCGCCGCCAAGCGCGCCTCTTCGGCCGTGTTTGCCGTAACAACACTGGCGACGGCAGTTGCCGTCGCGGCCTGAATTTCAACCGCTCTGCTGGCTTTGACCGATGCCTGCACCTGTTGCGAGCTGGGCAGCCAATTGGGATTCTTCGCGGCGCCCTGCTCCTCACGCAATTGCGCCAGCACTGCGTTGCGCTTCTGTTTGGCCTGCCTGTCCTGCGCCGTACTCGCGATGGGATCGATGGTCCGTGCAGCGCGACGCCAATCGGCACCGTTCGCCAGCAACGTGCGCACCGCTGCGGCGCGCCCGCGATCGGCGGCAACCATGAGCGGTGTATGGCCCCAGGCAGGTTCGCTTGCATTGGCATCGGCACCGGACTTGAGCAGCGCAAGAATGATGGTGCTGTCGCCACCCATCGCCGCGAGATGCAACACCGACACGCCACTCCCGGTAACCGCGCGCGGGTCAGCTTTCGCCCGAAGCAACGCGCGGACGACGGACGCGTTGCCGTTTTGCGCCGCAATGTGAAGCGGCATGAACGCACCGATTCGGGTAACGACCCCTACGTTCGCGTTCCGCTGCAGCAGAACCAGCGCCAATGCCGAATCGCCGCGATTTGCCGCCCAGTGCAGTGCGGTCATGCCGTCGCCTTGGGCGCCGTTGACGTCGTTCCCCTTGTTGAGCAACGCTCGCACGGTGGCGAGGTCGCCGCGCATCGCGGCGTCAGCGACCGCCGCCGATGGCGCAGCCACGGCTGTCGGCGAAGCAGTGGTGACCACAGCCTCACCAAGCCGCGCCGTCAGGACTGCTGGTGGCCGCGACGGGACCCGTGCATTTACGGGCACCGCGCCGATCAGCAGCAGCAGCCCGGTAGAGCTCCATAACGATGTCGCTGCAGACTTCCTCATACGGCTCCGTCTATGCGAGGTTAAAACGCAAAATCACCCGAGCTGTCACCGAACGATTTCAGGTCGTCCATTCCCAACTGATGCAGGAAACTCAGCATCGCATTGGCCATGGGCGTTCCATCCGGTGCCTTGAGATGCATGTTGCCGGCAAATTTTTCGCGCGCGCCACTCAACACAATCATGGGTGCCCGGCGATGATTATGCGTATTGCTGTCGGCCATGGGTGATCCGTACAGAATGGCCGTTTTTTCGAACAACGACTGCTCGCCGTCCATCGTGGTCTTGAGTTTGTCGAGCAGATATGGCAGCAATCCCACATGGTATCGATTGATGGCGGCGAACTCCTTGACGCGCGCCGGATTGTTGCCGTGATGCGAAGCCGGATGGAATCCGGTCATGATTCCGCTGTCCGGAAAAACGCGAGAAGAAGCATCGCGCCCCATCTTGAACGAGAATACCCGGGTCATGTCGTTCTGCAGCGCGAGCACTTGCAGGTCGAACATGATTTTCACGTGTTCATCGAACGAATCGGGAACGCCGGTTGGCGCCCCGGCAAGCTGGCGCTCTTCGCCACTGGCGTTGCGCGTCTCGACGTGCTGGATGCGACGTTCAATTTCGCGAATGTTCTGCAGATACTGATCCATCCGCTGCCGATCGCCGGTGCCGAGTTGGTTTTGGAGTTGGGCGACGCGAGTGGTAATCCAGTCGAGGACCGAACCGGTGCTGCGAGTGCGCGCGGCGCGCTCGCTGGCCGTTCCCCCGGCCCCGAACAGCTGTTCGAAGGCGACCCGCGGATCGCGAATCATCGGCAGGGGTTCAGTCGGCGAGGCCCAGCTGATGGAGTCGGTGTACATGCACGAATACCCGTACGCACAGCCACCGGCGCGATCGAGCGGTTCAATGCACAACTGCATGGATGGAATGGGGGTGGCCTGACCAAAACGTTTCGCATACATCTGGTCAATTGACGTGCCGACGAAGATGTCCGATCCTTCCGTTTGCGTTGGATGCGCCTGGGTAAGAAATACGGCGCTCGACCGGAAGTGGTCCCCGCCGATCTCCTCCGACTTGTACGCCTCGGCCATGCGAACATCGGTGTTGCTGATGATCGTCAGATATTTGCGCCATGGTTCGAGCGGCGCGAGCGAAGTGGCGCTCAGCTCGAATTCACCGCCGGTCACGGCGGGCGCCCACAGGTTCTGACTGAGTCCGACGGGACTGCAACCCGCTGCGCCGTGCACCATCTCGAAAAACAGGACACGCGTGGGATCGGCCACGGCACTTGCGCGACGCAGGCGACCCAAGGGCTGCATGGCGTCGAGATACGGGAGTGCAACCATCGCTCCCATCCCCTGCAGGAACGTTCGCCGGTCGAGCGGTTGCCGAGTGAGTATCGACGGAGGTTTCATATTCAGCGAGAAGGAGACGGAGGCTGACTGGTCGCGCTATTTTTTGCGGGATCTTCCACACGTTTCATCTGAAACGCCGGACTCTTGACGACGCCCAGAATGTATGCGGACAAATGATTGTCCTGGCGGGACGCGTCCCGCACAATTTTTCGTACGGTGGGCATGTCGAACGCTTCAATGCGCCGCCCGGTTCCATAGGCCATCAGGTTGCGTGTAAAGGTGCGAAGCAGCGTTTCCTGTTTTGACATCAACACTGCCTGCAACTGGTTCACAGTGCTGGCCTTGGTGCCGTCCCACAACTCGCCGCGCGAATCGATGGGCCGACCGTTGTCGCGAAGACGCCAGCGGCCTGTCACGTCAAAATTCTCAAGCGCAAGCCCAATGGGATCCATCATCTTGTGACACGAACTGCAGTTGGGATCCTTGCGGTGTTGCTCCATGCGTTCCCGCACAGAAAGCAGTCGCCCGTCCAAGGCTTCCGCTGTCGCTTCGAGATCGGGAACCCCGGGCGGTGGCGGCGGTGGTGGGCTGTTGAGGAATACTTCCATCACCCACTTGCCGCGTTCCACCGCCGATGTGCGTGTGGCGTGAGACGTCAGTGTGAGCACACTGGCATGCGACAGAATGCCGCGCCTGGTGCTGTCGGCGTACTTCACGCGCCGGAACGCACTGCCCGCTACACCGGTCATTCCGTAGTGGCGCGCCAATTGCTCATTCACAAACGTGTAGTCAGCGCGATATAAGTCCAGCACACTCCGATCCTGGCGGACTATATCTTCGAAAAAGAGTTCGGTTTCGCGCCGCATGCCATCGCGCAGTTGCTCGTCGAAATCAGGATACTGTCGGATGTCTGGCTGCACCATGTTCAAGTCCGGCAACCGAAGCCACTGCGCGGCAAACCGAGTTGACAAGGCACTGGCTTTGGCGTCGGCCAACATTCGGCGCATTTCGCGCTCAAGCACCGCCGGTTGTGAGAGGCGATTTTGCGAAGCGAGGTTGATCAATGCGCGATCGGGTGGCGCAGACCAGATGAAAAATGCCAGGCGGGACGCAAGGTCAAGATCGCTCAGGCGGTAGGCAGTGCCAGCTGGTGCACTGTCGGGTGCGCGTTCGAATCGAAACACAAAATCAGGACTGGCCAGCAGCCCTTCGAGAATTGAGCGAATTCCCGCTTCGAATCCCGCGCCCTTCGAACTACCGATGTCATACAACGACATCAGTCCGTTGCGATCATCCTGGGTGAGCGGGCGGCGATAGGCCTCGGTTCCCAGCCGTGTGACGATCGCTTCTGCGCAGGCTCGCGACGCCGCTGCAGCGGTCGCCGGACAGCTCAAGATTCGCTTGCGCGTCGGTGTGTCCGAAATTCCGGTGATAACACGCGGGCCCTTGACCGTAAACTCACGCAGATGCGGAACCTGTGAAAATCCATAGGCAGTCGCGTTGGATGTGCTGCTCAGCGAATACTTGAGAGGTGAAATAAGATCCTGCACGACGCCCTGAAAGGCGGGCGGAATAAACGCTGCTGAAATGCGATGCGCACCGGCGCTGATTCGAACGGCGTCGGTTGACATGCCCACGCCGTTGGGGTCGGACGCCGTCATAAAGCGGTCGATGTCGAGAAGGGCCGCACGTTCGCCGTCTACGGAAATCTCAATACGCTCGCCGCGCGCCAGGCCGCCAGCAAACGCGCCGGTGGTCTCGTGAAAGAAATTCACGTCGAAACGATAGTCGCCGTCGGCGGGAAAGTTGTGAATGACCGAGATGCCGCCGCGCGTTCCGAACGGCGCGCCTTCGACGTGTTCCACCTGCGAGGCCATTTTCGGTACGGTGTACGTGTACGCGGCGGGCGAAGCGTTCGGATTGCCCAGCGCCAACCAACTGATGTCGCTCGCGGCGCGCAGGTATCCATCAAGCAGGGTCGGCGAGAGTGCCTGCACGTCGGCGATGTTGTCGAAATTGTCGCTTTTGGTGTCGGCGGGCAGATACACACTGGCATCTACTTCGAGTCCCAGCAATTCACGAACGGATGCTTTATACTCCGCGCGATTAAGGCGCTGAAACGTGCGGGTGCCTGGGTTCGGGTGGGCAGCCGCGGCCGAGTCGAGCTGGCGCTCGAGCGAGAGGACCAGCGCGTTTATCGTGTCGGCAGCCGGGCGGGCAGATCCGGGAGGTGGCATCATGCCGGCGCGGAGTTTCGCGACCATCTTCTCGGCGATGTCCGGTTTAAGCGGCGCCGTTCCGACGTCGAAGTTGGTGAGCGACAGATTGCCACGCTGCATGGTGGCGTTGTGACATTTCTGGCAATACTGCTTTACGACACCGTTCAGTTCGACCGCGGACGGTCTGAGCACGCGGTGCGTTCCTGACCTGTTCGAGGCAGATCCGTTCGCGGCGATAGTGCGTACGAGGGGCGGCATGGAGTCTGCCCACGTCGTTGACCGCGGCGACACCGATGTCGTACGCGCGGCCGAGCCTGCAGGCAGGATGACGGCTATACCACCCAGCGCGACCAGCACGAAAAGCATCCGCACGAGCATCCTCGTTGTTTGCGGAAAGGTAGGATCATCCAATTGGTCCCTAAAGTACGGTCTTAGCTCGTGAGAAGGCAACAGTATTGTGTCACACCCCCGGACGATTCGTTTGGTCCCGTGCCTGCGCGGGTGGACACTCCAACACAGGAAAACGAGCCGTCACCCCACAGAATTCCGCTGAAGTTCAGCTTCGACATCTTCTCCGAGGTCGCGGCACTTGCCATCAACGTCTTTCCCCATCCCATATCGCTTCCCTGCTTGCTTCGGCGGCGTTCTGCGCGCTTGCCGCCGCCACCGCACAACCCCCCTCGCAAACGCTTGCGGATATAACGCCGATCACCACCGATCCGTTGTATCATGCCAAGGTCATCAAGACAGGGCCGACACGCGCGGCGGGCGTAGCCGACACCATTTTCCTGGAAGTCGGCTCACCGTTGGTGAATGGCACCGTGTTCAAGCCACATCGTGCGCGGGTCCGCGTTTATGGCGCTGACGGGACAACACTAACCAACGAATGGATCAACAAATTGACGCTCGGCGACTCGGCGGGACGCAAGATCATGCGGTGGGTGACATCGTCGCAGCCAATTGCCACCAATCCGAACCGGCCCATCATGGACTTGCGACAGACCTATGACGCCGTCACGCTGGCGCCGTACGGGTATTTACTGAAAGTGTCCAATGGTGTTGCCACTCGGCTCACCATCAATGGGCGAGCCGTACGCGGCACGCGGCGAACTCTGAATGACACAACCGTGCACACGGTTTCGGTGGATCTGGACCGTGCAGGGTTCGTCGCTTCGGCCAGTGACCTGGTGCCGGTGGCCGCCGGCATGACGCTGGGCGCCGTGATCGTCGCGCCGGAGTGGGGACCGAACATGCAGAAAGCTGAAGATCGCGTCTTCACCGTTGTGAAAGACACCGTGGTGCGTGTTGAAGGCACACCGCAGAAGTCGCGGAAGGTTGAGGAGCGCCGGCGGAGCGATCGCGCGTTTCTGGCCGCGTGGTATCTCACGCTCGCGTCGCCGTACATGGCGTACGGTGAGGTGCCGCTGCCGAATGGTGGCGTGCAGCGCATGACGGAGGCGCCGCTGCCGATGGCGGGGAAGAAGCCGTGAGGCGTTATTCGCGTGCGTAGTTACGAGCGACGACCATTGCTGGGGTGAACAGAACAAAACGGGCCGAAAGCTTTCGCTCTCGACCCGTTTTCAATGCTGCACAACCAAGTGCGCCCTCTAGGACTCGAACCTAGAACCTACTGATTAAGAGTCAGCTGCTCTACCATTGAGCTAAGAGCGCAAACGCGCCGAACCGGCACGCCGTAAACCGTTGTGCTGCGGGCAGGCCTACGAACGGAACGCGCCAGGAGGGACTCGAACCCCCGACCCGCAGCTTAGAAGGCTGCCGCTCTATCCACCTGAGCTACTGGCGCCTAAACCACGAACTCGCGCGGCGTCCGAGAACGCCGCGCCCTGCCTGCTCCTGCCTTTCCCGCCGGACCATCGAGTCGGGGCGACTGGATTCGAACCAGCGACCTCCTGCTCCCAAAGCAGGCGCGATACCGGGCTACGCTACGCCCCGCGACAACTGCAGCACAGAACGATGCACATCCTGCGGCAGCCGCATAGCATACACCAACGGACCCCTCAGGGTCAACTGTACGCGGTGTTCCATGCCGCATTTGTGGACAGTGCCGCCACGAGCGCCCGCACCGCATGGCCGCGGTGACTCACCACGGCCTTGTCTTCCCGGTTGGCCTCACCAAACGTGCGCCCTAAAGCGCTGGAGACGAAGTGCGGATCGTATCCAAAGCCACCAGAGCCGCGCGCCGAGCCGATGATGGCGCCGTGAGATTCGCCGGTAACCACCAGGTCTCCGCCAGGCCAGGCGCACGCGGCGGCGCACACATAGCGCGCGGCCCACGGTTCGGGGACACCAGTTTCGCGGAGCGTCCGAACGAGCCGTGCGTTGTTCAGCGCGTCGAGATCCTCACCGTCGAGATCATCCCGCCCGGACCACCGCTTGCTGCGAACGCCCGGGCGGCCGGCCAGCGCATCAACGGCCAACCCGGAGTCGTCCGCGATGACCGGGCGACCCTGGCTTGACGCCAGAAACCAGCGCGCTTTCGCCAACGCATTCTCTTCGAACGTCTCGAACACCTCGAGCGCGTCCTCGGCCGGGTGCGTGGCAACACCCGCGTCATCAAGATTGAGCACGCGAAATCCCAGGGCGATAAGCATGGGGGTGAGTTCGCGTAACTTGCCGGCGCTGCGCGTGGCGACCAACAACTCGCGCATTAGGGGTTTGTTGCGGCCCCCAACACTTTCGCCAACGCCTGTTGTTGCATCGCGTCCAGCGTATGAATGCCTTCCACCGCAAGATCGACCAGCGTGTCGAGCTCACCCCGCGCAAACGTGCCGTGTTCGCCGGTACCCTGCACTTCGACAAACCGTCCTTCACTGCTCATGACGACGTTCATGTCGACATCGGCTCGCACGTCTTCCTCGTAGTCGAGATCGAGCCGGGGTTCGCCGTCAATCACACCCACACTCACGGCCGCCACGCGGCGCCTGACCGGTGACGATTCAGCGCGCCCGGTGCGGACCAGCCAATCGAAGGCGTCTGTGACGGCAACACACGCGCCGGTGATGGCCGCGGTACGCGTTCCGCCATCGGCCTGCAAGACATCGCAATCCACCTTGACGGTGAACTCACCAAACCGGAAGTCGTTGATCATCGCACGCACACTGCGGCCAATAAGTCGCTGAATTTCCTGTGTGCGGCCCCCGATTTGCTGGCGTTCGCGCGGTGAGCGTGTTTTGGTGGCGCGTGGCAACATGGCGTACTCCGCGGTAATCCACCCTTCGCCACTGCCCTTTCGCCACCCTGGCACCCCGGTTTCGACGCTGGCCGCACACAACACGCGCGTGTTGCCAAAACTCACCAGACACGAACCTTCGGCGTATGGTGCCGCACCGCGCTCAATGCGGACGTCGCGAAGGGAACGCGTGGTACGGCCCGAGCGGGCCACAAACGGTGTTGGTTCAGAGGGCACGAAGTTTCTCGATGGTGGAGGTCGTGGAGTGGCCGGGCACCATGGGTACAATAACCACCCGTCCGTTGCGCGCGCGAACCACGTCGGCGCCAACGACGGTGTCGGGATGGTAATCACCACCTTTCACAATGACATCCGGCTCGAGCAACTGCACGAGTTCAAGCGGGGTATCCTGGTCGAATACCACCACCGCGTCCACCGCTTCCAGCGCCGCCAGCACGTACGCGCGCTCTAGCGCAGAGCAAACAGGCCGCGATTCGCCCTTCAAACGGCGCACCGAGTCGTCGCTGTTGATACCCACCACCAGCGCGGCCCCTTCGCGCCGCGCTTCGGTGATGACATCGACGTGTCCGCGGTGCAACAGGTCAAAGACACCATTGGTGAACACCAGGGCACCGCGTACCGTCTTGCGCCATGCGCAGGCCGCGTCCCAATCCATGATCTTGGAAGCTGGCATTCGGGGCGCGTGCGACGTTACCATTGTGACTGCGTTTGCTGAATGATTTTGTCGATCATGGTTTCGATTGCCAGTTTTCTTCCGTCGGCTTCCTGCCCCTCGGCGTACTGCCCTTCGCTCGTCATCCCCTTGCTCGTGAGCAAGGCTTTGCCGGTTTGCTGATTCATGATTTCGATATCAATGACGAGCTGCAAACTGCGCCGCGACATCTGCGACCCGCGAATGTCGGCAGACACGCCGGTCGATATGCCCGGTTCGTACTTGCCCACAATGCCCGTGATCACGACATCGGCTTTGTCCTCGGTGGCATCGCGCAAATTCAGCCGGTCGCGAAAGGCTTTGCGCAGGGCCTCCATGAGCTCTCGCTGAATTTCGGGCGCGTCCGTTTGATTGTCGAACGGAACGATGGCCATGGTTTTGAGTTTCGGTGGAAATCCTCCACCTCCGCCAAACGTGTAGCAGCCCGATGACGCGGTCATGGATGCGACCGCGAGCACGCTTGCCACTCTGCGAGTTGCGCGCGACCAGGCGTGCGCCCCCCCCGGTCGCGCCGCTCGCGCTTGCGCGAACCGTGCTTGTGCGGAATGCACCCGTGCCCAAAGCAGGCTACGGGCGGCGCCAGATTGCATCATCAAAGGCCTCGACAGAACGGGTTTCGGTGACGGAAATGCTGAGACTGCGGCGGCCACCTTCGTTCGTGTACCGCAGTTCGCCAGTACCACTTTGTTCGTTGATGGTCCGCGAGACCCATTCCTGGATCTTTCCCTTCTCGATACGCTCAACGCGCGCGAGCACGCGACCGGCGAATGTCACGCGCCAGATGCGCGCGGCGTCGGTGCCGCGAAGATCAGCGCGCAGCGTATCCCCATCAACACGGGCGATGGTGTCACGTGTTGGCGGGACGGCCAATCGCCCCAGCGTGGCCCACAACAACGGCAGGGGTGGAAGAAACCGGCGCACGAGATCGATTCCGGGAATGAGGAGCGAATCACCATCGAGAATGGCCATGCCGCCGCCCATGCCGTTTTTCAGAAAAAAATCAAGTCGCGCGCGTTCGGGCGCGGCGACGCGCACTACGCCATCGCCCTGCGCTTCGAACGTGTCGTCTTTGTATTTCCAGGTGAACGCCATCTGTCGGTTGCCTGGTGCCAACGACGTCGCCGGCAACCCGGCGCGCGTTGGTGTGCCGGGTAGCGGACGAGCGACCGGCGCGCAGGCCACCGCAACACTGAACGCAACTGCTGAAGTACCAACAATGCGCCCGAGCGGACGCCGTGTGAAACGATCGAGAAAAGACGTCAACGAATTTCGATGCTGAGTATGCGGTCGGTCTGCACGATTCGGTCGAGCACTTCGAAGCCTTGCAGCATGCGTCCGAATACGGTGTAGTGGCCGTCCAGGTGTGGTTGCGGCGAGTGACACAGGTAATACTGACTGCCCCCCGTATCGGGTCCCGAAAGGGCCATCGCCAGGCACCCGCGCGTATGGATTTGGCGAGTGAGCTCGTCGCGAATAGCGTACCCGGGTCCGCCACTACCCGTGCCGCGCGGATCACCGTCTTGCGAAACGAAATTGGGCACGACCCGATGAAAGAACGTGTTCCGGTAATACCCGCGTCTGGCAAGCTCCACGAAATTGTCGACGGTAAGGGGCGCTTCCTCGCCAAAAAGTTCCAAGGTGATGTCGCCCTTCTCGGTGTGCAGAATCGCGGTCGCGCGTTTTCCTCCGTTCAGGACATACCGTCGCACCAGCGTTTCGTAGTCGGACAGTGGCTTTACAACCGGCGCGACAGTGGCGGTCTTCCAGGCGGCCAACGGGGTCGCCGTTCGCGCGGCTGCGCGCTCGGCCGAATCACGCGGCACGGCCAAAGACGCGAGGCGCGTTCGCAGTGCCGGAGTAAACCGCGCGCTGTCCCGAATCCACGCACTGTTGACGTACGCGATGGCCGCCAGTCGGGCATCATCGTCGCGGTCGGCCAGATACCGCGTGTACGTGTCCAGAATTGCGGGCAAGACATCCGCATTCGCGGTTGTCGCCAGTGACCGGATGGCGGCGGTCCGCACGAGTGCGTCAGCCTCCTGCAACCTCGTGCGCCAAATGCGGCGCGCGCTGTCTGCCATGGCCGGTTCATCCGTGACGACTTCACGCAGAGCGGCCACCCCTGCTTCCTTGACGCGCGAATCGACGTCGTTTACGGCCCAGAGTACGTCGGCCATGCGACTCGTTCGTGACGTATCAGCCCGCCAGGCCGTCAGCACCGCCAAACGCTGTCTCCAGTCACCGGACACTTTCCATTCGTTTTCTGCCGCGGCCAGCGCGCTCACTCCACTCCGTCGTGCGCCGGTGAGCAAGGTGATCCGCACCGGGAGCGTGGAATCGATGGCCCACGTGGCGCGCCATGCGTCGGCATCGGTGCCCAACATCGGCAGAATCACTTCGGCGGCAACAACCCGCACATTGCCATCGCTGTCGCGCAATGCCCGCGTGACGGTTTCGCGAACCGACACGCCGTAGGTCGCCAGCGATCGCACTGCGTTCACGCGAACGCGCGGGCTGGTGTCCGTCACAAGGATGTTCAGGGCGTCCAGCGCACGACTGGCCAGCGAATCGCCCGCCGCAGATTTGGCCAACATTCGCGCCACGTGTTGCCGCGTTTCTTCGTCGCTGCTGTTGCGCAACGCCACCAGCGCGCGCACGCCGCCAGGCACCCGTGTGCGCGCAAATACGTACGCGACCGCGCGCACGACCTGCGGATCGCTGTCGTTCAACCACGGCAACAAGGTCGCCGCTGGCACCACGCGCAACTTACTGGCCGCCGTCACCAATGCGACGCGCACGGCCGCGCTCCGTTGCGCCGCTGTACTGACCACCAGCGGCTGCGCTGCCCCCTCACCGAGGGCGAGCGTCAGCACCGACCGCGCCGGGTCACCGATATCGCCAAGCGACCAGGCGGCCGCAATGGCGACCGGGTCTGGTGCTCCTGCAACCGCGCGAGCCAGCGCGACGATTGACGCCGTATCGCGGCCCAATCCCAACGCAAACGCTGCATTCGCCGCGATGGCGGTATCGGCATCCACCAACAGGTGCCGCAACTTGCCGTATCGCGCTTTCCCTTTCACCTGACCAATCGCCAACGCCGTTCGCGCACGTCGTGCGACGTTGACGTCACGCAGCAACTCATCAACAAGCACGGTATCGAGTTGCCGGCGATCAGTCATCTGCAGCAGCCGTGCTTCACGCGTCACTTCGCCACTTCCCGCCGCGGGGGCAGCGTGCGTACCAGAGGATGTGCTCGCACACCCCGACATCAATGCGAGCAGCCCACAGGCTACTGGCACGTTCAGCAGGCGTGTAAACGCCCGGCGTAATACGAGGCCCGTCATGCGAGGGCCCGTCCTGGCAAACGCTGGCGGCGTGGACACGCTGAAACCGCGTGCAGGGACCACGTTGAGTGAAATTCTGTGCATGTGCGTCAGCTTGCTGGGGTAACCGCCGCGGCTAACATGGCTCGCATGTCGGCCGGCATCGTCATGGGACGTCCTGCAAGATCAAGGGCGATCAGCGCAGTGGTCGCCGTAACCAGCGTATCACCGCGCTCTCCGTGCACAATGCGATAGGCAAAGGTCACACCACGCGAGCGAACGTCCCTGAGCGTGGTAAACACCCGAATGGCGTCATCATACCGGGCCGACCCTTTGAACCGCAGGCTGGCTTCTGATACCGCGAGCCGCACCCCCTCGCGTTCAAACGCTGCGTATGGCTTGCCGAGCAGGCGAATGAGGTCGGTGCGGCCGATTTCACACCACACCAAGTAATTGGCGTGGTACACCACGCCCATCTGATCGGTCTCGGCATAACGAACGCGCAACTCGGTAGCAGACTCGACGGGTGTGGCAGGCAAACACAGCACTCCGAGAAAAAGACTGGATGGATACGCTGTCCTAAACGAAGGGCCGCGCCTGACCGAGGGGAAGATGCGCGACCTGACATCTGCGGCCAAGCGGAGCATTTGTCGCACTCGCGAGCGGGGGTTAGACTGCTCCCTGTGACCCACGTCGCCCTGCCCGCCTCTCTGCCAACGCCGTCACTGGTGGTTGGGGACGCACATCTTGGCGTGGCCACGCCCGCTTCGGAACGGGCATTGATCTCCTGGTTCCGCCAGGCGCCGAAGGTAGCCAAGTCGGTGGTGATCATGGGCGATCTGTTCGACTTCTGGTTTGCATGGAAACATGCCATGCCCCGCAACGGGTATCGGGTGTTGGCGGCCATCGCTGACCTCACGGACGCTGGCATTCCTGTTATCTGGATTGGCGGCAATCACGATTGTTGGCGCGGTGACGTACTTGAGCAGGTGACGGGAGCCCGTTACACACTGCAGCCCTGGCACGGAACCATTGGACCGTGGCGCGCCGAGCTGGCGCACGGCGATGGCTTGCGGGACATCGAGGACGCACCATACCGCCGCCTCCGAGTGGTGCTACGTCATCCGCTCGCCATTCGCACCTTTGGATGGCTGCATCCCGACTGGGCCTCGGCGGTGGCGATGTCGTCGTCAAAAAAAAGCCGTCATATGCGCGCGCTGGATGGGGGCCAGGCCCTGCTGCAAGTCGCCACCAAACGGCTGATGGAGGCTGATGGACCGGATGTCATCGTGCACGGCCACACGCACGTGCCCCGCCTTGAAGGCGCGGGGAACGGCATCTACGCGAACGCCGGTGCATGGTACATCGATCAGCAGTATTTGCGGATTGATGATGACCAGATTGCGCGGCTGGCCTGGAATGAGTTGGGCGAAAGTCAGGTACTTGAGACGATCGCTTACCAACGAATGGTTGCGACGAGCGCGACCCCATCCCCATAGGGGCGCACCGATACGGTCGGGGTCACATCCCACAACTGCGCGGCGACAAATGCGTCAGCGCCAGACAACAGGTGATTGAAAAGAAGGGCTGCGTACCAATCTTCCGTGTGCAGGCGCCGCGTGCTGACGAGATCGGATTCGAACTGCGGCGGGAAAATCAAGAGGCCCCCAATTGTGCCGTCGGCTCGCACCGTGTAATTGGCGGGCAACGAGTCGCTGCTGTAGCGACGAGCCTGGCGCAGATCGATGCCCGATTTGCGGATCATCGCCAGTGAGCCCAGCTCGATCGCCGCGAACAGTGCGCCCGCTGTGCCGCGATCGAGTCGGGACTGGCCCAGTCCTGGCAGCATGAGCGAATACAGGAAGGCGCGCTTTGGCGTGATGGGCGGAATTCGCCCGGCGCCACCAAGTGGTTGCGCTGACCGGCGTACTTGCGCGCGTGGGGCTGCGACGCCCGCGGGCGTGGGTGCGACCCCCGGTTTCCCTGAATCGACGCGAACCACCGGAACTGGCGGCTTTGTTTTGGTTGTGTCTACGACCTGCGCCCGCGCAGGCCTCGCGAATGCGCCGGGCACGGCGAGCAGAATACCAAGACCCACTCGTCGAAGGGCAGCAGAATGCATGGCGCAGTTGTACACCGCAATCAGCGAGGTGGCAGGGCCGCGACTAACTCGATCTCCACCCGAACGTCGCGCGGCAGGCCCGCAACGGCGACGGTCGAACGCGCGGGCCGAGCATCGCCAAGCACGCGGGAATACACCGCATTCATTGCGGCGAAATCGCCCATGTCGCGCAGAAACACCGTCGTCTTGACCACATCACCCCAACCCGCACCCGCCTGGGCCAAAACGGCGCTGAGATTCTTGAGCACCTGTTCACTTTGGGCGGCCACGTCGGCGCCGACCACTTCCATCGACACCGGGTCGAGCGCAATCTGCCCTGCCGTGTACAGAAATCCGTTCGCGACAACGGCTTGTGAATACGGACCAATTGCCTTCGGCGCGTCGTCGCTGTGAATGGCGTGGATTGACATATGCAGGGGATGAGAATGTACGTGGCGTGAGGTACCGAATTATTCGATAACGTTAGCCACCTGAGTTTCGTTTGGCATTTCAAGGCCAAAAAAGGCACGCGTATTCGCCAGCGTCGCCGCGGCCAACATCTCGACCGAGCATGATCGCGCCGTAGCCAATTTTTCCAGGGTCGCCGCCACCCAGGCCGGTTCGTTGCGCTTGCCGCGATTGGGAACAGGTGCCAGGTACGGGGCGTCCGACTCGACGAGCAACCGATTGGCCGGCACCAGATTCAGCAGCGCCACGTCATCGAATTTCCTGAACGTGATGACGCCGCTGAATGACACGTACCATCCGGCGGCCAGACCTGCCTCGGCTAACGCGTGTGACCCGGTGAAGCAGTGCAGGACGCCGCGCACGCCGGCACTCTCCGCATCGCGCAGGAACGCGTGCGTATCGTCTTCGGCCTCGCGCGAGTGCAACACGATGGGCTTGCCCACCTCGGCCGCGAGCGCGAGTTGCCGGTCCAATACGTGACGCTGCTGTTCTCGCGGCGAGTGGTCGTAGTGGTAGTCGAGCCCGCACTCCCCAACTGCCACGGCCCCACGACTGACCGCCGCTCGGATGCTGGCCGGATCGTCGGTCTCGTTCCACTTTTGCGCATCGTGCGGATGCACGCCGCAGGTGAACCACACCAGACCGGGATACCGCAAGGCAATTTGTTCAGCGCGCAGCGCCTGCGTGGGCGATTCTCCAATACACACGAGGGCCTGTGCTCCTTGTGCACGGGCCCTCGCGATGATCTCGTCGACGTCGGCGGCAAACGCCGCGTCGGCCAGATGGGTGTGACTGTCAGCGAATTCAAACATGACGTGATGGCCAATGGTGGTTGGCCGTCAAGTTCCGTGCGTGCTCAGCGACCGACTTTTGTACCGACCATGGCCGGACGTTTCGCGAGATCGGCTGGGGTCGAGGCTTTATCACGAATAGCCAGATCGGCATGAGACGTGCCCCTGCGCGGAAAGCGATGCTCAATCCACATGAGCAACGGACCGGCTACATAGATGGAAGAGAACGTCGCGACGAAAATGCCGAAGAACATAACCCAGGCAAACGGCCGAATAACTTCGCCAGCCACGAGCAACAGTGCGAGTGTCGCTGCCAGTGTCGTGGCGTGCGTGAGCACGGAGCGCGGCAACGTTTCGTTTACGGAACGGTTCAGGATTTCGCGGAACGACTCACCCCGCTTCTGCTTGCGCAGATTTTCGCGCACCCGATCGAAGATGATGATGGTATCGTTGGACGAATAACCGAGCAGCGTGAGGATGGCCGCCACGACGGTCAGCGATACTTCGAGATGGACGAGCTTGATGAAGGCAAATGTCACGAGAATATCGTGGCCGGTTGCCAGCACCGCCGCCAAACCAAAGCGCCAATCGAATCGAATGGCCAGGTAGATCAGCGTAATCAGCGAAGCGATGATCATCGCTTTGATGGCGCCGCTGCGCAGCTCACTGCCCACTTTCGGTCCCACGGCCTCGGTGCGGACCACTTCGTACTTGTCCGCGCCGTATTTGGTGTTAAGCGCCGCCTGAATTTTCTTCGACACACCTTCGGCGCCAGCGGCCTGCGTCTCGACGTCGCGCGCATCACGCGCGCGCACGGTGTATTCCAGGTTAGTGCCGTACTGCTGAATTTCCGGGTTGCCTACTCCGGCCCCTTCGACGGTGCTGCGAAGTTCAGATACAGATGGGGCTTCGTTGAAGCGCAGCTGCATGAGCGTGCCGCCCGTGAACTCGATGCTGTAGTTCACGGCACTGTTCACCGCGAACGACGCCACACCGAGACCGATGAAGGCGGCCGTGGCAATGGCGGCCACTTTCCACCACTTGATGAAATCGAACTTCGTGTCGTGAAAAATGCGAATCATATGCGGCTCAGATGCTCAGCGTCTGGTTGCCGCGTGCGCGGCTGAGCCAGAACATGAATAGGGTCTTGCTGACGAAGATAGCGGTAAACAGTGATGCGAACAGTCCGGCGATGAGTGTGACCGCAAAGCCCCGAACCGGCCCAGTGCCGTACTGATACAAAACAGCGCCAGACAGAATGGTCGCCACGCTGGTGTCGACGATGGCACTCAAGGCATGTTTGAACCCTTCGTCGATGGACAATCGCATGGACTTGCCGTGTACCATTTCTTCACGAATGCGCTCGAAAATGAGCACGTTGGCGTCGACGGCAATACCGACGGAGAGCACGAATCCGGCCAGTCCAGGCAGCGTCAGCACGGCATCAAAACCGGCCAGGGTCGCCAGCGTGTAGATCAGAAACAATGCCAATCCTGCCACGGCCAGCATGCCGGCGAACCTGTAGTAGCTAATCATGATCACAACCACCAGCGCTAACGCGATGCCAAGGGCCAGCACCCCTTTGTTGATGGAGTCTTCACCCAGACTGGCACCAATGGTGCGGACTTCAGACACCTTGAGCGGCACGGGCAGTGCACCGGCGCGCAGCACCAGTGCGAGGTCCTGCGCGGCCTGCAGCGTACCACCACCGAGGGTGATCTGTCCGCTCCGACCAATGGCTTCGTTAATGACGGGCGCAGTAATCACGCGTTGGTCAAGCACGATGGCCATGTTGTCCTGCACGTGTTTGCCCGTTTCGCTTTTGAAGCGGCGCGCGCCTTCATTGTTGAGCGTGAACTGCACCACGTTGCCCTGCATGGGATCGGTGCTCGGCTTGGCGTCGATGAGATCGGCACCGGTGATCAACGGGCGCGTGTCGAGCACATACAGCGTGCGGTACCGCTGTCCCGTAACGCCGGTATCCACACCCCAGCGCAACACCTTGGCCGGCGGCATGGCATCCCTGACCGACTGCGTGCGCATGGCACTGTCGATGGCCTCGTACGCACGGTCCGCGATGATGTACTCACCCGGCATCCGGCCCTGCTGGATGTTGGACGAGAACAGTCCACCCGCCGCGAGTGCGGCTTTCAGGGAATCGGCCGCAGTTTTTGCGGCATCGACACCACCTTTATTCGCGCTGTCTTTCCGGACCGTGGAATCGTTTGCGGTTAGCAGTGATGTGACCGACTTGGACGCAGCCGTGTCGCCACCGGCCGTTTGTGCCGCAATTCTGATTCCCGCATTTTTGGCGGCTTCATCAAGGCGCGACAAGGACTTTTCAAGTGCACCGCTTTCGTCCGTAATCTGAAATTCCAGGAACGCCGCCTGCTGAATGAGCGCTTGCGCACGCTCCGGATCATCGATACCGGGCAACTCGACGATGATGCGATCATCACCAACCTTTTGCACCACGGGCTCGGACACGCCGAATTGGTCAATACGCACGCGCACGACTTTAAGCGCACGGTCAAGCGCTTCGCTCTTGTTGGCAACGGCCTGCTTGGACTCATCCACCTCGAGCGTCATGTGCATGCCGCCCTGCAAGTCGAGCCCCTGCTTCAGGGGCACACGCCGCACGGTATCCATCACAAAGACGCCGTCGCGCTTGACGCGTTCGACGACGGTTCGTGGAAAGAGGCTCCAGGCCGATGCCAGCAGGAGACCCGCGATAATCAGGAAGCGGTACTTCAGGTTCGCCATCGATGCCGGTGGCCAGAGGTGGTTGGACTGATACCAAAGTGAGGCGAAACCCGCCTAGCCTCGGAACTTACGTGCCGAGAGCGGCTCTAGCCAGTGCTTCGTCTCTCGTGAGCTGCTCTTGTAATGCTTCCGAACCGGAAAACGTGCGGGTCTCGCGCAATCGTGACACGAAGTCGAGCCGCACGGCTGCGCCATACCAATCATGCGAGGCGTCAAACACATGGACTTCGATGCGCCGCGCATGATCGCCAAACGTCGGCCGTGGCCCGACGTTGGCCATGCCGCGAAACTCCCCTTGCGGGGTCTGCACGCGAACGGCATACACCCCATCGGGCGGCAGCAGCTTTCGGGTGGGAGGCGGGTCGAGGTTGAGCGTGGGAAAACCCAACAGCCGGCCCCGCTTGTCCCCGCCAATCACCCGCCCGCTTACCCCGTACGCCCGCCCCAAACCGAGCGCCGCCCGCGCCAAGTCGCCCCCGGCCACCGCACGCCGAATCGCCGTGGACGAGACCGGATGCCCATCGGCGCCCTCGACGGGTGGGAGCACGGTGACGCCAAACCCGCGATCGACCCCCAGGGCCATCAGCAGACCCCGATCGCCCATTCGACCGCGCCCGAATCCATGATCATGACCAATGAATAACTCGGCTAATTGGTACCGGTCACGCAGCACGCGATCGACAAAGGTTTCGGCGTCATAACTGGCCAGTGCCGGCGTGAACGGCAAGACCGCCAGATAATCGATTCCCGTCTCGGCCAGCACTTCCAGCTTTTCGTGATGGAGCGTGAGCAGTGGCGGGGCGGCCTGCGGATTCACCACTTCCAGCGGGTGCGGATCGAACGTCACCAACAAGCTGGGAAGGTTGCGTTCCCGCGCACGTGCAACGACGCGCGACAGCAGATCGACATGCCCGCGGTGCATGCCGTCAAACGTACCAACTGTCAGCACAGTGGCCGTGACATTGTCAGGCAATCCCGTGTCGGGATCGCGATGGGACATCACGGTCACCCGGCGTCCCCCGAGGGCAGCACCACGCGTGGCTGCCAGCGATTGTTATCGGTCCGATACGCAATGGCCACCAGGCGGGCGTCGTCACGCAACAGCACCGCGCGCGCGCCTTCCTCACTGGCAGCAATGCTGCGCCCGTGTCGAATGTCGGCTTCCACCTCGGCGCCAATGACGACGTGCGTCATGTCCTGCAGTGCCGCCAGCGGCGACAACAGCGGGATCAGTCCGTCGGCGAGGGCGCCGCGCTCGAGGGTATCGAAGCACACTGCCTGCTCGATGCGACAGCGGCCACTCGCCATGCGGCGCAGTGTGTCGCAATGTGCGGCGCTGCCCAGTGCCCGGCCAAGGTCACGGGCCAAGGCCCGCACATACGTGCCGCCCTTGCAGGTGATGACCACATCCAGCATGTCCGCAGTCTGGGCGACGACTTGCCACTCGTGCACGACAATTTCGACAGCGTTCAGAGCAACGACTTCACCGCGTCGCGCTTTCTTGTACGCGCGTTCGCCGTCCACGTGTTTCGCGGAGTATGCTGGCGGCGTTTGCAGCTGCGCGCCGGTGAACGACGAGATCACTCGGTCGAGATTTGTCCAATCCGGAAGAGGGGCTGTGACGGTGGGCACACCTGTGGCGTCGTCCGAATCGGTTTCGAATCCGAACCGAAATCGCGCTTCATACACCTTGGGTTCCGCGTCCAGATATGTCAGCAGGCGCGTGGCATTGCCGACGGCCAACACCAGCAATCCGGTTGCAAATGGATCGAGCGTGCCCGCATGTCCGACGCGCGGTGTGCGTGCGGCCCGTCGCGCGCGGCCAACGACATCGTGCGACGACACGCCGGCCGGTTTGTCTACAAGCAACAGGCCGTTTTTGCACAACGCCACGCCTTCGGACGTTGACCGACCGTCGTTATTCGTCAGGATCACGGTCGGGGTCACTCTTCGTGTCACCCTCCGTGACGTCACTGGCGGCTGGCGGGGTTTCTTCGCGCACCTGCGCCAGCAACTCCTCAATTCGCCCTGCATAGGCCACCGACTGATCGGCCTTGAAATGCACTTCGGGCGCGTTGCGCAGGCCCAGTGATTTGCCGAGGAGCGACCGCAGATGCGCGGCGACGCTATGCAATCCTTCGAAAGTAGCCTTGGTGTCAGCGTCCGAACCCCGGACGCTGACGAACACGGTGGCGTGCCTTAAATCGCGCGTGACTTCGACTTCGGTAACCGTAACGAATCCTTTCAACCTCGGATCCTTCGCGCCTACCCGAAGAAACGTCGCGACTTCTTCACGGATGGCCGCAGCCACCCGTTCCGAACGTCTCGAGTCTCCCGCCATGATCAGTTCCTCAGTTGCCTCGCGCCATCTGCTCGAGCGTACGCGCGACTTCTTCGGTGCGATAACACTCCAACACGTCGCCGTTCTTGATGTCGTTGAAGTTCTCGACACCAATGCCGCACTCGTAGCCTTCCTTCACTTCCTGCACGTCTTCCTTGAACCGGCGCAGAGAAGCAATGGTGCCATGGTACAATTCGACGCCATCGCGAATGATGCGGATGCGTCCCTTGCGATTAATGGTGCCGCTGCGCACCGAACAACCGGCGATGGTCCCGATACGCGCCACCTTGAACACTTCGCGCACCTCGGCTTCGCCGTACACCACTTCGCGGCTTTCCGGACGCAGCATGCCTTCGAGGGCCAACTTCATGTCCGCGACGGCTTCGTAAATGATGCGATACAACTTGATCTCGACCCCCTCACGTTCAGCAGCCGAGCGCGCGTTATTGTCGGGACGCACATGGAAGCCGATGATGATGGCTCCAGCGGCCTTCGCCAACAGAATGTCGCTTTCGCTGATCGCGCCTACGCCGCGGTGAATAATTTCCACGGTGACTTCGGCGTTGCTGAGATGCTCGAGAGAATCGGCCAGGGCTTCGGCCGGACCGCCCTGATCGGCCTTGATGACCAATCGCAACTGCCGCTTTTGTCCCGCGGCGGTGTGCGACATGAAATCTTCGAGCGAAATGCTGCCGCGTGTCGTGCGGCGACTGTTCGCTTCGCGATTGAGGCGTTCACGGCGTTGCGCGATTTCACGCGCTGCGGCGGCGTCAGCCACCACGACCAGTTCGTCGCCGGCCATGGGCACACCACTCAGGCCCAGCAACTGCACCGGAATGGCCGGTCCCGCGGTCTTCACGGTTTTTCCGCGCTCATCATGCAGGGCGCGCACGCGCCCTGAGTAAATGCCGCAGATGTAGTCGTCGCCAACCTTGAGTGTACCGTTCTTGACAAGAATGGTCGCGACCGGACCCTTGCCCTGATCGAGCTGCGCTTCGACCACCGTTCCCACGGCCGGACGTGACGGATTGGCCCTGAGTTCGAGAATGTCCGCTTGCAGCAGAATTTGTTCGAGCAATTCGGCCACGCCTGTTCCTTTCTTGGCCGAGATAGCCGTTGCGAGCGTAGTGCCGCCGAATTCTTCGAGCACGACTTCGTGTTGCAGCAGCTCCTGGCGCACTTTCTCGACGTTGGCGGACGGCAAATCGATTTTGTTGATGGCCACGATCATTGGCACGCCCGCGCTCTTCGCGTGGGAAATGGCTTCGACCGTTTGTGGCATGACTTGATCGTCTGCAGCAACCACGAGTACGACGATATCCGTGACCTGCGCACCGCGCGCACGCATGGCGGTAAACGCCTCGTGCCCCGGTGTGTCGAGGAACGTGATTTGCCGTCCGTTTGGCAACGACACGTGATACGCGCCGATGTGCTGCGTAATGCCACCCGCTTCGCCCGCGACCACGTTCGCTTTGCGGATGTAATCGAGCAACGAAGTTTTCCCGTGATCGACGTGACCCATGATGGTCACGACGGGTGGGCGCGGACGCAGGTCTTCCTCGGCGTCCTTCTCGCGGCCTTCCGTCAGGTCAGCCGCGTAGTCGGATTCCTTGACGGCCTGGAACCCGAATTCGCCCGCGATGAGTTCGATTTGATCGAAGTCGAGACGCAGGTTGATGGTGACCATCAAGCCCAATGTCTTGAATGCGAAGCCGACAATTTGCGTGGCGGTGACGCCCAGAATCTGCGCGAGTTCGGAGACCGTGATGAACTCGTTGACGCGCACGGTCTTTCTTTCTTTTTCCGCCGCGGCTACGCGTTGTTCTTCAGCTTCCGCGCGCATGTCGGCCCCAAAACGACGTCCACCCGGGCGGCCGCGCGTCGGCGCGCCGCGCATGGCGGTCATGGTCTTGGTAATGTTGGCTGAAACGGCTTCCTGATCGACCGCCCCCCGCTTGCCTTTCTTGCCACGACGGGAAAGCTGCCCCGCGCCACCCTGAATGCTGGGGCTTGTGTTCTGCGTGTTCTGATTCCCCTGATTGCTGCTCTGCTGGCCACCGCCACCGCCGCTCGGCCCACCGGGTCGGCTCTGCTGCTGGCTACCACGACTATCGTCACGACGTTGGCCCTGACTGAGACCACCGCCGGGTGCCGCGGAGGCAATGGGACGTGCGGAACCGAACGACGGTGCAGCGCTGGCCACAGGCCGGGGACGCGGCGCACCCGGCACCACTGGGCGCGGGCGCGGGCGATCGCTTGGCAATTCACCAGCAACAACGGCTGGCGGCGTGGACGACGCCGCAGACACGCTGGCGTCCCCGCGGGGTTTGGCTTGCTCGGTAGCTGCGACCGGAGCCCTGTCGGCCGATGCCACCACCGAAACCGGATTTTCGACCATTCCTGGTGGAACGGGCACCGCTGCGACTGGTCCACCCGCCAGTTTGGACGGAATGGGCGCGCTGACCCCAGGACGTGCAGGTTTTGGCGCCACCGGAACCGGTGTTGGCCTGGAGCGAGCCGGCGCTTCTGTTGCTGGTGCTGACGGTTCAGCAACCGCAGGCTCCACGGCGGGTGCAGTGGCAGCCGGTTCACGACTTGCCACATCAACCTTGGGCGCTTCTTCAGCGGGTGGTGCCGCTTCGACCTTTGGAGCGACTGCTTCAATTGCGGGTGCAGTTTCCACGAACGGCGGCGTTTCATCCGGCGCTTCGGCAATGGGCTCTTCGGCTTTACGCCGACGGCCAATTTTCGGGGCGGCGGCCGGTTCGGCCTCTACCACGGGCTCGGGGACTTCTGCTGCGGCACCTGCGCCTGTCCGTCTGCGTCGAGGTGCGGCCACTGGCGCTGGCTGCGCCTTTTCGGCGCGAACGCGTTTTTCGCGTTCCCAGCGCGCGCGAATGCGAGACACCTGGTCGTCCGTGAGGAGCGACAAGTGACTGCGAACCGGAACATCCATTGTACGAAGGAGTGCGATGACCTCGTCTGCCGAGATTCCGAACTCACCCGCCATGTCGTGCACGCGAAGCTTGCTCAACCCTTCCTCCCACTGCGAAACGCGGGTCGCGGTTTTTCCGAGGGTGTCCCGGAAATGATGTCGCGAATGCCCCGCGCCAACGCTTGATCTGCAATTCCGACCGCTGCGGTGGTTTCCTTCCCCACCACAGCGCCCAGGTCGGCCGCACTTGGCCACTCGATGAACTCGATATGTCGTGCCCGCAACGTGGGCACAACCTTGTCCAGCGTATGTCGCGAAGCATCCATGGCCACGATGGCCAGGAATACTCCGCCTTTCTGCGCTTCAATCTTTACACGTTCTGAACCCACCACCACGAGTCGTCCGCGCATCCCCAATCCAACAAGGCCGCGCACCTTCTGGCGCGTGATCTCATCAAGGGCGGTAAGCAGCGCGGGCGCTTCGGTCACGAGGATCGGTTGCCTCCAGCACTGCCATCCTGTTCGTCTTCTTCTTCGGTGGTCAGTTCGTTGATGATCGACATAATGCGGTCGGCCTCTTCTGGCGCGATGCCCGGGAGGCGCAGCAGATCGTCGCGATCGAGATCGATGATGTCGTTCAACGTGCGGTAGCCCCCCTCTTCCAGCACCGCCACTGTTGCGGCTTCCAGCCCTTCGATTTCCGCGAGGGAAATGTCGGCAGCGACGTCCTGCTCTTCCGGCAACGGCTGGAAGATGGGACCTTCGCCCCCCTTCTCCAGCCATTCGCGACTGGAATAAAGATCGATTTTCCAGCCCGTGAGTTCGGACGCGAGACGCACGTTCTGGCCGTTGCGACCAATGGCCAGGGACAGCTGATCTTCGTCGACCACCGCTTGAATGGTCTTGGACACGCCGTCGCTGAACACGCGTGCGACACGCGCTGGTGCCAATGCCAGCTTGGCAAACCGCTCTGGATCGGGCGACCACGGCACGATGTCGATACGTTCGCCGCCCAGTTCGTTGACGACGGCCTGCACGCGCGAACCCTTGAGGCCCACACAGGCACCCACTGGATCGACGGCTTCATCCCGCGAAGTGACCGCGATTTTCGTGCGCGACCCCACTTCACGGGCGGCAGCCTTGATCTCGACGATGTTCTGCTGGATTTCGGGCACTTCGAGTTTGAACAACGCCTGAACAAACAGCGCATCGGCGCGGCTCAGAATGAGGCGTGGCCCTTTCGGAGTGTCTTCGACGCGCTTGAGCACCGCACGCACCGGCTCACCCTGGTGATAGTGCTCGCGGTGATTCTGCTCGCGATACGGAATGATGGCTTCGGCTTCACGAAACTTGTTCAGCATGACCACCAATTTACCGCGCTCAATTTGCTGCACTTCGCCCGAGAGGAGATCGCCGACGCGACCGGAAAACTCGTCGCGAATGCGCGTGCGTTCTCCTTCGCGCACGCGCTGGATGACGCGCTGCTTGGCGGCCTGGACGGCCGTGCGACCAAATTCCTCGAAGTTGACCGGAATTTCCATGATGTCGCCGAGTTGGAACTCGGGATCCTGGGTGCGGGCGTCTTCGATTTGCTCTTCACGGGCGCGATCGACGACTTCGTCCACGACGGTTTTCAGGATCACAATGTGAATTGCGCCCTTCGCCTCGTCGATTTCGATTTCCGCTTGCACGTTCGGTCCATGCTTCTTCGCCAGGGCAGCAAGAATGCCGTCCTTGAGAAGGTCATGGAGCGTCGCGCGATCCATTTGCTTCGAATTGGAAAGTTCGCGAAACGCTGCGAGTATCTCCGCCGCTCCGGACATCCGTTGTCCCCTATCGTTTCCAGTGGAACGCCAAACGGGCCTGCGAGACATCGGCGAGTGGCACGTGATGCTCCACTCCCTTCGAGTCTTTCAGAACCGCAACCTCGGCGCCGACCTCGCCGTCGAGGGCAAGGATTTCGACCTCCTGTTTACCGCCGGCAAGCGTGGCGCTGGTCACCGTAGCATGGCGCCCAACGAAACGTTTCCAGTCGGCTGCCGACTTGAGCGGCCGATCGGCCCCCGGCGAGGAGACCTCGAGCACGTATTGTTCACCCACGAGCGCCGCCGACTCGAGTCGAGCCTCCAGCGCCCGTGAAGCGCGTGTACAGTCTTCGATACTGACTTTGGTACCATCCCGGCGGTCGATGCGGACTTCCCACACCGGTCGCGTCCGAGAACCGCCCCGGCGAAGTTCGACGAGATCGAACCCCAGCGAATCGAGCTCCTGCACGACAATGGGTTCGATTGGCTCGCCCACGTCACTTCCTTTGTCCGGCACAACGCCGAAAAAACCCGCGTGAAAAAGGCACGCAAACGGCTTTGCGCTGCTGAAAAAGTCGCTTGAGAGACACCGTAAAGAACAAAAAAGTGTGGGAACCTTCCCCACACTTCCGGCGCACACAGAATATTGCGCAGTCAGGAAACGTACCCGAGGGCGCAAGCAGGGTCAAGCCGACCGGATCTCCAGGTAAAGAAGGGCAGACGGCTTGAGCCCGGAATTGGCAACGGGTGGGCGACGGTCGCTAGCCAGTTTGACGACACCGAACGGTGGCAGCTGCCAGCTTCGTCAGCGCTCAGCTGTCAGACCTTAACTGGCATTCGAATGGGGGGAGCCGATGTAGGCCAACACCCCCAGCTGCCGCCCTGCCTCACCGGCCCGATGGCTGAAAAAGCGCCCTCCGCCACAACGGGTGCACCACTTACTGATTTCGATATTGCGGACACCCAAGGCATACGCCTGCTCGGCGAGTACGGCTCGGACGTCGAGGTGTCCCTTTTCTGTAGCGGGCCGGCCGGTGACCGCTTGCAATACCTCGGGTCCCACCTCATAACAGGGCCCACAAATAGAAGGCCCCAGGTGAATGTTGCAGTCGGCGGCGCTCATGCCGAGCTGCCGCATGGCTTCGAGGCCTTGGCCCAGAATTCCAGCCGCGGTACCGCGCCAGCCGGCGTGTAACAAGCCGATGCCCAACTCGTGCGCAATGAAGACGGGCGTGCAATCAGCGATGGTGACGGCGAGCGCCGTCCCTCGCACAGTGGTCACGTGCCCGTCGACGCCACGTTGACGGAGCCAGCCCGTCCAGCCGTCGGCGTGCCGCGACACGGTGTTGCCATGTATCTGGTGGGCGGATGCCAGCCGACTGACGCCGTACGCTGCCAGATGGTCCTGCAGCAAGGCCCACCGGGCGGTCACAATGCTGACGGCCTCATCGCTGCCCAACCCGAACGATCCGTTCTGGGCAGTCGTGGTCCAACCCATCGTGCCGGGGGCACACAGATCCCTGATCGCCTCCGCGCCCGCTAGCGGCTTTTGCATGCCGGAAGAGCCTGAAGTCACGCCAGATGCGGAAACGGAGGGTGCAGCGGGCCGGCGCGTTTAGCGCGCCGCCAGTTCCACGCGCCTGATGCGCGCGCCCAACGCGCCGAGACGCGATGCGATCTGTTCGTACCCACGTTCGATTTGTCCGGCGTTGTTGATGGTACTGACCCCGTCGGCGCACAGTGCCGCGAGCAACATGGCCATGCCGGCGCGAATGTCCGGCGATTCAACGGTGTTCCCGTGCAACCGGGTCGGCCCCGACACAATGGCGCGATGCGGATCGCACAACACAATACGCGCGCCCATCGCGACCAGCTTGTCGACAAAATACAGTCGCGATTCGAACATCTTTTCATGCATCAGAATCATGCCGTCACACTGCGTCGCCGTCACGATCGCGATGGACATGACATCGGCGGGAAACGCGGGCCACGGCTGGTCTTCGAGCTTTGGCACATGACCGCCCAGATCGCTCTGAATGATGCGCGATTGTTCGGCCGGCACCACGAGATCGTCACCATCTATCTGACAACTGATGCCGAGTCGTTCGAAGCCCATCAAAATGCTGCGGAGATGACGAATGCCGGCATCGGCAATGCGCAGTGGCGAACGGGTCACGGCCGCGAGTCCGATAAACGAGCCGACCTCGATGTGATCCGGCCCGATGGTGTGGGTGGTGCCCCGTAAGGGCTTCCCACCGTGAATGGTGTACACATTCGATCCAATGCCCTCGATTTCGGCGCCCATGGAGACGAGAAAATTGGCGAGGTCCTGCACATGTGGCTCACTGGCGGCATTGCGCAAAATGGTGGTGCCTTCGGCCGCGACCGCCGCGACCAATGCGTTTTCGGTGGCGGTGACGCTGGGCTCGTCGAGAAACACATCGGCGCCCACCAATTTCTTTGCACGAAAGGTGAATTTCTCACCAAGTTCGTATTCGGCACCCAGTGCGTGCAGCACATGAAAGTGCGTGTCCAGACGCCGGCGTCCGATGACGTCGCCCCCGGGTGGGGAAAGGGTGACCGATCCACATCGGGCCAGCAGCGGTGCGGCCAACAGGATTGACGCGCGAATGCGCGCGCACAACGCCGGGTCGAGATTGGCGGCGCGCACCTCCCGCGCGTGAATACGCAGCACATTGTCACCCGTCCACACACAGTCAGCACCCGTAGTACGCACGAGCTCCACCAGCGTCTCGACATCCCGAATGCGGGGCACATTTGACAACACCACCGGCGAATCGGTCAGCAGCGCGGCCGCGATAATGGGCAGTGCGGCGTTCTTGTTGCCGGCTGGGCGGATAGTGCCGTTGAGGCGTTGACCACCTTCAACGATGAACTGGACAGGCATTCGACGGGCTCGGGGCACAGAGTGAAAAGCAACGGGTACTACGCCGCTAAGGATTGCCGTACTCTCACGGCAGCGTCAAGCGAGAACGCCAGATTGCTTGATCATTTGCTTGACCCGATGGCGGGCGCAGGGTACGATCACCTTCTATGTCACTAGCTCCTCAGATCACTTCGTGGCTGTTGCAGGCCGCCATACTGCCCGACACTCCGACGGTCCGAGTCATTCGGGGCGAGACGACCTGGTTCGACTTGACGAGCGGCACCCTGCAACTGATCGTCCTCGTGCTGGCGATTGTGGTGCTGGGCGCCCTGGCGTTCATGCTGGTGGCCCTCAAGAAGGGGTTGGACGCGCTCAAGGAGTCCGTTGAAAAGCTGTCGGCCGATTCGCGCCCACTCATTGCCACGGCCAATCAGGTAGCGGGTGATGCGCGCGAGGTAGTGGCCATGCTGCGTACCGACGTGGAACGCGTCACCAAAGCGGCCGGTGCACTGAGCGAACAGCTGCTGGACGTCGCAGCAGTGACTGAACGCCGCATGGATGATATCAACGCAGTCATTGACGTCGTTCAGGGAGAACTGGAGGAAACGGTCCTTTCTGCGGCGGCGTCACTGCGTGGGGTACGCCAGGGTGGGCGCGCGATTGCTGGCGCGCTCGGACCGCGACGCAAGCAAGGCAGTGGCGTCGCAGGCGCCCGTGATCGCGAACGGCTTGATCACAACACGGCCGAGCACGAGCGCGAACGGCTTGCCCGCCGGCAAGAACGCCGCCAACGAGAGGAAGCGCGGCGTTATCGCGAAAATGGGTAGTCGGCTGGCCGGGTGGTTGGGGTGGAGCGCACCGTGGGTGGTGGGGTGTCTGGCCCTCATGTTAACACCTGCCGAGCTCTGGGCGTGGACGCCTGGCACGCATGTATTTCTGGGCGATGCGGTGCTCAGAAACCTGTCACTATTACCGCCACACGCGGCCGAGTTGCTGGCCGCATTTCCGTCGGACTTTTTGTACGGCTCCATCGCCGCCGACACCAGTATTGCCAAGAAATATGCGGCAGTAGGTCGACATTGCCATTCATGGAAGATCGGGTTGGAAATTCGCGATCAGGCGGAAGAGCGTGCCTTGCAGGCATTTTCGTTGGGTTACCTCGCGCATCTCGCCGCTGACGCGGTGGCGCACAACTTTTTTGTGCCGCGCCAACTGGCGGTGACATCGAGCACGACCGCAGTTGGTCACAGCTATTGGGAAAGCCGCATTGATACGCACATTGGCGATATCTGGCCGCGCCGCGCGCGTGAGTTGCTCCTCATGGACCACGGACATTCGGATGGGCATCTGGATCGCATTCTCAGTCCAACGTTGTTTGGCAACGCGACCAACCGGCGCATTTTTCGCGGCATGGTACGTGTCACCGACTCCGACTCATGGCAGCGCATCTTTCAATTGGTCTCCGAGAACAGCCGTTGGGATTTGTCGGATTCCGATGTCGCGCGGTATCTGTCGCGGTCGTACGATTATATCATCGACCTGTTGAATAGATGGGACACGAGCGAACCATTCCCCCTTGATCCATCGGGGGACGAGCCGCTCCGTCAGGCGAAGAAAGTGCGACGCACGGCCCGACGTGAAGGCGGGGATGTGCGCGCCGCGCTGTCAGCCGATCGCATGTTCGGTTTGCCCGCGACGTTGTTGACGTACAGCGCAAAACTTGACATGCCATTCCTCAGCCGATAGTCGCGCACAGGGCGATCCCGCGTCAGGGGCGACGCGACGCGAGCAACTGATTCAGTCGTTTGGGATCGGCGCTGCCCTTCGACTTTCGCATGACGTGCCCAATCAACACGCCCTGAAGCTTCTGTTCGCCACCAAGGAAGCGACGCGCTTCTTCGGGGAACTCTGCCAGCACTTCGTCAATCCAGCCTTGCAGGGCGCTGCTGTCGGACACCTTGAGCAACCCCTCTCGCTCGGCGATCGCGAGCGGGCTTGCAACGGTTTCGACTTCCAGAATGGCGAACACCTGGCGCGCCGCCGTGTTGGAAAGTTTGCCATCACCTTCAAGACGAATGAGTTCACCGACGCTCTGCGCGCTGACCGGGTGCGCTTCCATCGCGATTCCGGATGCGTTGGCGGAAGCCTGCAGCGGACCCAACACCCAATTGGCAGCGCGACGCGCGTCGCCGGATGTGGCGGCAATGGTTTCAAACCGTGCGGCCATGGCCATCGTGGCCGTGAGCACTTCGATGTCGGTGGCGGGAATACCGTATTGCGAGGCGAATCGGGCGCGGCGTGCCTGCGGCAGTTCGGGCAGCTGGTCGCGTTGATTCGCAATCCACGCGGCCGCCAGCACCAGCGGCGGCAAATCGGGCTCGGGGAAATACCGGTAGTCGTGACTGGCTTCCTTGCTGCGCGCCGGTCGAATGTCTTCTGTGTGGCCGTCCCACAACATTGTTTGCTGAACGATGTTCCCACCCGCCGCCAGCACGGTACACTGCCGCGCAAACTCGATGTCAATGCAGCGTTCCACGCCGGAAATCGTGTTGAGATTCTTCACTTCGGTTCGTGTTCCCAACGCAGTCGTGCCGCGCACGCGTGCGGAAAGGTTGACATCAACGCGCAGCGACCCTTCCTCCATGTTGGCGTCGGACACGTCCACGTATTCAAGAATTTGCTTGAGTGTTCGTACATACGCACCGGCTTCGGCCGCGGAGCGGATGTCTGGTTCCGATACGATTTCGACGAGCGGTGTGCCGGAACGATTCAGGTCAATGGCCGAGTCGCGGTCGAAACGATCGTGCACCGATTTGCCGGCGTCTTCTTCCATGTGCACACGCGTGATGCGAATGATCACCGGGGTGCCGTCACGTTGCACTCCGACGTCCAGGTGGCCGGCAGTTGCGAGCGGCTGATCGAACTGCGAAATTTGGTACCCCTTGGGCAGGTCGGGATAGAAGTAGTGCTTGCGCGCGAAAATTGATTGTAGATGCACCGTACAGCCCAATGCGAGCGAGGCGCGTGTGGCGAGTTGCACGGCGTGCGCATTCAGCACCGGCAGCGCGCCGGGTAGGCCGAGACAGACCGGGCACGTATTGGCATTGGGTGCGTCGCCAAAGCTGGTGCGGCAGCCGCAAAACGCCTTGGTGTCGGTGCGCAGCTGGCAGTGCACTTCCAGACCGATGACCATCTCGTAAGCATCGGTCACGTTCGATCGTGGCCGAGGCGTGGCGACGCTCATTGATGCGCCTCCGCGCCCAGCGATTGCTCCAGCGCGTATGCGACGCGGAACATGGTGGCCTCGTCGAAGTGAGACGCCAGCAATTGTCCGCCAATTGGCAGCCCATGCATGCGCCCGATGGGCAATGACATTGCAGGAATGCCCGCCAGGTTTGCGGTGACCGTAAAAATGTCGCTCAGGTACATCTCATATGGATCGGAGACGGCGCCAATTTTGAATGCGGGTGTTGGCGTAGTGGGAGTGAGCAACACGTGTACGCCACTATTGAAAACGGTCTGGAAATCCTGCGCAATGAGTTCGCGTACAGACTGCGCGCGGCGATAATATGCGTCGTAGTAGCCGGCGCTCAGCACGTACGTTCCCAGCAGAATGCGGCGTGTGACTTCGGCACCAAACCCTTCGGAACGCGTGTTTTCGTACAACGCGCGCAAACCGTTACCGGCCTTTCGCAACCCGTACCGCACGCCGTCGAACCGCGCGAGATTGCTGGATGCTTCTGCCGGGGCGACGATATAGTAGACGGGCACTGCAAGGTCCGTGTACGGCAACGACACGTCGCGCACTTCCGCGCCCAGTGATTGCAACCGATCGCGAGCGCGTTCGCAGAGAGCACGAATAGCCGGGTCGAGCGATGAGGGGAAATACTCCCTCGGCCATCCGACCACCATGCCCTGCAGCGGGCGGAACGCCGTGGCATTGCGCGATTCGCGGTAGTCGGCCACTGGCACGGATGCCGACGTCGCATCGAGTTCATCACGTCCAGCAATGACTTGCAGACCCAGCGCCGCGTCATCGACCGTCTGGCCAAACACGCCGATGTGGTCCAGTGACGATGCGTATGCCACAAGTCCGTGTCGGCTGACGCGTCCATAGGTGGGTTTCACACCAACAATGCCGCAGAACGCCGCGGGCTGTCGCACCGATCCGCCGGTTTCCGACCCCAAGGCGATCCGTACCGCACCGGCCGCAACGGCGACCGCCGAACCGCCTGACGATCCACCGGGAACTCGCGTGGGGTCGATGGGATTGCGCGTTGGGCCGTACGCGCTGTTTTCGGTGGACGACCCCATGGCGAATTCGTCCATGTTGGTCTTGCCAACCAGCAACGCGCCGGCCGCACGCAAACGCGCGACCGCTGTGGCTTCAAAGGGGCTGGTGTATCCCTCAAGAATGCGCGACCCGCAGGTGGTCGGCATGCGCAACGTGGCAATGTTGTCTTTCACCATGACCGGCACGCCCGCCAACGGCAGCAACAGCGAATCCACAGTCTCTGCTTCGACGGCACTGCGGATGATTTGCGCGAGTGCCAGTCCGTCGTGGTCGGCACCTTCGGCGTCGGTGTACAACACCGCGTTCAGCCCATCGCGGCCCGCGGTTGTCGCGGCTACGTGCGCCAGCGACGCGTGCGCGGCGTCGCGTGATGCGAGATCGCCCTCGCGCACCTGTTGCGCCAACGTTGCGGCGGCAAGCGACAGCACGCCGGCAGGCTGATAGAGGTTCACGATGCTGTCTCGTCGTCAGGCGCAACGTTCGCGCGCGTCGCGCTATGCGTGTCCAGACGCGGTACGAGGAAAAATCCATCTCGCATGGCAGGCGCAAAGTCTTCGCGCGGGCGCGCCAGTGGCACCGCATTGGCGACGTCACGGCGCAAGGGCATGCCCTGCACGGCTGTAGCAGTGGCGGCGCGGTTGGTCAGATGAACCTGCTGCAACACTTCCATGTGGCCAAGGATGCGATTGAGTTCTTCCACCAGCGCCGGAACCCGCTCGTCGGTCACCCCCAATCGCGCCAGCGTCGCGATATGCCGCACATCGTTTTCAGAAACAGACACCTACTCCCACCCGCGTTCGAGTTTGGCCTGGGCAATCACCAGCGTTTTGCGTCCAATCTCCTCGTCATCAAAGTCGATGCGCACTTTTGCGTCGCGTCCCGACCCGGTGAGTTCTGCAATGGTGCCCGACCCGAACTTCGCGTGTTTCACGCGTTCGCCCACGGCCAACAGTGCGGCGTCCTGCGATTCATCCTCGGGCGCCGCTTCAGGACGAGCACTGCGCGGCTGGCCGCGACCACCATTAGGCGAACCGGGCGCCTGCCCGAACGGCACCTCGCGCCCACCGTACCCTGCCGCACTTCCATACTTGGCGCCGCCCGGGGACGCCGAGCGTCCCCACGCCTCGGACACCCCAGACGGGCGCGTGGACGACCCGACGCCCCCACTGTACGGCGAACGTCCCTCTGATCGTTGGCGCGGCGTGCGATGTTTTTCGATTAAGCCGTTCGGTATCGCCCGCAGGAACCGTGACGGTTGAGACATCATCAGTTCGCCGTAACGACGGCGCTGTTCGGCCGTGGTCAGAAACAGCTTCTGTTCGGCGCGCGTGATGCCGACGTAAAACAGGCGTCGCTCCTCTTCAAGCTGACGCGGATCTTCCGCCGCTCGTGCGAGTGGAAACAAGCCGTCCTCAAGACCGCAGATAAACACCAGCGGGAATTCCAGCCCCTTGGCGTTGTGCATGGTCATCATGGTCACGGCGTCGGCGGACGGATCGAGCTTGTCAACGCCCGCCACCAACTGCGCCCCTTGCAGGAAGTGATCCAACGGAGTGAGGCCCACCTCACCGCCGTCATCGGCGACCACTTCGGCTGCGCCAGCAATAAGCTCCTGCACGTTGTTGATGCGATCGCGTCCTTCCTCGCCTTCGGCCCGCAGATGATCGTCGAACCGAATGGCCTTGACGATGTTCTCCAGCAGTTCGTTGACGGCCATGTCAACGGCACGGCCGCGGAATTGCTCGATGAGCGTGACAAATTGCTCGAGCGCGTTTCGTGCGCTGGCACGCAGGTCCGGCAACAATTCGGGCCGCCGAGCCACTTCCATCAGCGGCACCCGCAGACGTTGCGCCTGCTCCGCCATGAGCGCCACAGTAGCATCGCCCAAACCGCGCCGCGGCACCGAGACGGCGCGTCGAAACGCTTCGTCGTCCGCGGGATTCGCGATGAGTTTGAGGTATGCCATGAGGTCGCGAATTTCGCGGCGGTCGTAAAAGCGAACGGCCCCCACCAACCGGTACGGAATACTGCGTCGGCGAAAGGAGTCTTCGAGCGCGCGGCTTTGTGCGTTGGTGCGGTACAACACCGCACACTCGCGGCGCAGCCACTCTCCCCGCGACGTCCGATCTTCCACCACATCGGCCACAAACTCGGCCTCATCGCGCTCGTCGAGCGTTTCCACCAGGGTGACCGACTCTCCAGCGGGTCGAGTGGCACGCAACGTCTTGCCGCGGCGTTCGGTGTTGCCGGCAATGACGTGATTGGCCAGTGCCAGGATGTTTGGTGTCGACCGATAGTTGTCTTCCAGTCGTACAATACCGGCGCCTGGAAAGCCGCGCTCGAATTCGAGGATGTTCCGAATATCTGCGCCTCGCCATCCATAAATGGATTGGTCGTCGTCACCAACAACCATGACATTGCCATGGCCACCGCCCATCAACTGGACAAACCGATACTGCGCGTGATTGGTGTCTTGATACTCGTCCACCAGCACATACCGAAACCGGCGCTGATAGTGCGCCAGAACATTCGGATCATGCTCCATGGCGCGCACGGGCAGCACCAGCAAGTCGTCAAACGTCACGGCGTTTGCCCGTTCCAACGCCGACTCGAGGTCGAAGTACACTCCGGACACCGCGGTGCTGAACGTATCCCGCGCGGTGGATGCATAGGCGGAGGGCGACACCAGCGCATTTTTCGCGTCGGAAATTGCGCCGAGTATGGCGTTGGGATTGAACTGCTTGGGATTGAGCCCCCGCCGTTCCATGATGCGTTTGAGCGCACCCAGCGTGTCGTCTTCGTCGTAGATGGTAAAGTTTGGCGTGCGCCCAACGGCGGCGGCGACACCGCGCAACAGACGCGCGCCGAGTGCGTGAAAGGTGCCGCACCACATGCCTTTGGGTTCGTAACCCAGTTGGCGGGCAATACGATTGCGCATTTCGCCCGCCGCTTTGTTCGTGAACGTGACCGCGAGGATTTCGTGCGGTTGCACGCCACGTTGGGCGATGAGTCGCACAATGCGCGTGGTTAACACGCGCGTCTTTCCGGAACCGGCACCCGCCAGGACCAGCATCGGGCCGTCATCGTGAATGACCGCCAGCTGTTGTGCGGCGTTCAAGCCACTGGCCACCGCGTCGAATTGCGGCGGCGGCACCAGGCGCACTGGCTCTGGCGGACTATCGAATAGTGATCCGGACCATCCCGTCATCTTCATGCATGCAAGATAACGTCGAAAACTGCGCCGTGTTCGGTGTCGACCAGCAATAGTTTGCCACCGTGATTCTCCTCGACAATGCGTCGCGCCAATGACAAGCCAATGCCCCACCCCGACTGCTTTGTGCTGAAGCCCGCGTCGAAAATGCGGGTGCGCAGTTCGCGCGGAACACCGGGTCCGTCGTCGGCCACACGAACGCGCGCACCACCTTCCGGAAGCGGCGTGGCGGACACCGTGACCTTGCCACTGCGACCGCCCAGCGCGTCGATGGCGTTTTTCATGAGCACTTCGAGCACCCATTCGAGCAGGACGCCGTCGCCCGACACCATGACCGGTTCGCCCGGGCGTTCCGACACCACTTCGACCTGCTTGCCCAGTGTGGGGGCGCGTGCTGCAAAGTAGGACGCCAATCGCTCGACCAGCGCCGCGGCGTCAACCGCATCGCGGCGCGGTGGGCGACCAATGCGTTCAAATCGATGCGATACGCGTTCGAGGCGCACCAGGTCCTGCTGCATCGCCGTCACCGCGCGCGTGGTGGTGGCATCACCGTCCCGACCATCCAGCAGTTCGACCCACCCGCCAAGACTGGAGAGTGGCGTGCCAAGTTGATGGGCTGCCTCACGCGCCATGCCGGCCCACACTTTTTCGCGGTCGGCGCGGCCGCGCTCCTTCAGGGCGTATAGGCCGAATGCCAATAACAGGACAATGGCGCCCGCTTGCAGCATGGGGATTACCGTGAGTCCGCGCACGAGTGGCAGGTCGCCGTAGTGAATGACGCTGATGCCCGGTTCGAGATAGCCCGAGTCGACCGGGATTGAATCGAGGAGGGCCGAGTCGACGCCCGCGAGCGTTCGCCGGTATTCCTTCACGATCGGAGGGTGTCGCGCGTCCAGTTCGCGGATGAATTTCGCCATGCGAACGGAATCCCGCGCAATGTCGTCCGGCACATTGACGTCTCCCGCGACCGCACCAGAGGCGTTGGTCAACACGAATGGAACGCCAGAGCTGTTCATAAGCTCCTGCAACGCAATGAACACCGCGTTCGGGTCCTTATCGGCATCCTGCGCCGCCCTTGAAATGGCCGCATACATTTTGCCTTGAATGTCCGCTGCCTTTCGCAACTCAGTGACTACCTGTTTCGTGTACAGCACATACCACGACAACAGCGCCAATATTGCGATGATCACGAGGACCAGAAAACGGCGACGGCGCATCAGGATTGGGGAGTGACAGCGCGGTGTTTGTCCGACTACGCGAGCGTGCGGTGCCCAACGTACCGATGCAGGGCCTCGGGTAATTCGACCGTCCCATCCGGTTGCTGGTAGTGCTCCAACAGCGCCGCGATGATGCGTGGAAACGCCAGCGCCGAGCCGTTCAGCGTGTGCACGAATTTGGGTTTCTCGCCGGCTGCCGGGCGATATCGAATGCTGGCGCGGCGCGCCTGAAAGTCTTCGAACAGGCTGCAGCTTGACACTTCCAACCACGCACCCACGCCAGGCGCCCACACTTCGAGATCGTACGTTTTTGCGCTGCCAAAGCCCGTATCACCCGCCGCCAGCAACACCACGCGATACGGCAGTCCCAGCAGCTGCAACACCGCTTCGGCGTGCGCAGTCATCTTCTCCAATTCGTCGTGCGACGTTTCCGGAGCCGAATAACGCACCAGTTCTACTTTATCGAATTCGTGAACGCGCAACAGGCCGCGCGTGTCCTTGCCGGCGGCACCCGCCTCTTTGCGGAAACAGGCGCTGTAGCCGGTGAAGGCCTTCGGCAAATCACTCGCTTCAAGAATTTCGTCGCGGTACAGATTGGTCAGCGGAACTTCCGCTGTTGGAATGAGGAACAGGTCTTCCCCATGCACGTCGTACATGTCTTCCGCAAACTTTGGCAGCTGCGTGGTGCCCGTCATCGACGCGCGATTAGCGAGTAACGGTACCCAGCATTCTTCGTATCCGTGCTGGTCGGTGTGCAAGTCGAGCATGAAGTTCATGAGCGCACGCACCAGGCGCGCACCACCGGCGCGATACACGATAAATCCTGAACCGGCAATCTTGGCGCCGCGCTCGAGGTCGAGGAGGCCAAGTTTCCGGCCAATATCCCAATGCGGTTGAATGGCGGCGTCGGCCGCGCGCGGGGTGCCCCACGTGCGCACGACCGTGTTCGCCTCTTCTCCGCCTTCCGGAACGTCGGCACGGGTGATATTGGGCAGCTCGAACAGAATTTCCCGCACGGCCCCCTCGGCCTGTGACTTGCGTTGCTCCAGGGCGGTGATCAGGTCGCCAATCGTGCGCCCTTCCGCGATGAGATCGCTGGCATCGTCTCCGGCTTTGCGCTTTCGCGCGACCTCTTGGGTCAGCGCATTGCGCCGCGCCTGCTGTTGCTCGAGTTCCGTGATGGACAGGCGTCGCTCTTTTTCGAGCGCGTCTGCGCGGGAGAGCACGGGTTCAAATTCGATGAGTTTTCCACGCCGCCGCATGCCTTCGCGGAGTCGTGGCAGATCATCGCGAAGCAAGCGGATGTCGTGCATGGGAACTCAGTTTTTCGGTAAACCTGCAGTCAGCGATCGATACCCGCCGCAATTGCGGTTGGTCATGGCGCGAACGACGAGGCGACGTTGGGAAACGATGACACTGTCCAGCACCAGCTTGCCGTAAAACGGCTCTCCGAACACACAGCCGGAGGCGTCTAGCCGAAACAGATAGGTGTCGCCGACGGCCCCTACTGCGGTGGTATCGGAGACATACCCAGTGGCCGCCGCGCGTTCGAGCAGGTCAAACGTGATGCCGCTTTTCTGCAATCCGACGGACGGTGCCCCCGACACGGGCTGTGGCGGAAATGGCACGAGCGCACGTACCGGAATGAGCAGCACTTTCCCATCGGACCGGATATCGAACGCGATTTCGAAGTTCACGAGGCCCGAGGCCTGACTGACAACGGGCCGGACAAAGACGGCATTGGATACGCTATAGGCGGCCGGCAGCCCAGGGCTTGACCCGGTCAGTGCATAAACGCTGGCCGTGGTGGTGACGTTTTCCCTGGTTGCGTCCTGGGTGAAATTACCGTCATCACTGCAGGCGGCCAGTTGGCTCAAAGCCAGGGGCGCCAGGACGGCCAGTACCGTGGTGCCGCGAAAGCGTTTCAACGTAAAAAATACCCGGTCCAGAGAGTGAGGGCGAACGTTGGAGGTTATCGCTCAACCTGTGATCCGGCAAGCGCTTGGGTTGCTTGACTTCACCTGGCTGGTCCCCCAGCCTTCGACACATTCTGTAGGTAAACGGCTTACGCCTGGTGGCGCATGCCGCCGCACCCACGCCACTGCACAGGACAGGAGAGACCATGCCCACCATTCGCGATCTGGTTAGTGCCCTTCGGCGCCGCGAAGGTGTAGAGGCGGCAATCGTGCTTGGGCGCGATGGGCTGCTCATTGATGGCGCCACCGCGGCCGCGCACGATGCGGAGCGACTGGCCGCCTACGTGCCACCCATGGTGATGGCCGCCATTGAGATGGGGGGGGCCAGTGGTCGGGGCGATTTCGGCCTGATGGTGCTGGAGTACGACGGAGGCATAGCCGTCATCTCGTCGGTGTCGACCGAAGCGTTGCTGTTGGTCGTGCTGCGCCCGGGTGCCAATCTCGCGTCGCTGCTGTTCGACCTGCGTCGGCATCGCCATCAAATAGCGGCGTTGGCGTGAGCGGCGCGTGACGGAAGCGCTGCAGGCGGGTTCGTTGACGCACATCCTGGTGGTGGATGACGAGCCACACATCGCGCGCATTATTCAAACTCGCCTCGAGCAAGGTCCGTTTGCCGTGACGGTCGTCGAGACCGGAGCACAGGCGCTGGCCGCGTTGGAGCGTCGTCCCGACATCAAGCTGGTGGTGCTGGATTTAATGCTGCCGGGCATGAGCGGCATTGATGTACTGAGGGTCATGCGCGGCGACGAACGCTGGAAACATCTGGCGTGTGTCGTGCTCACGGCCGCCGGACACGACGCACAGTTTCGGCAAACCGAATCAATGGACGTGTCCGAGTTCATGACCAAGCCCTTCAGCCCCCGCCGATTGTTTTCGCGCATTCTTGCGCTCACTGGCCATTCGCCGGTCCCCACCGCCTCTGCACCAGCATTCGATTCGTGAATACCTGGAGTGTTGTCCTCGCCGGCGGGGTCGGTTCGCGGTTCTGGCCAATGTCCACACCGGAGCGTCCCAAGCAGCTGCTGCCCCTGGTCACCAACGAACCTATGTTGTCCGACACGCTTAATCGGCTGGCTACCATTGCCCCGGTCGAGCGCACGCTGGTGTTGACGAACGCGACGCTCAAGGCGCAGGTGGCAGCGCTGGCACCCACATTGCCGGACGCCAACATCATTCCAGAACCGCAGCCTGCGGGCACATGTGCGGCGCTCGCGTGGGCCGCGCACATTATTGCGCAGCGTGATGGCCGCGATGCGGTGATGGTTTGCGTGCATGCCGATTGGGCCATTGGAGACGTTGATGGGTATCGCGCGACATTGGCGCGGGCCGCGCACATCGCTTCGACGCACCATGCGCTGGTGACGGTTGGCATTGTGCCGACGCGTCCGGATCCGGGGTTTGGCTACATTCGTCCCGGGGCGTCAGTTGGAGACGGCGTATCAAAGGTTGAGCGCTTTGAAGAGAAGCCCGATCGCGCGCGCGCTGCGCTGCTTGTTGAACAAGGGTGTTTGTGGAACTCGGGAATTTTCGCGTGGCGCGTCGGTGATTTGCTGGACGAGATCAACGCCTTGACCCCCGAAGTGGCACCAGCGCTGCAACAGTACGGCGACGACCTGGTGCAGTTTTTTGCACACGTCAAACCCATCGCCGTTGATGTGGGCGTGCTGGAGCGCAGCCAGCGCGTGCTGGTGTTGCCCGGTTCGTTTGGGTGGGACGATGTGGGCACCTGGTCTGCGCTCGGCCGCGTTCGCGAACCGGACGCATTTGGGAATACGTTGCAGGGCCGCACGCATGTGCTCGCCGCGACTGGCAACGTGGTGTATTCCGACAAGAGTGCGGTGGTGTTGTACGGGGTTGAAGATCTGGTGGTGGTGGTGCGTGATGGGCTCGTGCTGGTCACGACCGTTGACAAGGCGACGGATCTCAAGTCGTTGCTCGATTCGCTGCCGGCCGATTTGCGTGGCAATTGACATGACTCCCTGGGTTAGCCGCACGTGAGCCGGCCTCCAGGCGAAGAAGCGTCAATTGTTGGTACGCGATCGCTGGTATTTTACGACGATGCGCGCGCGCGCACGTTTGAGCCGTTTGCGTTAAGCCGCCCGCTGGGCGAAATGCGCGCAGGCGCCCTGCTCATTCGCGAGCGCTGGGAAATGGCCCTGCGAGCGCCAGGTGTTGGTTTTGTAGGGGCGGCACACCTCGACGAATTCACGGAAGCGAACGCCGCGCCGGCAGCGCACGGTGTCATTTTCGCTGGGACGGTGCTGGTGAACTCGCGCGCGGCCATCGCCCTGACGGATGCGGCGCTCACCATCATGCGCCCGGATGACACGAAAGGCCCGCCACAAAAGCGCGCGTGGTTTATCGACGGCATACTGGCCGCCATCGAACTCCGGCACGACCTCGATTCGGCGATCCTGCGGGACGGTAGCGCGTCGTTGGATGAAGTTGCAGCACGCGACAACGCTCAGCATCCGGACTTTGCCGGAATTCCCCATACCGAATTCAACGACTCTCGGCTGACGGACGGGCGGGTTGATGTGAAGGGGGTGTGGCTCAAGGAAGTTTGGGATATCGTGGACCGTCTTACGCCGATGCTGAATGCGGACATTCCAAAATTGGCGGCGAAACTTGCGTGCCGGACTGTTCTGCCAACCCCCGAAGCGCAGTGGCAAGGACTCGCCGTTTTCGGCCACCATCCCGTGTTCATCGAGAAAGGTGCAACCGTTGAAGCGTTCGCCGTCCTCGACACTACCGCGGGCCCAATTCTCCTGCGCGAAGGCAGCACCGTACAGGCGTTCACGCGTGTGGTCGGTCCGTGTTATGTAGGCCGGAACTCCCTGCTGATGGGCGAGCGCATTTCGGGCAGTTCCATTGGCGATACGTGTCGCGTACACGGCGAACTCTCGGCGACGGTGTTTGTGGGCTACAGCAACAAGGGACACGACGGTTTTGTTGGTCATTCCATTGTTGGCCGGTGGGTGAACATGGGCGCCGGCACGATTACGAGTAATCTCAAGAACACGTACGGCACGGTCGCGTTGTGGACGCCTTCAGGGGTGCGCAACACGGGCCTTCAGTTTCTCGGCACGCTGTTCGGCGACCATGCAAAAACCGGCATTGGCATGAAACTCACGACTGGCTGCGTGTTGGGCATGGGTGCCAACGTGTTCGATCGCATGCCACCGAAAGTGGTCGAGCCGTTTGCATGGGGGTCGGGCACGCCATACGACACGTATGAGGCGGTGAAATTTGTCGAAACTGCCGCACGCATGATGAGCCGACGGCAGGTGGAATTGACGGAAGCGGGCCGCCGCGCGATGGTGGCGTCGCACGCCGCACGTTGGCGAGCCAGCTGACGCTCTCCTGAAGTCATGCTGCGCATCACGATACTCGGCAGCGGCAGTCGCGGGAACGCGGTGCTGGTGGAAAGTCAGGACACAACCGTTTTGGTAGACGCCGGTTTTAATCCGCGTGCATTAACCCGCCGACTATGGCTTGCAGGGAAACAGCCGTCGGACATTCAGGCGCTGCTTCTCACGCACGAACACACCGATCACGCCTGTGGGGCAGCGGCCGCATGCGCGCGCTGGACCTGGCCACTGTACGCGACGGCGGGCACGCTCGATGCGGTCCCAGATTCGGCAGCGTTTCCACACAACCAACTGCTCGCGAGCGTTCCGCACCAACCGTTCACCATTGGCGGATTGAGCATACTGGTCACACCTGTTCCTCACGACGCCAACGAACCCGTCGCGCTGGTGATCACCGAGCAGCACAGTGGTTGTCGCGTCGGAATTGCGACCGACCTCGGTCACGTGCCGGAAACACTATGCAAACCATTTGAGCGACTCGATGTGCTGGTGATCGAATCCAATCACGACGAACGTATGTTGGCCGATGGACCATACCCCTGGCATCTCAAGCGTCGTGTAGGCAGCCAACTCGGGCACCTGTCAAACCGTCAGGCCGCAACATTTGTCGCGTCGTGCGCGCACGGTGGTTTGCGTTCGGTGGTACTGGCGCACTTGAGTGAGACGAACAATACGCCGGGCACCGCGGTGTTGGCCGCGACCACGGCGTTGCGCAAATCCGGTTGGCGACGGGACGATGTGTGGGCGGCGCATCAGACGGAGATACGCGGGCCGTTCACGAGCCATGCGAACGGCACGCACGGACCAGCCGTCCAATTGGGCTTCGGATTCTGAACGAAAAAAGGGCGCCCCACATCGGAGCGCCCTTTCCCTTGCAGCCTTTCGGCTTTCAGGCAGTGCTTAGTACATTCCGCCCATACCACCACCACCACCACCACCACCGCCGTGTCCACCACCGGCCGCGGCTGGTTCCTTCTTCTCGACGATCAACGCTTCGGTCGTCAGCAACAACCCGGCAATTGACGCCGCGTTCTGCAACGCCGTGCGTGTTACCTTGGTCGGGTCAATGACACCCGCCTGAACCAGATCTTCGTACACGTCCGTGAGGGCGTTGTAACCGAAGTTCCTTTCCTTGGCCGTGCGAATTTTCTCGACCACGATGGAGCCTTCGCCACCAGCGTTTGACACAATGGCGCGAAGCGGCTCTTCAATTGCCTTGCGGACGATATCAACACCGATCTGCTCGTCGCGTTCGGCAACCTTGAGATCCTTGAGGGCACTCTGCGCACGAATGAGCGCAACACCACCGCCAGGAACGATGCCTTCTTCAACGGCGGCACGCGTGGCGTGCAGCGCGTCTTCGACGCGGGCCTTCTTTTCCTTCATTTCGGCTTCCGTCGGCGCGCCAACGTTGATCACGGCCACACCGCCCGCGAGCTTCGCCAAACGTTCCTGGAGCTTTTCCTTGTCGTAGTCCGACGTGCTCTTCTCAATCGCGCCACGAATTTCCTTCACGCGGCCTTCGATGTCCTTCGTGTCGCCGGCGCCATCGATGAGCGTCGTGTTGTCCTTGTCGATGACAATACGCTTGGCACTGCCGAGATCGGTGATGACCGCGTTCTCGAGCTTGAAGCCGATTTCGTCGGAGATGACCTTGCCGTTCGTGAGCGTCGCAATGTCCTGCAGCATCGCCTTGCGACGATCGCCGAAGCCAGGCGCCTTCACGGCGCACACCCGCAACGTGCCACGAAGCTTGTTGACCACGAGCGTGGCCAGCGCTTCCCCTTCAATGTCTTCCGCGATGATGAGCAACGGCTTCGACAACTGCGCCACCTTCTCGAGCACCGGCAGGAGGTCCTTCATCGACGCGATTTTCTTGTCGTGAATGAGGATCATCGCGCCTTCGAGGACGGCTTCCATCTTCTCTGGATCTGTCACGAAGTACGGCGAGAGATACCCGCGATCGAACTGCATGCCGTCAACGGTTTCCAACGTGGTCTCGAGCCCCTTCGCTTCTTCAACCGTGATGACGCCGTCCTTGCCAACCTTTTCCATCGCTTCCGCGATGAGGTTGCCAATTTCCGGATCGTTGTTCGCGGAAATGGCACCAACCTGCGCAATTTCCTTGCGGCCGGTGGTCGGCACCGAAATTTTCTTGAGCTCTTCAACAACGGCGGCGACGGCCTTATCGATGCCGCGCTTGAGCGCCATCGGGTTTGAGCCAGCCGTGACATTCTTGAGCCCTTCGCGGAAAATGGCTTGCGCCAACACGGTGGCCGTCGTCGTGCCATCGCCAGCGATGTCGCTGGTCTTGGTCGCGACTTCCTTCACCATCTGCGCGCCCATGTTCTCGATGGGATCGGACAGCTCAATTTCCTTCGCGACGGTGACACCGTCTTTCGTGATCGTTGGTGCGCCAAACTTCTTGTCGATGACAACGTTCCGACCCTTGGGGCCGAGCGTGACCTTGACGGCCTCCGCGAGTTGATCAACGCCGCGCTTGAGAGCGGCACGCGCTTCGACATTAAAATGGAGTTCTTTAGCTGCCATGGTTGCTTATATGCGGTTAGAGAGGAGCGGTAAGTGCAATCAGCCGATTACGGCGAGCACATCGGACTCGCGCAGGATCAACAACGGCTCATTTTCAATCGTGACTTCGGTGCCGCTGTACTTACCGTAGAGCACCTTGTCGCCGACTTTCACATCCATCGGCACACGTTTGTCCTTTTCGTATCGGCCGGGTCCAACCGCTACGATCATGCCCTGCTGCGGCTTCTCTTTGGCGGTGTCCGGGATGTACAGCCCACCACGCATCTGCTCGGTTTCTTCGAGCGGCTTGATGACGACGCGGTCGGCCAACGGCGCTACTTTGCTCATGGGGTCCTGCCCTCCTACATATTGGGTCAGTGAACGAACTCGGTGTCCGAAAGCATTAGCACTCATCGAGGCAGAGTGCTAACACTGAACGAAATAGTAAGGGGTCCCCGAAGCCCCGTCAAGGCACACCAACCACTGTCAATCTCGGCTAAGCTATTGCGATGGAACGCTTTACAGTGATGATACAAATTAGTGCCTTTGTGAGCCGCATCACCAGGTTTCAGCGAATCGCGGCGCGTTCCAGGAAACCCACCCTGCCCGCTACCCGCAGCAAATACACTTCACCGCCGTTCCCAAAGCCGGCCAAGGAGTAACCCTTGGGAAACTGGACGCGTTCCGCCACTTCCCCGTTGCGGTTCACGACATCGTATAACAACCCGCCGTTCGCGCCGGCGGAGGTGCGCGGCACAATCCAGAGGTTGCCTTTCAGGTCGATCTTCATCGAACCCGGCGCAATTGGCGGTTCGTAATCCGGCAGCTTGTTGAGTGGTACGAATTCGAATTGAATTTTGATGCGGCGCGGCCCATCGGCGGTTGGAATGGTTTGCCCAGGAGACGCATCAATCGCTTGTTGCAGCAACGGCCGCATGGAATCGAGCTTGAACTGTTTTTGCCCGTCCGTCAGGACTTTCCAGTCGAACGCCATTTTCGGCGACGACGTGCGCCGGCCGTCAGGAGCGACCCAGTCCATGTGATAATCGTGCGCCCGCAGAATGGCGATCGTGCCGTCCGGTAACATGCCCCATTCATCGCCGGTGTCCATGGGGTTCACCACCATCTTCATGGAGATGCGCTGGCCCTCTTGCACCAACGTCATGGAACCAGGCTGCAGCACTTTGAGCGTCGTGACGGTGTCGACTGTCCGCGTGTCGAAATCCCCTCGGAGAATTGGCCCCGAATCCGATTGCTGCGGCATGGACATCAGTACTTTCGACCCTGGTTCGGGCGGTACCATTTTCGGGAGAATCATGCCGCGATAGACAAGCCGGCCCAACGGATCGATATAGGCGCTGCCGAACTGCGGCGTGGCCAGATAGAACGCATCGGTCGGTTTGGGCAAGGCCATGACCCGCGCCACTTGCCCCGCGGCATCAATCACGAGGAGCGCCTGGGTTGCGACATCGACATACAACGTGGAATCGGCGGTATACCGCATCAATTGCGCGGACGGCACGGCGCTCGAAATCGCGGTGCCGGTGGTGCTTCCGGAATCAATCACCACGATGTACTTCGCCAGCGACGGCTCGAACAGCAACACCCGGCGGCGAAGCACGTCATTCACCATGACGCGGCCATTCGACAATGCGCGCACGACGACGTGTGCTCCCAGCGAATCGGTGGACGCCGCCTCAATTCTGCCGAGCGCACGAGTGGGGATGGCGGCTCTTGTCGCCTGCGCCTGCACGCCGGGAATGGCGATCACGGCCACAACCGCGGCAGCAATCACTGGCGCCTGGCGAACAAATGGACGAATCATCGGTGCCCTGAAAGTGGCGAGAAGGAATACAGGCACAGCAGTCGCAGCGAAGCCGTCGTAAAGCGCCCGACGGGACACCGTTGATCAGCGTCGCCGCTGGTTATGCAAAGATCAGCGAACCGGTCCGCACGTCATGCACGGTGCCGGAAGAGTCTTCCACCCGCAATGCGCCGTTTCGTTCGATACCGCGTACGACTCCCGCAACGGGTGCCGTAATGACGCGATGCAGTGCCAGGTCACGCGCCGTCCATTCCGCTTGCTCCTGTACCGACAAATTACCCGGAAGCCGCGCTGCCTCGCGAACAGCTGGGATCAGCCGCCGGAGTGCCTCGTTGCGGGTAGTACCTGGTCGGAGCGCCGAGGCGCCGGCGTTCACGGTGGGCGTTTGCAAATTGAGTCCAATGCCGATGGCCACCCAATCAACTGCGCCCTCGCGCCACCGAGCTTCGACCAGTATGCCGGCCAGCTTGCCGGCGCTGACAAACACGTCGTTGGGCCACTTGAGCTGGATAGGGGCGTCCGTCAGCCCTTCCATGGCGCGCGCGACGGCCAGCCCCAGACGAATAGAAAGCACATCCACAGCGGCCGCATCTGTTGGCCGCTCAATGAGCGTGCACCAAATGCCGGTGCTCGCCTGTGACTCCCACACGTGTCCACCACGGCCTCGGCCCGCGGTCTGCTTGTCTGCCACAATGAGGGTGCCCGCCTGCGCGCCTTGCTGCGCACGCGCGTGCGCCTCGTCCATGGTGGACGTGGCGTTGGCCAGATGAACGACCTCGGAAACATGCAACGTCGCGGCATCGGGCAACGCTTCGCGAATCGGTTGCACGAGCGTTCAGCTGCGCATGGCAACGAGACCCAGCACAAGAGCACCAAGCGCCAACCGATACAGTGCAAACGAACCAAAGCTGTATCTCGTGAGCACCTTGAGCAGTACGGCAATGGCCATCCATCCGCTCACGGCGGCCGCAATAATGCCCGCAATCATTGGAGCCAGGTCGGCATGCGCCTGCACGGCTTCCGGCAATTTCACGGCGACAGCCGCTGTGGTGATCGGAAGACTCATCAGAAAACTGAAGCGCGCGGCCGACTGGCGATCAAATCCCAACGCGCGTCCCGCCGTCATGGTGGAACCCGACCGTGACACGCCGGGAATCAGCGCAAACACTTGCGCGAATCCGATCAGCACGGCGTCTCGCACGGTGACGTCACCCAACTCGCGCTGTTGTTTGCCCCACTTGTCAGCGGCCCACAACAGCACGCCCATCACCATGAGGGCGATGGCAATGAGCGTTGGCGCGCGAAACGCCGACTCGGCATAGTCGTTCAGCAACTTGCCGGCGATGCCGCCGGGAATGCTGGCAATGACCAACAGCAGCAAGCGTCGCTCGATGGGCGTCTGAATGGCTCGCGTGCGTAAAATAGAGAACCCTGCTCGAATCAACGCGGTCCATTCGACTCGAAAATACCACGCCAGCGCGAGCAGCGTTCCCGCGTGTAACGCCACGTCAAAGGCCAGTCCAGGATCCTGCCAGCCAAAAATCCACGGAGCGAGTGTGAGATGTGCCGAGCTGGAAATGGGCAGAAATTCTGCCAACCCTTGCAACACGCCAAGCACTATTGCCTGAAAGATCGTCACGCGTGTCGCGGAAGAGTGAGCGTGTGTTCGTACAACGCTTCGTACTGCGCTACCACATTGGACTGCGAGAATCGCAGCTGTGCATCGGCCGCGGCCGCATCACTGAACTGCTGCCACCGCACGGGATCGTTCAACAACCCAATCGCAGCGTCGGCCATGCCTTCAACGTCGCCGACATTGCACAGCACGCCCGTGACGCCGTGCTGCACGACGGTGGGCAACCCGCCCACCTTCGCGCCGATGACGGGTACCCCGGCCGCCAGGGCTTCCAGCGCGCTCAGGCCAAATGACTCCGCGTCGCTGGGCAACAGGAACAAGTCGGCGCCCGCCAACAACGGAGCAACGGGATCGATTTTGCCAAGGAACAGTACGTGGTCGGCGACGCCCAGATCACGGGCTTCCGCTTCGGCGTCACCACGGTCCGGGCCGTCGCCGACCATCACCAACATGGCCGGAATCGATGCCTGCACACGGGCAAACGTCTGGACCACATCGCGAATACGCTTGACCGGCCGGAAGTTCGAAATGTGCATGAGCACCTTGCGACCGGCCACCGTCTCGGCGGGAAGGGGAAACACATTGTTCGCACGACGAAACCGTTCGGGATCGATGAAGTTGGGAATGACCTGCACCGTACATCCGGTGCAGCCAAAGGCCCGAAAGGTTTCGTCACGCAGGTACTCGGACACCGCCGTCACGGAATCGGACTTTTCGATGGAGAACTTGGTAATGGCGTAAAACGAACTTTCCTGTCCGACAATGGTGATATCGGTGCCGTGCAGCGTCGTGATCACTTTGACGTCGCTCTCACCCTCGCGCAGCATCTCGCGCGCAATCCAGGCACTGGTTGCATGCGGAATGGCGTAATGGCAATGCAGGATTTCCAGTTTCCGGTCCAGCACGACTTCGTGCATTTTCACCGCCAGTGCCAGGTCGTACGGCGGATATTCAAAAAGCGGGTACCGGCCAACATCAACCTCGTGAAAAAATACGCGAGGCAGAAAGCTGGGCAAGCGGAACGGTTGCCGGTATGAAATGAAATGCACTTCGTGTCCACCGGCTGCGAGCGCAATTCCCAGCTCGGTCGCCACGGCGCCTGAGCCACCATAGGTGGGATAACAGGTAATTCCGATTCTCATCGTGCGTTATTCTCCAGGGCGTCCAACCAGGCACGCGCCTGCTCGAATGCATGTGGTTCACTCGGCGAAATGCAGGTGACGATCCCATCGGTGAGTTGATGCCGAAACCAGGTGCGTTGCCGCTTTGCGTACTGTCGCGTTTCGATCACAATGCGCTCGATGGCTTCCTCGCGTCGTAACGTTCCCTGCACATGTTGTCGCATGACTTGGTACCCGCTGGCCAGCCAACCGGGAGCGTTGGCGGGAACCGTGGCCATCAACGATCGCACCTCTTCCGGCCATCCCTGCTCCACCATGGTGTGCACGCGCGACCGAATGCGCTCTCCTAACAGCGGGCCGGGATCTACCACAAGGTAGCGCGCGGCGACGGGTTTGGGGTCTGGCTCCGCGCCATCCTGCGACTCCGGAGGCGCGGCCCATTGCGCGGCATGCGCGTCCCCCAATCGCGTGCCTGACAACAACGCCGTCTCCACCGCCCGAATGAGCTGCGTACGGCCCAGGTGCGCGCGCGACGGGTCCAGGCGGGTACACCACCGGCGCAACGTGTCAACGTCCAGTGCGTCAAACCACCGCTCCAGCTTTCGGCGTCGCTGCCCATCAATTGCGGGCGCTGACGCAAGCGGACGGACCAGTGAACGAATGTAAAAGCCGGTACCGCCCACGATGATTGTGCCTGGCCCCGCCGTTTGCGCCGTCCTCATCCACATCCGCGCATCGGTAGCCCACGCATGGGCAGAATACCGTTCGGTTGCGTCGACAATATCGATACCGAAGTGCCGCACGTTGCGCCGTTCCTCCGCACCGGGCTTTGCCGTACCGAGGTTAAACTGCCGATAGATCTGGCGCGAATCGGCACTGATGATGGCGCGTCCTGATGCGCGCGCCAACTCCAGCGCGATTGCGGACTTTCCGGCCGCGGTTGGCCCAACAATGATGGCGAGTGGTGCCGTTGGCTTGTCCGTCATTCGGCGCGACGTGTTCAGCGACGTCCAAACCGACGATCAATCTCGTCCCACGAGAGCCGCACAATTGTCGCGCGACCGTGCACATCGTGCGCGGGGAGCGTCGTGCGCGCCAGCGCGATGTAGAGTGCACGCATCTCGCCCTGCGACAGGGTATCGCCGCCCTTGATTGCCGCCTTACAGGCGACCGTCGCGGCCAATCGTTCATGCCGCTTGGCGTCACTGGGCGCGCGATCGCCCGTTAGCGCAGCAAGCGTATCGCGCAGGCACCGTTCCGCATCAAACCGCGGATGCGGCATTGGAACGGCGTTCACCAGTAACGTATTCCCGCCAAATCCGTCCATTTCAAACCCCAGCAACCGCAACGATTCGCGGTTTTCCTCAAAGGCATCTGCTTCCGCAGCGCTCAAATGCAGCGTCAACGGGAACAACAATCGTTGGGACGGCGCTCGCCCCTCCACCAGCGACCCCATGAACTCTTCGTACAACACGCGCTCATGTGCCGAATGCTGATCGATCAACACGGCCCCCTCGTCATGTTCAAACATGAGGTACGTGCGCTTGAGCTGCATCAATGGCGGCACCACAATAGGTTCGTCGACCGCGGCGTGAATTGCGGCCGAGGCCTGGTGTGCTGGTGCGGTATCGCTCGTGGCGTCGTACCCAGCGTGCGCGGGGGCTGCAAATAATCCCTCGGGCGCACGAGTGGCGCCAAGTGTGCCCGGTTCAATTTGGGAAGCCGCGTGTTGCGCTGCGGCCATCGCCTCCTGGTTACCCCCAACATTCCACGTGCGCCAACCGATGCCCGCACTGGCATCAAAAATTCCCAGCGCACGTCGAACGGCGGTCTCCACGGCGCGTTCGACTGGCCACCGATCACGCAAACGAACTTCCGACTTGGCAGGGTGCACATTCACGTCCACCGCATCACCTGGCAACGTCAGTTCCAGCAACAGCGACGGCCGCACACCGGATGGCAGCGTTGATCGATACGCCGCCTCGGCGGCTCGAATCATGCCATGATCGCGAATGAGCCGACCGTTAATGATGAGCAGCACGCGACGCGTCGCCGTTCCTACGTCGGCCGGCCGTTCGGCCATTCCCGTAACGCGAATCACGCCCGCCACGTCGTCGACATCAACAAATCGCTCCACTTCGCGATGCCCCCACAACGCCGCGACGCGTGCGCGTAGCGATGGCGCAGCGGGCAGGTCGAGCATCGCGCGCCCGTCATGTCGCGCAATGATGTGCACGTCCCGCCGCAACACGGCAATGGAACCCAGTGTTTCCGCAATACTGCGCCACTCGGATCGCGCACTCTTGAGAAATTTCTGGCGCGCTGGTGTGTTGAAGAACAACCGGGACACTGTGACGGTGGTGCCTCGCCGCCGTGCGATTTCTGAAACATCGTGAATGGCTCCCGCCGCAGCGCGCACGAGCGTGCCGGCACCATCTTCACGGGCCGTTTCGAGGTCGAGTTCCGACACCGAACAAATGGCCGGGAGTGCTTCCCCGCGAAAGCCGAAACTGCGCACCCCAACCAATTGCTCGGCCGACGTGATTTTCGACGTCGCATGCCGTTCGAGCGACAACACCGCGTCGGTACGATCCATACCCGAGCCGTTGTCCGCGACTCGAATAAGCGCGCGCCCGCCCTCTTCAATGGTGAGATCAATGGTCGTGGCCCCCGCATCAATCGCATTCTCGATCAGCTCCTTCACCACCGAGGCCGGCCGTTCCACAACTTCGCCAGCCGCAATTTGATCTGCGACGGCACTTGGCAACACCGCAATAGCCATGACGTGTTCCCTCGCCTTACTGGCTGGCGAGTGGGGTGAGTAACGTCAGGCGGTCGACCGGTAGCCATCCCGTGCGACCGTCCGCGTGTTCAACGCGCGCCCACATGGGTGCCAGTTGTTCAATGCGCACGACGTCGCCCGTTGCCGCACCACCGAGCGCGTTTGCTTCTGCCTGCGGAGTTTCTCGCATGGTTTCGGGACGCAACACCACCGCCAGTCCATCCGGACGGAGTTGTCGTGCGCCCCATAGCGAGGTTGCAGTACTGGCGGCTCCCGCCAGCACCAGCAGTGCCGACACCATTTGCATCACCGGTGCTGCTTCACGCCCTTTGCGGCGACGCCACAGCACGACGGTGGCCAGTATCCAGCCCATGCTCCAAAGAGCAATTCCCGCGTAGCCAAGGGCCGCGACCGGCACCAGAGGGATGTCAGCCACCCCGTCACGCGAACCTGACGGCAGGCGCATCAGGTGCTCGCGAATGTCGGCGGCCAGCGGATCGAGTCGCGCGGCGCGTTGCCACGCCACGACCGCGCTGACGGTGTCACCCGAGGCCCACGCGGCCGTGCCCCAGTTTGACAATACGTCGGCATCCCGCGGGAATTCACGCGCCAATTGTTGAAAGGCGGTGGATGCATCCAGAAACTGATTGTTCGCATACGACGCCGTTGCCGCTTGCCAACCCGTAGCGGTTTGCGCGTGCACGACGGAAGCGCCTCCGCTGGTGTCCGCGACGATCGCCGCCACGAATAGTGCGCCGAACACCCCGGCACTGCGAACCATCTTGGTGCGCCGCTGTGATTTGGGTTCCAGGGCTTCGCCGTCCACGCGATCGTACAAAGCAATCACATCGGCCGACAGCACCTGCGTTTCGAAGCGGCTCTCGACGTTCGCTGCCGCAAATGCGGCGGTGTCGAGGGCACTCAACTTCGTGAGCACGGCGTCGACCGTTTCAGCAGTCACGCCGCGCCGGCGAAGCACTTGCCTGGTCTTTTTTCGATCCGTCAACACGTCGGTAGTGACATCCAATCGCCGAGCCAGCGACACGAGCAAGAGTCGTCGCACATCACGCGCCGTGACCGGCTTCGCAGAAGCGGGCGAAGCGCGCTCCCCCGGTGCGCGACCTGAACGTTTGGCCGAGACGGTCGGCGCCGTCTGCAATATGGCTCTCAGCGTTTCAATGGCCGGCGCTTGTGGCTGCGTCCGCTGTCGGCCCAGTAACAGGAGTGCCAAAGCCGGCAGTGGCAGCAACGCCAACACAACCAGCACGTCCAGGCGATCTATTAATGGACGCGGCACAGTTCCCACCGCATGACTGCGCAACGGCAAGACGGCCGCGCCTGGCTCACCTTCTTCCCGGTTCGCAAGTGCCCCCGCATTCACGGCAAACGCCACAGCGGCGGCTTCCGCAATCTCGTATTTCCTGGTGTTCGGATTGAAATACGCGTAGTGAATGACCGGTGTCGTCACGTCACCAGCACGCGTGGGCGTGAGAATCCAGTCAAACTCTTTGGAGCCGCGCACCACAGCGCCCGATGTATCCATCTGCAGCCGCTCGGTACCCGGCACCGACGTAGCCCATTCTACTTCCAACGGTGGTCGTGGCAGCAGTTTGATATTGCCGCTGCCCTGCACGCGCAGGGTGATCACCAGCGGGTCACCAACACGGGCCGTTGCAGCGTCCAGTTGCACCGAAGTCTTCAGCACACCCACCGCACCCGAAAAATCGGCGGGTTTGCCCTCCAACGGCAACGGCCTGACGAACACGCTTGCACTTTCGGCTCGCAGGCTGTGCGATTCTTCGCGACTGAAGTAGCTGGACGACTGGCGCAAGGCGTACGTCAGTTGCGGAGACGGAATGGTGAGCACGCCCTCGGCCAGCGGGAACAACGCCTTCTGAAACACGTGTGCCGTGTACCGTTTGCCGTTGGCGTCGAATGAGAAACGTTGCTGCCCACCCAATTCGTACGCCAACATGCCCCGCAGTTCGGGAGGCAGGTATTCCGGGTTACGCGGCAACCGCGTGCCCGCCACTTCGTCAAGCAGTACGGCAACCTGATACGTGGCCTGCTGCCCGACGAACAATGTTTCCGGAAACACACCCGCGTGAAAGTCGACGACCCGGTTCGGGTCGACGCGCACACGCTGGAGAATTGAGGGGCTTTGCGCGTGCAGTGCAGGAGCAATCGGCGTCGCGCAAATGGCGAAAAGCACGGCAGCCCACAGACTTCCGCACACGGCGGTCCATTGAATGATCACGCGCCTCACCAGTCTTTCCCACCAGGTGGAGGCGTGCGCCCCTGCTTCTGTTTGCGACCCTGTACATCCCGTTCTTCGCGAGCCGCACTATTCAACAGCGCTTCGGCCTGCTTGGGATCGAGCGCCCCTGGTGCGGGCTTGGGCTGCGAGGGCTTGGGGGGCTGCTGCTGAGGATCGTTGGCGCCACCGCCACCGCCCGAAGGCGGGGGAGTCTTCTGCAGTGCCAATTCGTAGTTCCACTTCGCGTCCAGATCGGTTGGCCGCTCAGCGAGATACGACTTGTAGGCCGCGACGGCTGACGCGAGAATTTTTGCCGCTTCAGGATTGTCCGGAATTTTTCCCAGCTTGAGTTCGGACAATCCGGCATTGAAGCGCGAACGCATTAACACTTCCCCCTCGGAACCGCGACGCACGCCTTCCAGTAATTCTGTTGCGGGCTCGAGAGAATCAACGGCCAGCAGTGCGGAGCCAAGATTGTAGCGGGTTGCCGCGGTCGAATCGCCGTCGGTCAATTGGTTACGCAATGCGTGTATGGCACCGGCTGCGTCGCCGTCGGCCAGAAGGGCCGCCGGATCGGGTGGTTTGGCGCAGGAGATAAACGTGTACGGTGCGGCGAGCGCAGCCAGCAACAACAATTGCGTTGCCGCATTCGTTCGTGCTGGTTTCGCATTCTTGTCGCGGCGGGGCTTGGCTGGGACAACGCGGGATCCGCGTTCGGAAACCAGGCTATCAAACAGCAACAGCAACAAGGCGGGCAGCAACAACCAGACAAAACGCGGCACATGGTCTTCGCGCGCGTCCACGACGCGTCGCGCCGTACGCAACGATCGCAATGCGCCACGAATGCGTGCCGCCTTGTCTGAAACATCCGCTCCCACAAACGACCCCCCCGCAGCGTTTGCGGCGGCCTGCAAGGTTTCCGGGCTGTAGCGAGTGATGACGACTTTGCCTTCTTCATCGCGCTTCTCGCGAATTTCGTTGCCTTCGCGAATGGGAATGGTGGCACCGTTCTCGGTCCCGAAGCCGACGGTCACCAGGCTCACACCCTTCTCACCAGCCTCTTTCGATGCGGCCTCGACGTCTTCCAGAGGTTCGAACGCTTCGCCGTCACTCATCACAATGAGTGCACGGTCGGCGCCGCCGTCACTCGCCATCAGCAATTCGGTGCCCTGTCGAATTGCGCGGGACAGCGAACTCCCCGCCTGCCCAACCACGGTTGGGTCGAGATTGTCGAGAAAGAGTTCAATCGCGCCGTCGTCGCCGGTGAGTGGCGTAAGGATGTAACTACGACCGGCAAAGGCAATGAGCGCGACCCGATCGGCCCGCGACATGGCGCGCAGACGACGCACTTCCTGCTTCATGCGTTCGAGTCGCGATGGACGCTCGTCCGTCGCGGTCATGGAGAGCGACGCATCCAACGCGATGGCCATATCGATGCCTTGCCCACTGGTCGCGCCGCGCGCAAGTCCCCAGCGCGGACCAGAGAGTGCCAATCCCAACAGCAGCGTCGCTCCCAGTAGTCGCGCAGTGCGCCAAGGGTTGCGAAAGTTGACATCTCCCAACAAACGCCTGGTTGCACCAGGATCCCCGTATTTCGCCAGGCGACTGGTGCGTTGCCGGTCGCGCCATACCAGCATGGCAAATACGACCAGCGGCACCACGAGCCCGAGCGCGAGCGCCCAAGGCGTATCAAACACCACGGCGGGCAGCCGGTTCATGGCAGCACGCCTCGCCAGGCCAGCACCAGTAGCTCAAGCAGCAACGCACCAATGGCAAACCCCAGCGGCCAACGGAATTGCTCGGTGTAACGCACGTACGACTTGGCGCTCACCGCCGACCGTTCCAGCTGATCAATCTGTTCGTAGATCCTTTGCAGGGCTTCGGCATCACGCGCACGGAAGTATCGTCCACCAGAAGCGGTTGCAATTTCGGTCAGCAGCGGTTCATCAATGCGTACTGGTCGATTTTCGTAACGCAGCCCGAACAGGCCGCGCCCAACCGGAACAGGCGCCATCCCTTCAGTTCCCACGCCAATGGCATAAATGCGAATACCAAACGCAGCGGCCGCTTGTGCCGCTGTACGGGGATCGGTGGCGCCGCGATTATTTTCCCCGTCGGTCAGCAGCACCATGACACGCGAACGTCCCGGCGCATTGCGCAGGCGATTCGCGGCTGTCACGATAGCGGTGCCAATGGCCGTGCCATCTTCCAGTTGTCCGGGTTGCAGATTATCGATGGCCGCAAGCACAACCGGATAGTCCGTCGTTAACGGCACCTGGGTGAGTGCTTCGCCCGAAAAAGCAATAAGGCCAACACGATCGTTCGTGCGTCCCAGCACAAATCGTTTCACCTTTTCTTTCGCGACCTCCAGCCGGTTTTGTGGTTGAAAATCTTCGGCCAGCATGGACGATGAAATGTCGACGACCAATGCGATATCAATGCCCTCGCGATCGACATTCTGTGCGCGCGCACCAGAGCGCGGCTGCGCGATGGCCACCAGCAGCCCCGCAACCGCAAACGCGCGCAGCCAAGGCGCGACGCGAACGAACGGTTTGCCCGTGCGCGGCCCGGCAGCCAGCGCGGCCGCCCGTGAGAATGGAATGGCAGGTAAACGCTGGCGCTGTCGGCGACGCAGCAGCGGCCACAGTAGGATCAACAGCAATAACAACAACACCCAGGGCCGCGCGAAGTTGAGGCCGGTCCATGACAACACGTCCAGCGCCAGCCCATCCAACTTGAGCGAATCCAGAATGTCAAACGACGAGGGCGTTTGTATCACGCAGCCTCCGATTTTCCACGGCGTGATTCGAGCCGAGCCTTTTCTTCCGCGAGCAGTCTGGCTTCGACCTTGTCCTTGCGTTTGGCGCGCTTCCGCAATTTTTCCTGCGCCTTTTCGGCAGCGCGCCGAGCTTGTTCTGCTTGCTCGACGGCCGACACGATCCCGCGTGCTTCAACGGCCAGTTCTCGCGCGTCAGCGCCATTTATGGGGGACCGTCCAAACTTGATCGTGTCACCCTCGGACAGAAGTGGCGCCAGGCGCTGCGTGGGAACACGCGAGTCGGGCGCTACCGCCAGCAACAATTCGTCGGACGTCAGTGCCAACGACGCCGCAGGTATTCGCACGCTCAGGTATGTCCGCAGCACTTCCAGCGCCAGCGCGACAAAACGTCCTTGCTCGCCCGCTTCATTCAGCGCGAGCCGGTCGAGTCGCTGAAAATCACGTTCGGCCCGCACAAATGGATCGAGTGGCGCGTTAATCAATTTCGTGCGGCGCGCACGCCGCACGAGCCACACCAGCAACAGCAGCACCGCCAACAACAGGAGAGCCGGCCACCACTTCTCCCACCATGGAATAACGCGCGGAAACAGGTCTTTCGCCGGTTTGGGTTGGTGCAGCGACGTATCGGCGGGCAACACCGTCTGCACAAACAACGTGGGCGCGTCGAACGGAACCACGCTCTCGCGATTCTGCTCGGACACCCGAATGTCGGGCAGCGCCACTTTCACTGCGCCCATTGCCCACACGGCCATGTCGTATTCGGCAGTCTCCCGTCGCACGGCGCCGTTTTCGTTGCCCGTTACGCGCACTGGCGCACGAAGACTCACCGGCCCACTCGTATCAGCAAGCGCGGGCCACGTCACGCGCGCGCCTGCGGGCACTTCCACCGTCACCGTGAGAATAAACGGATCGCCAACCTGCACCGTGTCGGGGGACACAACCGAACCAATTCGAAGCGGTGTCGCAGTGCCCGATGGAGGCCGCACCGATACATTCGAGGGTTTCGGAGAGGTTGTCTGCGCGGGCACGATTGACGCCGGTGCCAGGACTTCGAGCACGAGACACGCGCCGGTCACTGATCGCATGGCGTTACGCCGTAGCCGGTCAGCGACCCGCATTGCCCGCCTTCCTGACCGGAATATTCCCAACCGGGGTGAGACCGGAGTCTGGCAACACCACGTGCGCGGCTCGGCCATGCTCAGGACGTACGGCGCTGCGATTGCTCGCCGCATCGCCCATGGCACCACGCGGTCCCGTTCGCACCGCACCATGCGGACGTCGCGCCCGCGCGCGAAAGAAGGACAGGAGAGCGTCAACATACCCGTGTTCGGTGTGCACGATGATTTCATCGAGGCCAAGCCGACCAAACAGTTTGCGACGCACCGTGTCATCACTGGCCACCCGGTCGGCAAACGCTTTGCGCACCCGGGGGTTGCTGGTGTCAATCTCGATACGCTCACCCGTTTCGGGATCTTCGAGACGCGCCAGGCCCACATTGGGCAAGTCACGCTCGGCCGGATCTTCCAGCGTGACGGCAATTACGTCATGTCGCTGCGCCACACGCGCCAGCGGGCGCTCCAGATCGGACGACAAGAAATCGGAACAGAAAAACACGACGGCGCGATGCGTCAGCAGCTTGCTGAGGCGATCGGTGGCGACGCTGATATCGGTGCCGCGGCCGCGCGGCTCGATGGTCATTAAATCGCGAATAAGGCGCAACGCATGTTTGCGGCCTTTCCGCGGCGGCAACGCATGTTCAATGCGGTCGGTAAACAGCAACAACCCAACCCGGTCGTTGTTGCGCACGGCGGCCAGCGCCAGTACGCCGGCCATCTCAACCGCGAGTTCGTGCTTGAAGCGCGGGCGCGTGCCAAAGCGCGATGAGCCCGACAAGTCAATCGCCAACATGACCGTGAGTTCGCGCTCCTCGACGTATTGCTTGACGAACGGCCGCCCCATGCGTGCGGTGACATTCCAGTCAATCGTGCGCACTTCGTCGCCCGCCTGGTACTCGCGCACTTCGGCGAACTCCATGCCCTGCCCCTTGAACAGCGAGCGATACTCGCCGGCAAAGCTGGAATCCATAAGCCGCCGGGTGCGCAGCTCGAGGCGGCGCACCTGTCGCAACACATCGGCCGATGCAACCTCCAGCGGCGATGCGACGTGTGTACTCACGGCGTCTCGACGGCAGCCAGCAGTCGTTCAACGATGGTGTCGCTGTTTACGCCTTCGGCATCGGCTTCAAACGAGGTCAGGACACGATGACGTAAGACGTCAGGAGCAATGGCCTTCACATCGTCGGGCGTGACAAACGCCCGGTTGCGCAGGAATGCGTGCGCGCGCGAGGCTTGCGCCAACGCAATCGTCGCGCGCGGACTGGCGCCGAACTCGATGAGCGGCGTCAGGTCATTGGCGCCCACTTCGGCGGGATGACGCGTCGCATGTACCAGGTCGACGATATAGTCGACAATGCGATCGTCCATATACAACTCCGAAATGCGGTGCCGCGCTTCCATCAGCATGGCGGGGTCGGCCACCGCCTTCACTTCAATGCGATCCCCACCCGCCATGCGCCGCAGAATTTCCTTCTCTTCCACACGCGACGGATACCCGACTCGCAGCTTCATCATGAAGCGGTCCACCTGCGCTTCGGGCAACGGGTAGGTGCCTTCCTGCTCAATGGGATTCTGCGTGGCGAGCACCAGGAATGGCTCGGCCAGCTTGTACGTGGTGCCGCCAATGGTCACCTGCTTTTCCTGCATGGCCTCCAGCAGTGCGGCCTGCACTTTGGCCGGCGCACGGTTGATTTCGTCCGCCAAAATGATGTTGGCAAATATTGGTCCGTGTTTGACGCGAAATTCACCCGTCGGCTGATCGAAAATCTGCGTGCCGACCACGTCGGCGGGCAGCAAGTCCGGCGTGAATTGAATGCGCTGAAACGACGTATTCACTGTTTCGGCGAGTGTGCGCACCGTCAGCGTTTTCGCGAGCCCCGGCACGCCCTCCAGCAGCACATGCCCGCCCGTCAGCAGGCTGATAAGCAGGCGCTCCACCATGTAATCCTGTCCAACGATGCGTTTCGCCACTTCACGGGAAACGCTTTGTACCAGGGCCGCGTCGTTCGACGCAGCGACGGCTGTGGTCACGCGGGCAGCTCCTCTTATCTCTCGGTTGGTGATGCCGTACCCGTGCGGCCAGGCGCGAGCACGAACATCTGAATTTCACAGCATACCCCGCAAAGCTGCAGGGAGTACCTCTCAGGGCAATCCTCGCGGGGCCGCACTCTCAGGACACACCTCGTTGAATAAACCCTGCCGGTGCCTCTTGCTCGGTGCGCCGGGTTCGGCGCGCCATCTGCCTGCTCTTCCATAGCGGACAGTGTTGGACAGCGCCTCCTTACCGGGCCGGGACGAATGCTTCCAGGACCGAGCGTTCGCGAGGTGTTAACGCACGGGACATTCCCACCGGCAAGTCACCCAGACGAACTGGCCCGAATTTCGTGCGGACCAGCCGTTCGACTTCAAGGTCCAGCGCCTCGCACAACCGACGCACTTCGTGCGTGCGTCCTTCGGCAATGGTGACTTCAAACGCCCACCGCCTGTTGCCAAGCGGCATTGCCGACACCTCGCTCGGCATAACTACGCCATCGTCCAGTTGGACACCCCGACGGGCCGCCTTCACCGCCGATGTGGCGTCGCCGCGCACCGTCGCGACATAGGTGCGCTCCACTTCGCCACTCGGATGCGTGAGCGCGTGCGCCGCCACACCGTCGGTTGTCAGCAACAGCACTCCTTCCGTCATGAAATCCAGGCGGCCCACGTACGTCAACCCTGGCACGTCCTCCACCAGATCAAACACCGTCTGCCGGCCCTCAGGATCTTTGCGCGTCGTCATGATGCCGGCGGGTTTGTGCAGCACAATCCACCGGTTGGTGGTCGTGACGCGCGCAACCGGGGCGCCATCAAGCGTGATGACGTCCGTGGCGGGATTGATAACCTGACCAACTACGGCAACCTCGCCATTCACACGAATACGGCCTTCGGCGACCAGCCGGTCGGCTTCGCGCCTGGAAGCCAGTCCGGCCCGCGCCACCGCGCGTTGCACGCGCATGGGTTCCGCGGGCGTTCCCTTTTTGGGTGAGCCTCCGTGGCCACGCGCTGAACCGGCTTTGGCCGCTTCTCCCCGCGCCGAAGTACCTCGTGGCGTACTACCGGATGCCGGCTTACTTCGCGACGAGCCGCCCTTCGGCGGTCGGCCGTCCCGGTCGCTCACGCGACGCCGGCCGCAACCGGCAACGTTGCGTCGGGCGTACTTGCAACCGGCAATCCAGTGGCCGGCAAACCAGCAACCGGTGATCCGGCAAGCGCCGGTACTTCAGTGGCCGGTGTTATGGTCATGGCACCGGCACCACGCAACGCAATGGCGAGTTCGTCCGCGCGCGGCAGTTCTTCCAGATGCCGCAGTGCAAACTGTTCGAGAAACTGCGACGTCGTGCCATACAGCAGCGGACGGCCTACACCCTCGCTGCGTCCAACCACGTCAATGAGCCCGCGTTCGTGCAGCGACTTGAGCACCGAGCCCACGCCGACGCCGCGAATTTCCTCAACTTCTGCGCGGCCAATGGGCTGGCGATAGGCCACAATTGCCAGCGTCTCAAGCGCCGCGGCCGACAGTCGTTGCGGACGCACGGCTACCTGCGCGCGTTCAATGGCTTCTGCAAATTCGGCACGCGTCAGAATTTGCCAACCACCACCCTGTTCCAGCAGCTCGACGCCGTGCCCATCGACATCGTAGTGTTCGCGCAATTCATCCAGCGCCGACGAAACAGCGGCGGGGCTCGATTCGGGATCGAGCGTGTTCAGCGCCTCCAGCGATAAGGGCCGGGAGGCGGCGAACAGGGCAGCTTCAAGCAGCTTCGCTAACGGTGTCACGACGAATCTCCACAGAGGCAAATGGTACGGCCTGCGCAATGCGCAGCTCACCGAGCTTCGCCATTTCCAACAGAGCCAGTAAAACGGAAAGCACCTGCCACGGTTCGGCGCCTCGGGTGACGAGGTCGGACCACCGGGCGTGACGGCGCAATGCGAGAATGGAACGGATAGTAGTCATGGCCCCTTCCACGTCGAGTGACCGCGGAATGACTTCGTGCAACGTCGGTTCGTTGGCCACGCGCAGCACGCGATCAACCGCGCCAAGCAGTTCACTCAGCGTGAGCGAAAGTGGTACGGCGTTCAGCGACGTCTCGGCAACCGGTGGAATCCAGCTTCGTGAAAAACGATGCCGACGTTCTTCGCCACGACGTTCCAGCACATCAACCACTTCGCGCATTTGCTGATACTCCAGCAATCGACGCACGAGTTCGGCGCGCGGATCTTCCCAGGTTTCCAGGCCATCAGCGCGTGGCAGCAACATCTGCGCTTTGATGCGCAATAACCGCGCCGCCATTTCCAGATAGTCTGCGGCCTCGTTCAATTCCAGGCCGCTGATGCGCGCCAGAAACTGTTCCGCAATACGCGCGATGGGAATGTCGTAGATGTCCAGTTGCTCGTCACGAATGAGCGACAACAAGAGGTTGAGCGGGCCGCTGAACTGTGTCAGCTCGACTACAAATGCCGAACCCTCGCCGTCCAGAGGGCGGCCCGAAGTCATACGACTGTCTGAAGAGCGGGTAAGCGGAGCGATCACTGCGGAAATGGGCTGGGTAGCATGTATGGAGCGAACACACCCGCAAGGCGCTGGTAGATGAGCCCAATGGGAGTAAACCACGCGGAGAGCAGTGGTCCGCCAAACGACAGCAGTAACAACAAGATAAGCAGCCCCGCCGATCCGATGCGCTGGTACAGGATGGCCCAGCGAAGAGGCAGCAGATGTTTGAAGACGTGTGACCCGTCCAGCGGCGGTATGGGCAGCAGGTTAAAGACCGCAAGCAGGAGATTGATCTGTACACCTTTTTCCAGCATCAACTGGAAAATGGCAAGGGGGGTGACCAGCGCGCTGGCGTTTGCGCCCCACATTCCCACGAGGACAATGAGCGGCACGCAGATGGCCGCAATCGTGAAGTTTGCAGCAATCCCGGCCAGCGAGACGATGATGTCGCCGCGCACATAGTGCTGGTAATTTTTGGGATTCACCGGCACGCCTTTCACGCCGCCGAATACCGGCCAGCCCATGACCGCCAGGGAAACTGGCAGAATGATGGTCATGAAAGGATCGATTTGCTTGAGGGGATTAAACGTTAACAGCCCCAGGTCGCGCGCAGTGTTGTCCCCCTGCTTCATGGCGGCGTACGCATGCGCATATTCGTGCGCCATGGCTGAGAAAAGCAGGATGGGCACGGCGAGCAGAATGGTGCGGAAAGTGTCCAACGGGCAGGTGCGGGCGTAGCGTGAGTACCGGCTGACTTCCCGGAGGGCGGCCGGCCCAAAGTGGTCCGCCGTGAATGCAAGCAAGCTGCGTGTAAGTTATGCGGGGCTCAGGGGGGTGTCAAAACAGATGGCTCCCTCTGGCCAATGCCTCATTCCCCGGCCGCCGCCGGTTGACATAACTGCCCAGGTGGCGGTACTTTACAGATCTGTGGTTCCCAAGGGCTATCAAGGCTCTGTGGGGCACCCGCCAGCGCAGCCGGTTCAGCGCTTACAACCCGGGACTTTTGGTCCCTTCAGCCATATGTTGGAGATCGTCCGTGCCGAATATCAAGTCGTCCAAGAAGGATATGCGCCGGTCACGTGTAGCGGCGGCGCGCAATAAAGCGCAGCGTTCCGCTCTTCGTTTGTCCGTCAAGCGCGCCAAGGCGACGGGTGCCACCGCTGACGAGAAGCTCGATGCCGTGGTAATGCTGGACCGCTCGGCACGCAAAGGCCTCATTCATCGGAACACGGCCGCGCGCCAGAAAAGCAAGATGGCCAGGAAGCAGGCCGCCGCGTAACACGACCGGCTGGTATGCGCAAAAGCCGGGATCTTTGAGATCCCGGCTTTTGTGTTTGTGTAAGCGGCAGGCGGCAAGGTGCGCGCTGCCCGACCTATTTCCCGACCGATTTCCGCGGCCCGACAATCACCGGCAACGGGATGTACCACCCCGTCTCCACCGACCGCACGTGGATGACCCACTCGCCCTGCACCATTGGCGTGAACTCAAAGTCGTGGGTTTGCCCCGGGCCCATTTCAATGTGGGCAGGCCGCAAAGTCTGCAGTGCAACGGGAAGATCCGCACCGTCTTTCGCGAGCGCACGCCACCGCGCAATTGTCGAATCGTTTTGTATGGTGAGCGAAATTCGCCAGTCCGGATGAATGGCCACAATGCGCAGCCGATGTTTTTGACCGACCGTGAGTCGCAGGGGCGCGGGCGTGCGACGTCCGTTGACCAACGCAAAGGGGCTCTCATTTTTCTTGAGCAGCTCCGGTCCACCGCCACCGACCACAATCACATGATCTCGCGTCACGTCACGCGGCGTGTCCGTCACAATCAACGCGCCGTACAGGCCCGAGTTAATCTGGTGCCGGTCGTTGAGATGGGAGTGATACGGGAATGTGCCCGAGCGCGGTGGTGTAAACGCCGCGACAAATGAGTCGTTGGGCGCGATTTGCGAATACACATTGGCGCCGAGCCCGCTCCAGTGCGGCACACCGTCCGGAAAACTCTCTATTTCCAAACCGTGCCAATGAATGGAGGTGGGTTCCGCCAAATTATTCCGCACCACAATGCGCACCGGCTGATTGCGTCTGAGTTCCAACACCGGGCCTGGCAACACCACGGAATCGCGCGGGGGCACGGAGTCGCCACGCTGCAACACAAATCCGTACGCGGTGGCGCCCGTGATTAGCCGGTTGGGCTGCGATTGCACCAGCAACCGAACCTCACGCGCATTGGCGGTCGACGCTGCCTGATACCCCGGCTTGGGCGACACCTTGATGCCGACCACGAGGCCGCGCATGTCATGACCCACCGTTTTCCCGGGCTCGCCATTCGCACCATGCGCCGCGTGTGATGCCGCCAACTGGGCCGCCGCCGCTGAGTCGCGGGGTGATCCGACCAACGTCACCGTTTCATCCGCATGAAACGCAAAGTGGCAATGGAACAACCAGTTGCCGGGAGTCGTTGGCAGAAAACTGAACGTGACGGTGTTATTGGGCGCAATCAGGTCGGTATTGGACAGAAATTGCTTCGCGCGCGGCACCGGCGTGTCCGTGCTACCCGTGCCCTGCGATTCTATTCGGTAATAGAACCCGTGCAAGTGCAGCGGATGGTGCAACGGAATGGTGTTGATCACGCGAAAACGCGTGGAATCGTTTTGAGACAGTTCAATGGTGTGGGTGTGAGGCCATCCTTTGCCGTTGATCACTGACACCACCTCAAATGGTCGATTTTCGTCGTACGGCAAGAACCATTCGCTCAAGAGCAGGATGTGGTCACGTGTCGAGGCCCCTGGCGCATCGACCACAATTGCCCCGTTCAGTTGCGTGTCCTTCCACAACCGATCATTCAACGTCGTGCCGGCGAACACCCCCCAATAGAAATAGGTGCCAACGGCAGTGAGTGTGAACTCAATTTCGCGCGTAGCTCCGGCGGCCAGTTGAATGGTGTCGTCAGCGAGTCGCACACCCGGACGCAGCCCTCCAATGACGAGGGCGCTGTCAGATCGATTGCGTAACAACAAGGCGATCACGGTACCACGCGGCACTCGCAGCAGCGGGCCCGGAACCAACGGCGCACGACCGCGTTCAGCGAACGCCAGAATCGGCACTTCAGGATCGTCGTCACCTTCCGGTTTCCACGCGCTCTCCACCACGTCGAGTTCAAGGCGCCACTTGCCACCAACCATACGGCCCGCGGGCACCGTGTTTTGGTGCACTGTTGCTCGTTGCACTCCCGGCGCTGGCTTGGGCAACGGAATACGCGGCAGCGAAGCAACCAGCTGCGCGTTCAGTAGGATGCCAACAACGGCAATTACCGGGATCCCCATAAACACCTCGACAGCCGGACGATGTGTGGTGCGACAAGTCGCGCTTCCGAAAAGCAACGCGGTTGCGCGCGAATGTAGCACCACTTGTCCCGGTAGAACAGGCAACGGGGGCACTTTCAGTTGAAGGTGCCCCCGTTTGGCCCGCTAAGTCGTAGGCGCGCTAAAACGCCGCCAACTCGCCCCCGCACCGCTCACAATACCACTCGGTCGGGAAATTCATCGTGCCACATTCCGTGCAGCGCAGCGTCTTGGCCTGATCGGTGGAGCCCCCGGTGCGCGTGGTGCCCGATCCAGCCGACGACGCTGTGTTTCCCGAATCCGTGATCGATCGCAGAAATGCAAGGTCATCAAATCCGTCGCGCGATGGCGGCGAGCCAGCTTGCGGTGGTGACGGGAGCGGGGTGGTCAACCGCGGCGCGTACGAGTCGTTGTTGCTGCGCGGCAGTGAGACGTCTGGCGCACCAGCCCGAGGGGTCGCTCTCGACTCACCAAACACGTCAATGTCCGCTAACGCGTCGTTTAAACGCGAAGGCATATGTGCGCCCAGCGCGTCGATGGCCGCGTTGGCTTCGAGATCGCGTTCACTCTCGGCACGCGCGGCCTCACTGCGGTCTGGCACCGCATGCTGCCCGTACGAAGGAATCTCACGCGCACCCGTCAAACCCGCAAAGTCGGAATCAGACACCGCGAACGCAGACTCGATGTCGGAACCAACGTCCGCTGCGCGCGCATTCACCGCCCGCAAGTAGGGATCGGTGGTGATCAGCTGAGCCGGAACGCCCGACCCTGGTGTTGGCTGCGCGGTCACTTCGCCACGAGCATTCAAATCGGCGGTGTGCTCGACCAATGCGGGGTCGGCGTGCGCAATGGCCGCCGCAACATTGGACGACACGAGCTCCGGCTGTGTGTCTTCAGCACTCGCCACAACCAACGGTTCCGGTTCCGGCTCGGGTTCCGGCGCTGCCGGCTTGTGGCGCGCACTCGCAAGAAGCCCCCGGACATCGTCGGCTTCCGCAATGAGCGCTTCACGATCCTGCCCAAGCTGCGCCAAACTTGCCTCGACTTCGTGCCGTGTGGTTTCCCACCGCTCCGAATCGAACTCGCCGACCGCTGTACGCAACATCGCTTCCGCGCGCTCATCTTCGCGCGCGGCCAACTGCACCTCGAGCTCGTGCAGCCGTTCGGTGAGGTCGCGCTCCAGCGACTCCAGCGAGCCCACATGCATGTGCAAATGCTCAATGACGGCATCGCGCCGCGCGAGATAATCACCATGCACGCGGTCAAACACGCGCACTGGTGTCTCCTCACGCTTGGCTTCCAGCGCCGTCAACCAGTCGTCAAAGCGTTGCCGCTCGGCCACCAGCGCGCGAATGTCGGGAATCGTCACTGCCAGGTCTTCCATCGTCGAGTCCTTCGTCAAAGCGTGTTGTGAAAGCGGGCCGCAGCGCGCGGATGCAGGGCCTGCAAATCTTCCACTTCAGTTTGGGGCAACGTCAACATGCCGCCCATGACCTGCGCCACAAAAATGATGCGAGCCGCTTGTTCGGTACTTTCCATGCGCTGCAGTGCCTCTTCCAGCGACTGGCCCACCGCCGTGACACCATGGTTCCCCAGCAGAAACACTTCGTGCCCGGCCAGTAACGGCGCCATTGCCGCACCAAGCTCGGGCGTGCCAGGCCGGACGTACGGAACCAGCGCCACTGGACCCACCACCACCGGTAGTTCGGAAAGGACGTTGGCGGGAAGTGTCTTACCCGCGGTCGCCAGTCCGGTTGCCACCGGCGGATGCGCATGCACCACCGCGCGCACATCCGGACGTGCCGCATAACACGCGCGGTGCATCCCTATCTCCGACGAAGGGCGCGTGGCACTGTCACGAGCCTCGCTGTCATGCTCTGATGCGCCTTCGGACGCACTGTGATGGTTTGGGCCCAAAACAAGCGAAGCCAACACCATCTGCTCGGGTGACAGGGTTGCCTTGTCAGCGCCGCTGGGCGTTATCAGCATGAACTCGTCGCTGACCCGCATTGAGACATTTCCCTCGGTGCCCGCCAGCAATCCGCGTGCGTGCAGCCGGCGGCAGGCCGAGACAATGGCTTCAGCCTGCCCGCCGAATTGCATGATTATGCGGGGGCTTGATACACCACGCGCCCACCCACCACGGTCATGCGTGCCTGACCGAACAGCGTCCGTCCACCATACGGAGTGTTGCGTCCTTTCGACTTGAAGTCGGCCGCATTGACTGTCCACTCGCGCTCGGGGTCAAATATGGTCACGTCTCCAGGGGAACCGGCGCGCAAGGTGCCACCGGGCAAATGGAAGATTTTTGCCTGCGCGCAACTCATCGCATCGACCAACTGCGAGAGGGTGAGCACACCGCGACGCAGCAGCCATGTGCAATTCACGCCCAATGCGGTTTCCAGACCCACAATGCCGTTGGGCGCATCGGCAAACTCGCGCTCTTTTTCGTCGTAGTGGTGCGGCGCGTGATCGGTCACCAGCAAGTCGATGGTGCCGTCGGCCAGGCCTTCCTGCAACGCATTTATATCTGCCTGCGTGCGCAGCGGCGGATTCATCTTGGCGTTGGTGTTGTACCCCTCCACCTCTTCTTCGGTGAGCGAGATGTGGTGCGAGCACACTTCTGCGGTGACGTTGATTCCGCGTTCTTTCCCCCAGCGCACGAGTTCAACCGAACCCTTCGTGCTCAGATGACACATGTGAATGTGCCCCCCGGTGCGCTTGGCAAGCAGAATGTCACGAATGACATAGATTTCTTCTGCTTCAGCCGGAATTCCCTTGAGGCCGAGTCGGGCGGACACAATACCTTCATTCATCGAACCACCGCGCGCGAGTGACATGTCTTCGCAATGTTCAGCGATAGGCACGTTGAATGTGCGGGCGTATTCCAGCGCCGTGCGCATGAGATGCGCACTTTCAACCGGGCGGCCGTCATCGCTGAACGCGACGGCGCCGGCCCCGACCATTTCGCCGAGTTCGGCAAGTGTTTCGCCCTTCTGGCCAAGCGAAATGGCACCGTACGGATAGACGCGCGCGTAACCCGCTGCTTCCCCTTGTCGCTTTACGAACCCAACGGTGGCCTGATTGTCGGTGACCGGTTTGGTATTGGGCATGGCACACACGCCGGTGAATCCACCGGCGGCCGCCGAATGCGCGCCCGTCTTGATGGTCTCCACATCTTCACGTCCTGGTTCGCGCAGGTGCACGTGTACATCAATCATGCCAGGGGATACCACCAGTCCGCCGCAGTCGATCACGTCGGCACCGTCGGGTGCATGGAGCGTTCCCCCACACGCTTCCACCTGGCCGTTTCGCAGCAGGACATCGCCCACAGCGTCCAGACCCTGCGACGGATCGACAAGGCGACCGCCCCTGAGCAGCAGATCACGCGTTTGTGAGCTCATCAAGGCACTCCCGCTTTTGCGACAATCGCCTGCTCCGGACGGCCACCCGCCAGGAGATACAGCACGGCCATGCGCACAGCGACGCCGTTGGTGACTTGATCGAGGATGACCGAGTGCGGCCCATCGGCCACGTCTGAATCAATTTCCACGCCGCGGTTCATCGGGCCCGGGTGCAGGATGAGAAGTTCGCGCGGCGCCCGCTCGAGGCGCTCACGCGTGATGCCGAATACACGATTGTACTCGCGCTGCGAAGGGATGTAACCTGCTTCCATGCGCTCCAACTGCAAGCGCAACACGTTCAGGGCGTCGGCCCATTCAATGGCTTCTTCCACCCGCGAAAATACCGTCACGCCCATCTCCTCGATGGCGTTGGGCAGCAGCGAACGCGGTCCGCATACGGCCACCTCGGCGCCGAGCTTCGTGAGGCCCCAGATATTCGAGCGCGCCACGCGCGAATGCAGCACGTCGCCAACGATACACACGCGACGACCCCGCAAGTCGCCAAGACGATCCCGCAAGGTGAGCAAATCGAGCAATCCCTGGGTGGGATGTTCGTGCATGCCGTCGCCCGCGTTAATCACGTTGGACTCAATACGTTCGGCCAGAAATTTTGCGGCACCGGAGGCGGGATGTCGAATGACGACCATGTCAATTTTCATCGCTTCGAGATTGCGCGCGGTGTCAACCAGCGTCTCACCTTTGCTGACACTCGATCCCGCGCTGGCGACATTAACGGTATCGGCGCTCAGTCGCTTTTCTGCAAACTCAAACGAAATGCGCGTGCGCGTGGAGGCCTCGAAGAACAAATTGACGATGGTCATGCCGCGCAACGTCGGTACTTTCTTGATTTGCCGAAGCGAAATTTCCTTGAGCGGTGTTGCCGTATCGAGCACGACACGAATCTGGTCGGCGCTGAGCTGCGCCAGCCCCAGCAAGTCTTTGCCAAGTACACCGCTCACGCATCGCTCCAGCGCGCTAATTGCGGGGCGCCGTTCATGCGTCGTCCTCGCTGTCGACGTCGGCCGTGGGATGCGCGACCACCACCCCCTCGCGACCGTCCAACTCCTCGACAAATACATCCACCCGCTGTCCCGCGACTACATCCACCCGTTTGCCTACGATGTCGGCGTGAATTGGCAGTTCGCGTCCGCCGCGATCGATCAGCACCGCCAACGCGATGCGCGCCGGACGCCCGAAGTCGGCGAGTTCGTCAAGTGCTGCGCGCACGGTGCGACCGGTGAATAACACGTCGTCGACAATCACGATGCGCTGGCCGTCAATGGTCCAGGGCAGATGGGTGGCCCCCACTACCGGACGCGGTCCGACCGTTTGCAGGTCGTCGCGATACAAGGTGATGTCGAGTGCACCGCGCGGAAGCGTGACGCCCTCCTGCGCTTCAATGATCTTCACAATGCGATCGGCGAGCTGCACGCCGCGCCGCAGAATGCCGACGATAATCAGACGGTCGGTGCCGTCATTCAGTTCGAGTATCTGGTCGGCCATGCGTCGCAGCGTGCGGTCCACCGCGCGCGCGTCCAGGACCACCGTGGGCTTTTTAGACATGGCCGGGAATATATCGACCGGGAGGCCATGGTTGCGGGGCTGCCGTGCCGAAGGGTGCGCTCTTGGGTGGGCGGATGTCGGTCATTGGCACCTGGCGTCATTGGAAGGCTGCGTCATTCGGACAGTTCACCGTTGGGGCAGGCTCCGATTTTCTCACGCGGAGCCGCGGAGTATGCAGAGAACTCATCGCAACTGGACGCTCCGAAGGTGCCCCCGAGCCTTTCAATCAATAAAAGTCAGACCTTGGGACGTGAGAATGGCGGTCACGTTTCGACGAAGTCCATGTGCTGAGATGAATCTCGCTGATTTTTCTGTAGTGGCGGTCGTCGTTGGACACGTGGAGCTCCGCCCGACGCTTGCGGTTCTCCGCAGACTCCGCGGCTCCGCGTGAAAACCAGCTTCACCCGCCACCGAGCCTGACTTGCCCCTCAGGGCAGCCGCAGCCCCACCATCGCTGACCGACAGCCCGGACGCGCCATCCCCCGATGGACGCGCCCGATTGCACAAGCCACAACCCGAGCCCGTTTTACACATGGCTGGTTACCAGCTGTTTTTTGACGACGGCTGTGTCGGCCACGCATTTGGCAACGGCGTGATGTGACGAGCCGCCGTTCGTGCTGACTTGAGCCGAGCCTTGTCGACCGTAGGAAGTGTTCCGGCCGCCGCGTACATCGCAATGTCGGCCGAGGCGTCGCGCGTCGCCTGCGCAAAACCAAGGCACCATTCCAGACCGTATGGATGCGCGTCACCCCGCTCTTCGACCCCCCGACCGAAGGCAGTGCATTTCTCCGCGGCTTCCAGAAGCGTCCGGCTTGAGGCCAGATGGGCTACAACCACGTGGTATCCGTCGCGCATCCCCATATGATAGTTGGGCGTTTGCACGGTATCGGACGGAATCGGAGCCACGGTGCCAGACGCGATGCCCGTGTACAACACGCAGAGCTGCGAGAAGTAGCCGCGGGCCGGTTCAACCACTGGTTCGTCGATAATCTTGGACATGACGCACTCGGATATCGGTGAGAATGGCATCGTTCCGCCGGCACAGGCCGCCAACGGAATTGCCGGACACTATCACCAAGGAGCAAGCGCCATGCCGTACAGTCGGGTCCGGCTTGCGGCATGGGACAAATTGGCTAACTCCTTTACCGACAACAATTTGCGACAATTCGCGCGGACTGTAGTAGTCCTGCAACGTGTGGAGCGTGCGCTACGGCTGCCACGACAAACTCAGCCGTAACGCAACAGTTCAGCCCGTTTGGATGAACGCAATCAGGACGCGTACATCCGTAGTTCGGTGCCCACAAAGTCGGACATCGCGATTGTCTCGTCCCAATCGATATTCCGCAGGGCAAGATATCCATCAGACAACAACGTGCTCTTCCAGTTCCGGCGAGGCTGTCCAACCGGGATAAGGTCGACGGTCATTAACGACTGCCCGAGGCGCTGGCGTACGTTTTCCAGCCCGTCAATGCGCGTAATGCGCCCCTGCCCTTCGGCGCGTTTGGTGATGCAGCTGCAATTGTACTTGCGCTCGATGTCAAGCGAGAACTTGCCGTACAACTCGGCCTCGGCCCACCCGGTGAAGAGGTCGACGTCGCTCTGATAGTTCATGAGGTCGACGGTTCGGGCGCCAGGTGGGCGTGCGGCCACCTCGCCAAACACGGCTTCGCCGTCGGCTTTGAGATACCACTCCATGTGTGTGAACCCGCGTTCGTATCCCAGCGCCTTGAGCACCTGCTGCCCCATCGCGCGACCGCCCGCAAGTTTGGGATCGTCCACATTACGGATGCTCAATGTTTGTGGACTGATCCACTCAACGGTGCGTGCAACCAACGGACGCGGACGATAGTAGCCGATGTGAAAATACTTGATGTCACTTTCGGCGCAGATGGTATCGAACGTGTACTCCTCGCCGTCGATGAACTCTTCGACATCCACTTCATCGATGTGGCCCAGCAATTTGATGGCGTTTTCGATATCGGCGTTGTCATCACACCGAAACGTGTCCTGCGAGCCGGCGCCCGCTATGGGTTTGATGATGAGCGGGAATCCGACAATTTCGGCCGCTGCAAATATGCCGTTCGAGTCTTTGGCTGGCGCATGGTGCGGCACGCGAACTCCCGCGGCAGACAGCGCCTGCTTCATGAGGTCCTTGTTGCGAAAGTGCTTGGCCTGCACTCGTGATTGGCCGGGTACTCCCAGCACTTCGCGCATGTGCGCGGCAAGTTCAACCCCCGGCTCCCACATACAACAGACGCGATCGATGGTGAGGTTTTTCACCCAATCGGCCACCAGGGCAATGCCGGCCGCTTCGTTGGAGAACAAGCCCGGGACTTGCAAGTATCCGGAGAGGTGTCGTCGAGCCGTTTCGGGCAGTTCATGTTCCGCGCCTTCGGCCACACCCAGCACGCGTGCGCCCTGCAAGGAAAGCCCACGCGTGAAATACGGCATTTCGCCCGGATACCCAGGCATGATCATGATGACTGTGGGCGCCATGTTCTTGGGTGAGTGAAAAAATGTTTGGGATACTTCAAGACAGCGTGACGCGCACGACCGAGACGAGTCGGCGGAGGGCGCTGACGACCATGGTGGTGTCGCGATGCCGAAGCAGAATGAACCCCTCGCCTTCGTAGCTGCCCGTTGGCGTTTGTCCCGGATAGGGCAAGCGAAAATCGCAAATCAGTGAACCGAACTCGCGTTCGACCGTGTCCAGCCCGTGAACGCCGCGAACGCGCCCTTGGCCCTGCCCCCGCAAATACGCGGCGCCCACGGCGAATTTTCGTGCGGGCACGGTGAAGGTACCAAGAATCATGAGGCGCGCCCACGCTTTGACAAAATCAATGTCGTGTGCACGGGACACCAGCGTCGTGATTTGCGCACCCGGGGGCCGTGCGGCGATTTCGCTGATGGCCACCGTGCCATCTTCACGGCGAAACCACTCACAATGGGACACACCAGTTTGCATGCCTAACACGCGCAGCGCTTGCGCGACAGTCTTTCGGGCATCGTCAAAACTCGGATCGTCAATTTCGCGTGGCAGCACCACACACCACTGAATCCACGGGTGCTCCAGCACCTCCAGTGGCGATGGCTCGTAGCGCGTCAGGGAGTGCCACACGGCCTCGCCATTGATGGACACCGTTTCCATCGAGTGCTCCGTTCCGCGCAGAAATTCTTCCGCGAGCCATGGACCCTCTGGGCTGGGAGGCTGAGCCGCGAGCAACGCGTCCAGCGCCGTTTGGTCGGCAACACGGTGTGTGGCAAGGGCGCCTGCGCCAGACGGGGGCTTGATCACAAGTGGGAAACCCACCTGCGCCACAAACGCTTGCACGTGATTCGGTTGCGTCACGACCGCATGTTTCGCCACCGGAACGCCCGCCGCCCGCAACGCGTCTTTCATGCGCCCTTTATCGCGAAAGTTCGCGGCCGCCTTGGACGAGAGTCCTGGAATCCCGAGCGTTTCGCGCACCTTCGCGAGCGGTTCCTGCAGTTGTTCGTACGCGCCGAAACACCGATCAATTTTTCCAATGCGCGACTGCAACGCACGAACCGCCTTCTCAAGGTCATAGACGTTGGTGATGTCGTCGATGCGCCAGTGACCGGCCAGCCGTTCCGCCACATGCGGGGCCAGGGCCTGGAGGGGTTGTTGTGCGATCACCGCCAGGCGCACGTCGGGCAGCGACGCGATTGCCTCGATCATTTGTGTCGCTGCGGGGGAGAACATCGGCGCAACAAATACGACGGTAGTCAAAATGGCGCGGCCAGATGGGAGCGGGCTGGTGCGAGGGCGGTCGGTGTGCCGGCTCGCTTTGCGATTATGGGGTGCGGCCCGCGAGGTCGCAACATTCCCAGGGGCCTGCGGGTGACAATTCTCTGGGCATTTTCGGGCGCCGCGGCGCCTTGCTTGCAGCAGGTGCACGGTCGCCCCATCGCTGCCGACGTGATACGCTGTACTTGAAACACCAGGGCATCAGGCCGCGGCGGCGCTTCGAACATCTCCGCGGGCGTGCCCATTTGCAGAATGCCGTCCTTCAGCACGCCGATGCGATCGGGCGGACGTCCTCGCGCAGGCTGGGATCGAGACTGGAGAACGGTTCGTCCAGCAGCAGTCCTGGACAACCAACCGCCGCGCGGGCAACCGCGCCGCGATGTTGCCGACCGCCACTCGACGTCTTCCGAGCGCGTCGTATTTGACCGTTTTATTGGGGAAGCTATAATTAACGTTTGAAAATGAGTTGTAATAACGAAAAATATCTATTATCGTTCATTTTCAACCTGTAAATGGGAAACGACAATCACATGGCACGAACCGTCTCCCCCGTACCACGCCCAGTATTGCATCCCGCACCGCAGGATACAGCAGATCGGGGCGCAGTGGTGGCAACCGCGGCTGAGCTCGGCCAAGTCGTACGCTGGGTGCGCGGCGAGCGCCGCGTGCCGCGGGAAGATGCGGCCGCGCGGTCTGGCGTGAGCCGCGACCTGCTCCGAGACCTGGAGCGCGCATCGCGCGGCGTCAACTTGGCCCAAGCGCTTGACGTGCTCGCGAGTTTCGGGCTCGACGTCGTGCTGGTCCCACGCGACTGCTCGCTCACCCTGCGGGATCCGCGCGACCTACCGACCACCCCGCCCCAACCATGACGTCCCCCCCCACTGAGCACGCGGCCAACTCGGTGGCCGTCTATCTGGACGGGCGTCTGGTGGGCGACCTTACCAGCCCCGTGCACCGCAGTAGCGCCGTCACCTTCACCTACGACAATGCGGTACTGGGCGACCAGACGGCAGCGGTCAGTGTTCGCCTGCCCGTACGCGCCGCGCCCTACCCCGAGCACGAGGCGCTCCCGTGCTTCAAAAACCTGCTGCCCGATGGCGACCTTCGCGATCTGCTCGCTGCCAGCGTGCATCGCGCCGCTACCGACGTGGTCGGTCTGCTGGGGGTTTTCGGCGGGGAGTGCGCAGGTACCGTTTCGCTGTGGCCCAACGGCCAGACCCCACCCGAGGTGCCGACGTATCGCCCGTGTACCGAAGCCGCCCTTCGTGCGGCCTTCGCACCGTCGGCCCTGGCCGGCCCCGAGCACGGTGCTCGTAAAGCGCGGGCGCTCCCGGTTCCCGGGGTTGCTCCAGAATGAGTTGGCGGCGATGGCGATGATGGCGTCCGCGGGTGTCCCCACTGCGGCGCGCACCGTCTGCGCCCTCGATACCGCCGTGTACAAGACGGCACGCTTCGACCGCGTGTGCCACCTCGATGGTCGCGTCTCGCGCCTGCACGCCGAAGACGGCTGTCAACTGACGGGCAGACTTTCCCGCGCCAAATACGCGCAGATGGGCGGCCCGACCTACGCCGAGCTGACCGCGGCCCTGCGGCGCTATGGGACCGATCCGGGAACGGACACTTCACTGCTCTTTCGGTGGGCGGTCGCGAACCTGGCCCTTGGCAATCGCGACGCGCACGCCAAGAATGTGAGCGTGATGCGCACCGCCGCCGGAGCCCTGCGGCTCGCGCCCGCCTACGACGTGGTGTGCACAATGGCCTACAAGGACATAGACACGGTGCTCCCGCTGCAATTCGCGGGGGCCCTGCACCTGGCGGAGCTCCGGCCGGCGGCGCTCGCGAAGGCAGCGCGTTCGGTCGGTCTTACGCCAGCGCTCGCGAAGGAAGTGGAAGCCGATGTCTGCGACCGACTGGACGCTGCCCGCGACGACGCGCTCCAGCCCGCGACGCGCCTGGTCGGCCCACACGAAGTGCTCACCTCTGTCGGCCTGGTGGTCGCGGCCACCACCGCCGAGACGCGCCGTCGCCTGCTGGGTTGAGCGCCAGGTTGCCGAGATTGGCCGAGCTTTGGCTGGACAATTGCAGCCGATAGAGCGTACGGATGCCAAGCGGCACCCATGGTGATCGATACGAACGCGCGCGCGCGCCCCTCTCAGGGGGCGGGCAGTTCGGCGGATGGTTTTCTTGCCCCCCGAACGAAGACACGTGCAAAATAAACGGATGAGGCGAGATTCGAACTCGCGAGAGCCTTGCGACCCCACACGCTTTCCAGGCGTGCGCCTTAAACCACTCGGCCACCCATCCAACTACAGGGGTGCAGCTTGCTTGTAGCGAACTAGTACAGAACGGACAGGGTGAGATTCGAACTCACGATACCATTGCTGGTACGCCGGTTTTCGAGACCGGTGCCTTCAACCACTCGGCCACCTATCCTGAGGCCCGGACGCCGCTACAAACTGGCACCCAACTCCATGAACCATCGGAGTTTGGGATATTAGCCAGCCCCGCTGCGCCAGACAATAGCAGCCGGTATGCGCATTGGAGGTGGCGCCCGCGAAACTCACGACCAAAACAACGTGAGTGCAGCCAGAGAGAGGGGCACCATGAGATTGTCAGACCCCAATACCCTCGTCACCTCGCCCCCCCAAAATGGTCAGCTCGAGTACCGAATAGCCCCCGCTACACCGCCGGCGCCGGCAACCACCCACCAACCAGAAACGTCTCGCGCGGAAACTGATACAACACCCGCTCAAAATAATCGTGCTTGAATAATTCCACCGACTTGGGCGTAGACACCAGCTGCCACGTCTCGAACGCGCGCGGACGGGCCCTGCCAAACGCCGACGTCGAAAACACGGCGAAATTCGAGCCTCCATGGGGATCTCGCGCAGACCCGTACCGACAGAACTCGACACCGCCCGCACGCATGGCCGCACCCAGGGCCTGACTGGCTGAATACTCCGTGGGCGACGAGATCGCGTCCGCATGCTGGGCGAACGGTTCGGCAGTGAGATCGATTGCTTCGGAAGACTTGAGCGCCACCGTAAACGCGGTAAGCTGCGCGGTCAGCGTGCCAAGATTCGCACTGGTTCCCTCGAGAAACACAAATCGATAGTAGGCAATTTCGGCCATCACCGTACGCACGTGCGCTGCACCATACCAAATGCCCGTCTCGTAGCGACTTCCAAACCGCGACCCGTGACGCAGTGGCGGATACCGAAACGGTGTCGTCAGCAGATAGTGCAGACTGGTGGTTTCCGTGGCGGGCGGCTTGGAACGCTCGATGAGTTCTTCCAGTAACTCCTGTTCTGCAGCCGAATCGACCAGCTTGCGCGTGGCGACATGATGTTGTGCCTCGATCACGCGCCACGCAGACACGGCAAGTTGTTGCTTCCTAGAGTCGCCCGCGCATTGCATCCAGATACTGGACGACATCAACAAGCCCCTCCACGCCGCGAATACGTTCGGCGGGGATGCCCGCGAGATGCGCGTTGTGCGCATGCAACCACAGCCGCGACTTGTCGTCCGCGCCGCCCATCAGTGAGTCGAGGCTACGAAACACGCGAAGGAACAACAATCCCAACTCACCCTCCTTGCTGGCTGGGATGAGCTCGCGCCCGTGCTGCAGCCGCGAAACCGAGGCTTCACTGGAGCCGAGGACGGCCGCGAGGTGGTTGTTTCGCAGGCCCAGCCGATTGGCGGCTGCTAACACGGCTTTCGCGAGCACAGCCCCGGGGTTGGGGCGCTGAAGACTTAGCGGATTGGCCATTGTGAAAGATTAGTATGTTTTTCTTTCATGCGCAACATGCCTTGTCGGGCACGGACGTTCCAGAAGCGAGGCAACCAAGCCTGCGCCCACGGCTGGCAAAGTTGAAGCGTTTTCAAAACCGCCACCTGAACAAACTCACCCCCGCCGCTCCCTGAAAAACTCGCGCAACATTGCCGCACTCGTTGCCGCCTCCACCCCTGCCAGCACTTGTGGCGAATGATTGAGCTTTGGATGTCGCACAATATCCCCCACCGAACCACACATGCCGGCCTTGTCGTCCCAACTTCCGAATACCAACCGGCCTACCCGTGCCAGCACAATGGCGCCCGCGCACATGGCACACGGCTCAAGGGTGACGTATAACGTGCAGTCATTCAATTGAGCCTGCCCAACAGCGGCCGCCGCTGCGCGAAGCACCAGCATTTCCGCATGCGCCGTTGCGTCGTTGTCACGACGCATGCGATTTTGGGCCGCCGCAATCGTTACGCCGTCACGCGTGACGACCGCGCCCACCGGCACTTCGTCCGCATCCTGGGCCTCGCGCGCTTGCACCAGTGCCAGCGCCATGGCCACACGGTCGGCAGCGGACGTGTGCGTCATGACGGAGGGGTCCTGCAAGCGATTTCGTTATGCTGGACTCGCATGCACAGCCACGGTGCGGCGCACTTCACTCGCCCCGCTCCGTCACGCGGACAGCGACTCGGTGCGGAACGTCAGCACGCCGTCGCCCAAGTCGGCGACAATCGCGTCGCCTTCCTTGAACTTGCCTTCCAGCACCGCCAGCGCGAGTGGATTCTGTAGCAGGCGTTGCACCGCGCGTTTGAGCGGACGCGCCCCGTATATGGGGTCGTACCCCAGGTCGGCGAGAAACTTTCTCGCGTCGATGGTGAGCGAAATGGTCAGCTTTTTGTCGGCCAGCAATTTGCGCAAATGCGCCAACTGCAAGTCGACAATGTGGTCAAGTTCGGCGCGACCAAGCGCGTGGAACACCACCGTGTCATCCACACGATTGAGAAATTCCGGTTTGAAGACGGTGCGCAGCGTTGCCAACACATCCTGCTCCATGGCGGCCCATGTTTGCGGGCTGGGTTCAGCGCCGACCTCCAGAATGCGGTGGCTGCCCACATTGCTGGTCATGATGATGACGCTGTTGCGGAAATTGACCGTGCGCCCCTGCGAATCAGTTAACCGTCCGTCGTCCAGCAGCTGCAGCAGGATGTTGAAGACATCCGGATGTGCCTTTTCAATTTCGTCAAACAGAATGACGCAGTACGGACGGCGGCGCACGGCTTCGGTAAGCTGACCGCCTTCCTCGTAGCCGACGTATCCCGGCGGCGCACCAATCAGTCGCGAGACCGCGTGTTTCTCCATGTATTCGGACATGTCGAGACGCACCATGGCGTGTTCGTCGTCAAACAAAAACTCGGCCAGCGCCTTGGCGGTTTCGGTTTTGCCAACGCCCGTGGGACCAAGAAAGATGAACGAACCGATTGGGCGATTCGGGTCTTGCAATCCCGCGCGCGAGCGACGCACAGCATCGGCCACAGCCTGCACCGCTTCCTTCTGGCCAACCACGCGCGTGGCCAACACGCTTTCCAGATTCGTCAAACGTTCGCGTTCCGATTCGAGCATGCGCGAAACCGGAATGCCTGTCCATCGCGCAACCACGTCCGCAATGTCCTCGGCCCCCACTTCTTCCTTGAGGAACTGCGGGCGACCAATCTGACTGGCCAGTTTCCCTTCGGCCACTTTCATGTCGCGTTCCAACTGTGGAATGCGTCCGTAGGTGATTTCGGCGGCCTTGCTCAGCTCACCGGTGCGCGTTGCTTTTTCGGCTTCGAATCGCGCGGTCTCAATTTCCTGTTTGATTTTGCCGACGGCGCCAAGCGTGTCCTTCTCAGTTTGCCACTGCGCGCGCATGCCTTGCGCTTTTTCCTTTTCATCGGCCAGCTCACGCTCAATGACACCGCGGCGTTCGATGCTGGCCATGTCTGTTTCCTTGCCCAGCGCCTGCCGCTCAATCTCGAGCTGCACAATGCGCCGTTCCACTTCGTCAATCACCTGCGGCACCGAATCAATTTCAATGCGCAGGCGTGACGACGCTTCGTCGACCAGGTCAATAGCCTTGTCCGGCAGGAACCGATCGCCGATGTAGCGGTTGGAGAGCGTGGCGGCAGCAACAATGGCACCGTCGGTGATACGCACTCCGTGGTGCGCCTCGTAGCGCTCTTTCAGGCCGCGCAAAATGGCGATGGTGCTTTCGACATCGGGCTCGCCCACAAAGACCGGTTGAAAGCGGCGCTCTAGTGCCGGGTCTTTCTCGACATTCTTGCGGTATTCGTCAAGCGTCGTCGCGCCGACCACGCGCAGTTCACCGCGTGCCAGCATTGGTTTGAGCATGTTGCCGGCATCCATACTGCCTTCGGCCTTTCCCGCGCCAACCAGCGTGTGCATTTCGTCAATGAACACGACATACGCGCCGTCGCTGGCCACAATTTCGTTTAACACCGACTTCAGGCGTTCTTCGAACTCGCCGCGGAATTTCGCGCCGGCAATCAGCGCGCCGAGGTCGAGTGATACAAGACGTTTGTTTTTGAGGCTTTCGGGCACGTCGCCATTGACAATGCGCTGTGCCAGCCCCTCGGCAATGGCCGTCTTGCCCACGCCCGGCTCACCAATCAGCACCGGATTGTTCTTGGTGCGACGCGACAGCACTTGCACGACCCGACGAATTTCCTCATCGCGCCCAATGACAGGATCGAGCTTGCCCTTGCGCGCGGCTTCGGTGAGGTCACGCGTGAACCGTTCCAGCGCGCGGTACTGATCCTCCGGCGATTGATCGGTCACCTTGTGCGCACCACGTACCAGCTTGAGCGCTTCACCCAGCGAAGCGCGTGTTGCACCAACGCCATTCAGCAAGCGGAACGAATCGGAGCCTTTCGCATCTGCAAGCGCGAGCAGCAGATGTTCGGTGGACACATACTCGTCGCCCAGCGGTTTCGCCTCTTTCTCGGCGGCGTCCAGCACCTGGTTGAGTTCGCGACTGAGCGACGGCTGCGAATCACTTTGCTTCGCGTACCGGCCCGATTCCAGTTCGGCCGAGGCCCGAAGCGCCGTGACGTTGACGCCGACGCGCTGCAGGATTGGCACGACAATTCCTTCGTCCTGGCCAATGAGTGCAAGCAGGAGGTGGACGTCGTAAACGAGAGGATTGCCAGCGCGACGAGCGATGGCGACGGCTTCATTCAGCGCTTCCGCGCTTTTGACGGTCAGGCGGTCGAGGTTGATCATGGGTATAACTTATGCCGTTGCCGGATGTTTGTTTCAATGGGCATTTGTACTACAGGGCGACGGGGTTTTTATGGCGTTGTTCATACGGCACTGCACGTGCCGACTAAGCCCCTGCTCACCGAACGGGGTACCGACGCCTCGACGAGGCAGTGCGCACTTCATTTTTCAGAGACTGCAATTCAGCAAATGAAAAGCGCCTCGGGTCCGCTCACCCGAGGCGCTACTCAAATTGTGTGGTCCGTGGCACTCACTTCCCCACGATTGCCTGTATGGAACTTAGAACACCGTCCTGATCGATCACGATTCTGTAGATACCAGATGCTGCTTCGCGACCATTTAACGTCTTTCCATCCCAGCGTAGCCTGTAGGCTCCACAGGGAAGCTGTATACGGTCTAACGGTGTTCCGCCAGCCACTCCACCAGCACTACCGAACAGCACCGGTACTGCGACCATCTGTCCAATCATGTTGTACACCTTGACTGAAACCCGGTACTGCCTGCCCTGATCGGTACAGGAAGAGTTATCCCCTTCGATGTATCCGCCAATGCTGAATGCTGCCTGCGTTGCTGGGTTGAATGGATTGGGGTAGTTCTGGCTGATTGTTGGCTTGCCAGGTTTTCTACCTTGGGCCTGAGCACTTCGTGGCATGATTACGCAGAGAGCGAGCACCAGACCGAGTGCTGCCCACGGACGATTCATGATCCTTCTCCGACTGACGAATTAAGGGGCTAGTCGCAGTCTCCAAATGAAAGGGTTGTGGTTTACCTGCCTTGCGAAGTTAGGACGCTTGACACCCGTAGTCAAGCAACATCCCAACTGTGAACCGGCCATCCTGACCGAAGCCGCCCCTTGGCCGCGACAGTAATGGACCGCCAAACGAGCTCTGGTGTTAACTGCGTCACCAAATCGGGCTTTGGCGCCAAATATCTTCCCAAAGATACCCCGAACCAAGTTCGAGGTTGCCGAATCACCGCATCACTTACTCATGCATAGAGTGTGCCACTGGCTAGCCTGCAAGTTGCCCGGATTCCCAGGCGCCATACGCCAAGGAGTGGCGGCCGTCAGGGAGATGCTGCGCCAGGAATTCCCTGAACAGACGCTGGTGCGAGCGCGCCTCTGGTTGGCTGGCCAGTGCCACACTTTGGCCTGCCAGCCACAACCGGAGCGTCTGACGGGCTTGCGCAGGCAGACGCCGCCCTCCGGGTGCGGTAGACGCGCATCGCGGGCATACCACGCCGCCCGCCACATGGTTGAAAAACGCGTCCTCTTCAGGAGACAGACTGGCGTGGCAGTTGGCACAGTTATCGATAGAAGGTGCGAATCCTACGGCAGACACCAACATCCAGAGTGCCGCCAGCCCTGCGGCTACCGCAGCCTGCGGCTGGACGGTGTCGGCCTGGGCGGTGGCAATCGCATCGAACCCTGCCGTCACGACCTCGAACACACCGGGCGCCGCCTCGTCGTGCACCACCCGTCCGACGCATTCGGCCAACGCGGCCGCCGTTGCAAACCGGGAAAGATCGCCGGCAAGTTCCGGCCGGGACTTGGTGACGTCGAAGGAAGTAAGGGTGTGCAAATCGCGCCCTGGCTTGAGCTGCAACTCGGCGGTGCCCTCGGCAAACAGGTCGAGCGCACTGCCGAAGCGTTTGCGCGAGTTACGCGCTCCCCGCGCCAGCACCGACTGCACCCCCGCATCGCGCGTCAATAGCCGCAGGATGCGAGACGTCTCGAGATAGCTGAACGCATGCAGGACGATGGCGTCAGTGGCCAGAAGCGACATGCCGAAACATAGCCAGGCACCGCTCAGAGTCGCGTGCTGCGCTGTTTGCGAAGCGGCAGCAATGAGGGCGCACCGACTGCCGGATCGCGCGTAATGACCAGCGGCCATTTATATACGCGTTCCAGAATTGCACCCTGCATCACGTCATCCGACGTGCCGCGCGCCGCCACCTTTCCTTCGTTGAGCAGCACAATGTGTGAGGCAAATCGCGCGACCAGGTTAAGCTGGTGACTGATGAGCAGCACCGTGCGGCCATCGCGCGCCAGCGAATCGAGTAGTTCAAACACCGCCATTTCGTGCGCGACATCCAGAAACGCCGTGGGCTCGTCCAGGACGATGATGGATGTCTGCTGCGCGAGCGCGCGGGCAATACGCACGCGTTGCCATTCCCCACCCGACAATTGATCGGTGGAGCGGGCCAGTGTGTCTTCGGCACCAGCCAGATGAATGGCTTGATCGACGGCCGAAATGTCTGCCGCCGAAAGCGCGGACAGCGCGCCGCGATGCGGATGTCGGCCAAGGGTCACGAACTCACGCACGGGCAGCGGCAACACCGGTTCTTCGCGCTGGGGGACCACGGCCACCGTGCGCGCAAACTCTCGTGCTTGCATGTTGCCGAGTGTGGCGCTGTTCACCGCAATGTTGCCACGTTCAAGCGGAATACGGCGCAACAGCGCGCGCACCAGCGTGCTCTTGCCGCTGCCGTTGGGGCCTACAACGGCGGTGAGATGCCCAGGCAACGCGTCGAAGGACACTCCATCAAGGGCCGCAATCGGCCGCGACGGGTATCGCACGGTCACATCGCGAAACGTGATGCCGTTCATGGGCCTAGTGCAGCCGGCGCAATTGCGCCAGAAAAAACGGTACGCCAATGAGTGCCGTAATCGCGCCAAGCGGCAACTCCTGCGGCGTGCGCGCGGTGCGTGCCACGAGATCGGCGAACACGAGCAACGCCGCACCATACACGGCCGAGACCACCAACATGGGCCGATGTCGCCGTGCGCCCAACGCGCGGGCAATATTCGGCACCACCAATCCGACAAAACCAACGAGTCCAGCAGCCGCAACCGTTGCTGCGGCGAGGAACGACGCGAGCAGAAAAATTTGTCGTGACGTGCGATCGACGTTGGCCCCCAGCGCGGCCGCCGGCTCTTCGCCCAGCGCCAGCACGTCGAGTTCGCGTGCAAGCCACATCAGCGCGCCACCAAATACCAACACGGCCACCGCGAGACGGCCCACGTCCCCCCAGGTGGCGTCACTGACGGACCCCATCATCCACCACAGCGCGCCCCGCAGTTCGGCCGCGGGGGCACCCGCCAGCGCCACCATGATCACCGCATTCGCAAACGCGCCGACAACCACACCGGCCATGAGTAACATGCGTGCGTCGGTCCGGCCGGCCACGACACGCGCCACCAGTGACACCGTAATCGTCGCAACCGCGGCGCCTGCAAACGCGGCCAGGGTCACCGCCAGCGGATGCGTTGCACCGAAGACCATGGCAGCTACGGCACCCACTGCCGCACCGCCGGAAACACCTAACAAAAATGGCTCGGCCAACGGGTTGCGCAATGTGCCCTGCAGTGCGCCACCGCTCACGGACAGTCCGGCACCAATGAGCGCAGCGAGCAATACGCGCGGACCCCGAAGTTCCCGAACAATCGCCACCGTCCCGGCATCGCCGTTGCCCGAGACCGCGCGTAACACATCGGCAATGGGAATGGAAATAGCACCGATGGCCAGTCCAAGGACACACAGTACACACAGCGCCACCACCCCTAGCACCAACGGTTTCCAGTGGGAACTACGCACCGCGCCCTTTTGCGAAGCGTTCACACCCACGCTGTTGCCCGCCCTCTTGCTCATGGCAAGCGCGATGCGCGATCCGGATGCAGGACTTTGGCCAGCGACACCGCGGCCATGCCGAGTGTGACCGTGGGGCGCCCCGTTAACAGCGTATCAACCAGCAGCACGTTCTTTTCGCGAACCGCCCGTACCGCTTTCCATTTCGCGCTGGACGCAAACCGCATGGCTGAAACGGGCGACGTCATGACGAAGTCGGGATTACGCTTCACGATTTCTTCAATGGTCACCTCGGGCGACGGCTTCGCCAGATCGGCGAACACATTGGTCGCCCCGGCAATATCCAGCAACTCGGCCACAAAACTTCCATGCCCGAGCACCATTACTGGTGAATCGTACAAGGGCCACACGACAGTGGGGCGTACGACACCGTCAACTGCGTCGCGCACGCTGGCCAACGTCGCTTTGACCGTATCAACCACCTGCTGCGCGCGTTGCTGCGCGTTCAGCACGACACCCAGTTGCCTGCTTAACCGTTCAAAGTCGGCAATGCGATCAACCCGTGTGGACATGACGGCAATTCCCGCGTTCGCGAATGCGTCCGCCGCCGCTTTGTTGGCCATGCTGGCGTACAACACCACGAGCGTTGGTTTCGCAGCCAGCACCACTTCGACATTGGGCCGAATGCCGTCGCCCATATTCGGCACCAGCCGTGCCGAATCGGGGAACAGGTCCCAGGTGGTTCGCCCAACCAGCCGGTTGCCGCGCCCCATTGCGTAAATCAGCTCGGTCGCGGCTGGCACAAGCGACACCACGCGTGCGCCGGCGAGCGTATCGACAGGCAGTAGCGCGCCGAAGTCATCGGTGTCAGCCGGCACGCGACCCAATGGGGGTGGGCGATTCGCCGAGTCGGTGTTTGTCTCCGACTTCGCGCAGGCCACAACGCTGCACACCAACGCCAACAGCAACACGCGCGAGGTCATTTAGCGCTTCGCCAATTCTGCAGCGAGGGCGTCTTTGAGTTCAGCGCGTCGTTCTTCGTAGGCCTGTTTGACTGCGTCGGTTGGATTTTGGTAGCGCGTGTACGTGGCGTCGAGATCGGCAATTTCACGCGCCAACCGGTCGGCCAGCGGGATTTCCTTGACCCGAACCGGGGGCAACCCGACATACGACGGCGCGCGATTGCGCTGCAGGGCACGCCACAGAATGAGCAGCATGATGGTGCCAATCGCGCCCAGCAGTCCCGCGATGTACATGTTGCGCCCGACCGATGGGCCCGAGGGCAACTTGATTTCGATGCTGGTGCCGTCGGGCACGTCCTGCGCCAGAAACCGACGGAAGTTGCGGTTCTCGAGCGTAACGGGATCGGCGGCAAGCAATGAGCCGCCCGTCACCGTGCCCATGGGATCTTCCAGCAACACTTCCATGACGACGGCGCCACGCTCGAGCACAAATGGCAGCGGGAAACTCTCGTTGGGAAGCCGGTACGAAAACGAAATCTGTTTCAAGCCGGGGGCGACCGCGCTGTAGATGGCAACGCGATCGCCGGTTTTGCGAAACGCATCGGCCGACACTTCCCCATCGCCCGCTTTCACATCACGCGCTTCTTTCGGAACCGACACGGACCAGGTGGGCGGCGCGCTGGAATCGGCACCGGATACCAACGTGACGATACTGTCGTTGGAGAGTTCGAACACTTCCACCACGGTGCGCTCGTTCGTGGAATCGGCCGCACCGATAATGAGATGCCGGCCGCTGACCTTGAGGGGAAATGTTCGGCTCGTTGTATCGAACACGGTAATTTCTGCATCACTGCCACTGACCACCGCGTTCCGAAGCGGGGCGGTGAAATACGCAATGCCGCCCCACTTCACGGAGGTGAAATACACGGCGTTGTTTGTCCCACTGGTTTGGTATTTGAAGCTGTACGTGCCATTGGCCGCGGTGCGCATGGAATCGAGCGGCGCCTGGGAGTCTCGGCCGACGCGGTGCAGTATGACCATAGCGGAAGGCGCCGGCACGACACCAATGGTGTCAGGTTTGGCCGCAGCCGAAGGCGTGCCCGCAGGAATGGGCTGACCCGTCTCTGACAACGGGGCGGCGACCACGCGCACCACCCGTCCGCTGACCGAGCGCGCTTCCTGTGCCTGAAGTGCGCCAGCTGCACCCAGTACAACGCAACACGCCACCACCACACGCACCATCGAAACCCTTGGACGAAAATCGGTCATGGGGAGAACTTGCCGAAATCTTCCGGACGAAGTTTCTCGAGATAGGCCTTCAGTTCTTCTGCTGACAGCTCCGCAGACGCGGCCGAGATGGCGCGAATTTGTGCGGAGGACTCTGACGCATCCGCGGGGACCACTTCAATGTGCCCGAGCAGTGACTCGTGCACAAAAATGGGCGCAGCCATACGAACCGCAATTGCCATGGCGTCGGACGGACGACTGTCGACATGCACCACGCCGTCGCTTTCGGCGATGAGCAGTTCGGCGTAATACGTGTCTTTCTGCATGCTGGTAATGTGCACCGCCTGCAGGGTCCCGCCCATGGCACCAATAATTGACTTGCACAAATCGTGTGTGAGCGGCCGCTTGGGTCTGGCCTGGTGCACCGCAGCGGCAATGGACTCGGCTTCCATTCGCCGAATCCAGATGGGAAGCAGCCGCTTTCCGTCCTTCTCACGAAGCAGCACCACAAACGCGTCCGACACCCCGTCGGGTACGACGCGTTCGATGGCGACTTCAATCATGTGACAGCACGCGTGCGCGAGAGGGCGTTAGCCCTTGACGGCGCGCTTGAGCGCGGCCACCCGGTCCGTACGCTCCCACGTGAACAACGTGTGTGCGGTTTTGCCTTTGCCAACCGTTTCGGGCTTGCGACCAAAATGTCCATAGGCGGCCGTGGCCTGGTAAATGGGCTTGCGCAAGTCGAGCGCCTTTGTGATGCCGGCAGGGGTCAGGTCGAACTCACTCAACACGGCGTTCTCGATCTGGCTGTCGGGCACCACGCCAGTTCCGAATGTTTGCACGTACACCGACACGGGTTTCGCAACACCGATGGCGTATGCCACCTGTACTTCGCAGCGCTTGGCTAATCCCGCTGCGACGATGTTCTTCGCTACCCAACGCGCGGCGTAGCAGGCCGAGCGATCGACCTTGGACGGATCTTTGCCGCTGAACGCGCCGCCGCCGTGACGGCCCATGCCGCCGTACGTGTCGACAATAATTTTACGGCCGGTCAGTCCTGCATCGCCCTGCGGTCCACCAATGACAAACCGCCCGGTGGGATTGATATGATACTTGATTTTCTTCGTACGGAAATCCAACGGAATGCAGGCTTCGATGACTTCTTTGGTGATGGCGGCGCGCAGTTTTGTGTTCGCAATTTTGTCGTCGTGTTGCGTTGAGACCACCACCGTGTCCACTGCCACCGGCAGGTGGTCCTCGTACACGACCGACACCTGCGCTTTACCGTCCGGGCGCAACCATGGGAGCGTGCCGTCCTTGCGGCGCGCGGCCAGGGTGTGCGTCAATTTGTGCGCGAGCTGAATGGGCATGGGCATGAGCTCGGGCGTTTCGTCGGTTGCATAGCCGAACATCATGCCCTGGTCGCCGGCGCCGCCGTGATCCACGCCTTTGGAAATGTCAAGGGACTGCGCGTCAATCGTGCTCATCACCGCGCAGGTTTTGTAGTCAAAGCCATATTCGGCGTTGGTGTAGCCAATTCTTTCGATGGTGTTTCGCACAACATCCGGCAAGTGCACGTACGCCGACGTGGTAATTTCACCGGCAATCACGACAAGTCCGGTAGTGACCAGTGTTTCACAGGCGACGCGCGCGGCGGGATCCTTGGCCAAAATGGCGTCGAGAACCGCGTCGGAAATCTGGTCGGCGATCTTGTCGGGGTGTCCCTCGGTGACTGATTCCGAGGTAAAAAGGTGTTTGTCGGCCACTCGATGGATGGTTAGGGGTAACAGCATAGCGCCGGCGGCGCTGGGCAGAAATGTTGGAGCTGATCCGGCAGTGCTTGTCACCCACAAATTAGAGCCGCGCCCTTGGCAGGTATAGGCTCAGCGGTGGGCGGAAGTGAGACTGCTACCAGCCGCTGGCGTCACCAAGTTCGGCGCGCAGGCGCCGTCGCAGGAGCAGCTCGACCTCCCGCGCGGTTCCGGCCGACAAGGCGGCGTCGGCCGCGTCGCGTGCCGCCTCGATCCGCACCCCACGCACCACGCGCTTCACGTAGGGGACGGCACGCGGAGACACGCTGAGATTGCGGATGCCCAGGCCCAGCAGCGCAAAAACGCTCAAGGGGTGCGAGGCCATTTCGCCACAGACGCTGACCTCGACGCCGTGTGCGGCGCCGGTCATTTGCACCTGCTTGATGAGCCGCAACACGGCTGGATGCAGCGGAGTGAAGCGGTGCGCCAGATTGGCATTGCCCCGGTCGACGGCCAGCGTGTACTGCACGAGATCGTTCGAGCCGATGCTGAAAAAATCAACGTCGCGGACAAGCGTGTCGGCGGCCACAGCCGCCGCCGGGGTTTCGACCATGACGCCCAGCGGCACCTCATCGCGGAACGGAACGCGCCGCGCCGACAGTTCCTGAATACATTCTTCGAGGAGTTGTCGGGTTTCGCGCACTTCGTCGACGGAGACGACCAGCGGTAGCATGATGCGCAGATCACCGTGCACCGCCGCCCGCAACAGGGCTCGCAACTGCACCTTGAACAGTTCGGGTTCGTCGAGACACATGCGAATGGCGCGCCAACCCAGGAACGGGTTGGGCTCGGTGGGGAAGCCCCCCACGGGCAGCTTGTCGCCGCCCACGTCGAAGGTGCGGATAATGACGGGTTGTCCGTCGAATGCCTGCACCACACGCCGGTAGGCGCGGTACTGCTCTTCCTCGTCGGGCATGGATGCTCGGCCCACGACCAGAAATTCGGTCCGCATGAGGCCGACCCCCTTGGCGCCGCTGTTGGCCGCGAGTTCCGACTCTTCCGGCAGGTCGACGTTCGCGCGAATGATGACCCGCGCGTTGTCCGGCGTTACCGGCTCGCTCAAGGCCAACGCGCGAATTTCGTCGGCACGCCCGGCCTCGTGCTCAATGCGAGCGTGCGCCGCTGCTACGTCGCCCTCAGAGGGCGCGACGATCAGTGTGCCTTCGTTGCCGTCCAGAATGGCCTGCTCGCCACCCTTGAGATAGGCGACCGCGTTTCGAAGACCCACCACTGCCGGAATGCCGAGCGATCGCGCCAGAATGGCGACGTGCGCGGTGGCCGTGCCCGCGTCGGTGGCGATGGCGGCGATGCACTCGCGATCGAGCTGCAGCGTTAACGACGGAGTCAGGTCGTTCGTGACGAGAATGGCGTTCGAGCCCTTGGGGACATCGACGGGATCGTGATCGGCCAGTCCCAGCAGAATGGACAACACCCGAATGTGCACGTCGGTGAGATCACTCACCTTTTCGCGCAACATGGGCGCGGTGTGGCGGGCGAAATGTTGCCGCCATTCGAGCAGGACAATATCGAACGCCTTTTCGGCGCCGAGGTTTTGCCGAATCAGTGATTCGGCACGCGAGACCAGTTCCGTGTCGTCAAGGATGGTGAGCTGCACATCGAAGATGGCGGCTTCTTCCTCCCCGGCCTGCACTTCCGCGCGCCCGCGCAAGTGGTGCAAGCGCACCCGCGCCTGTTCGAGCGCGTCGCGCAAGCGCGCAATTTCCGAGTCTATTTCATCATCACCCACCAAACGCTGACGAACTTCGGGCACCTCCCATTTCAGGAGATGCACCGGGCCTACCACAATTCCGGGGGAAGCTGGAATGCCGCGAAGGACAGAATCCACTACGTCTCACCGAAACGCGACGCGACGAGCACCGACAACGCAGCAATGGCGTCTTCCGCGTCCGGTCCTGTGGCGCGGAGCGTAATTGTTGCGCCGAATTCGGCGGCCAGCATCATGACGCCCATGATACTTTTGCCGTTCACTTCCAGGTCTTCGCGCGAAATGGTGATGTCACTCTTGTATTTCGACGCCGCCTTGACCATTTCGGCCGCGGGGCGTGCGTGGAGACCGTGCTTATTGACGATTTGGACGGATCGCTCGCACATCAGCGTACCACCGAGTAAAGGACAAGTGCGGAAAGGATGACGAACACAATGCGCCACCCTTCAATGCGGCCGTGCAACCGCACCAGGAACACGGCCAACAACGGAGTCAGCGCAGCCACCGCCAACGGAACGGGCGCAAAAACAGGCCCTCCTCCAATGGCCCGATGCACGGCCAGTGGCAGCGCCAGCCCACCCATCACAGCCGCCGCTCTCCCAATGTAGCGCGGTCCATGCTGCAGCACCGGCGCTCCCATGGCCGAAGCGACGCGCAGGCCGTCCCGCCAACCGGCGCGAAGGCCCCAGTTGCGCAGCATGAGGTGTCCGGCGTTGTAGAGCAAGAGAAAACCCACCACGACCGCCAGCGGGCTGGCGCCCAATCCAAAGAACAGCAGCGCTGCCAGCGAACACGCCGGTAGCCACGCCGCCCACACCAACCGGTCGCCCACACTGCCCAGCGGTCCACAGAGTGCCTTTCGAAAGCGCTCGATGCGTTCGGGCGGTGCTTGATCGGTCTCGGCGCGCGCCAGCGCCCCTATGGCCAGTGAGGCGAGGTAAGGGTGCGCGTTGAAATAGGTGCACTGCCGGGCCAGCGCCGCACGGTACGCGGGTCCGCCTTTCCCTCCCGGAAGGCGCCGCAATGCCGGCTCCACGCAAAACCCGATGCCGTTGCCGAGCAGGATCTCGTAGTTCCACGAGCCCTGAATAGCGAGGCAGCGCATCAACATGTTCCAGTGGGTCGCACGATCGAGCGGTGGCACGCTTGGGCCGGGCGAGCCGGCACCAGCGGCCGGAAGGGCATGCGGGCTCGTCGGGCGAGGCGTGGGTGTCGCCTCGCGGCCCGGGAGTTGCTCATCCATTCAGCACAACTCCAGTGGTCCCGACCGCCAACGCTGCAAGGAACAACCGGCGGGTGCCGGCAATAGCGTGAAAGTCCTTCCAGATGGCCGCGGCAGCGACCGCCGCCACGGTGGTGATCACCACGCCTTTGGTAACAGCGAAGTTGAGATTCCAGTTCGTGATCGCCCATTCCGAAAGCACCAGACCGGGCGCCAACATCAGCAGCGTGACCGCGGTGCCACGCAGAAAATCGACGGTCATCCCAAACAGTTGCAGCGAAACCACTGTTTGTTCACTCCCCGAGGCGAGCCGCTCAAGTCGCGGGCGAGCCCAACTTGCAATGAGCTTCCGGTGGCGCACCATGGACCATCCCCCAATCCACGCGGTGAAGATGCCCATGACCATGGCGACGGCCAGGGCGCCGGCTTGCGGCATGGAGGCGCCGGCGGCCCCTTGCGCCGCGAGCACGCCCGCGACGGCGGACGCACTGCCCCACTCTGGATATCGTGAGGCACCCACCGGCAGCGACTCGACGGCCAGACACTCCAGCGCGGCACCGCACACCAGTCCGGCGACCGCGTCACCGGCCAAGGCCCCGCCCAGTGTACACGCGACGATGGGGCGCGAGATCATCGCCTGGGGGAAACTCACCACGTCTAAACCCAGCACCCCGCCCAATAACGACAGCGGCACCAGATCAACGACGCGCGCGAGCACGGCGTCGCTATCGATCACAGCGTGAACGGTGTTTGCCGAGGGGGCACGCCAGCGCGATCATTCGTTTTGTTCGCCGGACAAGAGTTCCTCGAGCGGGATAGGCCGCGCGCCGGGTACATCCTGCGCTGTGACCTCAACGCCTGCGGCGGCGATGGCGCGCAACCCCTGTTCTTCTTCGGGCGTGAGAAACACGTAACGCAAGCGCGCGGTCCGCCCCGGCGAATGGTGCACGCCGCCAATGTTCACCGTCTTGATGACGGCGTTGGCATTTACCAGCCGCTGCATGGTTCCGATATCGCCGACGAGGACGATCCCCATGCGTGCGTCGGTGGAGAACTGGTTCAGCGTGCTGCCCGCGCTGTCGACGGAGGAAAAACACACCTCCATTTCCGGCGGCACCCCCATGCGATACAACTCCTGCTCCCACTCGCTACCGGCCACATCATCGTCAATGAGGATGATGAAGCGCAGTTCGAGCGGCTGTCCCCACCCCACCACGACCTGCCCGTGAATAAGCCGGTCGTCGATGCGATACAAGGCGATGGGCATGTCAGCCGTGCACGACAAGGGTCGCGCGCCCTTTTTCTGCGGCCGCGTGGGCCGCCTGCGCGGCCGACTCGTTCGGCGCACGAAATGCGAATTCAAGCGCTGTGGCAAGATTGACGCCCGTGACCACAACAAGGCCGGGGCGCGCACGCTGCAACCGGCGTGCCGACATGGTGCAACTGCCTGCCGGCAAATCGGTGAACAGCACGGCCGCCTTGCTCAGGTCGAGGGCCTGTCCAATGGCCGACTCGATGTCCGCCCCACTCAGGCCCGCGTTGGAGACCGCCACAAATGTGTCGCCGCGGCCGGCAATCTGTTGGACGGCCGAAATCAGTCCTGCCGCGAAATCAGCGTGGCCGGCAATCACCGCCCGGCGCGTTTCGATCTCGGGACTGTGAACGGCGTGTTCGTCGGACACGGAAGGCACTACTCCTCATCCTCCTGCAGGTATCGCTGCACATCGCTGGCGCGGCGCATGGTTCCCATCAACCGGTCATTAAATGCCGTCGCCGTATCATAGCCGCGATAATAACGCAACAAATGGTTCATAGCGATCACCTCGGCAATCACCGTGATGTTTTTTCCAGGATTGAGATGCACCGTAATGCGCGGAATATCGACGCCCAGAATGCTGATCGTTTGTGTATCGAGGCCCGTGCGATCGACCACGGCGTCGGCGTCCCATTCTTCCAGCACGACCATGACTTCGAGCCGCTTTTGTTGCCTGACGGCGTGAATCCCGAAAATGGCGGGAATATCAAGCAGTCCGACCCCGCGAATTTCCATATGGTGCCGCTGTAATTCGTGCCCGCGTCCAATGAGGACATCGTTGCCACGGCGCGAGACGAACACGAGGTCGTCCGCTACGAGGCGATGGCCGCGTTCCACGAGATCGAGCACACACTCCGACTTGCCGATGCCGCTCTTGCCCGTGAAAAACAGTCCGACGCCATAGATGTCGGCCAGCGAACCGTGCAGCGTGGTGGTGGGAGCAAACTGCTCCGACAAAAACGGTTTGATCAGCCGGTAGAACTCGGCGGTCTTGAGTGCGGACCGAAAGATGGTGACACCGGCCGCTTCCGCCTGCGCAAGAAACGGTTCCGGCGGTTCGAGCCCCTTGGTGATAAATGCGCACGGAATCGGAAACGAAAAAAACTGTTGCAGGTTGTGGGCGCGTTGTGCGGGATCGAGCGACTTGAGATAGGTAATTTCCGTCTCGCCCAGCACCTGAATGCGTTGATACGGAAACCGGTTGATATAGCCGGACAACACGAGCCCCGGGCTGGACGCCTCGGGGCTCGATATTTCCCGGTCATGGCCGACGGCCGGACCCAACGTCTCCAACTGCAGTGCCTCCTTCATGCGCTCGTCCAACTGACCCACCGTCAAGCGTGGTTTCACCCGGTAAAACCTCCGCGAACGCCAACGCGTTTGCTGCGTCGCGCGCGGGCCACCTGGGTTTGCAACCGGGTCAGCGCCAGCGCGAGCGCGGGCTCAAACTGTCGGTGAAATCCTTGCGCGACCACCTCGCGCCGTCGGGGCGCACGCAACACAATCTCCACCCGGCGTTCGGGGCCATCGGATTCAAAACGCACAATGGCATCCACCACTCGCTTGAGTCGGGCGGCGATAACTTTCACAGCGTCCACCGCATCACGTTGCAGATTGGGCGGGACTTCCGCGTGATGCGCATGCAGAATGATCTCCATCAGCGACTTCCTCCAGGGCTCACCACCTCGCGGAGGTGAGCAGCAGTCTGGTCGGCGGCATTCGCCCAAGTGAACCCTTCGGCAAATCGCCGACCCGCAACACCGAGCGCTTCGACCAGCGGTCGATTTTCGCCCAGCTGTTGCATGAATTGCGCCATGGCAGCTACATCACCGTGCGGTACGAGGTACCCCGTTTCCCCGTGCCTGACCGATTCCCGAATCCCTGGTGAATTGGACGCGATTACCGGCGTACCACTGGCAGCTGCCTCGAGATTGGTGATGCCCCACCCCTCTTTGGGTGAAGCAAACAGTGTTGCCCAGGACCTCCGCAGCAAAAGGATCTTCTGAGTTTCGTCAATGCGGCCGAGAAACTGCACCCGGTTGGCAATGCCCAGCGTCACCGCCAACCGTTCAAGCTCCTCGCGGAACTCGCCGGCTCCGGCAATCTGGAGCAACGCATCCGGCACCTTCAACAATGCAAAGGCGCGCAGCACAAGGTCTACCCCTTTGTACTTTTTCAGTCGACCCAAATACGCGAACGTGGGCCGGTCGGAACGAACGGAGGCGTCCGGGGTGTAGTGCTCCGTATCAATTCCAGGAAAGATGACCCTGACATTGTCGCGCTTGAAACCGCGTTGCACCAGATCGTCGCGGGTACTGCCTGAAATGGCCTGAACGGGCAGGTTGCGATACACCCGTGGCATGGGGCGCTCGGCCAGCCAAACCGCAGCGGCCAGCGGTGCTGCCAGCTCCTGAAAGGCGGTCAGGCCAAAGAGATGGGGGACCAGCCCGACCACGCGGGCCTTGGGCCACCAGGGTGTGAACAGCGGCACCTTGTTGATGTCTTCGACCAGCACGTCGTAGTTGCGGTCGGCCAATTCGCGCCGCCAGAACCCGCGCGCCTTGAATGGAAACGACTGGCGGGTGCCAACGCGGTACACGTCAATACCGTCCAGTTGTGTGCGCGGCGGGCAGCCAGGCCAGCCGCCGCACAACAGCGTGACCTGATGGCCAGCCTGCGCCAATCGCCCGAAAATTTCGTGCAGGTGGATTTCCGCGCCCCCACCCAGCGGATTTTCCCGATCCTGCCAATTGACGACGGCAATCCGAAGTGGTCGGTGGTCTCCGCTCACAACCTGCCGAGCCGTCGTGCGTACGCATCCAGTACGCCGTTCACAAACCGCGCGCTGCGCTCCGTGCCAAATCGCTCCGCCAGTCGCACCGCTTCCTGCAACACCACTTTCACAGGGGTCGTTCCGCGTTGGAATTCGGCGGCGGCCACCCGCAGGACGCTACGCTCAATCGCGCCCAACCGTTCGTAACGCCAGTTCGTCGTGACATCGGTCAGCGCCGCATCAATTTCCGCGCTGTGTTCCGCCATGGTGGCAATGAGTGCCGCAGCAAAGACACGCTCTTCCGGCACGATGGACAAGTCGTCGAACACTTGCGACGCAATGCGCTTGAGTTGCGAGAAATCGCGCATGTCGGCCGCATACAACGCCTGCAACGCGCGCGCGCGTCCGCGCGTCTCCAACCGCTCCTGATACTGGCGCTGCTTGCGCTGTTTGCCGCCCGCGTGCGCTGGCAGCAGCGGTTCCTGCGTGGGTGTGTCCCAGAATGCGTCGTCGCGCAGGCTTGGCAAGTCAGCCATCACGCATCACCCGCGGAATCGTCTGGCTCGAGTTGATCAAGGACGTCGAGCAATTCCAACGCGGCCAGCGCGGCGTCCCACCCCTTGTTGCCGTGTTCTCCGCCAGCGCGCGCAGCGGCTTGCTCCATGTTGTCGGTGGTCAGCAATCCCAGTGTGACGGGGGCTTCAAAATCGCGGGAGGCGTCCATCAATCCGCGCGCGGTTTCGCCGGCGACATAATCGAAGTGGGGGGTGCCACCCCGAATGACCGCTCCAACCGCCACCACGCCATCGTAGCGGCCCGTGGCGAGCGCCTTCCGCACGGCCACCGGTAGTTCCCACGCGCCAGGAACCCAGATGACGTCGATGTCATCAAAGTTCACGCCGTGACGGGTCAGCGCATCGAGCGCGCCCTCCGCGAGTGGACGTGTGATGTGTTCGTTGAACCGGCTGGCCACCACGGCCAGTCGGCGGCCTTCACCACGGGGACTTCCAGAAAGTTCAGCCATCAGATTGCAAACAAATGCCCCAGTTTGGTGCGTTTGGTGTCCAGATATGACGCGTTGTCATCGTTGGAGGGAGCCTCGATGGGTATCCGGTCGGCGATGACCAGCCCATACCCTTCGATGCCCACAATTTTCTGCGGATTGTTGGTGAGAATACGAATACTTCGTACTCCAATGTCGAGCAGGATTTGTGCGCCGATGCCGTAGTTGCGGAGGTCGCCCTTGAATCCCAGCGTGTTATTGGCCTCCACCGTGTCGGCGCCACGATCCTGCAGCGCATAGGCCTTGATCTTGTTCAGCAAGCCAATACCCCGCCCCTCCTGATCGAGATACACGATGGCGCCACGGCCCTCGCGCTGAATGAGTCGCATGGCCTGATCGAACTGCCAGCCGCAGTCACATCGTTTTGAATGGAACACGTCGCCCGTGAGGCAGCTCGAGTGCATCCGCACCAGCACCCCTTCCCCACCCTGCACGTCGCCATACACCAACCCCACATGCTCGCGCGCATCCACATCATTGCGATACCCGATAATGCGCCATTCGCCGTAGTCGGTTGGCAACCGGGCTTCGGCAACGCGATGCACCAGGCGCTCGGTTTGCAACCGGTGCGCCACCAGCTGCGCGATGGTGATAAACGTGATGTGATGTTGCGCGGCAAACTCTTCCAGCTGAGAGCGGCGTGCCGTCGTACCATCCTTGTTGAGGACTTCGACAATCACTCCCGCTGGCTGCAACCCGGCCAGGCGTGCGAGATCGACCGCCGCTTCGGTATGCCCCACGCGCTGCAACACGCCACCGTCGCGTGCGCGAAGTGGATGAATATGGCCCGGAACCCGCAGGTCGGCGCGCGTTGACGACGGATCGACCGCCACCAGAATGGTTTTCGCCCGATCACTCGCACTGATGCCGGTGGTCACCCCGTATTTGGCCGCGCCATCAATGCTCACCGTAAAAGCGGTGCTCATGGATTCCGTATTTTCGGCCGTCTGCGGCTTGAGCCCGAGATGATCGGCCCGTTCGTTGGTGATGGCCAGACAAATCATGCCTTTCGCTTCGAGCATGAAGTTGACCATTTCCGGCGTGATTTTTTCGGCGGCGCAAACGAGATCGCCCTCGTTCTCGCGATCTTCATCGTCCGCGACGAGCACAAACTTACCCGCGGCAATATCTGCCAACGCCTCTTCTATCGTATCAAATGCCATCGGACATCTCCGTGTGTGCGGAACCCATCAACTGCCTGCAGCAGGCCCAATGCGGGGCGCCAGTAACCGCTCCACATGTTTGGCCAGCACGTCTGCTTCGACGTGCACTTCATTGCCCGCCACCAGCGCGCCAAGCGTGGTGTGATGCAGCGTAAAGTCGATCAACGAAAGCTGTACGCCACAGTCGTCGAGCAAGGCGTTCACCGTCAGGCTGACGCCATCCACCGCGATGGAACCGTGGGCCACCATCAGCGCATGAAGAGCCGGTGGCAGCGTGAGATCGACCAGTTTCGCATCGTCTCGCACGGACACCTGGCGAACCGGCACTACGGTGTCGACATGGCCCAGCACCATGTGTCCGCCCAGCCGATCGCCCAGTCGCAATGCCCGCTCAAGATTGAGCGATCGTCCTTCGCGCCACCGGCCAATCGTGGTGCGATCGAGCGTCGTGACCACAGCGGCGGTGGAAAACCAGCCACGATCGGCCCCTTCCACGCCACAGGTCCGCACGGTCAGACACGCACCGTTCACCGCCACGCTTTCGCCGGGCGCCAAATCTGTGTAGCGGCAAGCGATGACCAACTCGCGCCCAGCTTCGGATTCGGTGACCTGCCTGATGGTGCCGATATCGTCAACGAGTCCGGTAAACATGTGCCGCGTTCAGCCCGTGGATACTGCGTAGGTGGTCATGAGATCGTCGCCAAATGTCTGGCGCGACACGACCCGGAAGCGGGGCGCGTGCTGCGCCCGTTGCGGGGCCACTCCGCTGAATGCGTTGACGGCGTCCCGCCCCAGAATGACCGGCGCCTGAAAGATAATCAGGCGGTCCACCAGACCGGCGGACAGAAGCGCCGACGCAACCACCGCGCCCCCCTCGACCAGGAGGTGGCGAATGCCCCGGTTGCGTAACTCCACGAGGCCCTCCGGAATGTCCTTGACCCGCACCACGTCCACGCCCTGCGCCGTCAGCGCCGCCTCCCTGCTGGCCGATTGGCCGGCCGCCAGCACAATGAGCGGATGTTTGGCCGCCCCCCGCACCAGCTGGCTATCGAGCGGCAGGCGGGCGGCGCGATCGAAGATGACCCGAGCGGGCACCACGCGCGGCGACGGGGCGTCCCGGACGGTGAGCATGGGGTCGTCAGCGAGAGCGGTGCCAATGCCAACGCCGATCGCATCGGCGCGAGCACGCATGAAATGCACCGCGCGCTGGGCGTCCGGGCCGGTCAGCCACCCCCGTTCGCGCGACGCGTCGACGACCGCGCCGTCCAGCGACAACGCCAGTTTCAGCGTGACCCACGGACGCGTCGCTCCCCGCGCCGCGAAGAGAAACGGCTGATTGAGTTCGGTCGCATCATCGGCCAACACGCCGCTCACCACTTCGAGGCCAGCCGCTTGCAATGCGTCGGCGCCGCCCGTGGCGACCGGGTTCGGATCGGCAATGGCATACACCACGCGACGAATACCCGCGGCGAGGATCGCGTCAACACACGGCGGCGTTTTCCCCGTGTGATTGCACGGTTCAAGCGTGACATACAGCGTCGCCCCGCGCGCGTGGTCGGCCGCTGCTCGAAGCGCGACCACCTCGGCATGATCCTGACCGAACGCCGCGTGCCATCCCTCACCAACAATTGCGTCACCCGCCACCACCACCGCGCCCACCATTGGGTTGGGCGCAACATTCCCCGCGCCGCGTTCTGCCAATTGCAGCGCGCGGGCCATGTGCCGCGAGTCGGTCAGCGACGCTTGTGCGGAGTCTGACAAGGGCGGAACCGTTGCACTAATAACGCACTCCAAATCCCAGCGAGTAGTAGCGGAACGCGTCGTTGGCCAGCTTTCCGTCAAACGAGTTCACGGTTTGTTGGATGGTACCCTTGCTGGACCACCCCATTTCTCCCACCAACTGTGCTTTGGGCAACCCGATGGACAGGTTGACGAACGCGGTGTTGCGCTTGACTTTCTGTTGCGCCAGAATGGCACTGACCTGCAGACGCGGCGCCGGTGCCGGTTCGTTAATCACCGCATTGAAGTTGCTGGTGGACTCGATATCGTCGCGACCAATTCCGCCGGTAATCCCAATGAACTTGAAGTGTTTTCCCGCCACGAGGCGCAGCGCGTTTGCTGTCAGTGCCATCTTGTTCACGGATAACGTGTCGTTGTTGGACGTGTAACCAACACTGGTGGTCGGCAGTCTGCGTCGGCGATAGCTGACACTCAATCCGGGAATAGCCGCCGATTCCTGCAGAATTCCCAGGCGCACCCCGTACGACGTCGCAAACGAGCGGCCGTCTGTCCTGATGGACACCTGGTCCTTGTTCACGTCCGGCACGTACGTGAGCCCCACGAGCACATCAAGCCCCCCAATGTTTGTCAGTCCCATCGCGACGCCCTGAAAGAGCGAGACGGCCGCATCCAACGACGGCACGGGAACCGGCGCACGTTGCGCGCCAAAATTGCTGGACGTCGCCGTACCTGTCGGGGAAAGATTGACAGGGTTGCTGGGCACAAACCCGTCGACGGCCGTTAATCGAAGCACCAGCGAACTGTTGCCCGGACGTCCCAGCGAACCGGCCTCCCCCAGCATGACGTTTCCGCCGGACAGGGCCACGCCAATTTGCGGCGCGAGAAACTGGTAGATATCGCTGATCTTCTGGCATGC
>Ga0163144_10000339_pt1 | contig 107966 bp, 99 predicted proteins | sample OliLak19BULKMAT1_FD_123175 | JGI IMG/M metagenome (GOLD analysis project Ga0163144, IMG submission 123175) | Freshwater microbial mat bacterial communities from Lake Vanda, McMurdo Dry Valleys, Antarctica - Oligotrophic Lake LV.19.BULKMAT1 | ecosystem: Environmental > Aquatic > Freshwater >...
ACGCGAGCCTCGGGTATGTTCCGACTCAAACGGCGACTCCAAGCGAAAGCGATCAGCCAGCGCTCACGAAACTCCTTGAGACCCTCGACGATCACCCCGACGTCCAGCGTGTCTGGGACAACCGAGAATAAAGAAGAAGCGTCGCAGGATTTCCCACGACGCTTTTTTTATACGATTGGGTACGCGACAACTACGGGAGACATGCCCTGTTTCGCATCAAAGCAGAACTTTTCCCTATCTTGTTTGCGAATCATGATTCATCCCTAGGAAAAATCAATCTTTGAGGAGCTCTAATCTGATTTGGAAGAAGAGAGGCTTTCTTGAAGGCTTCCAAAACCCGCGATTGCACTGTTTCGCGAAGTGGAATGGTATAGAGAATGGGACCTTGATCCGTATGGAGGACTTCTTCCACTCTAAGAAAGGTGAAGAAGCCGGAGATCGAGACCTTTAAGACCTCTTTCTTACATGGGCAAGACAGGTACTCCTGAAGAACAAAGAAGTTGCCATAGGGAATCTGAACAATCACTTGCATTCTATTCTCCTCACCCGGATGCCGCCGGAGGCGGTTGAGCAGTAGGCTCAGTTGTTAAGGAACTCCACAGTATACTCTATTGTTGTATATATGTCAACTGTTTTAGTGCTTTATTTAAGATAATATATAACTATTTTATTATAATTGTTGGCTATACTACAACAACATGCTAAGATAAAGGAAGAAATGCAAAGACATGGAGGAGCTGTTCCGAAAACTGGGATTAAACGATAACGAGCGCGAAGTCTATCTCGCGGTTTTGCAGGCGGGGAAAATTGCCCCCAATCAGGTCGCCAAAACAACCGGTATCAACCGCACCACCGTCTATTCGGTCGCCAAAAAACTCGAAAAACTCGGGTTAGTTGCTCAAGATCTGGGTCAAAAAATAACTTACCTCGTTGCTACCCCCCCAGAAAGACTCGTCAGTGTATTTGAACGTGAAGAAAAGAAACTTACAGAAAAGAAAAAGGCCGCCAAAGAGCTCGCCAAAGAGCTCGGGAGTCTTGTGAGCGAAAAACACTATTCTATACCTCGTATTCGCTTCGTCGAAGAGGCTGAGCTCGAGAATTATCTATATGAAGCGTATCATCGTTGGGAGGAAAGCACTCTCAGCTATGGCGGTGTTTGGTGGGGATACCAAGATGATTCATTTACTAAAAACTACACTACTTGGCTCTTATGGGCAGCCAAAATTGGATCGCCATCACTTGAAGTAAGGTCTTTTTTTAATGACACCCCTATCGAACACGAGATGAAACATGTTTTTTCTATGCGAAAAATGAAGGTCCTCCCTAATGGAGAATCATTTGATACAAGCTACTGGGCAGCTGGGGACTATATTCTTATGGTCCAAACGAACGTTCGTCCTCATTACCTGGTCGAAATTCATGATGCCGTATTGGCGCGCAATCAGCGCGAGCTCTTTCATGGCCTCTGGATGCTGGCGCCAGAGGAATCAATCGCACAACATACAACTTTATGAGAATTCTTGGTATTGATCCTGGCACGGCGACGGTTGGCTGGGGGGTGATAGAAATACAGGGTGGCAAGGCCTTTTCGGTGGCTTTTGGGCATATCAGTACTAGTAAAGACCTGGCTCCTGAGAAGCGCTTGGCTGAAATTGCCCGTGACCTCTCGGTCATCATCGAGCAGTATAAGCCAGAGGAGGCAGCGGTAGAGGAACTGTTCTTTTTCAAGAACCAAAAAACCATCATCTCGGTGGCCCAGGCGCGAGGCGTTATCCTCTTGACTTTGGAGAATTTATGTGTTAGTATTTCCGGTTACACGCCGCTTGAGGTCAAGCAGGCATTGACAAATTATGGGAGAGCTGACAAAGCTCAGGTACAATTGATGGTGAAGGCTCTGCTGAAACTTCCCGAGATCCCCCAGCCCGATGATACTGCCGACGCGCTCGCCATCGCTCTCTGCCATGCCAGCCGCCGCAAAATGGAAACTATCCGCCGAGGTCATGATGTATGAGTTAGGAGGAAGTGATAGCCTCATTCAGTGAACCAGTAGCTCCCACTCTCCTTTTATACTTCATAACACTTACTTCGTAACTCATCAGTATGCAGTATCACCCCATTATCAACTTCATCGTCGAGCAGGGCGTGCCACTCCAAACCGTAGCGCTGCTGTTGATGCTACCTGTGGTCGTCACTCTGGTAGCTTTTTTCCGCCAGGTGATCGGGATCAAGGCTTTCGGCATTTATACCCCTTCGATTATCACTTTTGCCCTCCTTGCTTTTGATCCGAACGGCCTGAAATACGGCATCGCCATTTTCGTCTCCGTCATTGTAGTAGGCACTCTCTCACGCCTCCTCATGAAGCAGTTCCGCCTCCTCTACCTTCCCCGCGTCGCCATCACGGTCTCGATTGTTTCACTGGCAATCCTTTTTGTGCTGACGATTGGTGGCATGTACAATCGCACCGGCCTGGCCGCCGTTTCGATTTTTCCGCTTCTCATCATGATCACCCTGGCCGAAAAGTTTATCGCCACCCAGATTGAAAAAGGCAGCCGCGTTGCTCTCATACTCGCTGTCGAAACCCTCATCATTTCGGTGGTTGGCTATTATCTCGTTAGTTGGAACACTCTCATTGCTCTCATTCTCCACTACCCTTGGATTATTCTCTTTACCTTCATCATCAACTTCTCTTTGGGCAAATGGACTGGACTCCGCATCACGGAGCTTCTGCGTTTTCGGAAAATTATCCGTCACCTACAATAACGAAGGCTTCTTTCTCCCCTCATTTTTCTTCGTTGACCGATAGTTGTTAACTGCTGACTGTCTTCTATGTTTGACTTCTTCAAAAAAAGTGGATTGCTCCTGGGCATGAATGCCCGAAATTTGGAGTACATCCGACCTCATAATCGCAAGCGCGGTATGAAGATTGCTGATAGCAAGCTCCTCTGTAAACGCATCTTGAAAAAAAACAATCTGGGAGTCTCAGCGCTCATTGCCAAAATTAAGACCCGGGAAGAACTCGAGGCGTTCGATTGGAATACTCTTCCAGACAGCTTTGCCCTCAAGCCAAACCGGGGTTTTGGAGGCGAAGGCATTGTTGTCGTCTACGCCCGAAAAAAAGGTCGTACTGATGCCTGGGTGAAAGCTGATGGTTCTGTGATAACAGTCGAGGACCTCCGTGCTCACATTTCCAACATTCTTGAAGGGTCGTTTTCTCTAGCCAACACCCCAGACATCGCCTTCTTCGAAGAACGCCTCAAACTGCTGAAGCTCTTCAAGCCCTACAGTTACAAGGGCATCCCCGACATCAGAGTTATCGTTTTTAACTCCGTCCCGGTCATGGCCATGCTCCGCCTCCCCACCCGCGCTTCCGATGGCAAAGCCAACCTGCAGCAAGGAGCTATCGGTGTCGGCATTGACCTCGCTACTGGTACTACTACCACGGCTATCATCGGCAAAGGGCAGATTATTGAGTACGTACCCGGCACCAGGCTAGTACTCTCCGGTATCAAAATTCCCTACTGGAAAGAAATTCTCCGCATGTCAGTAGAGGCCCAAAAACTTTCAGGCCTGGGATTTCTCGGTGCTGATGTCGCCATCGATCGTGATCGTGGTCCAGTCATTCTGGAGCTCAACGCTCGTCCCGGACTCTCTATCCAGCTGGCCAACCTGGCCGGGCTGAAGAGTCGTCTCAAACGCGTCTCTGGTCTCAAGATCAAAACAACTGAACGAGGTATTCGGGTCGGGCAAAATCTTTTTGGCGGTGAAATTGAAGAAGAAATTGAAGAGCTCTCCGGCAAGCGCGTCATCGGCAGTATCGAAAAAGTAAAACTGATCGGCAAAGATGGCAAAGAAATCGAAGTCGAAGCCAAGATCGATACCGGCGCCGACTCTACTTCCATCGATACCGAACTCGCCAAACAACTTGGATTTGCCGATGTCCTTACCTTTTTTGACAGCATCCCCAAACCAACAGAAACGAATCGAGAGGAGTTGACGGTATTATCAGATGAATATGATAAAAAATACAAAAACGCCCACACAGAGCTCGAGGGACTTATTTTTACTTATTCATCGAACGGATTTTCCCTGCGACCGAAGGTAAAACTCTCTTTTATCCTCGATAACGTACCCGTGGAAGCAACTGCCTCTATCATTGATCGCTCTCATTTGAGCTATCCCATCATTATCGGTCGAAAAAATCTGAGAAAATTTCTTATTGACGTCAACAAGTAACACAATCTTATGACTAAAAACTTCAGGCTTCTTCTCGAAGAAGCGCATGAACTCGGCCTCACTACAAATGTCCTCTATCCAGAAAAGGAGGTCGTCGAAATATCAAATTCTTCTCAAAAAATAATTGTGAAAGAGTTGTTCACTCTTGCTGACAATCCTTTTTCTGCGAGCGCTACTTTAGCAAAAAATAAGGAAATCACTTATCGACTCTGGGAACAAGAGGGTATACCCTTCCCTCGAAACCGATACTTCAAAGACATAACTTCGTTCCCTCAGGACGCCGAGAGTTTGAACCTAAAATTTCCTGTTATCTTTAAAAAATCGAATGGGAAAAAGAGTATTGGTGTCCGTCCCAATATTATGTCGTTTGATGATCTTCAGCAAATCGTAGAAGGCTCCGAGGGGAGTTTCATTATCCAAGAAATGGTCTTTGGAAAAGAGTACCGGCTTCTTATTTATGCTGGTCGACTTCTCGGAGCCCTGGAGCATGCTCCGCCTCAAGTAATAGGGAATGGGGTGGATACGGTCGCTATGCTCATACAAAAGAAAAGTCCTCATCTCAGGGAAGAAACAACTCTAAACGAAAAAATTTTTCAGACCCTTAAAAAGAATGATCTTACGTTTGATTCAATACCAAAAGAAAACGTTCGCGTCATATTACAAGAAACTTCGTGCCTCTCGGAAGGTGCCACTTCAAGAGATTGTACAGATGACGTGCATGAAGACATAGTCAAACTCGCCATCGCATCAGCAAAAACTGTAAATATGCGTTTAGCTGGAATAGATCTTATTTGTGAGGATATTTCTATTGATCCCAGCCAGCAAAAAGTTTCTTTTCTAGAAACGAACAGTTTTCCTAGTCTCAGTATTCACTACTTTCCAACGTTCGGAAAACCACGACGTGTTATTAAAGAAATTCTTGAGGATATTTTTTGCAGTAAATAATGGAATAAATACTTATGCGCGTAACTGTAGTTTGTAAAAATTCTGAGTGGCAAGTGAGAAAACTACAAGAAGCTGCCGTCGCCCTCAAAATCGATCTCGATGTTCGGGATATCACAAAGCCAGGGCTCACCCCAGATAATCTTGGTGATGTTGTCCTGTGGCGTTCATCATCACTTGGGGCAGGATTAGAACGGCGAAAAATGATGCGGGCTATCCATAAAATTAGCCTCATTATCAACCGCTCTCTTGTCTTCCTCCCGCGCGCTACCGAAAAAGCGTTCCAACAAGAATACGTGAAAAAGCAGACCCCTTCTATTCTGTATATTCCAACTTTCTGCTTTAATTCAAAAAAAGAGCTCGAGTATGCTATCAGCGCAGGAACGCTCCGCTATCCTTTCATCCAAAAACCAAACAAGGGCTCAAAGGGGCAAGGCGTTGAGCTTATCCGAAATAAAGAAGATCTAGAGCGCTCTTTTAGCCAAGAAAAGGAGCAAGTATACCAGAATTTTATTCATAATTCTGGTGATTATCGGGTGCTCGTACTGGGGGGGAGAGTACTGGGAGCCATCAAAAGGACACCTCCAAGTGGAGGTTTTCTCAATAATATTTCACAAGGTGGCACTGCCAAGGCCGTTACCGATTTAAAGGTACTCGAAAAATTGCGACGCATGAGCACGACAGTCGCTTCAGTTTTCGAACTCACCGTTTGCGGCGTCGACATAATCTACGATGACGTACAAAAAAAATATTTTTTTCTTGAAGTAAATACTGTTCCTCAGTGGAAGGGTTTTCAAGAGGCGACTGGCGTTGATGTGGCGAAAGAAATTCTTTCTTACTGCGAACGAATGTTCCAAAGGGAAAAACGAAAAGTTTTTGATATTGTATCCAATGAATATCACTCTCAGTTCCATCTTCTCGGAAGCAAACAATTTCACTTTCTTTCTCGTCTCTATTCCTGGACAAAGAGTCCGCTCTACAAGAAACTCATTGACGATATTCGTACTTCGTACATTGGAAATTCTGAAATAGAGTATCGAAAAAAATTGAAAGATCTCCTCTCCAGAGACTCAGAGCGTAGAGATGGAGGAGTGGCTAAAGAAGCGCGTGAAGTGTTTTTTAAAAAGTACCCAAACCTCGAGCCGTTCTTGAATCTCCTCTTCAAAAATCTCTTTGCAGAAAAAATATATGGCGTGGATTTTCGCCCCTATATTCGTGAGCTTGTCCGAGACGAAGAATTCATCCTTTTAAAAAACGCTATCGAACAGGATGTGGAAGCAATGCAGACACTCTCCACGCATGCTATCAACTATCTTTATTTGCTTGACACCTATTTGGGAAATAAAAGTGGCAAGATAAATACTGAAAAATATCTTCGAATAGGGAAATCTTACCCTGATAATTCTTTTGAGCTTCAAATTTATTTTTTCACACACTGCATCATCGGTGCATCAAAATTCTACAATGAAAAAATTCGAAAGGCGGATCTGCCTACGTATATAAACATGCTGGAAATCATCGAGAAGATTATCCGAGAAAATTTTCAGGCCATTTCTCTAGACAACAAATTTGAGTTTTTAGTCTGTGCCAGAATCTGTCAGTTTTCCTCAAGTCTGGAAAAGGACATTCTTCTTGAGGCGGCCAAGTCACTTTCTCAAGATGGAAACTTTATGATAGACACCCATAACACGAAGGCCTCCCCGCATGAAAGGAACGACTTCATTGGCGCAGAACACCGGAATGTGCTCTATATCATGTCTCAATCTTCTTCTCATTATTCGTATTAGAAGCTTTCCGTTCAATCTCTCCCCAAGTTATAAGGCTTCCCTTTTTCTCTTTTTTGTGGTATACAATAGAGATACCTGTTGATTTTTCTCTATGTTCTCTATTCGCAAGGCGAGGCAAATTCCTGGCTTGGAAAAGCCAAAAAGTAAAGTCTGGCGGAGACTCTTCCGCGTTGGACTTGTTTTGTTTGGCATCGGCTTTGTTTTTGTTGGCTCTGTCTTTGCCTGGATTGCCAAGGACCTCCCTAACCCAGGCGAGGTGAATGACCGAGTCATCGTTGAATCAACCAAGATCTATGACCGTAGTGGCGAGCACCTCCTCTACGAAGTTCATGGCGAAGAAAAACGTACGGTCATCCCCTTTGCCGATATGCCGGACGTGGTAAAGTATGCCACTTTGAGTTTAGAGGACCAAGACTTTTACAGCCACTATGGTATCAAGCTTACCTCTATTGTTCGCTCGCTCCTTCGCGATATTATTACGCTCGATAAGGCCCAAGGCGGATCAACTATTACCCAACAATTTGTCAAAAATTCGCTTCTCACGAACGAAAAAACCCTCACCCGCAAGGTCAAGGAGGTTATCCTTTCTATTGAAATGGAAACTAAGTTCTCAAAAGACGAGATCTTGGCCATGTATTTAAATGAGATCCCATATGGCTCGAACGCCTACGGCATTGAGGCTGCTTCCCATACGTTTTTTGGGAAGCCGGCCCGCGAACTGACACTTGACGAAGCGGCCCTCATAGCTTCATTACCTCAGGCGACCACCTACTACTCACCTTATGGTTCTCATACTGACGCTCTCGTTGGGCGGAAAAATTTTACACTCCGTACTATGGCAAGACTCGGTTATATCACTAATGAGCAGGCTGCTATTGCTATAGAGACCCACACACTCGACAAGGTCCTTCCTCAAAAGGACATTTTTGCCGCGCCTCATTTCGTTATGTATATCAAAGACTCTCTCCAGCAGAAGTATGGCGACCAGGCCGTCGAGCAGGGAGGATTCAAAGTGATCACTACTCTCGACTGGGAGAAACAGCAGATTGCTGAACAAGCCGTGAGGGAGGGGGCAGAGAACAACAAGAAATGGAAGGCGAGCAACGCTGCTTTGGTTGCTATTGATCCAAAAAATGGACAGATTCTCTCTATGGTTGGCTCTAAAGACTACTTTGATACCTCCATCGACGGAAACGTTAACGTCGCTATCCGTGACCGTCAACCAGGCTCTTCTTTCAAGCCCTACGTCTATCTCAACGCTTTCATCAAGGGTTATCTCCCTGAAACCCTGCTCTACGACGTAGACACTCAGTTTGAAACCGCCGAAGGAAAAAGTTACGAGCCAAAAAACTACGATGGGAAGTTTCATGGACCGCTCTCCATGGCCAAAGCGCTTGGCGGATCACTCAATGTGCCGGCCGTAAAGACGCTGTATCTCGCTGGAGTGAAAGACTCGGTTACTCTCGCGAAAAACCTTGGCATAACCGGGCTGAATAATCCAGCAAGGGTAGGGCTTTCTCTCGTGCTCGGTGGCGGAGAAGTCAGACTCCTCGACCATGTTGGCGCCTATGGAACTCTCGCAACGGGCGGTATCAAACATGAAAAGACCGCTATTCTCCGCATTGAAAATTCTCGCGGAGAACTTCTTGAAGAGTACCGGGGCACACAAGGCGAGCGCGTCGTCGAAGAAAAGTACGTCGCTATGCTCGACTCAGTACTATCAAATAACGAGAATAGAGCCTGGGTTTTTGGAGAAAAGAGCCCCCTGCGCTTCGATGACCGTCCTGTAGTGGCTAAAACTGGCACCACGAATGAGTTTCGTGATGGCTGGACAGTTGGGTATACCCCCTCGCTTGCCGTCGGTGTGTGGGCAGGAAATAACGATAATAGCGCAATGACGGAAGGCGCCGACGGCGTCAATGTCGCTGCCCCTATTTTCCGTTCGTTTCTCGATAAAGTTCTCGTCAACTATCCTATTGAGGAATTTCCTAAATACAATCCAGAAGATGAGATCGGTGAGGGTGAAAACAAGACCAACAAGCCCATGCTCGCTGGCAAGCTTGAAATCAAAGAGGGTATCAAGGTTTGTGAGATTCCTGACAAGAAAGACAAATACTGCTTAGCTAATAAGTACTGTCGAGAAGATGACGTGGATAAAAAAGACTTTGTAAGCGACCATGATATTCTTCACTATGTCAATCGTGACGACCCTCGTGGACCTAAGCCTGAAAAACCAGAAAGCGATGCTCAATATACAAACTGGGAAAAGGCAGTAGGAGACTGGTATGAAAAACAAAAAGGCGTGATTGTGGCTGAGGCGCCAGATAAAGAGTGTCAGGGAGATGATTTTGAGGATTATGAACCTAAAATAAGCCTGACCACTCCGGGAAGCGTGAGCTCTTCCTCGGTCACCCTTTCCGTCGATACTGATGCTCCTTACGGAGTTGAAAAGGTTACTTACTCTGTTGATGGCGACGAAGTTGGCTCAACCTCAAAAAAACCCTACTCTTTCAAATACGACATACCTGGATCAAAAAATAATAAGGGTGTCACCATTCAGGCAGAGCTCCAGGATAAAAATGGCAACAAGGTCGCCGCAGAAAAGGATATGGACGTAAGTTTTTAGTTACTCTCGAGTGACCTTAACCTCCTCCACTCCTTCTTGTCCAAGCAAGTTGTTTATTTTTTCTTTCAGGTACTCGCGCTCCAGCCAGATTTCGTTCCCCCAAAGTGAGCTCCGGGAAGAAAGGAAGAGTTTTTTCCCTTGGTACCGCACCGGCACAATATTTTCTCCTCCGCGCACGCCATATTCCTCAAGGAGGACTTTTCTGGCGATGTAAAAAACAGTTTTTTCATCTAAAAGTCCCCCTTTTCTTTCATGAGAAGATAATTTTTTCCTTGGAAGTAACTCCTTTAAGGTCCGCATACGGTCTCTATAAAACAAACTACTTACGTATTGGCATCATAAGATAGAGAGAATGATCATCTATAACCTCTTCTTGATCCACTAGGCGAAAAGCAGCTGGATTTGTACCTGTATTAGCGCAAAAGAGTACTTTTTCACTCGAAAGAGCATTAATACCCTCGAGTACATAGCGCAGATTAAAAATAATTGTCAGTGGCTCATTTCCTTGTATATATGCTACAGGAAGAGTTGTTTTATTTTCTCCCACCTCCTGTGACCGTGATAGAAAGGTACAGGTTTTCTTTACCTGATCAAAAAAAAGGGCAATTTCTCCAGAGCTATACGAAGAAAGAGCTCCCGAAATTTTTACTGCTCTTTGAAGTTCTTGCTTATTAAAAATAACTTGAAGGGAAAAATTCTTAGGAATAATCTGCTTATAGTCCGGATATTTACCATTAATTAACCGTGATACAATTTCCACCCCTCCCACCTCAAAAAAAATCTGATTTTCTTCAATAGCCATCTTAATTTCTTCACTCTCACCTTGAATAACTCGTAAGACCTCTTGAAACACGGAACTCGGGATAATAAAAGACTGTTCCTCACTGTTCTCCTCTTTTTTTCCAAGAAGCTTAAGGGTTATTTTTTCTTCTGCAAGACGAAAGCTGTCTGTGGCCACAAGAGTAAATATACCCTCTGAAAACGAGATTTGTACCCCTGTAAGTTCTAATCGAGCCTCATTCACACTCACACAAAAAAGCACCTTCCCTAGAGCCTTCTTTAAGGCTTGAGCCGAAAAACTCCAGGCATACGCTTTAGTATATGCCGGGATAATAGGAAAGTCTTTTCCATCCATACCTTTAATACGAATCTGATACACCGTACTTGTTATTTCTAAATACTGGTCTTTCATCTCAAGGACCAGTACATCCCCAGCTGGTAGATTACTAATAAAATTCCAAAGAATTTTTGCTGGCACCGTTACCTTTCCTTCCTTTTCTATTTTTGCTCCAATAGAAACAACTACGCCAATTTCAAGGTTTGTGGCTGATATTTTTAGTCTCCCTTTTTCTGTTTCTAAAAGGACATTACTCAGTATTGGTAAACTCATTTGTTTCCCTGCTACTCGCTCGAGATATGAAAGAGCTCGAGCGAGATTCTCTTGAGTACAGGTAATCTTCATAAGAGTCTTTACTTAAAAAAATATTTAAAATACTTACTTACTCTTAGGGGTGTGGATATCTGGATAAGTCTTTTTTACTCTTCGTTAGAGCCAAAATTTATACTAAAGAAAGGACGAGTAGAAAGGACTTTTAAGGGATAATACATGAGGATAAGAAGAAAATAGAGAAGGTAGATTGAGTTATGCTATTTTTTTTGTGGTTTATACAGGACTTATAGAGTAAATTATACGGTTTATACAGGAATATACAAAAAAGAGTATTAAGAATAGTAGAGTCTCTCTAAAAGAGTAGAAAGTTCTTCTTTAAGGCGAGGATTTGTTTCTTGGAGTGTTTGAATTTTTTCAAAAGCATGGAGCGTAGTTGTATGGTCACGACCGCTAAATAAATCACCAATAGCCGAGAAAGAAAGGGAAAGTTCTTGACGGAGGAGAAACATCATGACCTGACGAGGGTGAGCCACCTCTTTTTTACGACCCTTTTTTACAAGGTCTTCCTTAGAAATATTATAAAATTCTGTAATAATAGTAAAAATATCATCAACCTGAATGTTTTTTTTATTATCCTTGATAAGTTCAGCGAGAATTTTTTGGGTTGTTTGTAGGGTTGGGGCGATACGATGAAATTCGCAGTAAGCAACAACGCGATTAAGCGCCCCTTCTAACTCCCGGATATTTTGTGAGGCATTCTCGGCGATAAAGCGCACAGCCTCAGGGTCTATGTGGAAACTTTTTTCAGTAAGCTTAGCGTTTAAGATAGCAATCCTTGTTTCGAGGGTTGGACGGCTAATATCGGTAATCATTCCGCCTTCAAACCGAGACCGGAGGCGGTCTTCGAGAGTTGGAATAGCCTTAGGAGGGCAATCGCTTGAGATGACTACTTGTTTATTGATTTGGTAGAGAGCATTAAAAATATGGAAGAATTCATTTTGAGTCTTTTCGCGACCAGAAAGAAACTGAACATCATCAATAATAAGAAGGTCCATCTGCTGGTAATATTCCTTAAACTGGTCAATTTTCTGGTTTTTGATAGAATCAACCAGTTCAGTAGTAAAGCGCTCCGAGGTAATGTACTTAATGCGTTTATCAGGGGCTATTCTCGCGACTTCATTGCCAATAGATTGAAGGAGGTGTGTTTTTCCAAGGCCAACGCCACCATAAATAAACAGTGGATTATAGGCCATACCAAGGTTTTGCGAGACGGCATAGCAGGCCGCTCGAGCCAGTTCGTTATTTTCAGCCACAATGAAATTCTCAAACGTGTAGCGACTATTGAGGTTAGTTTCGTGGAAAACAGGGGTATCGTGAGGAGTGGCTTTAAAAGAAGGTTTTTCAATGATCTTTTTTCTTACGAAGCCTGTTGCAGCGAAAGAAGGGACGGTGGTTTTTATGGAATCAACAGACTGAATGGATGATTTTTCGGGAGTGAGGACACATCGAATCTCGCGAATATCTGCCTCGAATGTGCGGAGAGCCTTAAGGAGATGGTGATTGTACTTATTTTCCAGCCATTCCTTTGCGAAGCCATTTGGTACGCCTATTGTGACTACCCCGCCTTGATTTTCAAGTATGCTCGTATTTTTAAACCAGGTAACAAAATTTGCCTTAGAGATAGAAAGTTCCATTTGTCCTAAAACAGCCTTCCAAAGCTCTTCGTTGGTCATAGGGGTGTAGGGATTGGGTGGATAGAGGGTGGCGTGTGCGAGATCAAGAAAGCATTATTCCTAAGTAAAAACCATTATAGCACGGGGCAAGGAAGGCGGAAGGGCCCCTCTCTGTGAATAGGTGGATAAGCAGTGGATAAATAGGCGAAAGAGCCCGATTTTCCTTTTGGGGTTGACTTCCTTTTGTTTTCTCGGTAGACTGGACAAACATTTCATAAAGCTTATATTACCTTGAAAGTATGTCGAAGAAAACATACCAACCAAAAAGCCGAAAACGCTCCCGTCGCCATGGGTTCCTGAAGCGCATGAATACTAAAGGAGGGCAGGCGATCATTATGAGGCGTCGACGCCAAGGAAGGAAAAGGCTTACTACGGCCTAATTGGAGGAAATAGTTGTGAGAAAAGTCTTTTATGTTAAAAAAAGTCTGGCGCCTCAAAACGGACGAGGACTTTGGAAGGGTGTTTCGCAAGGGAACTCCCCTTTTTTTTGGCTCTATAGGATGCAAAATGGCCAAAAATAGCCTTGGACACGTACGGATAGGCTTTTCTTTAAGTAAAAAGCACCTAGGGGACGCGGTTCTTCGCAATCGTGTCCGTAGGGTTATAAGCGGCTCATTTCTGCCTTTTTTGAAAAAAATAGAGTGCCTGCCGTTTGACGTAGTATTTTTTACAGCTAAGAGAGTGGAAAGGCAGGATATTAAGACCTTTGCTTCGATTGGTGAAAGCGTAGTAAAATACAATGAGTAACAGAAAATACTATGGGAAATGTGTTTCATGAGGTCATCTACCAGCCAGTTTACAATATCTTGGTTTTTTTCTATAACGCTGTCCCCGGGAGTGATTTTGGTATAGCCATCATTCTCACCACTCTTTTCATCAAAACACTCTTCATTCCTCTTTCAAAGAAGCAGATCGAATCTCAAAAGAAGATGCAAGAGCTACAGCCTAAAGTAAAAGAACTTCAAAGTAAGTATAAAGATGACAAAGAAAAGCAGACCAAGGCTATTATGGAGCTGTATCGGACCGAAAAAGCCAACCCCCTCAGTGGTTGTTTGCCGATCATTGTCCAGCTTATTGTCCTTATTGCTATTTATCAGGTTATTATTAGCATCTCCCGGGCCGGATTTACGATATATGGGCCAGATCTCTACGCATTTGTGGCAAATCCTGGAGCCATCAATCATCTCTTCCTTCAATTCGTAGATTTGACCAAGCCAAACTATGTTTTAGCCTTTCTGTCAGCTATAGCTCAGTATATTCAGACAAAAATGCTTCTACAGAGCCAAAAGAATACAAGTCTTTCGGTCCAGACCAAGACAGAAAGTGGTCCCGATTTTACCGAAATTATGAATAAGCAGATGCTCTATCTTGGCCCTGGTATTACTTTTTTTGTTGGCGTGACCTTTCCTGCCGCTCTCGCCTTATATTGGTTTGTATCTACACTCTTCATGATTTTTCAGCAAATGGTTATCTTTCGAGTGAAAAAGGATTAACTATCATTTATGGCTACCAAAGAGCAAAATGTGGTCCAGGAAATTACGGAAACCCTTCTTGTAAAGCTTGGCTTTGAGGCAACCGTAAGTGTTACTGAGGAGGTTTCAGGAGAAAGGCACTCTCTTCTCGCTTCTGTAAGCATTTCTACGGGACAGAATTTCTTGATTGGTCAGTACGGTCTCAATCTCTCTGCCCTTCAGCACCTGGTGCGTATATTGGTAAGGAGAAGTATTGGTGAAAAACTAGAGATTACCGTTGATATCAACGGCTATCTTGCGGAGAAGCGCCGTAGCGTAGAAAAAGAGGCGGAGCGCGCCCTAGAAGAAGTGCTCAAGAGTGGGGCATCTGTAACCCTGCGCCCTATGCTCTCGTATGAGCGTAAAATTGTCCATGACGCCATCGCCCTTCACAAAGAAGTGACCACTGAGAGTACGGGAATGAACGAAAAGAGGCGAGTGGTAGTACTCCCAAAGACAATCGTTACCTCTCTCGGCGAGTAGCGTTTTCCTTGGTTCAATAGAGAAAATGTATGCCCTTGGCAAGAAAAATTGCCTATAACGTAGTTTTAAGCTCCTTTCTCAAGGTCTTTTCTACGGTGGCTTTGTCACTTCTTTCTATTCGCCTTATGACCGGTTATCTTGGTCAGGAGGGATTCGGAAAGTACGCCACTATTTTAGCATTTTTTGCCTTTTTTACTGCTATTGCCGACCTCGGGCTTGGTTCAATGACTGCGCGCGAAATTTCTCGAGAAGGAGCTGACGAAAGCAAGATCTTGGGGAATGTCATCGCTCTCCGTTTATTTTCCTCTCTTGGGCTCCTCGTCATTGCCCCCCTCATTATCCTCCTTTTTGATTATAGTAAGGATATAGAGGTAGGTATTCTCATTGCTGGCTTGGCCACGATGTTTTCAACGCTCTCTTTTGTTTTAAATGGGATATTTCAGAAGAATCTGGCCATGGACAAGGTGGCCATGGTTGAGTTTCTTGGAAAACTTCTTCAAGTCGGGCTTATTATCCTAGCCGTCTATCGGGATTGGGGGTTCCTCGCTATCACGAGCACGCTTCTCGTGTCGCTCTCTTTTAATGCTTCAGTCGCCTATCTCCTCAGTCGTCGCTACGCTACATTTCGCCTCCAATTTGATTTTTCTTTCTGGAAAGCCTTTCTTCGGACCTCTTTCCCTATGGGAGTAACCGCTATGATCACTTTTGCTTACTTCAAAATGGATACAATTTTGCTCTCGCTGCTTCAGTCAAGCGCCCATGTTGGTATTTACAATGTGGCGTACAAAATCATGGAGAACCTTATTTTTTTCCCCGCGATGCTCTCTGGACTTATACTCCCGCTCCTTTCGCGGTTTATTTTTACGAATAGGATGCGCTTTGAAGAGATAGCAGATAAGACCTTCAAAGTTTTCATTCTTATCATCGTTCCTATTGTTCTTGGCACCTGGTTCCTAGCGCCAGATATCATTGCTATTGTATCTGGCGGAGAGTTCCAGGAGTCAGTACCAGTTCTCCGTATTCTTATTGTAGGCTTAGGGTTTATTTTCTTCGGAAGTTACTTCAATATGCTTCTTATTGTTGGCAATGCCCAGAAAAAACTTATGCAGACACTCGTTGTAGTCGCTGTTCTGAACATTTCTCTCAACCTTTTCCTGATCCCTCGATACTCGTATATGGGGTCGGCAGTGACTGCGCTTTTTACGGAGGCGCTGGTTGTTTTTCTCACAAGCATCCTCGTCTATCGGATAATCCGCTATCGCCCTTCTTTTGATGGGACTGGGCGGATTTTCCTTTCAGGGGGCGCTATGGCCACCGCCCTTTTCTTTCTCGAGCCCTACTCCTTTTTTGTTACCGGCTTTCTTGGTATAACCACGTATGGCCTTATGCTCTGGTTGACACGGGCCGTCAGTCCCGATGAAATAGCAAGCATCTTTCAAAAAGGTGAAAAGAGGCCCCTGTCAACGGCAGAACAGATTGAGACGCTGGTTCCATAGCCCTCTATTATGAAAGGTTTATATGTTTCCTCTCGTTGCAATCATCGTTCTCAATTTTAATGGCAGGACGTGTCTTTTGCCCTGTCTTCAATCTCTCCAAGGGCTCAGTTACTCCAACTTTTTTGTTGTGGTAGTAGATAATGCCTCGAGCGACCATTCTTTGGAGGATGCGGAGGCACAATTTCCAGAACACGCCTATCTTAAAAATGAGAAAAATATGGGGTTTGCGGGCGGTATGAATATCGGAATGGCCGAAGCTTTCGGGCGCGGTGCCGAATGGGTATGGCTTTTCAATAACGATGCTCTCTCCACCGAAACAGCTCTCACCGAGCTCATTTCTGTAGCTACCTCCCGCTTGACGCTTGGGCTCGCGAGCCCTATTGTCAGAGATAGGGACACCCTTACCCCTTGGTTTGAAAAAGGCCGTATTGACTGGCTTCGTATGCGCGCTCTCCACAGCTCTCCTTCCCAGGGAGAGCGCGCACAGGAGGCGTACCCCAGCGATTTTTTAACAGGCTGCGCTCTTTTAGTGAAGAAAGGGCTCTATGAAAAAATTGGTGGCTTTGATGAGCGTTTTTTTCTCTACTATGAAGATGTCGACCTGTCTTTGCGAGCGAGGCAAGCAGGCTTTGAGGTTCTGGTTATCTCGAAGGCAGTCGTGACTCACTCTGAACAAAGTGCTACCTCAAAACAAAAACTCTACTACCTGGTGCTTTCGGGACTGTTCTTTTTCCAAAAGCACCAGTCTTTTTGGCAAAAGCCCTACTATGCCTTCTATCTTATAGCTAGAAGGATCAAAAATAGTAGCGACGTCTGGCTTGGCAAGCCTTCTGCTCTTTCAGTGAAGCAGGCTTATAACAACTTTCTCCATGGCAACTGAACCTTTTACGCTGGTGTATGTGAATTATCAGAGCGCTCGGTCCCTTTCTTTGGCCCTTGCAAGTCTCTATGCCTCTGAGAACAAAGCATCGGTACGGGTTATCGTTGTAAATAATGATCCGAGTGAAAAGGCTCTCTTAGAGGCACTTTCAGAGGAGCTTCATTTTCATCTTATAGAGAGCGGAAGTAATATCGGCTTCGGTGCGGGAGCTAATCGGGGCGCTCATGAAGCCACGACGGCTCTTCTTGGCTTTATCAATCCCGATACTCTTTGGCAGGAGCCCTTTCTTGAGCGGCTGAGAGACCGATTTCAGATAGCGCAAGCATCACTTATCTTCGGTCTTACGTTGGTGGATGCGCAAGGTCGTACTGAGCGCCATAGCAGCGGAATGGCCCCGAGCCTGAAGCGTCTTTTACAGAAAAATCTTCTTTCTTTCATGCCGGCTTCCTTACGAAATCGAACTGAGCCTCTCGAATGGACTAGTGGGGGCGGACTCTTTGTCGCGCGCGCTACCTTTCTAGACTTAGGAGGATTTGATACAGACTACTTTCTCTATTTCGAGGATACTGATCTTTGTATTCGTGCAAAAAAGCGGGGCATCGTTGTCACAAAAACACCGGAATGTCGACTCTTTCATAAGGGCGGACAAAGTTTCAGTCGCCCCGATGTTCAAAAAAAATACTTCTACGCGTCCCAGCTGACCTACTTTCAAAAACACCGTCCGCGGTCTGAGTATCTTTTTTTACGCTTTCTCCATAGATGTCTTGGCAATATATGAACACCCTGTTTTTTCTTCTCGTCTTTTATTTTATTTTCCTACCTTTTCAGTTTGCTTTGTCTCCGTTTACAGGGGTGGATTTGGCGGTGATTCGTCTCTTCACAATTGGAATATTCTTTTTTTGGTTAGCAATTTCACTGATTCGAAAAAGAATCTTCGTCCCGAAACCTTTGTTATTTTTCTTCCCCCTCTCGTTTCTTTTCGTGATCAGCCTCTCTTTTTTTTGGGCTGAGCAGAGTATCTACGTTCTCAGAAAAGGGGCTTTCCTCTTTTCTTTCTTTCCTCTTTTCTTTGTCCTCCTCTCGGTCATTCTGGAAAATCCAGGAATTCGGCAAAGGCTCGTTTCGGCCTATTTAGCAGGAGCAACTCTTCTCGCTTCCTGTGCCCTCATTTTGTTTTCCACTCAGTTTCTTTTCGGGATTGACCAGGTGCTTGTTTTTTTGACAAGAACAATCTTTCCGATTTTTTTAGGTGATACTTTTGCACAGGCAGTAGCGACATACCCGAGTCTTCTTGTTAATTTATCAGGAGCGACAGCCCTGCGGGCGACCGGCCCCTTTCCTGACCCCCACATGTTCGCATTTTATCTCGGACTCTCTTTCCCAATTGCCCTGCTCTCTCTCTTCTCTGCAAAGAGTCAAAAATGGCAAGTATTGTATGGGGGCGCCACAGTTCTTGTTTTTCTGGCCCTCCTTTTGTCATTTTCTCGAGGGGCTTACGCAGGACTTTTCTTAGCCGGTACCATTTTTTTGATGCAGGTAAAAATCAAAGATTGGTCGAAGAAAAAAAAATGGATGACCGCCTTGATACTACTCCTCCTTTTTGGAGGAGCTGTGTGGAGCGGAGCTGGCGCTCGCTTTCTCTCGAGTTTTTCAGAAAAAGATGGATCTAATCAAGAGCGCCTGCGTTTATGGAGTGAGGCAGTGGGCCATATCACTGAGCGCCCGTTTCTTGGGGTCGGGCTAGGAAATTACCCATTTTTGGTTGACCCGCGGGCTTCTTACCGGGATCCAATCTATGCACATAGCCTGTACCTAGATATTGCAGTTGAGCTCGGCCTCTTGGGCCTCCTCGCTTTTCTCGGCCTCCTATTTCTTGCTCTCTTTTCTTCATGGCGCTTATGGCAGAGTGAGAACAATAAGCAGGCGCAAGCTGTTTTCTTAGCCCTAGTCATTTTTTCGGGGCATAGTCTTTTTGAGACGGCTCTTTTTTCTGTGCACGTGCTGCCGGCCCTCCTCCTATTTCTTGCTCTTGGTGTATCATACAAGTATGAAAAAAATCCTGTCGCTTGACCCTGCTCCGCTTCTCCTCGGCTTTTCTTTTCTTGCTCTCCCTTTTGCAAGTATGAAAATAGCCTTCTTTGGCATTCCTCTATATACTCCAGAAATCTTTCTCACGGGTGCGTTTCTCGCGCATTTAGGAGCGGTATGGAAAAGAAAAAAAGAGTTTTTGTGGATACCTGACCAGCTCTTTCTTCTCGGGCTTTGTCTCTTTGGGCTTGGGGCGCTCCTAGCGACGTTTAATACCTCCCTGACTCTAAGTGCCATGGGGATGCTAAAGTCATGGTTTTTTTACCCTTTTCTTGCTTTTTTCTTGGCGGCTTTTTATGGAAGAGATCGAGTACTGAGGAATGTATTTTTTCTAGCGTGGTTTTTAGCGTTCTCTATAGTCGCTCTCGGTAGCCTGACTTTTCTTTTTCAGGGCGTCTTGACGTATGATGGGCGTCTCGCCGGTATGTATACGTCACCGAATTTTCTGGCCATGCTTCTTGCTCCGATTCCCCTGCTTGCCCTCTCCCTCCCTTCTCTTTTCTCCATCAAAAATTTTTGGCGGGCTATCTTGCTAGGGGTTCTTTGTGTCGGGACTGCGGCCTCTCTTATCGCTCTCTTTGCGACTCACTCTTACGGCGCTTGGGGAGCTACCTTGGTTAGCCTTGTTTTTCTCTTTCTTTTTCAGATCAAAAATTTCTCTCGAAAAAGTATTCTTGTTGGCGCTACCCTCTCTATGTTGGTTCTGGGGGGCCTCCTTCTCTCTGAGTCAGACAGTGAGAAATGGCAGAGTCTTGTAGCTTTTGATGAGCGCTCATCGCTCTCGTCTCGTTTTATGATTTGGCAATCAGCACAAACGATCCTATCTGATCACTGGCTCCTCGGTATTGGACCAGGTCAATTTCAAAAAAAGTATCTTGAGTATCAATCTCTTTTTCCGCCGTACCTCGAATGGGCTGTTCCGGAGCCCCACAATCTTTTCCTGGCCGTTACCTTGAGTACGGGCATCATTGGTCTCCTCGGCTTTCTCGTCTTGATCGTCCAGGCACTCTCAGTTTTTGGTCGTATTGTTTGGCGAACGAATGACTCTCCCGAGAGACGAGGCGCCCTTCTGGCGCTTTCCTTTTTAATGCTGACTCTCGTAGGTGGTCTCGTTGATACGCCTTACTTTAAAAACGATCTCGCCCTCACGTTTTTTCTTGTGCTTGGACTGGGTTTTTCTTGTCAGGGTGGACAGGCGAAACAAAAAATCTCCTCTTAGAATTTATCAAAAGAAGAGAATGTTTTTTCAAGCGCAGAATCTAAAGTTCGATGCGGTAGAGCTTCTTACTCACGCGATCTGTAAAGAAGAGCGCATCTTCATTAGGAGAAAGAATAAGGTCGGTGCTATCAAAGCTACCAGCACTTTCTTTTAAATCGATGATACGTGTTTTTTTGCCAGTAGTGACATCCATCTTCCAAAAAGTATCTTTCGTGTAGAGAGGCTTACTGTAGTAGTCATCGGGAAGCGCAGCCGTCTCTGGGAGTCCTCCGGGGAGGGCGTAGTAGAGGTCTTTATTGTTTTTTGACCAGGCAGTTTTGGCAATAATAGTCGGGAGAGCGAACGACTGCCGAGAGCCGTCCCTTTCATCAAGACGAAAAAGCGAAAACGGGGCACCTGTTATTTGTTCTCGGCCACTTCCCAGGAGGATATCACCATTGGGTGACCAGGTATAGTCACCACCGTAGAGTCCTGACGTCAGTCGTCTGCGATTTTCTCCAACGGTACTGACGGTTTCGAGGGTTGAGGCATCACGAGCATTGGGCCGATTCCAAAAGGAGAGCCGGCTACTTTTTGGTACAGGACTTAGGTAAAAATCGCTCTCACCGAGGTCGGTAATGAGTTTCCACTCTGCTCCGTCTGGGCGGGCACTGTTGAGTGTCCTTTGTCCAGTTTCCTGGGTAGTGTATTGGTAAAAAATCCGTTCTCCTAAATTGTCCCAGGAGAGGCGAGACATTTCTGGCTTGAGTGGTACGAGAGTTTTGGTGAGAATACCTGCCAAATACCAGAGGGTGCCACCGCTTGTTTGTTTGAGTGAGATGAGCGCCCGATCATGTTTAGGTGACCAGAGGATTCGGGTCACTTCACCTGGCAAGTTACTCATGAGAACTGTCTTGTCTCTCCCTTCCAGTGTGGATTTTTTTAGAGTCTCTTCATCGAGAGAGTAGTAGTAGAGGGCGCCATCTTCGCTTATACTCGCTCCGAGTATGGCCTCATTTAAAATGTTGGCTATTTTTTCCTCGCCTGGGAGCGGGCGAAACAATGAATCTGACTTTTCTTCGATTTTGGAAGGGTCTGCTATGGGGTTGTTGACGTTATTTTTGAAAGCAAAGTTGTAGGCCCCAAAAATGATAAGACAAAAAACAAACAAACTGAGAGAAAAGTAAAAAATCTTTTTTATCATAGAGAGGCACTTCTGGAGCAAGAACAACGGTACTAGCCTGGGAAAACAATATGAATATGGCTGGCTGGGGGGTTACAGCCAACGTTTTGACCCTTGAATTCGCACATCGAGGTGGATCTGCCTGCGCCACATGCCTGAAAGCCAGCTACTTGGCAGGCGGCGTTCGTTGGTGGAGCGCTTGGCGTTATCGCTCCGGCCTGGACAAAGGCATCTAAAAGCGTTTGTGTGATAGGGCTGATGTCGATGGCGCGACCGACGTAGTGCTGGGACGAAGAAGAGTGCGGTCCACCGCTGATACTATTGATGGTGAATGTTTTGGTTTGGCCCACGGTCCAGATAGCCTCGAGCATAGTATTACTCAACGTAGTCTTATCATCCATACAGCCACTGCTACCGACGCCAGGTGCATTACATTTGGGGCTACAAGCCGCGGCCTTTTTGCCGGCCGCAATACTTTGCATGTTCTTTTGGGGGCTGACTACCCCGCTTGGACTGGAACAGTCACCGCCGGTAGCGAGCTGGATGTTTGTATTGGCAAGAATCTGAGTAGCCAGGGCGATTGACTCTTGAGGGGGGAGGTTGCCGACACCCCCAGGGGAAGCTGGAGGGGCATTTGGAGAGCTGGGCGCAGGGACCCCCACGAGCGTCGTTTCTACCAAATCAGGGTTGATGATATAGAGGAGGAGCCAGGCGGTGAGCGCAATCACGAGTCCAATAAGGGAATCAGTAATAATGCCTTTGGCGGTACTGATAGAGGCAGTGTTCCCGGCGCTGGTGAGGTACATAAAACCCCCAACTGAGAGCATAAAGACAGCGGAAAGAGTGACAATGATGAGGGCTACTTTGTAGACGGCATTCAGATACCCTGGGAGGTCACTCCCGTTTAAATTACCCGCGAGGGGGATTTTTTCAAGAAACGTATATTCAAGAGCTGCTGAAGCATCCAAAGCTGGAGTGAGAATTCCGAAAAGAATAAAAACGAATGAGAAAACAAATGCTTTACGTGTATTTTTCATATTTGAGAATGGTAAATTCTTGTTTCGATTATACCACAACCCTCTCTTCCTGAAAACAAACACCCCTCTTTTTAGAAGGGATGTGTACGGCATGCTCTGCAGCATCTCTCCTTAAAAGTCCCAGCTGCCATTCATACTCGACGACTGTGTGTAGTTGACGACGGTGGTTTCAAAAAAATTCCCCTTGTCGCTATTAGTATCTTGCAGCTTGTCTAGATGTTTGTAAGGGTTGGTGACGGCTTCAGGGTAGAGCGGGTCAATATTGAGCATGGCGAGGCGGTTATTGGCAAGCCACTTGGTGTAGCCTTCGGTCGTTTCACCATTTATACCCGGGATACGGTTCCCGAGGATGTGCTTACTCCATTCAATTTCCTGTTTGACTGCCTCAGCCATCATTTCTTTAATTAGGCCTTCATTGTAGATCTCGGGAAATTCTTTTCGCACTTCACGGATAATATTGGAAAAGATAGTGACATGGGTCAGTTCATCACGCCGGATATACGCAATCATCCGGCCAGTCGCGAGCATCTTCATCTGATCTACGAGCGTATCGAAAAAAGCAAAACCATTGTAGAAGTAGAGAGATTCAAGGAGAAAGTTGGCCACGATACCACGGAAAAAGGTCTGGTCAGACGGCTTGTCAACAAAATCCTGGTAAATTTGCCCGATATACTTGTTGCGTGCAAGAAGAACGGGGTCAGTGCGCCAAAAGTAGTAGATCTCATCGCGTTCGTTACTCTCTACTACCGACTCGAGGATAGTAGCGTAAGATTGTGAGTGGATGGCCTCTTGGTAGGCCTGTATAGCTAAAACCAGGTTCACCTCGGGTGAAGTGATGTAATCAGCAAAGTGGGGAAGATTAACCGTCTGGATAGAGTCGAGAAAGATGAGGAAAGAAAGAATGCCTTTATAGGCGCGCTGCTCATCGGCCGAAAGGTCGGTATGAAACGTACGAGCGTCGTCTTTGAGCCCCGATACTTTTTCTGGAAGCCAAAAATTGCCCACCATCACTTGGTACAGCGATTTCGCCCAAGGATACTTGGTAGCATTGAGATTAAAGAGTCCAGTGGTCGCGCCCTTGATAATGGCGCGTTTTTCGACAGTATCATCACCTCCTGGGTTGAACATTGGATTTCTTTGGAGTGCCCCGACCATAGTTTTGAGGAAAGAGAAGTTATGAGAATGTGTTTGACGACTTTGAGGCAGGGCTCTAGGATAAAAAAATACTTATCTTACCCTCCTGCCCCGCATCTGAAGGATCTCTACGAGAGACGATGCATTTTCTTGCTCTCTTTGTTAGCCGCTACAGCTGACGCAATCTGCCTTGACCTCGGCTGAGAGGCTACGTACGTAGTACACTGTCTTGATTTTTTGTTCCCAGGCCTTGACATAATAACTATAAAGTTGGGCAGGACTGACACGGGAAGGATCAATCATCCATTCAAACGATATAGACTGGTCAACCCATGGGTAGATGACGGCCATCATGTCGATGACGTCACTCATGTTCATGTTGATGTACTCCTTATAGTACCAAAAGTTCTCTTTAGAGAGCTTAGGGGCTACCCGAAGTGTCGGGGCCGAGAGGTTCGTTTCTACAAAGAATTTTTTGTAGATTGGTAAAAGAGCAGCGGTCGTACCGACCACGCCAGCGGTCGAAGTGTTAGGAGCAGGTGCGGTATGGTAGGCAAAACGTACTCCGCTTGTCTTCATATCAGCAAAGAGCGTCTGCCAATCTTTCGTGTAAGGAGTATTTTTCTCAAACCACTCACTCGTTCGGCCGAGGAGGATACCTTTGGAATACTCACTTCCAGGGTAAAGATCGTAGGTGCCGCGTTCACGAGCGATATCAATTGAGGCGCGGTACGTGTAGTACGTGTAGCGCTCAAAGAGGCGATCTACCTCTTTCCTGGCCCCCTCACTATCGTAGGCCATTTTGTGGGTTGCGAGGTATTCAGCGAGTCCGAGGTAGCCTAAGCCCACGCTCCGGTAGCGCTTGGAAGTGCGCTCGGCTTCTTTGATAGGGTAGTAATTTAGGGTAACCACGTTGTCGAGAACCCGCATGACAACAGGGAAAACATCAGCTATGACAGCCTCTTCAAAAACAGTAGCGACATTGATAGAGGCCAGGTTACAGACGACGAGGTCTCCTGGTTCATAGCGAATGATAATCTTGCCATCCTCGATGACTTCTTCAATAAATTTAGTATCAGAAGTATTCTGGCAGATTTCAGTACAGAGTTGAGTCGAGTAGATGTTGCCGACATGTTTGTTCGGATTGAGACGATTGACCGTATCACGGAAAAAGACATAGGGCATGCCCGTCTCGACAGTCGATTTCAGGAATTTTTTGAAGACTTCCTTGGCTTTGACCACTTTCTTCATCTCGAGACGCTCATCCTTTTCGAGCATTTGGTAAAATTCTTCAAACGACTCACAGAAAGAATCCTGGAGGCGCTTGCCGTATATTTTTTCAATCTCATGCGGGTCAAAGAGAGTGATGTCGCCATCTTCCTTGAGGCGCTTCATAAAGAGATCGGGTATAGCGACTGCCGGGAAGATGTCAAACGCCTTTGAGCGGATATCGCCGGTTTCCGTTTGAAGATCGAGAAAGTCGTAGATATCGAGGTGCCAGATATCGAGCGTGACTGAGATAGCGCCGAGACGTGATCCGAGCTGGTTGACGGCGACAGCGGTGTCATTGATAACCTTGACCCAAGGGTTTACTCCTCCTGACATGCCTTTGACTCCTCGGATTGAGCTTCCGCGTGAACGGATGTTGCCTAAGTAGACTCCGACACCGCCACCAAATTTGGAAATCTGGGCCATGTTTTCAATCGCGTGATAAATAGCCCGTAAATCGTCGTTGATGTTGATTTTAAAGCAACTCGAAAGCTGATGATAATTGGTTCTGGCATTTAAGAGGGTAGGAGTGGGAAGTGAGATGCGCTGCTCGGAACAGTGCTTGTAAATCTGAAGAGCAAAAGCGAGACGATCTTCATCCTTTTCGGGAATTGCCAAAAAGAGAGCAACTGACATGTACATTTCTTGAGGAAGCTCCCAGACTAACTTGTTTGGGTTGAGGAGGTAACGCTTGATAAACGAAACGACTGTGGTGTATTCGTAGGCGATATCGGTATCTTTCGAAAGATGCTTTCCAGCTTCTAGGATATCTGCTTCTGAGTAGTACTTGTAGAAATCCTTGTAGTAGAGTCCTCGCTCGATGTAGCTTTCAAAAAGTTTTTTGTAGGATTCGGGCGAGTATATATCTTTTTGTTCGAGACCACGGTTTTTGATAGCTTGCTTGTAGAGGTCGCCAAGAAGGATGCGAGCAGCTACATTTTGCCAGGCAATGTTTTCAACCGTTACCAAGTCGATGCAGGTCTTAATGAGGAGCTTGCTTATGTCCGAAGTCTTGATTTCATTGACAATATTTTTCTTGAAAGCCTCAATCAGAGCACCGAAAGTACAGCTCTCTTCATAGCCGACGGCAGCCCGATCAAAAACGGCCTTGATTTTTTTGATATCAAAGAGTTCTTTTGAGCCATTGGCCTTTGTAACGGTGAGGGAATTTTTTTCAAACTGTTCGACGAGGCGCACTTTCGTTTCGTCGCGTTTCTCATTCTGCTTTTCTCGGTACAGTATGTAGGCTTTCGCTATGGCGTACTTTCCCTCTTTCATGAGATGTTTCTCAACGATATCCTGGACCCTTTCAACAGAAGGGATGTGAGTTTCGCCATTCGTCGTACAAGAAGCAATCAGATCTAAGATGACATCATCAGTCATTGTAGGGATGAAACCTTTTTCGATTTCGCCCGTAGCGTCGCAGGCCAGCGTGATAGCTGTTTCGATACGAGAACGATCGAATGCTACTACCTCACCGTCACGGCGTTTGATTTGATCCAGAGTCATAAAGTATCTTGAGTCGGTTCCTTAGGAGGACGACCATTGTTTATTTTTTACACTACGCCTTTTTGTTTTTATCGTGCCAATCTTTTTTCTACTACCCCCCAATCAATAGTTGGTATAAAAGCGGTGATGTAATCGGCACGTTTGATGCCGTAGTCAGTAATGTAAGCATGTTCCCAGCAATCCATCACGAGCAGAACAGTGGTATCAACAATATGCCCCTCATGATGATCGCCTATCCAAGCATGGAAAAGTTCTCCTGAAACATTATCTTGGAGAAGAACAACCCAACCAATCCCTCGAATGGCTCCGAGTTTACTAAAACTTTCTCTCCAACTTTCAAAATTTCCCCATGTTGTAATGATTTTCTTTCCCATGACAGACTCTGGAGAGAATTGCTGCGCCTCTTTGTTCATGTTGCCAAAATACAAATCGTGCATTCTCATGCCATCGAACTCCCACCCGAGTCGTCGCTTCAGTTCGTAATATTCGGCAGTTCCCGATTCAAGAGAATCAAGTTTTTCCATGAGCAGATTCGTGTTTTTCACATACCCCTGATAGAGCGTGAAATGATTATTGAGCATAGTGTCAGAGAATCCCGTGAGACCAAGAAGGTGTTTGAAATCTTTGGCAGTGTAGATATCGGACATAATGTTTGTGTTATTAGATTTTTCCGACCAAATCGATACCGGGCTTCAGTGTCTTGCCGCCCTTCTTCCAGTTGGCGGGACAGACTTCGCCGTGGTGTTCGCGGACAAAGATAGCTGCTTCGAGCTTGCGCAGGAGTTCATCGGCACTGCGACCAACATTGTTGGCGTGCACTTCATAAGCCTGGAGGACGCCGTCTGGATCGATAATAAACGAACCGCGCAAGGCGAGACCGCGATCATCCCCTTCGTCAATATACACACCGAATGTTTTAGAGATTTCACCAGACGGATCTGCGATCATCGGGTATTCGAGTGGCTTTATGGCTTCAGAGTGATCATGCCATGCCTTGTGAGTGAACTTGGTGTCAGTGGAAACGGACAGTACTTCGGCGCCGAGCTCCTGAAATTTGGCGTAGTTCTTTTGCATTTCCTCGAGCTCTGTCGGACATACAAACGTAAAGTCGGCTGGGTAGAAAAAGACGATGGCCCACTTTCCGCGATAGTCACTAAAGTGTGCTTTGTGAAAAGATTCTTTCTGAAAGTAGTCAAACTCGAGATTGGGAACAACTTTTCCGATGACCGGAAAAAAACCAGTTTCGAGATCAAATTCATCCTGACATCCGCCGCCACCGCAACATGATTCTTGGTTCATACTTTTGTGTGTAAAATGATTTATGCGACATGAGTCGTTTACGTATAATAGGCGGTCAAAAATAGCCTGTCAAATAGACGCCTAATAAGCCAGTATTTCCCCAGTATTTTTCCGAAAAAGGTCAATAACAACTACCTGTAGTGTAAAAAAATGAATTTAGCACACAAGAAATATTTTTAAGCACTCTCCGAAAAAGAGCCTTCCTTTCTTCAGTAGCCAAACAAGAAGGAATGTGTCATGATAGCCAGAAGTCACTTTTTCTGCGTCCACCCTTATCCCGTGACACACTATGAATATTCAAGACAGTCATGTCCAAGAGGTACTCACGCTCGAAGTCCCGCGTCATCTTCGGGATACGCGGATTGATAGTGCCCTCGTGACTTTGATAGAAGAGAAATTCCCTGAAAAGAACACCCCCTCCCGGGCGCGCATCGGGAAGGTTATTGAAGCTGGCCATATCCTTTTGAATGATAAGCCGGTATTACCAAGAACACTGGTAGCCACCCACGATTCTATTACCTTGCCTCTCGACTTATTCGAAGAAAAGGTACAAGTAGAGCCAGTATCCTCCCAGGGACTTATGATCTCGATACTTTTTGAAAATACTGATATTTTGGTCATAGACAAAGGGGTTGGCGTCCAGATGCATCCCTCTCAAAGTCAAAGTTCTGTTCAGCCGACGGTAGCTTCCTGGTTGCGGGAAATGCGTCCAGACGTGACCACGGTAGGAGAGGATCCTGAACGACCCGGCATTGTTCACCGTTTGGACCGTGATACGTCAGGAGTTTTGGTGCTCGCTAAAACAAACGAAGCTTTTAGCGCCCTCAAAACAGCCTTTCAAGAGCGTTCTGTGAGTAAAAAATACGTAGCCCTGGTTTCTGGTCACCTGAAAGCAGTATCAGGGAGTGTAGATGCTCTCCTGATGCGGAGGCCTGGAGAATTGCGTCGCTACGCTGTCGACCCTAAGCGTTTTGAAGGTACCCTGCCTGCGAGCGCCCGTACTGCCTACACCGAATACCGTGTCATCGCTCGCTATGACAAGTATGATCTCGTTGAACTTGCGCCAAAAACTGGTCGAACACACCAGATTCGTGTCCATCTAGCATTTCTCGGTCATCCTGTGGTTGGTGACCGCCTCTATGCCTTTAAAGAAGCAAAGGGCCAAGAACTTCTTCGGGTTGACCGACAGCTTCTCCATGCTCAAACACTTTCTTTTGCTCTTTTTGGCAAAGAGTACCAGTTTCAGGCTCCCCTGCCAGAGGACTTTCGGGATATTCTCAAAAGTATTGACGAAACTAAGCTCCTAGGCTATGATGATGAAGCCTTGAACGCCTGTCTAGAGTCCTCGGTAGTGCTGGCGTAGACAAGGTCTTTTCTTTTCTGACTATTGTCACCCCATTTTAATGTAACGTTATGCATCAAAAGCTCATTTCCTTCAATCTCAAACAAAGAAAAGCTTTTTCAGAGCTCCCAGAGCTTCGTGCTGGTGATGTCGTCAAGATTTCCCGCAAGATCAAAGAGGGCGCCAAGGAGCGCATCCAGATCTTTCAGGGTACTATTATCGCCCTTAAAGGTGGTCAAAGTGCCTCTCGGACCGTGACGATTCGCAAAGTGTCTGATGGTATCGGTGTTGAATTGATTCTACCCTTGTCGTCTGACCAGATTCAGAAGATTGAATTTGTAAAGCGTACTACCGCTCGCCGCTCCAAGCTCTACTTTGTCCGAGACAAGTCAGCCAAGGTGCTTTCGAAGAAATTGAAAGAAGTGCCAGTCAAAGAGAGTATGAAGCCGAAAAAGAAAGAGGAGGCTCCGGTTGTCGAGGCAGCGAAAGAAGAAACTCCAATAGAAGAACAAAAAGAGGCCTAAGAGGGGCCTCTTTCCTTACCTTGCACGAGTGACGAAGAATTGTTACAGTGTATGGGTGCAGAAAGAAGAGTGTTGGCATTTGCCCAGGTGGCGGAATTGGTATACGCGCTAGCTTGAGGTGCTAGTTCCCGCAAGGGATTGGAGGTTCGAGTCCTCTCTTGGGCACAGAGTGAATGAAATGAGCGACGGGCTCAAGAAGAAAGTGAACTGCTTCACTTTCGTGAGGTCGAGAAAGCCGGAGCGATGTCAGTCAGCTGGCTGGCCGCGAGGCGGGGTTGAGAAATTTTTCCTGCAGGAAAAATATTCGTGACCGGGTCCTCTCTTGGGAACGGAGTGAATGAAATGAGCGATGAGCGCTCAATAAAGAGCGTGCTTAGCTCAGTTGGTTAGAGCATCTCGTTTACACCGAGAGGGTCGGGGGTTCGAGTCCCTCAGCACGCACCAGGCTTATCTAGGGGAAAAGAGGGGTTATCCCCAGGTTATGCACAGTTCTTTTGAAAAATATGCCGCCGAGGTAGCTCAGTGGTAGAGCAGAGGACTGAAAATCCTTGTGTCGGCAGTTCAATCCTGCCCCTCGGCACAGAAAAAGCGAGCGATAAGCAGTGAGCAGAGAGCGGGACTGTAGCTCAGTGGTAGAGCGCGCGGCTCATAACCGCTTGGTCGATGGTTCGATCCCATCCAGTCCCACAGAGGTTGTCAGGAGAGAGAAAATCGGGTAGATTGTATGAGTTGAAGTTTCGGTTTTTAAAATTGGAGATTACGTGCGTGAGCACGTCTGCGGGTATCGTATAGCGGCTATTACACGACCTTGCCAAGGTTGAGATAGGGGTTCGACTCCCCTTACCCGCTCAGCAAAAGATAAAGGTCCTCCATTTTGGAGGGCTTTTATATTTTCGGGGTTAAGGGGATGAGAAGGGCGTAAATCGCATTGCAATACAATCTGTGCCATAATGATCAATATAGAATTCTCAGCAGCCGAATTTTTTTAACGTTTTGGGTATTGCCATTTCGAGACTATTTTTGAAATTGTCTCTCGTTCCGTGGTAAGAATTGGGGGCGCCGAGTTTCAGTTCAAGCTGACTGAACTGGCGTGGCGTCATATGATTGACAATGTTGAGCATTTCTTGTAGACTGTAGCCATTCTTTAACAACTGGAGGTGAACCATGTTTCCCGTATCTTTCGAATGGGCGTACCCAATGTGCGCGCTCTTGGTCGCTGCCATCGCCTGCTTGATGAGCCTGTCCTTTTCGGGCACGCTCCCTTGGCAAAAGGCAAGGCCAGTCCTGATGGAGCAGGTCCTCTTGACCATCGGGGGTGCCGTCGGTGGATCGTGTATCGCCTTTTTCCACCGGGACTTCTTTAGTCCATCTGGGTCGTTTCTCTGGCACGCCCTCTTTGGCGGGGCCTTCCTTGGCATCATCGGCGCCCTGTCGCTTTTCCTCACGGAGAAAGAGCTGGCTCGAGAGGAGGGGCCGTCGGTAAGCTTAGGCGAAAAGGTGCAACTCTTGATTGTTATGGCGCTCGTGGCCGTCACCATGTGGTATGGCGCTAACCTTAACTCGGTGGCAGCAATCACAGTTACTTTCGCCTTGGGGGCACTCGGTATCGGTTGGCATCGAAAAGATCTGCGAGTGCTCATCCTGAGTGGCGCCGTAACCTCTTTTGTCGGCTACGGCTTTCTGACAGGGTGTTTCGTGTTCCTCTTCCTGCCGGATCCAGACGGTGCTGGTCGAGCGCTTTCGCCCTACTATGCCAAAAATGGCGCCTGGTGGACGGTCCTCAACCTCGTCCTCTGGGCCCCGACACTCGGCGCTTTCTTTGGGCCGTTTCATGCGTTTTTCCGGGACAAGATCCTCGTACCGCGCTAAACCACTCCCGTTTCCTTCTGACTGCCCTCGGTATTTCCCGGTGGCAGTTTTTCTTTTTAATGAACGCTAAGAAGGAAAGAAAAAAAGAAGTCGATCGGTGATCAACCTCTTGGTGCTGGTAACGACGAGCCAATAGCCTCACGTATAGGCGGGGACTTTGCTGCTTTTCCGCCACTGCCGTTCCATTTAAAAGCCTGCACAATTGTATTGGCAGAAACCTCGATTCTTGAGAGATTCAAGGGCTTCAAGAACGACGCGGTTTCCATCGAGGCAAAAGTAATCGATATTGAGCGCGTTACAGACATCCCCTGTGCTTCGCCAGATTACTGGATCGAGGGCTTGGTACACTACCTTTTCGTCATCGGTCATGGCTACGCTCCTTGTGAGTGTGGCGAGTGAAAAAAACTGACTTGTAGCTAAATCCTACACTAGCCAGCCCGAAACAGTCAAATAGTTATAGAGCATTTTTTTAAGGAGAGTGAGAGGACAGGTATGGTATCAAGCGATCTAAATTCGCGGTATACTACGCATAGATAATCAATTGAATACTGCGTATGAAATCTTTTGTGGGTGTTGTGGTCTTAGTGCTTGGACTGACATTGTTTGCGGCGTCCAACACGATGACCATCCCTTTCCGTGCGGGTTCGTTTTCGGCCGAGGTGCCCTTGTCACTCGCCCTCATCTTTCCGGTCGGGGTCGCGCTCTTGTCATTTGCACTTTTTCATTTGAGGAAAATGAACAAGGTTGATCTAGTGATTCGCAATCTCGAGGACGCTCTCGAAGAAGCCCAAAAACAATTGGTCGCGATGACCAAGAGAGTTCACGAGTTAGAAATTGAAAATAAAAAAATGAAAATTCGTGTCGGGGAACCGGAAGATATCGATGACAACTCACTCTGATGAGCCTCCTTCTAAAAATCTGGAAAAAAATCGGTTTCTCAAAAAATCTCCAATTAAAAATCATTCGTCTTTTTCAGAATCAGTTTTTAATTGGTGTCACGGGTGTTATTTTTAACGCCGAGAACCAGGTACTCGTTTTCAAGCACACGTATCGGAAAACAGCCTGGAGCCTCCCAGGCGGATACATGAATGGCAAAGAGCATCCCAAGGAGGCGCTCGAGCGAGAGATTTTCGAAGAATCAGGTCTCACGGTCAGTATTGATTGGCGCATGAAAATTCGTACCGACAGGGAAACAGCGCGCCTCGATATTTCCTACATCGGCACTTTTATCGGCGGAGCTTTTGTTTCTTCAACAGAAGTTATTGAAGCACGCTTCTGCTCTCTCGATAATCTTCCGCCGATTCGTCGCGACCAACTCTTTCTTATTGAGCGGGCACTCGAACAGCGCAAACTCTTTTTTTCAGACGATAGTCGAGGGAGCCTCATGACCGAACGCGATGACATGCTCTCTCGGGAGCGTACGGAAGCTCTGAACGTGAAAAAGGAAATCGCTCACCTGTAAGATTTTTTTGCAACACCCTACCTACGTTCGCATATGTTTGGACTCAGTGAGGCAGAATTAAAAATACTTCGTACCCTAAATACACCAGAGAAGATCCAGGATTTTCTTGACGCCTTGCCAGCCAACTTGTCACAGTATAGCGACTCCTGTTCATCACCACGGATGGCGCTCCGTAAGGGTCGGGCTCACTGTATCGAGGGCGCGTTTATTGCATCCGCTGCGCTCATGCTAGAAGGTGAGGAGCCTCTTCTTATGGATCTGAAAGCGGCAAAGCCCGATGTTGACCATGTCGTTGCCCTCTTTAAGCGAGATGGCCACTGGGGAGCAATAAGTAAGAGTAATCACCCGGTCCTTTGCTACCGCGATCCTATCTACCGAACCCTGCGCGAACTTGCCCTTTCTTATTTTCACGAGTATGTCCTCCCGAAGACTGGGGAAAAGACACTTCGGAGCTATTCTCGTCCTTTTTCTCTCAAGCGCTTCGGTACTAACTGGATGACCTCAGAACAGCACCTCTGGGATATTGCTCTTGCTCTCGATCAGTCGCGCCACTACCCCCTCCTTTCTACAACCCAGACTCGCTCACTTCGCCTAGCATCAGACATAGAGCAGAAGGCGGGGCGTTTGTCGGACTGGAAGCGTTCTGATCCAGGAACCTAAGTTACTTATTTTTACCTTAAATAAGCCATTATTCTCTTAAAATATCGAGAATTTTGCTTTAAATAAGCCAAATAGTTAGTAATTGGTATTGACAGAAAAGAAATTTTGTGATAGGATATAAAGTTAGCTTCCAAAGCTTTCCTGTAACCCTTTCGAGGGAAACAGCTTAGTCCTAAGAACATACTATGGGTGTACGAAAAGAATTCCTTTTCGCAATAGTAATCCTCGGCACCATCGTCTCCGTTCCAAATGCAAAAGGAGCTACTGTCTCAGATGAACTCCCGCTCGTTTCAGAGTATGAGTACAAAAATGACCCGTATCTCCTCGAATGGACCTTTTCTTTTGAAAAGAAGGAGCCAGTAGTACCAGTGGTCCAAATGAGTAAAGAAGATAAAATGCTTGCTCGTTGGAAAGAAAAGCAAGCTCATCTTTGGAAGTCTCTCCCAGGAGAGTCATTCACTGTCAATGCTTCTGCCTACACGGCCGCTGCTGACGAATGTGGCAAAAGTGATGGTATTACCGCTTCTGGTATCAAGGTCACAGAAAACCGTACTTTGGCTTGTCCCCCTTCTTTTCCCTTTGGTACCAAGATTGCCATCGATGGCATGGGTGAGTACCGTTGTGAAGACCGGGGTGGTGCTATCAAAGGTAACAAGATTGATATCTACATGGAAACCAAAGCAGAGGCCTTCGCCTTTGGTCGTCGCAATCTTTCGGCTCAGGTGATACAATAAAGATGGTAAAGGATCCTCACAAGGGATCCTTTCCTCTGTTGAGTTACGAAAGAAGTTCGTCATTCATCGAGGTTTTGGTTCTTTATTTCATGATCAACTCCCAAGAAAGGGAACGCACATGCAAGAATACTCTTGGTCAGTGTTGTCTACCGTGGCCATCATCTATTGGGGACTCTTTGTCCTGTACGGCGTCAGTTATGGTGGAATCCATTGGCAACGGACGAGAGGACGGTCCTCTTTCTTCTCATTCGCCTGCTTTTGGCGACTCTGCCTGTTCTCGTTCACGGGCTTTGTGGTGTTGGTAGCTGTGGTTGCGTGGGTCATATCTGGCAACAGCTTGGCTGAAGACAGTCCGTGGGTCATCATTGTCTTTTGCTCCATTGGCGCGCTCTTCTACCAGTTTGCGATCTACTCCTTAGCTCACGAGACGGCACGCCTCGTTGTGAGAGAAGGAGAGAGGCCCCTTGGGGCTTGGCAGAATCATACCAAGCCCTTTTTCATTTCTTTTATTGACGCTCCACCCCCTATTTGCTAGGCTTCCAAGGTATTTCATGAGACGGTTAGGGTCGCGTGGCCGATCGGTTAGGCACGGGACTGCAAATCCCTTTAGTCCGGTTCGACTCCGGACGCGACCTCATAAAATTTGAAGCCGGGGTGGCGGAATGGTATACGCAGAGGACTTAAAATCCTCGGATCGTAAGATCTTGTGGGTTCGAGTCCCACCCTCGGCACCATGAGCAAGAGCTCGGTCATTGAGACTAGATTATAATTTTTTGGCGGAATGAGAAGGGCGTGAGTTGAAAGCGAGTAAGCGTCGCTTTCTCTCGTGTAGCGCCCCGGCTTTTTGTCTGAGCAAAAAGGAGTCCCCTCCTCGGCACCATGGAAAAAGTGAAAACATCTGTAGCCATCCCAAGTACCCCAATGCGTTTTTTGTGGTACACGTCTCGTCCTTTTTGGAAGGCGGCTTTTGGAACATTTCTTTTCGTCACCCTCGCCCAAGGATTGGCTATTGCCCTCCCTTATATTCTCAAACGTCTTATCGACGCCCTCTCGCAGGCGACAGGTGATGACATGCTGGTGCAAGTGCTGACTGTGTGGGGCGGGTTGTACGTCGCTCTGCTCATCGGAATGTTTGTAGGTTGGCGTGTCGCAGCTTTTTTTGGTATCCCGTGGCTCGGGCGTAGCAAAGCCTACTCGTTTCAACAGCTGTACGATTATGTGGCGCTTCATAGTCATACCTATTTCTCTGACCGATTTGCTGGTGCTATTGCGAACAAGATGTCACATGCTTCCGATGGCGCCGATAATCTCATGGAAGATATGGTGTGGTACTATTATCCGTCAGTGCTGTCACTGGTCGGAACAGCAACGCTTTTATTCATTACTGATAGCCGTCTCGCTCTCGTGTTTCTCCTACTCGTCGTTGTCTTAATTAGTTTGAATGTTTTTTTGGTGCAACGACGCCGACCACTCGTCATAGCCTATGCCGAAGCCTCATCACTCCTCCGTGGCATGGGTGTCGATCTGGTAACCAATATGACCACCGTTCGCCAGTTTGATCGTCGTGCTTTCGAACGAAAGCGACTTGGGACATATATAGAGGATCGGACCAAAAAAGAGCTGGCTCGGGATAAATCACAAGAGTGGGGACTCGTTATCAATAATGTATTGGTGGTATTGGCTATTGTGATTATGATGGGTATCCTCGCGCGTGGAGTGATTGCCGGCAGTCTCGGCGCAGGTGATGTCGTCTTGGTAGTATCGCTCCTCTGGAGCACATCGTACCAACTTATATTTATTGGGAACATGCTCAATGGTTTTATTCGCGTCTACAGTGAAATTGAGGAAGGGTTAACGGAAACGCTAATAGCGCACGAAATTGTCGATGTCCCTCTTGCTAAAGAATTAAAAATTTCAGATGGACACATCCAGTGGCAGGACGTTACCTTTCGTTACGATACCAATGCCGTACTCGAACATTTCCATCTTGATATTGCCTCGGGACAGCGTTTGGGATTGGTAGGTTCCAGTGGCGCCGGTAAATCCACTTTCGTTTCATTACTCCTTCGTCAGCACGAGTTGAACGAGGGTGCTATTATGATAGACGATCAAAACATTGCAGGGGTCACCCAGGATTCTTTGCGTGCTCACATTGCTGTTGTGCCTCAGGAACCCGCGCTCTTTCATCGTTCCATCCGTGAAAATATTGCTTATGGAAGACCAGAGGCGACGGATGAAGAAATTATGGCCGTAGCCAAGAAAGCAAAGGCGCATGAATTTATCATGGCGCTCCCGGAAGGCTATGACACCTTGGTGGGTGAACGCGGAGTAAAGCTCTCTGGTGGACAGAAGCAACGTGTCGCTATTGCCCGCGCTATGCTGAAAGACGCTCCGATTCTCATCCTCGATGAAGCCACGAGCGCCCTGGATAGTGAGAGCGAGGTAGCGATTCAGCAGGCCCTTCACGAATTGATGGCTGGGAAGACCGTCATCGCTATCGCGCATCGTCTCTCCACTCTGCGCGAGATGGATCGCATCATCGTTTTAGAAAAAGGTACCATTGTCGAAGACGGAAAACATGAGTCACTGGTCGCTTCAAGCGGTCTCTATGCCCGTCTCTGGGAACACCAAGCTGGTGGCTTCTTGCAGGAGTAACCTAGCACCCAGTTGATTCTTGCTTTTATTTCTGAAATACGGTATCCTACCCCCTTCGGATTTCCGAAGGTAGTCCTTTTCTCTGACCACCTACTTGAGGAGTGAACCATGTTGATCGGCCGTAATCATTCAGCAGTCGCAGCGCTTGTGCAGGAATGGAGTGTTTTGACTCATTCTGATGCGGTAGTCAAATCGGAAATAAGCCTGGATTTTCAGCGAGCGCTCGCGCGACAAGTCATTGAGCCGTTGGTACAAGGCCTTTTTGGAGAGTTCATCCTGAGCTACCACGAATTCCTTACGCGGGTGCCAAGTGGCAGCCACAGTTTTGCCTACGGAACCGAGATAATTTCCGAGACGGTACGATGGGTAATCGTTGCCAGGATGCCGAGTAACACATCGCCTATCGTCGTGGAAACAGTCGCGACTAAGCATGTCATGGAACTGCCAAAAATGCAGATGCGTATTGTCGCTCCGCCGCAGTTTCTTTTGCCGGTGCAGTGGAAGAAGCAGTTGTGGCCAGTCTATCGGGGATCGTCACATCATCAGCCCTGCTATGTCACGGAAAATCTTGACAAGAAGAAAGTCAAAGATCGTTTTGATATCGATTGGGAACGTGCGCCACTTGATCTCTCGGCATTTGGTCAGCACTTGTTTCGGGCAGCTGAGAGGACGGGCAGTGATTGGGCAACACGGTTCAACATTGCCATCGGGAATGATGCGGTAGCGGCCTGGCTCCAAGAACACAGATCTGTAGAGGTGTATCAGGAGCTCCAAGAGCACCAAGCGTGATATCTCTGATGTCACGTGAGAGTAAGTAAATGAGTATCCGCGTCAGCCCAACGGCCAGCGCGGTTTTTTATTTTTTCTTCCCACCTCCTCTTCGTTATTCGTGGAATTTTTTTGAAGTCTTCTATCAGTGTGGCACGGAGAGAGCTATTGTAGAGGGCGGCGGCGGGATGGTAGAGAACGAAAAATGTTTGTTCGCCAATATCAGGAAACGTTTTTTTGAATACTTGTCCGTGGGCTTCGGAAATCTTTTTACCATGCACAAAATGTTCCATAGCGTGGCGACCGAGGGTGACGATTATTTTTGGTTGGATGATTTTGATCTGCTCATGTAACCATTCTTCGCAATCGAGAATCTCCTCTAGCGATGGGTCGCGATTATCTGGCGGACGATATTTGACGATGTTGGTAATGTAAATGTCCTCGCGTGTGAGGTTGATAGAAGCGAGCATCTCGGCGAGAAATTTTCCTGAAGCCCCGACAAACGGCATTCCCTTTTCATCTTCTTTTTTACCTGGTGCTTCACCAATGATGAGGATATCCGCATAGGCACTGCCATCCCCCGGCACTGCTTGGGAAGCGGTTTTCCGCAGTGCGCAGGTAGAGGAGGCTGACATCAAAATATTGAGCGCATCAAGTGCTTCTTGTTTGTTCATATCTAATCAAAAATAAGGAATTTCAAATTTTGAATTTTGAGTGAATGTTCGAGTGTTTTAAAAATCAAAATTACAATAGTAAAAATTGATTTAAAATTATCTTTTCTTTCTGAAATTCAATATTCGAGAATAGAGATTCTACTTTACGCAATAGCGAAACCGTCAGTTGTTTCAATTATTTTTCCGGAAACTTCGAAGCCACTGGCTAGTTTGTGTCCTCCCCCGCCAAACTGGTGAGCGATGAGTGAAACATCAACACCATGATGTTCCATGGAACGGAGACTCGCCCGTACAGTACAGGCGTCTCGTTCAGACAAGACCATGGCAAATTTGGCATCAGGTACCGTCGAAAGAATCGAAGCTACCTGGTAGATATCCTCAGCGCAGGCCGAGCAGTCCTCAATGTCAGACTGAGTTACTGCTGTCACGAGCATGCCTGTTTCTTTATGAAACTTGGCTTTTTCAAAAGCCTTCCCCCACAGTTTCATAGCGCCAATACTTTTATTGGTGAAAATAGTTTGTGAAATTTTAGAAAGAGGCGCCCCCTTTTTCATGAGCTCACTCGCAATCTCCATGACTTGAGGCGAGACGCCTCCATGCTGAAAACCGCCGGTATCAAAGAGGATGCCCATAAGAAGCATAGTGGCCATGGACTTACTGAGCGGAACACTTGTTTCTTTAAAAAAGAGATAGATGAGTTCTGATGTTGAAGAGTACTCTGAATCAATGATAACGACATCGCCCGAAAGGGTAATGTCGGGATGGTGATCGATCAAGACGATGACTTGATGTGGAACGAATTTGGTAATGATAGTGTCGAGACCACGGTCAACGCTATCGCTCCCGATCACAGCATCGTAGCTTTGGAGATCGAGCTGATCAGGATGAAAAAAAGTTTTTTCATCCAACCCTTTTAAGTTGTCAGGAAACGGATTGAAACAGGCAATATCGACATGTTTCCCGAGGGAACGGAGATATTCCTCAAGAGCCAAGTTGGCTCCTACGGTGTCTGGGTCAGGCCGGCTATGAGCAAACAAGAGAATACGCTTGGCATTGGCAATAATGTAAGCAAGGGTGTGAAATTCTTTGTTAAATTGACGCATACGCTATTGAATAACTCTGTATAAATGACGTTTTAGCTTTATCTGAGCTCCATAAGCAATTTTTCAACTTTGTCAGCTTCCCCTGCCGTTGTGTCTATGGTAAATGAAAGTTTTGGCATGGGACGCATAGAGATTTTCGTATAGAGCTTCTTTTGAATAAAGAGGAGCTCTTTTTTGAGTGTCTCTTTTACGTAGTTGGTGTCGCTTTCGGGAAAGACACTGACAAACATCCGAGTATAGCGGAGATCCGGTGAAGTGTCAACCTTAGCGATAGTCATGAGGACGCCAGGCTTGAGCGAGAGTTCGCGTTCCATAATTTCTCCCAGGAGCTTTCTGATTTGTTCGTTGACCTTGATGATACGAAGCGACATAGTATGGGATAACAATGTATAAGTGAGAAAAATCGCTTGTTTGTGTGCCCTCAGTAGGAGTCGAACCTACGTTTACTCGTTAGGAGTGAGTCGTTCTATCCGTTGAACTACAAGGGCAATATGGCAAGAATACACTCTAGCATACTATCGCTATAGTATCAATGCCCTCCTGGAAAGTAAAACAAATACCCCTTGAAGGGGGTATGAGTACATGATTATTCTCAATAAAAAATCTACCCTCCTTTGCCAGGACAGATTTCCTGAGCCTTTCCTATTCGAGTTCGTCTTGGTGGACCATGCCGGATTCGAACCGGCTGCCTCTTCCATGCCATGGAAGCGCTCTACCAATTGAGCTAATGGCCCTTTTGCGCCTCTATTCACTACCACCCTATCATACTGACTTTCTGGCTTTCGTCAACCAGACGTCGCTAGGAAGTGCAGTTTGTGAGTCTACTCTACATGCACAATGTGGCTTTATTCGCTATACTAGAAAGTATATAGACTCCCCTGATATGATGATGCCGACCCCCCTTTCTGAAAGAAATATTTTCTCAAAGATTTGTTTGGTATTTTTTTTGTTTTCATTGCCCCTTTCGGTACGAACAATACTGTATTCTTTCTCACCCCCTGGCACCACTGTCTTCAATGAGTATACGGATATTTCCCTGTACCTTTCAGACCTTATACTTGCTATCTTTGTTTTGGTAAGCATATTAGAAAATAGAAATATATATTTGTCAATAAACTGGTGGAAGCAGATGTTCCACGTGGAACATTTTAAGTTTTTTGCGTTGATCCCGCTGCCATTTCTTTGCTGGTCTGCCGTTTCGACATTATGGTCAGAAAACCAAATGTTAGCTTTTTATTCCATTTTAAAGCTTTTTGAAGGATATTTACTGTATTTTTTTCTGATTCTTATAAATGTTCCACGCGGAACAAATGCTGATAATGCAAATGATGAGGAAAATTGTTCCACGTGGAACATTCTATTTTTAACAATCATAACGATTGGTTTTGTGCAGGCCAGTCTGGCTATTATGCAGTTTATCCTTCAGTCGTCCCTGGGGATCAATTTCCTCTGGGAAAGTTTTTTCTCCAGAGATCAGCAGGGAGTGGCCAAAATTGCCTTTAATCAAGGGATCTTTGTTAGGCCCTATGGACTTTTTCCGCACCCGAATATCCTCGGTGGCTTTCTTGCTATCAGCATCATTCTCACCTCTCTCTATCCGCTCCTGAAAAAAAGTACTTTTTTTAGAAGAGAGAATGTTCCACGTGGAACATTTCAGAGTGACAACTTATTTGAAAAATGTTCCACGTGGAACATTTTGTCTCTAAATTTTGTTAAGCGTAAAATGTTCCACGTGGAACATTGGAAGTCTTACTCTAGAGTTATACTCGGTATTCAGTGGTTAGGGTTTCTGCTCGCTTTTTCAAAATCGGCTTTTCTTGGCCTTTTTATTGGATTTTTGTACCTCATATATAGAATGTTCCACGTGGAACAATGGAATAATCAAAGAGATAAGCCATTGTTTTTTGCGAAAAATGTTCCACGTGGAACATTGGAACACATAAGAAATACTATAAAAAGAATATGGTCGCGATGCTTTCTTTGGAGAGGTCAGTATCCTTTCTTTCAAAAAATGTTCCACGTGGCACATTCTCTATCGATTATAGCTGTAGTATTCATAGTGATGGTCACTATTTATTTCTCTACCCGGGTCAATTGGCAGTTCTTTCTCTTCCAGCCTTATTTCGAAAGAATGTTTTTGCAGAACGGATATTTGCTTTTAATAAAAGATAATATAATCTATGGAGTTGGTCTTGGACAATCAGTATGGTTGATGCAGAATTACTTCCCTGAGAAATTGCTCTCTTGGCAGTGGCAACCCGTCCACTCAGTCTATCTCCTTATTCTGGGGGAGACTGGACTCATAGGACTATTCCTTTTTTTGAGCGGTGGAGTTCTCTTTTTAAGGAAAGTTTTCTCTCAAAATGTTCCACGTGGAACATCGAGTTATGTTCTTCTGATGCACATACTGACAACCTTGCTTATTATTATAGGGATTATAGCTTGCTTTGATCATTATTTTTGGGATATCCAGCAGGGACAGTTACTTTTTTGGCTGCTTATTGGATTTTTATCAAGTACAATATTGACAAAATATAGGTAATATATTATAGTAAATTTTTATTAACTCAATGGTGGATATGAGATGCGAAGCGGGAATCATCTGGCATACATGGATTGTCGCCCGTCTTAATGTCTTAAATGGTAACTTTGTGTAGAGTCTTCATAGAGAGGGCTATGTTTTTGGAAGTGATGTAGCTCGATACTCTACCGGATGCTTTTCATGTGAAAGAGGATCAGAACAACCCACACCACTCTCCTTCGCATGTGCTCATAGCTAGCACTCACCCTTGACTTGTGGCTTTACGCGCAATCCCTTTTGAATTTTTTCTGTTTGTGGTATACTTTTTGTGTTAGCGTTAGCTTTTCTGTGTAAACATAAAAGCTAAAAAACAAAAATTTTATGGTGCAAAAAATGAGCGCAAGTATATCAAGGACTGGTGCCAAAACCTCTCTCTTTCTTTTCTTTAGTCTGGTTATTTTAAGCTCAGCTTTTTTTGTGATGGCTGACGAGAGCGTGACCAATAAAAATATTTTTCAAGACTCAGATCTCGATGGACTGAGCAATGAAGAAGAAAAACTGTACGGTACTGATCCCTTGAATCGAGACACCGATGGCGATAGCTATGCTGATGGTATCGAGGTAGAAAGTGGCTACAATCCTACTAAAAAAGCCCCGGGTGATAAGTTGGTACCAGGTACGCTCGATCAGGCAGATGGCGTTGCAGATCAAGCTAGCAACTCTGGTGAAGAAACAGAGACGCTCACTGATCAGGTATCGGCGCAGATCGCGATCATGGTTCAAGATGAGACGACTGGCGAATTGAAAGATGTCAGCGTCGAAGACATCAATGCGACCGTACAAAATATCATGAGTCAGTCTGACCAGGAGATTATACTGCCTGAGATCGATATGGCTACAATAAAAATAAAAAAAGTGTCTGAGAAGTTGAAGGGTAAGGATCGCGTTGCGCAAGAAAAAGAAGACTCAATAGAATACCTGACAGTCATGGCGTATGTTCTCGCCAATAATTTTCCAAAAAAATTCCGAACGCAAAACGATTTTGCTTCTATGTTGACTTCTTTTGGTACGGAGTCAATGACGGCAATCACCCTTGGTAATACTAAGTATCTGGAGGACTTAGCGAAGTCAGGAAAAAAAATCCTTGCCGAAACGAAAGACATCGAAGTGCCAGAAACCATGATTGATGTCCATGTCAAGGCTATAAAAATGGCTCAGTATTCCATGACGCTCAAAGACGAAGTCAAGACTGGTGGCGAAACTGATCCGATGGGGACTATAGCTTCACTTTCAAAGGTGCAAGGATTTTTTGGTGTTGTTGCTGACTTTTCTCAGGAAATATTTGGACGCCTCGATGACCTTGGCATTAAAGAAATACCAATCAGCCTCTGAGTATTCTTACTATGATTGTTACACTCAAAATAAAATCGTTTAGAAAAATTTTTCTCAAAGGGTTTTTTATTGGAGTTCTTGTTTTTAATGTGGCTATACCAACACGTTTTGTTCATGCAGAATTGTGGGGGGCGGCTGTCGGCGCTACTCTACTTAACCAAACTCTTTTGACTATAAGAGAACAAATCATGAGCGCTATCCTGGGCACGCTTAAGGTAGCGCTCATAGAAATACTCAATAGTAAGGTTGGTCAGATGATTGGAGGCTCGTCAGTGGGCAATTCTCTCATAATCACCAACTGGGAAGAATACTTATATACACAACCAGCAGAACAGGTGACGCTCTATATGAATGATTGGTTTTCAGCGACGACGCGGGGAAAATATTCTTCGTCGAACTATGTGGGCGTCGGCGATGTGGCGAGTAACGTCGAAGGGAACTATGCTGCCTATCTGGTACGAGTAGCCGATGACGCTATTATTGCGAAGGAGTCGGCAGCGAGTGACGATGGCATCAGGCTTGGGCCAGCCTATGATCTCGATGAATATACAGCAAGTCCCGGAGAAATGTTTAAACAGGGTAACTGGCGGGCGTTTAACGCGTTCTTTTCGAACCCCATGAATAACCCTTTTGGCTACACCCTGAGCGCCGAGGCAGCGGCTCAGAAAAAGATGGCGCAAATTCAAAGAACACTTGAAATAAAATCGCAGTCTTCTGGTTTTAAGGCTCCAGAAAAAGATGGTCAGGTCATAGCGCCAGTAGCGACACTGGAGGCGATGGCGGCTGATGTGCAAAACATTGGGAATAATATGATAGCTGCAGCTAGCAATCCCGGGGAATTTCTGGCGGGGGTGGTAGGGGCACTTGTCAACAAAACGGTCACCAATCTGGTCCAGCGTGGGGTCGGCAAAGTCCAGGCTAATATCAAGCGCGAGATCCGTAACTATGACAAGAAAGTCACCGAAGAAGTGAATCGACTTGATAAGCAGCTCGGTCCGGCGGCTCGCTACTTAGACAATGTCAGTCAGCGTACCGATACCAAAATCAAGCCGTATACCACGCCGCCGCCGCGAGCGAGAGACACTGGTACTTACTGTGGAGGAGGATGCTAAAAAAGAAAAAGCCTGTGATTTTGTACACAGGCTTTTTTTGATTTCTTTTTCCTGCGCGAGCTTCTCCTGAGCTCCTGAGTGATGTTTTGGGTGGGTCTGTCCAGATTCGAACTGGAGACCTCTACAATGTCAATGTAGCGCTCTAACCAACTGAGCTACAGACCCAAATGAAGGAGTTTGGCACGAAGGAACAAGTACAAGACCTATTGAACGGGCACCTGATCAATTTTCTCTGGAAGCACCTCTTTTGTTATCGTTTCCGCTTCATTCTTCGGTCGGGCCTGCTCGAGAAACAGTCTGAGCCAGATCGCTTGAGAAAAAATAGCGTACCAAGAGAGCGCTACGAGGGCGATACCAAACGATACTATGCTTGTAGTGACCTCTGTTTTGAAACTCGGTACAAGAACAACACTCCCTAGCATAGCCAGGTTCACCAAAAAAGTAAAGACGAAGGAGAAGAGAATCATCATCATGCCAAATTGGAGTGTCTGGCGAAAGTGGGCACGCAAAAGCAGGCAACTTTTTTCGATGGCTGGGAAGAGTCGTAGGGGCGAAAGCAGAAAGTAGCAGTAGCTGTACTCACGAACAAAAAGAAGAGGTATCAGTAAAACAATAAAAAAGAGAAGAGCGAAGGACATGAGAACATTGGAAGCTTGCCCAAAGAAAACAAAAGAAATAATTGATGGGAGCGAAAGGGTGAGGATGAGGGCAAGAGTAGCCAAGAGAAAAGAGCTTTCAATGAGGAGCGTCTTACCGAAATTTTTGAAACTAAGAAAATGGAGGGTGCTTTGTTTTTCTTTCTCTCCCGATGAGCCCTTCATGGTATTCCAGAGGATCGGGATGAGAGCGCTTCTCCCAAGAGAGGTAATGAAGAATGCGCCAAGAAGAAGAGCGAGGGAAAGAAGCGGAGCAGTCATGAGTTTTTCGAGCATGTTTCCGCGTGAGTATGAGGCTTCAAGTGAACGACTCAAGAGTCGTTCACTTGCAAGGGGTAGAGCAACGAGGAGGCCATACCAAAAGAAGCGTTTCTCAAAAGAAAGTCGCCAGGCGTCTTTTACGAGAGTGATAAGGGATACGGTATTCATACAGGAAGGCTCCTCTAAAGAGTGCTACAGGGCAGGGACTGTTTCCCCATTCGTTTCTGCTACGATCTTGTCGAACTCATCTCTCTCAAGTGTTTCTTTTTCCAGGAGAGCCAGGGCGATAGCATTCAGTGTTGCTCGTTTTTCCGTCAAGACAGATGTCGCTCGCTTGAAAGCTTCATCGATAAAATGAGTGACCTCAGCATCGATATCCTGCGCTGTTTTTTCGGAGTAGTTTCTCTCTTCGTGCATTTCACGGCCGAGAAAGACCAATTCTTCTTTTTTACCAAAGGTGCGTGCGCCGAGACGACTCATGCCGTAACGGGTCACCATGTTGCGAGCCATTTGCGTGGCTCGTTCGAGATCATTGGATGGTCCAGTCGTGATAGTCCCGAAAACAAGTTTTTCACTGGCATAGCCCCCCAAGAAAACAGCTAGTTCATCGACGAAATAGTCATAGGAGTGGAGACTCTTGTCTTCTTCTGGTACTGAAAGGGTATAGCCGCCAGCGTGTCCACGAGAAATGATAGAGACCTTGTGCACAGGATCTGCGTGAGTGAGGCTCGTGCCCACGAGAGCGTGACCGCCTTCGTGATACGCGACAATTTCTTTTTCTTTTTTATTGATAACACGACTGCGACGTTCAGGTCCCAGGATGACTTTTTCGACAGATTCTGCGAGCTCACCCATACCGATTGTTTTTTTATTCCTTCTTGTGGCAAGGATGGCAGCCTCGTTTACTAAGTTGGCGAGATCGGCGCCAGAAAATCCAGGAGTGCGTTCAGCTAAGGTGCGCATCCGCACGACCTCTTCAATAGGCTTGTTTTTGACGTGGATAGCGAGAATCTGTTCGCGTTCATTGATATCAGGGAGGTCCATAGTGACGCGCCGGTCGAAGCGTCCTGGCCGAAGGAGGGCTGGATCAAGGACATCGGGACGATTGGTGGACGCTATGACAATCACTGACGTGTCAGTTTCAAAGCCATCCATCTCAACCAATATCTGGTTTAGGGTCTGCTCGCGCTCATCATGTCCACCGCCTAAGCCTGCGCCTCGGTGACGACCGACAGCATCGATTTCGTCGATGAAAACGATAGCCGGTGCATTTTTCTTGGCCTGTTTGAAGAGATCGCGAACACGGCTGGCTCCGACACCGACAAACATCTCGACAAACTCTGAACCACTGATGTTAAAAAATGGAACACCTGCTTCTCCAGCGACCGCCTTGGCCATGAGGGTCTTCCCTGTTCCCGGGGGGCCAAGGAGAAGGACACCTTTTGGGATTTTAGCTCCCATACTCAAAAACTTCTTCGGGTGTTTCAAAAATTCAACAACTTCCTCAAGCTCGGTCTTGGCCTCTATCGCTCCAGCCACATCAGAAAACATGACGCGCTTCCTCTTGTCCTTGGGGTCAAGCATGCGAGCCCGACTCGTTCCGAAAGACAGCGCCTGAGAGTTACCGCGCTGGGCCTGACGCATCATGAACCAGATGAAAGCACAGATGAGGACGAATGGCAGGAGGAAAGGGAGTATCGTTATCATCCAAAAGCCAAATCCCGAGTCCTCAACCTGATTGATACTCACTGCTTTGAGTTTTTCGGTATCGACGCCATAGTTTGTGAAGGTTTCAGAGAGTGATGTTTCTGGCTCCTTACTCGATTTTTCTTTTTTGCCATCGTTTAATTCGATAGCGAGGTCGTTATTTTTGACGGCGATAGTCTTGACCTCTCCACGATTAATTTTGGCAATAAGTTCATTGAGTGAGACTTCGCTTGGTTTGCTCTCTGGCGACTGGTACAGTACCATGATGCCTGAAATCAAGAGAAACAAGAGAATAAGAGTCGAAAAATTTTTGAGAATTTTTTCCATACGACAAGGGGAAGTAAGGTTAATGGTTCAAATCAAGCAGTGTCACTCTATCACCTTTCCGCTCAACTTTCAACCCTCGTGTGCTCAAGCTTTGGTGTTTAGGCCGGGTGCTTTTGAGGAGCTTCAGGACCTCATCGACGAGTCCCTGGGGCGGGGACTGCCACTTACAGTAGGGTGTGAGTATGGCCCGCAGGTTTCTTTTGGTGAGCGCTTCAGGCCCATTGAGAAGGGCGTTCACTGAGAACGATACCACTTCTCCTTTTTTCTTCAGTTTTTGAGGTGGACTCAGGGTTTCAATCAAGGCGTCGTCCGCAGCAAGGAGCGTCGCGGTCTCGGCTAAAAGTTGCTTGATACGAGGCTGATAGTTTTTTTCAAGGAATGGCAAGAGATCATGCCGTACTTTGTTTCGCAGATACTTTTGATCACTATTACTTTGGTCGGTGCGATACTCGATATTTCGCTCTTGTACGTACCGTAAGATATCTGCTCTCGTCATGTGAAGGAGTGGCCGCACAAGAGAGTTACTCTTTGGTCGCATAGCAGAGAGACCGGACATACCAGAACCGCGGAGTAAACGCAAGAGGAATGTCTCAGCCTGGTCATCTTGATGGTGTCCGAGCGCAATACGAGTCGCGTTTTTTTGCACTCGCAATTCTTCGAAAAAACGAAAACGAAGAATGCGTAGTTTTTCTTCAAGATTGTTCGCTTCTGTTTTTTTGGGATGAAGAACAGTGATGGGGAGGTCGTATACTGCTGCTCGCTCTCTCACGCAGGCTTCGTCGAGATCAGAATCTACACCACGCAAACGATAATTGACATGGGCGACGTGGAGTGTGAAGCCGTATTTCTTTGAAAGGAGATAGAGAAGGTCAAGGAGGCACAGAGAGTCTGGACCGCCAGAAACTGCTACAATAAAGGATTCTTTCGGCTCCCACAGTTCATATTTTTTGACGGTGTTTAAAACACGCTTCAAAAAAATTCTGACAAACGGGTTTACCGTGTTATTTTTTCTCAAGGTGACCGGTGATAATTTGTGAAACTTTTTCGACGGTTTCGTCGATCTTGCCCTCCTTGTTTTCAACATGGTAGTCATAGATAGCGAGATGATTGAGCCATTCACGAGTATAGTCCATGCGCTCTTTGAAGTATATTTCGCCCTTGCCTTGGTCCCTGGCCCGGAGACGTGCCTCTAGGACGTCTAGGGGTGCAGAAATGTAGATAGCTTTAATATGAGGAAACATCTTTTTTATCGCAATGACCCCTTTCCACTCTACCCGCCACAGAGCAACTTTGTTTTTTTGTAACACACGATCAAGTTCAGACTTTGTGACGCCGTACAGACCGCCATTCTCATTGGTTGAGTATTCGACGAAATCTCCATTGGCTACACCGCGCTTGAAGTCCTCTTGAGAGAGAAAGTAGTAGGGATTTCCCTCACTCTCAAAGAACCGCTTCTCACGAGTAGTTGACGTGATGATGCGCTCAAGGGATAGCTTTGACTGAAGGCTTTCAATCACAGAGTCCTTTCCGGAGCCAGCCGGGCCAGAAATGATAAAGATATTTTTCATATCCTGGAACAGTTTTACGTAAACGTTTCTCACTCCTCTACCGTAGATGGAGACGAAGCGAAGGATGACTCGATACAGAGCCTAGATGTTATGCAGTAGCTTCTGTTTTGACTGGCTTTTCAGCGGCTTTCTCTTTGACGTCTTTGACGGGGAGGAGTCCCATGCGGTGACTCTTTGGTTCGATAGAAAGGATGTTCCAGGTGTAGGCCTCACCTTCCTTGAACACTTCTTCAATTTTCTTGTTTGGATAGACTTCTTGGAATTCGCTTACGTGAGCTAGGCCATGAATGTCCTTGTCGAGGTAGACAAAAGCACCAAAATGGTTAATTTTGTCGACTTTACCAGAGACGACATCGCCCACCTTGTATTTTTCAAGTACGGCATCCCACGGATCTTTCTTCAATGCCTTCATCGAGAGAGAGATACGAGTTTCTTCAATACCAATAATCTTGGCTTCAACCTGGTCTCCAGTTTTGATCATTTCCCGTGGATCATCGATGAGCTGCCAAGCGAGTTCGGATATATGGACCAGTCCTTCGAGCTTCTCGCCTGATTTCTTACCATCTTCACGAACCGGAGGAGCAAACTTGACGAAGGCGCCGAAGTCTACGACACCACTCACCTCACCAGACACAATGTCGCCGACTTTCAGCAGGTTGATAAGTTCACGCTCTTTTTCGCTTTGAGCAGCCTTTTCTGAGACAATAAGCTTCTCACTTTCTCGATCAGCATCGAGGATACGGACCTGGATTTCTTGCCCAATGATTTTTTTCAAAAGATCAAAGATTTTGTTCTTGTCGCCATCCTCAACGCGCGGATAGTGCTCACTTGCAAGCTGAGAAACAGGTAAAAAGCCAACAATACCATTGACCTCAACCATGAGACCACCCTTGTTAGCATCGGTGACCTTGGTCAAAACTACTTCTCGATTGGTGAGTTTATGCTCGATATCTTCCCAAGATTTTTCGTAAGAAGCCTCACGGATAGAAAGTTCGATGTAGCCATCTTCGTTTTCGTAGTCCATGAGAGTGGCAGTGACTGTCGTTCCAACCTTGAGTTTCCCATCTGGTCCAAGGCCATCACGCATTTCCTTGCCCAAAACCATGCCTGTGCCAAGGGGTCCGAGGTCGATTAAGGCATAGCTTGGCGCGACGTGCATGACGGTACCAGGAATAACATCGCCGACCTCTGGTATTTCTACGAGGTGCTTACTGAGCAATTCTTCCATGGCGGAAGAGGTTACTTCTGGAGTGATAGGTGTCTGTGACATAAAAATATGTATGTGGCAAAGGGGAGCACTCCCTATTAAAATTTATGTGCTTCTTGGCTCTATAAAAGGAAAAAACACCTTAAAGGCGTCTTGGTAAACAGTTGAAAATTGAGGATAGAGGCTCCTCGTATTCAGTTGTGTTAACCAATTATACCTTATCAAACGCTACCTTCTTCATCGCTATAGAGTCTAGCGCATCTTTACTATATATGCAAGCCCCAAAGTCGAGGGTCACAAAGGAACTCCATTTGGTGGGACAGCGCTCCATGTACGAGAATGGTATGGGAATGAGGCCAGTACAGACTGAAAGTAGCCTTGTAGCGTGAGAAAATTTCTGTTACCATGGGTGTACTGTAAGAAAAAAGTTTCTATGAATATTCAGTACTACGGAGACTATTGCTTCAAAATAAGCACGAAGCCAGCTGGTCGTGCTACCGATGATGTCGTTATTTGGACAGATCCCCTTGAAAAAGGCTCTGGCTTGCGGTCGCCTCAGGGCCAAGCCGATATTGTACTTTTGACTCATGGGAGCGCCCAAGGATTAGAAGAAAATCTCAAGGGTGAGCCAACTATTCTTGATGCTCCAGGCGAATATTCAGTCAAAGGTATCCCTGCTCTCGGCTTCCCTTCATTTCAAGACGATAAAGAAGGTGCTCTTCGTGGACAGAACACCGTCTATCTTTTTGAGAGCGAAGATATTAGCATGGCCTTTTTTGGCGCTCTCGGACACGATCTCACTCCTGAGCTTTTGGATAAAATGAGCGGTGTTGATATTGTTTTTCTACCAGTCGGTGGAGCTGGTACGCTTGACCCTAAGCTTGGTACGGAACTCATGCGGAAAATCGAGCCCAAAGTTATCGTACCAATGCACTATAAACTTGCTGGACTGACACTGCCACTTGAAACAGAAAAAGCTTTTTGTCAGGCGATTGGGAACTGTCCAAAAGAGGCGCTCTCGAAGTGGAATTTCAAAAAGAAAGATCTCGAAGGAAAGTCTCTCGAAGTGGTTTTATTTGAACGTGGCGTCTAACTTTCTCTCGCCCTTTAGTCAGTAGAGTATGGAATTTTCTCTCCAAGAAAAAATTGAAGCACTGAGACGAGAGCCTGAGCACGTGAGACGACGCTATGTCCTCATTTCTGTCTCTTTCTCAATGATACTTATCATTGGTATCTGGCTCTTGTCAGTCCAAGATAGTGTGACTACTGCAGCCAACAGCTTGCCCGAAGCGCTCGAACAGGGACGTGAACTTACGGGCGGCGCTCCTTCGCTCAATGAATTGTTCCAAGGGTCTAGCCCGCTCCGTCTTGAGGAAAAACCGATCAATGGCAGTGAATTTTTTAATCAACAGATGAATGGCGGTACAGGCATGCCGACACAGTAAAAAAAGAAGAAGGCGTCTTGGTAACTCTCTTTTGTTTGAAACGTATGGAAGTCAAGAATGAATTTCACGACGGAAAAATTGTAGCTCGCTCCATCACTGATGAAGTGCGCCAGTCATACCTTGACTATGCTATGAGCGTGATTGTGGCTCGCGCACTTCCCGATGTGCGCGATGGTCTCAAGCCTGTGCACCGACGCATTCTCTATTCGATGTGGTCCACTGGTCTTCGTTCGACCGCCAAATTTCGGAAGTCGGCGACGGTCGTTGGAGAAGTGCTCGGAAAATATCACCCACACGGCGATACCGCTGTTTATGATACGATGGTACGTTTGGCTCAAGATTTCTCTCTTCGCTACCCGCTCGTGTGGGGACAGGGAAACTTCGGTTCGATGGATGGAGACAGTGCCGCGGCGTATCGCTATACCGAAGCTAAACTCAAAGCAATCGCCGAGGAGATGCTTATTGATATCGACAAGGATACGGTCGACTTCATACCAAATTTTGACGGTATGCATGAGGAGCCAACAGTCCTTCCGGCCAAGCTTCCACAGCTCCTTTTGAATGGAACAGTCGGTATTGCTGTTGGTATGGCTACCAATATTCCGCCACACAACTTAGGTGAACTCGTGGATGGTATTTGTCATCTTATTGATCATCCAGAAGCGACCGTCGATGACCTGATGGAATTTATCAAGGGTCCAGATTTTCCGACGGGCGGCATCATTTACAACAGTAAAGACATTCGTGAAGCCTATGCTACCGGCAGGGGACCGATCATGGCACGAGCTAAGGCAGAAATCGTGGAGACCAAATCGGGGCAATTCCAAATTGTGGTCACCGAGATGACGTACGCCACGAACAAGGCGTCTCTCATCATGAAAATCGCTGAGCTCTATAAAGAAAACAAACTCCCTGGTATCAAAGATCTCCGTGACGAATCTGACAAGGATGGTGTGCGAGTAGTGGTTGATCTGAAGAAAGAAGCATTTCCGCAAAAGGTCTTAAACCAGCTCTATCAGATGACGGACCTTCAAAAGAACTTCAACGTCAATATGTTGGCGCTTGTCGATGGTGTCGACCCGCAGATCTTGACACTCAAGGCCATTCTCGAGCACTACATCAAGCATCGCGAGATTGTAGTCGTGCGTCGTACTGAATATGAACTTAAGAAAGCCGAAGATCGCGCCCATATCCTTGAGGGACTCAAAATTGCCCTCGACCACATCGATGCGGTTATCGAAACCATCAGAAAGTCGGCCACTAAAGAAGAGGCCCATAGTAATCTCCAAAAGAAATTTAAACTTTCAGAGCTTCAAGCGACAGCGATTCTCGAAATGCGCCTCCAGACGTTGGCGGGTCTCGAGCGGAAAAAAATTGAAGACGAGCTTTCTGAAAAGTATAAACTGATTGCGTATCTCACAGACCTCTTGAAGCATCGCAAGAAAATTTTAGCGCTGGTCAAGAGTGAACTTCTGGAAGTGCGTGATCGCTTTGGTGATGAACGCAAGACCAAGGTGGTGAAGGGTGCTATCGGTGAGTTCCGTCAGGAGGATTTGATTCCCAATGAAGAAGCCATCATTACGCTTACGGAGGATGGCTATATCAAGCGCATGAACCCGAGTGCCTATCGCGTGCAAAAGCGCGGGGGCAAAGGTGTCATCGGCGCGACCACCAAAGAAGAAGACAAGATCGCCATGGTGCTCTCGATTGAAGCTCATGACAATCTGATGTTCTTCACCAACTCTGGTAAGGTATTTCAGACCAAGGCCTATGAAATTCCTGAGTCAACCCGTACCTCCAAGGGGCAGGCTATTGTCAATTTCCTTCAGCTTTCTCAAGAAGAAAAAATCACCGCTATAGTAGCCCAGAGTAAGGGGAGCGACTACAAGTACCTCTTTATGGCAACAGAGAAGGGGACGATCAAAAAAACAAAGCTCGAAGACTTCGAAAATGTTCGCCGGAGTGGTCTTATCGCTATTACGCTCGAAAAGGGAGATACGCTTGGTTGGGTGTCAGCGACAACTGGTAGCGATGAAGTGGTGCTTACCACCAATGATGGTCAGGCTATCCGTTTTAAAGAGTCTGATGTGAGGCCGATGGGAAGAAACGCTGCTGGTGTCCGCGGTCTTAAATTGAAAAACGTGGATGTCTTGGTCGGGATGGATGTGGTTTTGAAGGGCGATAAAGACCTTGAGCTCCTCATTCTCTCCCAGAATGGCTATGGCAAACGGAGCGATCTTAAATCCTACAAAGTACAGAGACGTGGCGGTTCGGGCATAAAAACCATGAAAGTCACCCCGAAGACAGGCAAGCTTATCGGCGCCAAGGTGGTCAGCATGGCCAATATCGAAGATGATCTCATCCTCACCTCATCAAAAGGAACAATCATCCGCATTCCTTTTAAGAGCGTACCGAAACTCGGCCGAGTCACTCAGGGCGTGCGGGTCATGAAGCCCCAAGCCGGGGATAGTGTCGCTGCCTTCACGGTGCTGTAAAAATCTGTGACAAAAAAATAAAAAATGCCTCGACGCGTTGCGTCGAGGCATTTGATTTTGTGAACCTCTAGCTTTTGGGGTGTTCCCCGAGAGAGAAGCGCCTTAGGGCTTTCGTGTGAGAACTCTTACGAACAGAGCGCCATCCTTGTGAAATATCTCGATGCTGAAACCGCTGGGATCGGTCGTGCGCCCACGGTAGCCGTATGACTCCTGAAAGGGAATGACGGCCTGGACACTGCGTTGCGTGCCTCCGTCGTTTAACGTCAGGCAAGTCTCGTCATCGTCATCGTAAGCCTTCTTGACCTTTTTGATATCCGTGAGGAGGCGAAACTCCCCAAACGACAATTCTGTAGCAGGTGTTTCCATGCATATACCCCTTCTGTCCTACAGGGACACTGTATTAAATCAATTATGGAGAGGTGCTGTCAAGGGATTTCTTGCTAATCTAAGAAAGCCGTGTTACAGTGCTATTGTTAATTTTTATCATGAGCGTGGATTGGTTTACTTGAGAGAGTTCTCAGTAAACGAGTACACTGCCGTCACGATGTTATGGCACTCACGCACAAGCAGAAGGAGAAAGTAACCACAGCCGTCAAACGACACGACAAAGACACTGGTTCACCAGAGTACCAGGTCGCCAAGTTTACCGAAGAGATCAAGCGCCTGACCACTCATCTGAAAAAGAACAAGAAGGATTTTCATTCCCGGCGCGGACTTCTGAAAATGGTATCAAAACGAAAGAAACTTTTGACCTATCTCGAAAAGACCAACGAGAAATCACACAAGACTCTTATCAAAACACTGGGGCTCTAGCCCCTTTGTTTTTTGAGAGCACTTCTCGCTGAGAAGTAATTTTTATAAAACAAGTATGGCAAAATTTGCAGAACAAAGAGTCGGAGTCTTTGTAGACATTCAGAATATGTACTACAGCGCTCGCGTCCTCTACAATAAGAAAGTGAATTTCAAAAACGTGCTCTTGTCAGCGGTCGGTGATCGGAAGCTCATCCGAGCTATTGCTTACGGCATTAAGACCGTTGAGGCGACTGAAGAAAAATTTTTTGAAGCACTCGAAAAAAGTGGTTACGACGTCAAGGCTAAAGACCTTCAAATTTTTCCTGATGGATCGAAAAAAGGGGACTGGGACGTAGGAATTGCTATCGATGCTATCAAGATGTCGTCTAAGCTCGATGCCATCGTCATTGTTTCAGGCGACGGAGACTACACTTCACTTGTGGAGTATCTTCAAAACACGAGTGGTTGCCGCGTAGAAGCTATGGCTTTTGCCGAATCCGCTTCTGCCAAGTTGATCGAGCAGGTTGATGACTTTACTAACCTCTCGGAAAACAAGAAGCAGTTTTTGATTTAAAGCAGGAGCGCTTTTTGTTAAAAAGGCCTCTGATAGAAAGGGCTCTGTTTTTTCTTTGACAAAAGAGAGGAAAGAAGGCTAGAGTAGAGGAAGTTACTGTAATCATTGTTTTTCTGAAAGAGAGCGCTTAATAAGTACACGAGTGTGGCTTTTGGCTTCAGTCGCGTGTTTGTTAGCCTGTCTTTCAGGCACAAATTGTATGGAAGAACGTACATGGTCTCTCGAGATCGGGGGACGAAACCTCGTTATTGGGACGGGAATGTTGGCCAAGCAGGCTAGCGGAGCTGTCACGGTTCGCTCTGGAGACACGGTAGTTTTAGCTACGGCCGTGATGAGTAAGGAAATGTCCAAAATTACGGGCTACTTTCCTCTCATGGTTGATTACGAGGAGCGCTATTACGCAGCCGGAAAAATCAAGGGTTCACGCTTTATGAAGCGTGAAGGGCGTCCATCTGACGATGCTGTCCTTTCAGGGCGAGCTGTGGACCGTACCGTTCGGCCACTGTTCGACAGTCGCATGCGAAATGAAGTGCAGGTAGTGGTCACGACACTTTCAGTGGATGGTGACAATACACCGGATCTCGTGGCTATGATCGGTGCCTCAGCCGCTCTCGCTCTCTCGGATATCCCATGGAATGGCCCTATTGGGGCTGTAAGAGTGGGTCTCGTAGAAGGCGCCTTTGTCTTGAATCCAAATAAGCTCGAGCGTGAAACAAGCACGCTTGACCTGCTCCTTTCTGGTACCAAAGAGAAGATCAACATGATCGAAGCGGGTGGCCAAGAGATTTCTGAAGAAAAGATGACGGAAGCTTTTCAGTTTGGTTTTGAAGCGATTCAGAAAATCGCTACTTTTATTGAGGAGATTCAGAAAGAGGCTGGTAAGGAAAAGCGGGCAGCCGCTGTGCTACGAGGCCCTGAGGCCTTTGAAGCTGATATCCGTTCCGTAGCTTTGAAGTCAGGGTTGGCAGAAGCTCTTTACCTTTTACCAAAGCAGGTGATGGAAGCCAAAATGGCCGAAATCAACGGAACGATAGCCGCGTACGCTCACGAAAAGTATGGGGATCAAAAGAATCTCGGAGAGCTCTTGTCTCTTATCACGGATGAGGTAGCAGACGAAGCTGTGCATCACAATATCCTGGAAAAAGAAGCCCGTCCTGATGGGCGCAAGCTCACTGAAATTCGCCATATCTGGTGTAAAGTGGGAGTTTTGCCTCGTACACACGGCACGGGACTCTTTACGCGAGGAGAAACACAGGCGCTTACTGTAACAACGCTTGGTGCCCCTGGAGATGAAATGGTGGTTGATACCATGTCAACTGACGAAAAGAAGCGTTATATGCATTTTTACAACTTTCCTCCCTACTCGGTAGGTGAAGTCAAGCCGATGCGTGGTCCGGGACGACGTGAAGTTGGCCATGGGGCGCTCGCTGAAAAGGCGCTCGTACCAGTGCTTCCGAGCAAAGAAGAGTTCCCATACACTATCCTCCTGGTTTCTGAAGTGCTTGAGTCCAATGGATCATCCTCGATGGCTTCGACTTGTGGATCCACACTGTCTCTCATGGACGCTGGTGTACCAATCAAAAAGCCGGTGGCTGGTATCGCTATGGGTGTTATCACCGGAAAAGATGGTGCTTACAAGGTACTTTCTGATATCCAGGGACTTGAAGATCACTACGGAGACATGGATTTCAAGGTAGCTGGCACGAAGGATGGTATTACGGCCATGCAGATGGACGTGAAAATTGATGGTTTGACCCCAGCTATGCTCGGAGTCGCTATCGCCCAGGCCAAAGAAGGCCGACTCTTTATCATGGACAAGATGCTCTCAGTCTTAGCTGAGCCACGGACGGTGATGTCACCTTATGCACCACGTATTATCACTCTCCACATCAACCCAGAGAAAATCAGGGACGTCATCGGACCGGGAGGCAAGATAATCAACCAAATTATAGATGAAACGGGCGTCTCTATCGATATTGAAGATGATGGCTCAGTGTTTATCACCTCTTCTCTTGAGGCGGGTTCTAAAAAGGCAGTAGAGTGGATAGAAAGCCTGACTCGTGAAGTTAAAGCGGGGGAACTCTTTCAGGGAAAGGTGACCAGGCTTATGAACTTCGGCGCCTTTGTAGAGGTTTTGCCCAATCAGGAGGGATTGGTTCATATTTCAGAGTTTTCCGATGAGCGAGTTGAACAAGTGGAGGATATCGTGGCCGTGGGCGATGTGCTTCCAGTCATTGTTAAAGAAATTGATTCTCAAGGACGGATCAACCTCTCACATAAGGCAGCCAAAAAGCGGTTGGAACAGGAAGGAGCATAAGGCTCTCTACCAGAGACGACTTTTTTCTTGTATACTAAAGGGAGGCACGGGCCTCTCTTTAGTATATTCTTCAACTGTATGAGTTTTTTCTCACATCTCGGCCGTCAAGACAAAAGCAAGGGTAATACTGGTACTTTTTCCGAAGAAATACTGCACTCCATCACTGTGATGGAAGATAGGGGTATAGAAAAAGCGCCCCCTCTTGCTCGTGGCAGTATCTCAACCGCCACACCGACCGCTATCGGGATTCCTCGAGGAGAGAGCCCTTTTCTTTCAGACCCCCTTCCCCCAATCGTGGAACCGCCAGTACCAGTGCCAGAACAAGCTCAGGAAAAGAAAAAGTTTTCTTTTCCTGGTTTTATCTGGGTACTACGAGAAAATATCATGAAAAATAAAGCTCTCCCCCGTACGTTGTCGGGAGCCGCCATTATCATTTTGATCGGCGCCGGCGCCATTTTTTGGTGGCTTTGGAATGATGAGGGCGATACTATGCCGGAGGCGCTGCCTCCAGCTGTAACAATTTCGGTTGCGCCAGAAGTAGTCGCTCCGACCATACAGCCGTTTGCTCCGAATGCGCCAAACTACCTCATGATTGATACAGAAACAGTGACGAGTGATTCATTGCGGGTCCTCCTGACTGAGGCGGGCACTCGTATCCAAGGAGCAAAAATGACAGAGCCGGTAGAGTTTTTTTTGACAGACAAGAATAATAACCCAGTTGCTTTTAGTCGTTTGGCCTATCTCCTCAAGCTTTCTTTGCCAGAAAGTCTCGTGGCACTTATGGAAGAGTCTTTTTCATTGTATCTCTACAATGATGCTGGTTCTCTTCGTCTCGGACTGGGACTTATGCTCTCAGATGGAGAAACGGTCGCCAAAGAATTACAGGTCATTGAGCCAAGCCTTCCATTTTTCTTCCAACCGCTTCTCTATCCAGAAAGAGTGGTAGCGCGCCAAGCACAATTTCGGAGCGGAGTGTACAGAGATTTTGCTCTACGCTTTGTCAACGTTGACGCGACGCAAAATATTTCGCTTGACTACAGTGTACGTTCGGATCGTTTCTGGATTGGCACGAGTAAAGACACTCTCAGGGCAATTCTGGATAGAAATTCAAAATAAAAGGCTTTCTCAAAGGAAAAATTACGATGTAAAAAAAGTCGCGTACTTCTTTTAAAAAGACTTATTCGAAAAAGATGCAAAGGAAGTGGCAACTGCGATGAAAAAAGTTTTACCTGAAGCTTTTTTTAGAGAGACGTATTGACCCGGAGCATTTTTTCTGCTATAATTGATTTGTGACGTTGAAATTTCTTTGACAAATTGCTCCCCGAATACCGTTTTAGAACGGTGAAAGAGTTCCAAGCACAATAAGCAATTGTGAAGGGGACTCTTTCACTGTTCAAGTGTTGTGGCAATGTACCACAGCCGCTCCGTCCTAACACGGAGACTCAAACAAAAACAAAAATTCTGAAATACAAGATAAAAACGTATTTCAAGAAAAACAAAAAGAAACAGAAAAACAAGTTCTTTATAAAAACAATAAAAGGCTTCGTGCCAGAGAACGGTGAAGGGAGAAGTAGTAGAAACGTTAGGACTACTGCGAAAAATGCATCTGCACAAAATACAGGCTTGAAATGGATTACTATGCTCGCTCACCCGTAAGCTACGTAACCTACATACCTGTTGGCACATGCAACGTTCCGGCGTACAGGTAAGAATTTATTTTTTGACCGGCGTACGCCGGGACACCAACATAACGATACAAACGGCCTAAAAAAGCAAGAGCATTCGTTCGCATGAAATAAGCTTGATACTTCTCCTAGACTCCCCGCAAGGGTGTTTTTTTGTTGCTTTTTCGCAGTGAAGAGGGTATTTTTGGTAGTATGGGAACCTTTCGACTTAATTCAGATTTCGGTGCTTTAGGTGAAGACCTGGGATGCCAGTACCTTAAGGACAAAGGCTACCGTATTCTTGCAAGGAATTACTGTAACGCTTCTGGTAAACGTTTGGGAGAAATCGATATCGTTGCAGAAAAAGAGAAAGAGCTCGTCTTTATCGAGGTGAAAAGTCGGGTAGGGAGAGAAGGATACGTGTCTGTACCAGAGGCAAACATCACTCCACTCAAACTTCGGAAACTGAGTCGCATAGCCCTCTCTTATCTGCGGGAGAAAAAAAGAGAGAAAGACAACTATCATTTTGATGCCCTTTCGGTTATGTACGATCCAGTCATGAAAAAGGCTCAAATACGACATTTAGAGCACATCTTCTTGTGAATTTTTCTAGACAGTGAGCGTTATTTTTGGTACTCTAGGTCTATACAGATCTTTATTCCCTAAGAGAAACTATTATGACCCTAGATACATCCGTTACTGAACAGCTAAAAGAGCGCCTTTTGGCTGACAAGAGTCGCCTTGAGGGCGAGCTCTCTCGTATTGGGAGTCCGACGGATATCCCTGGAGACTACAAGACCAAGACTTTCGATATGGGTACTGATCCTGATGAAAATGCTTCGGAGGTAGAGGAGTATGTTGACAATCTTGGTCTTGAGAAGAATTTGGAGTCTCAACTGAAAGATGCTACCGACGCTCTTTCGAAGATAGAGGCGGGGACCTATGGTGTTTGCGAAAAAACAGGGGAAGCTATTGCGATTGATCGACTTATGGCCTATCCATCTGCCCGAACCGCCCTCTAGACCTTTCTATGAGGCGAGAGAAGGCTTTGTACATGTTACTGACCGTCACCTTGCTTGTGAGTTTGTGTCAGGTCGTGCGGATGGCATTTAAGCAATACTCCTCCGAGTATATCTGTAACGCTTTAGGAGCTTTTTCTTTCTCTCTTTCCGCCTCAGCCCTTGTTTTCCTTGCGTGCGGAATACTCTTTCTTTTTGGTGTACAATGGTGGAAGGAAGAGCACAAGCTCTTCTCCTGGCCCTATGCCCTGCTCTTTTCGGGCGGACTCAGTAACCTCTCGGAACGCGTGTGGTACGGTTGTGTGACTGACTATGCTTTTCTCCCTCTCGTGTCCGCCGGACCATTGTTTAACTTAGCAGATGTTTTCTTGACGTTTGGAGCCGTAGGCATCGTTTGGAAGCTTTCTCAGAAGGGGTAGTTTTGAGTCATTCTTGATTCTTTAACGCAATTTCGCTTATGTCAGCCAAAGTCTACTCAGCGGCGACTCTTGGGCTCGAAAGCGTGCTCGTTGAAGTTGAGGTTGATGTTTTACCACAAGGGCTCCATGCCTTTACGCTCGTTGGTCTTCCTGATACGGCAATCAAAGAGTCGCGTGACCGAGTGAGCTCCGCCCTGAAAAATAGCGGGTTTAAGCCGCCTCATCAAAGTGGTCGGATAACTGTCAATTTAGCACCAGCTGATCTGCCCAAGAATACGCCTATCTACGATCTCCCGATGGCTATTGCCTTCCTTTTAGCAACTGAGCAGCTCACCTTTTCCTTTGAAAAAAAACTCTTTGTGGGGGAGCTCGCACTCGATGGTCTCGTCAGGCGTATCCAGGGCATGCTCCCTATAGCGCTCTTTGCGAAAGAGTATGGTTTTGAAGAAGTCTACGTGCCTCGAGAAAACGCGAGGGAGGCGACGCTCGTTTCTGGCCTCCGGGTAATTCCAGTCGGCACCCTCTTTGAGCTTACTTTGCACCTGCGAGGAGACACACTCATTGCCCCTGCTTTTTTTAATGAGGTGGAGAAAAGAGAGGAGGACACAGAATCAGACATGGCCCATGTGCGAGGTCAAGAGCAAGCGAAACGGGCCCTGGAAATCGCCGCTGCTGGCGGCCACAACGTGCTCTTCGTTGGCCCGCCGGGAAGTGGCAAAACCCTTTTAGCCAAGACGCTTCCAACTATTCTGCCACACCTTGATTTTGAAGAGAGTCTGGAGGTCACCAAAATTTTTTCTGTCGCTGGCAAACTCGATCGGGGCGATGCGCTCGTTTTGAAGCGTCCGTTTCGTTCGCCGCATCATACGGCGAGTGCAGTGTCTTTGGTTGGTGGCGGCACGTACCCACGTCCTGGAGAAATTAGCCTTGCCCATCGAGGAGTGCTGTTTCTTGATGAGTTTGCTGAGTTTTCGCGTGCGGTCTTAGATAATCTTCGTCAGCCACTTGAAGATGGTGAAATTACCGTAGCGAGAGCCAAAGGGTCGCTTCGTTTTCCGGCTCGCTTTATGCTGGTTGCCGCTATGAATCCGTGTCCGTGTGGTTATGCTGGTGATCCAGAACGGGTCTGTGCGTGCACTCCAGCGCTTGCGAACAAGTATCGGCTCAAGGTGTCGGGCCCAATTATGGATCGTATCGATCTTCATGTTGAGGTACCGAGACTAAAAATTGAGAAACTCGATGAGAGCGGAGCGCCTGGGGAACGAAGTCTTGATATCCGCGCTCGGGTTGAGCGAGCGAGAACAAAGCAGAAAGAACGGTTTGTCCAAAAATCATTTCGTACCAATGCTGAAATGACCAGCCAGACGGTGAGAGAAGTGTGTGTTCTTAACGAAGAGTCTCGTACCCTGCTCCGTCAAGCGGTGAGTCGTCTGAAACTTTCGGCCCGTGGCTATATGCGGGTACTGAAGGTGGCCCGTACGATTGCTGATCTTGAAGGAGCAGAGGAGCTAACGGCCGGTCATATTGCTGAGGCACTCCAATATCGTTTTCAAGAGTAAGTGTTCGTAAAGAATAAGGAGTTATGGATCATACGTCACTGCCCGTTCGGCAGTCGGGAGAAAAAAAACAGGTACAGTCTAGAGGGAACATGAGAATCATTTTTTCAGGGCTGTTTGTTTTTGCTTGTTTCGTCTTGGCTTTTTCGTATGTACTTTTTCCGAAACAAGTTTATTTTTCTGGTATACCAAAAAAAGTATTTCTTTCTGACAATGGACTCCAGTTTTCTTTTCGAGGAGTAGAAGAAAAAACCGTCGGTGAATTTTTACAGGCACAGGGGCTCATGCTTACAGAAAAAGAATCTTCTTTTCCGCCTCTTGAAGCCCCCCTCAGTCCCAATATGAGTATTTTCGTAAAAAGGACACATGAAGTAACAGTGAAGATTGATGGTGAAGAGAAAAAAGAGTGGGTAGAAGAGGGTTCGGTAGACGACGCCATCTCCGCACTTCATCTGGATCTTGACGAAGACGATATCGTCTCTCCTTTGCGTGATACCGTAACTTTTCGGAGACAAACTATCGTCGTTACTCGCGTCTCCGTGACAGAAGAAGTAGCTGAGAAGGCAGTCGCTTTCGAGAAGCGAGCCAATGAAGACGACAAGCTTTCTTGGCGCAAAACGGTAGTAACTCAAAAAGGCGAAAAGGGGGCAGACCGACTGGTGTATAAAGTAAGTTCCCACGATGGGAAGGAGGTGAAGCGTACGCTCCTTCGGACAGAGCGCATCAAGGAGCCAGTAGCTGAAGTAGTAACGCAAGGTACCGAGGTCAAGTTTGGAAAGAGCCACACCGGTGCTGCTTCATGGTATGCTTGGACGGGAACGATGGCTGCTGCGAATCCCTGGCTTCCTAAAGGAAGCTTCGTCAAAGTGACGAATACTGAGAATAACAAAAGTGTGATTGTGGTCATCAATGATCGTGGCCCCTTTGTACCGGGACGCATTATTGATCTTGATAAAGTAGCTTTTCAGAAAATTGCTTCTGTGGGCGCTGGCGTTATTAACGTCAAAATGGAAGAAATCACCAATTAGCTCATTGTTCCTCACGCTTTCTGTACTGATAAAGAAATTGATATGAAAAACCAAAGAGCCATCAATGCTAAACACAGACCGAAAAAATCACTCGGGCAAAATTTTCTCAAAGATGACGCTATCATTGAAGAGATTTTTGCCGTAGCAGAAGTGGGACCAAAGGATTGGGTGCTTGAAATTGGGCCTGGCACGGGCGCGCTTACCCACAAACTGGTCGGTCGCGTCGCTCAGTTTTTGGCGATTGAACTTGATCAGGAGCTTGCGCTACGACTTCAGAAGCAGTTTGTCGATTCCAAAAAAGTTTCTATCCTCGAAGGTAATATCCTCGATGTCAATTTAGCAGAACTGCTTGAGACGACTGGGTTTGCCGATCACCCATACAAGATTATCGCCAATATTCCTTATTACATCACTGCTCCTATTATTCGCACATTACTCTCGCTTCCAGTACAGCCCAAGTCGCTTACGCTCATGGTGCAAAACGAAGTAGCGGAGCGTTTGGCAGCCCCCTCTGGATCAATGAGTTTGCTTTCGGTGATGGCGCAGTACTATGCGAGCGTCGAGAAAAAATTGTTTGTACCGAAGATTGCTTTTGAGCCGATACCAAAGGTTGACAGTGCGGTCATCCATATTGTTCCCAATCGTCCGTATGATGCCGAACACGACCGTACTATTTTTCGCATTGTGCGAGCCGGTTTTGTCGCGAGACGAAAGACCCTTGCCAATAATCTGGCCACCAGCCTCTCGGTACCCCGAGATCGAGTAGAGGAAATACTTGCCCTTCTTGGTCTCCAATCCGATGTCCGAGCGCAGGCGCTCTCAGTAGAAATGTGGCAATCGCTTGCCCTTTTCTTCCAAGAACCGCACTTGCCACTGAAGAAAAAAGAAAGAGAAAAATTAGTGGAGAAAAAAGATGATGACGAGAGCGTAAAGTGAGGCCAGGACTAGGATGAGCCCGGGGAGTTTTTGAAAGGAAAAAAATGATGATTTACTGGCATTACTTTTTTCGAGTACAAAAAAAGCGAGAGCGCCAAAAAAGATTGCTGGTAGAAATAGAGTCCTCATATTAAGAACGAGTGGACTCATGGCAAAAAAGAAAAACATGAGGCTGCCGATAACTTGCTTTCCACGAGCTTCTCCCAAAAGGACAGGAAGGGTGTAGATGTGATCTTTTTTATCACCTTCTATGTCCTTGAAGTCTTTCAGGGGAAGAATGAGCACATAGGCAAAGAAGAGATAGCTTACGAGCGGGATGGGAAGGAGGCTAACGCTATGGTCACTGGCAATGGCGACAAAGCCTGCAATCAAAACTAGGATGCCAGCAAAGGCAGCTGTTGCCGTCGCGAGTACTGGGTATTTTTTGAGGCGGAGCGGTGGAGCTGAGTACAACCAGGCAAGTGCTTGGTAGGCGAGGAGTATGAGTGAGGCAGAAAAACTGACGATACCCGAAAGAAGAAGTGATGTGGCAAAAAAGAGCGCACCGAACGTCATGTAAAGTGGGGGTGAGATCGTCCCTTCGATCAAGGGTCGCTTGGGATTGGTGATGGTATCGATGGCTGTATCGTAAATATCGTTCGCTACAACAGACGCGAGCCAGGCACAGAGGACGGCGAGGAGAAGAATGAGGACCCCGAGCACATGAAAGAGCTCCCATTCGATGACGCCTTCAGCGAAAATGGAGGCGAGGAGAAGCCCGAGAAAAAGCAGGCCTGCGTGATAGAGGAGCTGGGGAACACGAGCATTTTTCCTGAGGGCCAGAAAATACGGAGGAAATTGTCGGTAGAGAAGTAGTGCGGACAGGGCACTCGCGAGGAGGGCATATACAATACTCATTTTGAAGTTAAGGACACTTCTAAAGTCGGTGAGGTTACGACCAAGCACTTGTTCGGGCGACAGAAAAATGGCTGCGACATCGCTACTGCCGATAGCGAGGAGGTTTTTTTCAAAAGCGAGAACGACCAGGGTGATCCAAGAAGGAAAAGTACCCAAAATAAAAAGAGCGGTGTAGGTGAGGAGTGCTACCAAGAGGGCTCGACCGATACGCTTTGATTTGAGATACGTGTAGAGGCCGAGCGCGAGCGTTACCAAAACAACTTCGACCCGCACTCCGTAGGTGATACCGATATTTGGGGAGTCACCAAAGAGGGTCAGGAAGCGCCAAAAAAGTCCAATCAATCCATCGAATTCGTAGAAACTCCAGAAATGCTCCTTGCCAAAGATGAGCTTGTCGATCATGGGGGGCGTCAAAATGATAAGGAAGCCAAAGAGAAGGACATTGGCCGCCTTCTTGAGGGAGACGCTCCCAGCAAAAGAAACTAGCGGAAGAATAATGAGGTAGGAAGAGAGGAAAAAAAGAAAAGTGTGGGTAAATTCAAAAAAGAGGAAAAAAAGAGAGTGTTCTGGAAAGAGGCCGATAGCACTTTCGACCGTAAGACGGGCAATGATGAGCCCCAAAAACGCCACCAAAAATGTGCCAAGTGTAAGGGGCGCATTTTCAATACTCGTGACAAATCGGACGAGGAGATGTTTCATATGCCCCTATTTTAACATAAAAAAGAGTGATAGAGCGAAGCCGCGCCCCTATGCTAGAATAGGAACGTTGTTTATAAAAAATGAGTGTACTATGAAATTTTGGGAACAAGGACTCAATCCAGAGCAGATGCGCGCCGTACTTCAAACTGAGGGGGCGGTGCTTATTTTGGCTGGAGCAGGATCAGGCAAGACCAAAACACTGACGCATCGTATCGCTTATCTTATTGATGAGAAAAAAGTTGGTCCAGAGCGCATATTGGCTGTTACTTTTACTAATAAAGCGGCTGGCGAGATGCGAGAACGCATAGCTAAGCTCTTGTCGCAGAGTGAGGCGGCCGAATATGGAGGCGTGGTCTTACCTACTCATATCGGGACGTTTCATAACATATGTGCCAGAATTCTTAGGCGCGAGATTGAAGCTCTGGGTTATGGACGCAATTTCAATATTATTGATGATCAGGATCAGCAGTCTATCGTCAAAAAAGCGATGAAGGAGCTTGAGATGGATCCGGATCAGATACGCCCGCGCTCGCTCCTAGAAGCGATTTCCAAGGCCAAGAACGCCGAAATGGATCCTGAACAGTACCTTTCTCAGACCGGGAGCTATTATGAGGAGCTTGCGTCCAAGGTATATACGCGTTACCAGAAACAGCTCAAAGATACCAACGCCTTAGACTTTGACGACCTTATTCGTCTCACGGTTCGGCTCTTTAAGGAGCACCCAGACGTGCTTTTGCGCTACCAGGAACAATTTCAGTATGTGATGGTCGACGAATATCAGGACACGAACGCTCTTCAGTACACGTTTATCCACCTGCTTTCTCAGAAGCGCGGCAATATCTTTGTCATTGGTGATGACTATCAGTCTATCTACGGCTGGCGTCAAGCGGATATCAGAAATATTCTTAACTTTGAAAAAGACTATCAGGATGTGGTCGTCATCACCCTTGATAGGAACTACCGCTCCACCCAAATCATCCTCGATGCAGCCGATGGCGTTATCCAAAAAAACGTCAACCAGCGTCACAAGAAACTGTGGACCGAGACGCTTACGGGGGAGCTTGTGACGCTCTGTCCAGCGGAAGACGAAGAGGCGGAAGCGCGCGTTGTGGCCGAAACAATCCAAGAAGAGCTGAAAAATGGGAGGACTGCCAGTGACTTTGCGGTGCTCTACCGGACGAATGCCCAGTCACGGATGGTAGAAGAGATGCTTCTCCGTCATTCTATCAACTACCGCATTGTTGGTGGACTCAAATTTTATCAGCGAAAGGAAATCAAGGACATTATTTCGTATGTAAAGTTACTCCAAAATCCCAAAGATATTTTGTCGCTCGAACGTATTGTAAACGAACCCAAACGTGGGATTGGTCGGGCGACTCTTGATCGCTGGATCAGTTATGCACGTTCTCAAAACATGAGCGTTATGGACGCAGCCTATGAGCTCTCGAGCGAAACGAGTGAACTGCGCGATGGCAAGATTAAGGCCATCAGAATGTTTGCCGATATTTTTCTGAAAGTTCGGGCCGCCATGGAAACGCGTACCGATCTCACCCTGACGCTCCTTTTAGATATGCTCTCAAAGGAGAGTGGGTATTTCGATAGTCTCGCTGATGGCACGAGTGAGGGCGAAGTACGACAAGAGAATGTTCGCGAACTGCTTTCGGTTGCACAGAAATTTACAGAGACGAGTCTTGATCAGGCTCTCGAACGCTTCCTCGAAGAGGTAGCGCTCTCCTCTGATACTGACGACATTAATCAGGGAACTGCTGCCGTCCACGTGATGACGGTACATAGTGCCAAGGGCCTTGAGTTTCCTGTGGTTTTTATCCTCGGCCTCGAGGAAGGGGTGTTTCCTCATTCAAGAAGCGCTCTTTCGCCTGGAGAAATGGAGGAAGAAAGAAGGCTTATGTATGTGGGTCTCACGCGGGCAAAGGAACGGGTGTGTCTCCTCTATGCCAGAGAGCGAACTATTTTCGGCTCAACACAGGTCAATCCACCTTCACGTTTCATTGCTGAAATCCCCAGCCACCTCATTGATGAGAGGGAGCTCAAGCGTTCTGGTATGATGGGAAAACGCTATCACAAAAGACCATTTCACTCTTTTCCAGTTGCAACAAAAAAAGTAGGATCTCTGACCGAGGCGCTGAAGCAACAAGGTGAAGGAGGCCCTGATAGAGCGCCCATCACTTCAGGCGACGTCCGGCCAGGAGATATGGTTACACACACCCAATTTGGAGATGGGCTGATCGTGTCGCTTGCGGGCACGCTCGCCACAATTGCTTTTAAAAGAGCTGGAGTAAAAAAGATGATGCTCGGAGTCGCTCCTCTTACGAAAGTGTAGTTTTCGTGCTCAGTCTTTTTCGTCGATTAGATTTTACGTTCTTTCTTACGTTTGGCGTGGAAAGATTGGTGCACCTCTTTCAGACGCTCATTGGTCACGTGGGTATAGATCTGCGTGGTTGTAATCGAGGCATGGCCGAGCATGGCCTGGACACTTCTTATATCTGCCCCATTTGCGAGCAAATCTGTGGCAAAGGAATGGCGGAGCGTATGCGGGTGCACGTCTTTTAAGATGCCAGCTTTGGTTGCGTAGTGCTTCACGATTCGGGCGACGCTCCTTGTGGTGAGGCGGAGGGTTTCTCTTTTGCTGTTCTTACGATTCACGAGACCTTTTTTTGGAAAAGAGATAAAGAGAGCGGGATCGACATCGCTTCGGGCTTCGAGGTAAGCCAAGAGCGCCTGCTTGGCACCGGGTGAAATAAAGACAATGCGGAGTTTGCGTCCTTTCCCGCGCACACTAAACTCCTCCTTCTCGAGATTGACATGGGCGCGATCGAGACCAATGAGCTCTGAGACGCGGAGGCCGGAAGAAAAGAGAAGCTCGAGCATAGCTTGATCACGGAGACTTTTTTGACTACGATTGGGGCTATCTTTACTGGCCTCAATCAAGCGCATCACCTCATCGTATTCAAGGAAGTCAATGTGCCTATCCTCGGCTTTCCCTACTTCAATTTTTTCCGCAGGGAGGGTCACTACGTCCGCTTTGGACAAATGCTTAAGAAACGTGCGCAAAACGATAGCGTGGTAAGACTGAGTATTCTTTTTGAGGCCCTCGCCTCTCCTGTTCTGCTTCCGATTCAAAAAAAGTCGGTATTCCCGTACTTTGTCTTGAGTAATATCTTCTGGGCGTACTATTGTACCCCAATCAAAAAATGCTTTGAGTATCCGAGCATAACTTTCGAGGGTCCGAGACGAACGCGCAAGCTCGATCTCGAGGTGCTCACAGAACTCTCTGGCGAGGGTTTCGATCGGTGTTTTTGGTGTAGCAAAGGGGGGCATAGGGAAAAAATATGAGACATACCTTCTTGGTGATTCTAGCATATTCGGTCCCAGAGCGCGGGTTTATGTTGGTAAAAGAGTCGAAGATAACGCCTCTGTTGACTTCCCAAGGGTGTCCTTTTCGAGGGAGGGGTACCCCTGAGTTATACACTCATAAAATGGCTTTTATAAGCTATAAAATATGGAAGTATGGTGTAATATTATTGACATACGCGTGACAAAAAGCTATACTCACCTTTGTAAAAATTAGGGAAAATGTCCCAATGGATAGTCTCGGTAGATTCAGGTCTCCGTCTCTCTTCTCAAGGATTTTTCTAATCGAAAGGCAGTCGTTTTATTCGTACTACGCTTTTCCGTACTGTCGAAAATCGCATTCACCGCTTCCAGTCCAAGAGCCTCCAGTTTCTGAAGGATATCTCTTCGTATAGGGTAGTGCGTCTGTTTCGAAGCTACTCCGCTTTCTCTATCGTGACCTCGAGCGCCCTTTTGGTCTCGGTCAGTAACTTTAGTCAGAGCAAAGACTCTGAAAGTCTCCTTTTTGGCTACATTAACGGCAACAACGAGGGAGAAGAAGTGGTCTCGGCCAAGCCCCGTCTGGCGGCTCAGATAAATAAAAAAGACAACTTGTCCTTGGTACCCCTCATGAGCGCTGGTAGCCTGATCGATCCAGCCGAAAATACCGAGGCTTCACTCTTTGAAATTGAAACCACCGCCTTTGACAACCAGGTGATGTTTTCGACCGAAAGCGGCTCAAGTATTGACCGCGATCCTGAAGAGGATGGCGGTGTCAAGATTTACACCGTCAAGCAGGGTGACACGGTGAGCGGGATCGCCACGAGTAACGGGATTACCGTCAATACCATTCTCTGGGCCAATGACCTCGACAACGTGGATCAGATCAAGCCTGATGATCAGATTTTCATCCTCCCGGTCGCCGGTATCTCGTATGCTGTTTTGCCTGGGGATACACTCGATTCGATTGCGACCAAGTATAAGGCCGAAAAAGACAAGATTATAGCCTACAACAGTCTTCCTGCCAATGGCGAGATCGAGACGGGCGATGTTATCATCATTCCTGATGGTCGCAAAGAAGATCCGCCGAAGCCCGTGGTCCCCGATACTGGTATCGAAAGACGTCAGTACGCGACCTCCGCCGGCGGTGTGGCCACCGACATCTCTTCTGGTTTCAAGAAGTTAGACGGCAAAGCTGGTGCGGGTCATCGCTTTCCGTACGGATACTGCACCTGGTATGTGGCTCAAAAGCGCTACGTACCTTGGCGTGGCAATGCTGGTACGTGGCTTTATAACGCCAAAGCTTTGGGCTACAAAACTGGCCGTACTCCAGCGGTCGGCGCTATTGTCGTAACAACCGAAAACCGTTTCTATGGTCACGTGGCCCTGATTGAAAAAGTGAGCGGAGGCACGCTTACGGTCTCTGAGATGAATTACACTGGTTGGGGCAAGACCAGTCGTCGCACCCTCTCCGCCAGTAGCAAAGTGATCAAAGGCTATATCTACTAGAAATAGAAACAGACATTTAAACCAAAGAAGAGCCAGGGGATGAAAAAGTAAAGCCTCTCGATGAAACATGAGAGGCTTTTTTGTTTAGCACTTTTTATATTTATGGTATACTGTGTGCATCGAGAGTGATATCTTCGTCCCCCTACATTATTCTCGTTATCTCTAAAGTACGCGCCATTTTTTTCGCGAGACCTATGCTGTCTTTTGGTAGAAAGAAAAAGAAAAACCAAATTTTTGTTACCCTAAGCCTGTTCGCTGTCATTCTGATGGTCGGTTTGGTATTTCCCGGGATTGCCCACGCAAACTATTTTGTTGATGGCTTCAAGTCCATGCTTTACTGGCTTGTTTTCGTGCCAGTTGGCTGGGTTTCTTCTGGCGCCGTTACAATCTTCGAGTATGCGGTGAGCACGGGTGTTTATGGAGCAGACGGCCTTTTTAATAAGCCAAGCATCTATACCAACTGGAAATTTGTACGCGATTTCTTTAATCTTTTTTTCATTTTCACCCTCCTCTATACCGCCTTTACTATCGTCTTTCAGGTAGCGAGTAACTACAAAAAGACACTTCTGAGCATCGTCTTGGCCGCTCTCTTTGTGAACTTTAGCTTCCCCATTACCCGGGTCATTATCGACGCCAGTAATGTGCCCATGTACTACTTCATTAACCAGATGACGAGTGCCAGTGGCTCAGGACCTGTCGATGTGTCCCAAAGCGCTCTCGGGAGCGCACTCTCTGCCTCCGCTTTGCAGGATAAGCTTATTCCAGGATCATCAAAGAGTGAGAAATTGAATCTAGCTGGTATCCAATTATCACAACTGATAATGGCTATTGTCTTTCTTTTTATTTTCTCTTTCACGATTCTTATATTGTCCGTGCTTCTCATGATTCGTCTGGTGGCTCTCCTTATGCTCATAATATTTTCATCAGTAGGATTCGCGGGCTCGGTCATACCTGGTATGCAGCAGTATAGTAGTAAGTGGTGGGATAAGCTTATCCAGTATGCTCTATTTGGGCCAACCTCTATGCTTCTCCTTTATATCGCTACCCAATTTTTCACTAATATCAGTACTGATGACACGCTCCTCAAGATGACTAATGTGACCGCCTCGAATAATGCGAGCGGGGGAGACTTTTTTTCTTCGATGATCATGTTTTCGATAACAATCATTATGCTCTTCATGGTCATCGCTGTTGCACAAACATCCTCCATTATGGGAGCAGGGATGATAACCAGCCAGGGAGTGAAGTTTATGAAGTGGACGGCAAGAAAATTATACAACAATCCTGTGGGCCGCGGACTTGGCGGGGGAGTAAAAGCCCGTGCCGAGAAAACAAAGCTTGGCCGCTTCCTGAAGTCTCCAAGTGGAACGGAGGCTCGCATAAAAGGTTGGACAAACAAAACAGGTATTAATCCTTTTGGAAAATCTGGACGTGAGGGCGCAAGAACTGAGCTTAATAAGATTCATCAGCAAGAAGTTAATAAGGTCGCAAAGGAACATAAAGAAAACAAAACCAACAACTCTGTTTTGGTAGAAGACCTCAAATCAAGCGACAAGGTAGAGCGCGAGGCAGCGGCACTTGCTTTGGCAGATAATAAAGCTATTGATACTGCAGAAAAACTCTCACTCGCTATGGCAGCGGTCGGAGATAATGCTGATTATGCAGAAGCAATCCTCAAGGCAGCGTCTGATAAGGCAACATCTGGCCTCTCTGCTTCTCAGCTTGAGTCAATGACTCAAAATAGAGCTTTTGCGACGAGCGACGCCAAAGGAAATCCAATGAAAGACCCAAAAACTGGTAAGTATATAGTAGATCAGGATTCAGCGAACTTTAAAGCGCTCAAGGGTAAGCTCAAGGATTCTGGTCAATTAAAAACGCTCCTCGAATATGAAAAGGCGAGAAATATAGCTAGTGGCCAGAAGTCTACCGTTGCTTTGAATAACGCTCTTCAAGCAGTCGTTGAGAAGCTCTCCTCTGTTGAGCTTGCAAAGCAGACGAGCCTCCATGGCGATAGTGAGTTTCAAATTCACCTAAAAAATGAGCTTTCATTTCCTGAAAACAGGCAATACTATGAAGAGGCGTTTAAGCTAATGAGTAAAGAGTCACGGAGTAAGTGGATAGTAGCAGGAAATGTTCCTTAAAATTATGGAAAAAAACATAAGTAAGTATAATGGAAGGCGATATTTTCCGATGTTGGTTTCAGACCTCGGGACAGAGAAGAATATGTCCTCGGAGACGGTTATGAAACTCTGGGGTATTTTTGACGGACTTTCAAAAATAAAGCAGGACGTATTGACTGCCATGGAGATGCCAGAGAAAATAGGTGCTTTCCAAGAGAAGATCGGGCTTAGTGACGTCGGCATAGGAAATGTCAGTCTCGTTATCCGTAAGATTTTTTTTGAAGAATTGCCTTTATCTCAAGCTGAGACCAGTCTGAAAAATGCTTTGGTAGCGAGTGGTGATGACTCGACTAAAGCACGTACGATAGTGGAGTTCATAGAGAAGGAAATTATGACTATTGTGCCGAAGCCAGAAAGCGAAGAGGTTATTCAGGCAGTTGAATTTAAACCCGTGTCAACAGCCGTGCGCATGCCACTCCTTCAGGCTATGTCGAAGTACGAAAACCTCGGTAATCAGCCTATCACGCGTGAACGGATCAAATTTCGCAGTCAATCCGAGACCGTCCGGCCGTCGCTTCTCTCTTGGATCAAATATTACCGTGATGAGCTCGGGGTGGGGCACCATAGCAGTGTTGAGCGCGGTAACTTTTTGTTTCGTTCCGAAAATGGCAAGCGTTTGTCTAATGAAGAGCGGGAACGCCTTAATTTGGTACTGAAGTCGGTAGAAGAAAACTTCCCCATCGAGATCGATACCGAGCAAAGTAGTATTATCTTTCCGCCTTTGACTGGAAGCGTGCCTCGGCCTACTACCCCTACTTTTTCACCTGAGGCCGAGAGGCACGATCAGAGAGCACAGGCACCAGGGCCAAGGGCGCAATCTTTTACTCCACCAACTTCGAAGCCAGTGTTTCAGTTCGGTAAGCAGGCGAGTGTCGAGACAGAGCCTCCAGTCCGGGCTTTCCAGACGGCATCAACACCTGGCTCCGGGATGCTTTCTTTTTCTTCAAACCATGTTCTGCCAGCTGAGAAAGAGACGCAACCGCAACCACAATCGCGACCAGTCCAAGGCCAGTCTATAGGAGTGGGAGAGAAACCCAAAAGCAGCCCGTTTCATATCCGACCTGTCAGTATGGGGAAAGATGAAGAATAGAGAAACATGAGACATGAGATATGAAGTATGAATGGGAAAATTGTAAAGTTCACTGATTTAGACGTTTGGATGGAGGGTCATCAATGGGTCCTCGTGGTATACAAGACGACAAAGAATTTTCCCAGAGACGAGATATTTGCACTGACGAGTCAAATGAGACGATGCAGTGTCTCTATTACATCAAATATCGCAGAAGGATTTAGTAGTAATTCCCAAAAAGAAAGGATCCAATTCTATTCTATCGCACTCGGATCTGTTACTGAACATCAAAATCAGTTGCTCATTGCTCGTGATGTCGGTTATACTTCAAAAATAGAATTTACGGTTGTAGCAGAGCAGTCCGTTGTAACACATAGGATATTAAACGGATTGATAAAAAAGACAAAAACATTTTTGAAATCGTGATTCGTACTTCATTCTTCATGCCTCATCTCCTATGATGTCAAGCGTTCCACAATTTATTGATATCGAGGACAAGATTGCGGGTCCTCTTACCTGGAAGCAACTTGGCTGGATGATCGCTCTAGGTGCCATCCTTCTCCTCATGTTCGGTATTCTCAATAAGGTGCTCGCGATTATCCTCGCTATCCCTATGACGCTTTTTTTTGTGGCCCTGGCTTTCTACAGGCCAAACGGCATACCGATGGCCACCTTTTTGGGTCATGGGACCATGTTTCTCTTTCGCCCAAAGTTAGCCGTGTGGGAGCGACCCGTAGCCAAGATGACGACGGTCAAAGAAACAAGCGCCCCCAAGAAAGAAGAGGGAGTAGTAGTAAAAGAGGTAAACCAAGAGAAGATTCGCGCCCTAGCTCGCATGATTGATAGTCGGTAAGAAGTTGGGCTTGGAAAAAGAAAGCAGTAAGAGATAATAGAAACACGATGGAATTTTTAAAACCAAAAAAGAAAAATACCGGCGGTACCAGTACGCAGAAATATGTCGACGTCGAAGAGATGCGCGACGGTATCGTGGTTTTGAAGTCTGGGGCTCTGCGGGCTATCCTCTTAGTTTCCTCGGTCAATTTTGACTTGAAATCTGGGCAAGAGCAAGAAGCAATCGTCGCGCAGTATCAGGCTTTTTTGAATTCGCTTGATTTTCCGGTCCAGATCGTCATCCAGTCCAGGCGCTATAACATCGGCCCCTATATGGAACAGCTAGAAGCGCAGGGCCGTCAGCAAGAAAATGAACTCCTGCGCTTTCAGATCGAAGAATACAAGACCTTTATCAAGAACTTAAGTGAGGTCTCGAACATCATGTCCAAGTTTTTCTATGTGATAGTGCCTTTTTCTCCCTCGGAAGATAAAGAAGGGGGATTTTTTGCCAAGCTTGGGGGGATTTTTAGTCCCAAGCAGGCGCTTCGTTCCAAGGGCGAGCTCTTTGATACCTACAAAAGTCAGTTGCTCCAGCGAGTCGCTCATGTGAACCAGGCTCTGTCCGCTACCGGTGTTCGGGTAACGCAACTCAATACTGAAGAGGCGATTGAGCTTCTGTATAATAGTTACAATCCATCGCTCTATACCACGATTGATATGAAGAACGTCGATAATATTGAACTTTCCTAATGCCCCTCTCATGGACAAACGTATTACCATCAAGGAAGATGAAAAGTCAAAGTTCTGGGATGCGGTCTCAGACGACAGTTCGCTTATTCCCAGAGAGGTAGACAAAGCTCTTGCTGGTGAGGAAAGAAGGGATGATACGAAGAAAAGCGTCACGGAAATACGCCTTCCTGATATACCCCCTAAAATCGCTCCTATTCCAAGCTTTATGGAGGAGAAAGAGGAGAAAGCGCCGATAGAAGTGAACTCTCCTCATAATGTTTCTTTGCCACCTCCTGCCTCTCCTCTTCCAAAAAATACCCACCTGTCACTTTTTGGGAAAAAAGAGGTGACCAAAGAGACCAATACCCTCTACCAGCAGGGGATAGCCACCCTCCGTGACCTCATCGCTCCACCTGCTATCAAGCTTGGTATCAATAGTATGCAAATCGGGAGCGTGCTCTCTCGCACCTACTTTGTGGTGGCATATCCGCGTTATCTCTCGACCAACTGGTTTTCTCCTATCATCAACATCGATTTTAGTATGGATACGGCCCTCTTTATCCATCCGATTGATACGGCTGAGATCATGAAAAATCTCAGGAAGTCGTCTACACAGGTACAGTCACAGATCCATATCGAAGCAGAAGATGGTAAGATTCGCGATCCGATGCTCGAGACAGCACTCGAAGATATTGAAGGATTGCGTAATCGTCTTATGCAGGGCACGGAAAAATTCTTCCGCTTCGGACTCTATATGACGGTTTACGGCAAAGATGAGAGCGACTTGGCAGATAAATGTAATGCCATTTCCTCTATCCTCGAAGCTCAGCTCGTCTATACCAAATCAGCGACCCTCCGGATGGATCAGGGCTTTGCAGCCACGAGACCGCTCGCAAATGATGTTTTGGATGTTGCCAATAACTTAAACACCGAGCCATTGTCGACAACCTTTCCATTCGTGTCTTCCGATCTGTCCTCAAATGAGGGCGTACTCTTTGGTATCAACCGCCACAACAACGGCCTGATTCTGTTTGACCGTTTCAAGATGGAAAACGCCAACATGGTGGTCTTTGCTAAATCCGGAGCTGGTAAAAGTTACACGGTAAAGCTTGAAGTACTGCGCTCCATGATGTTTGGGGCAAGTGTCATCATTATCGACCCAGAAAATGAGTACAAGCATTTGTGTGAGGCTGTGGGTGGGAGTTTTCTCAATATTTCGCTGAGTTCCGATGTACACTTAAACCCCTTTGACCTGCCAAAGCAGATAGACGACGAAGATACTGAGGGCATCTTTCGAAATTCCATCTCCAATATCGTGGGACTGCTTCATCTTATGCTCGGGTCGGTAACGCCCGAAGAAGATTCGATCCTCGACCGGGCTATCCGTGAGACCTATGCTATTCGTGACATCACTCCGACGAGTGACTATTCGCAGTTTGATGCCTCGTCATTCCCTACCATGTCAGATCTCTTTTCGGTGCTTCAGAATATGGACGGCGCCGAATCTCTTTCGACTCGCCTCGAACGCTTTACTGAAGGTATCTTTAGTGGCTTTCTCGATAAACAAACCAATATCGAGATGAATAACCAGCTGGTGGCGTTCAATATTCGGGACCTAGAAGATGAACTTCGTCCAATCGCTATGTATATTATCCTTCAGTTTATCTGGAACGAAATCCGAACGAAAATGAAGAAGCGCGTGATCGTGGTGGATGAAGCCTGGGTCATGATGCAGCATGAGGATGCCGCCGCCTTTCTCTTTGGTATCGCCAAGCGCTGTCGCAAGTACTACGCTGGTTTGACGACGATTACCCAGGACATCAGTGACTTTATGTCGTCACGTTACGGGAAGACGATTATCACCAACTCTTCCCTTCAGCTGCTTCTTCGCCAGTCCCCATCATCGATTGATCTCATTGCCGAAACGTTCTTTTTGACCGACCACGAAAAATTTCTCCTCCTTGAGAGTAACGTCGGAGAGGGGATATTCTTTGCCGGAAGTAAGCACGCGGCGATCAAGGTCATTGCTTCCTACAGTGAAGACCAGATCATCACCTCCGATCCGAGACAACTCCTTGAGATTGAAGAGGCAAAGCGTGATTTTGAATCGGGAAATAGTTAAAAAAGTATGGTTCAAACTATACCAAAGGCACAAACTCAGTTTACGGGCGTTAGACCATCTTTCCTGCTCTATCTCGGAGTGATGATGATAGCTCTTCTTAAGGATATCCTTGACTTGGCGGGCATCGGATCTCTCCCTGGCATCGGAACGATAGTGACACTGTGCTTCACTTTTTTTATTTGGATGCTCCTCACCCTCTTTGACCACTCTGGTGGCAAGTCGAGTAAAAAAGCAGCTCGAGGCCTAGTTCTGGTTTCTATTGGTCTTGTTGAAGGGATAGGCTTTGGTCTTAATTTTCTCCCCATCGAGACAATTACGGTGGTACTTCTCTATATCATGGCAAAGAGAGCTGCTACGAAGGAAGAGAAACGTCTGGCGCAAGAGGGCAGAGTCCAGACAAACAGCGAAAAGATACGTGAGTATCAGCGAGCGCGTCTACTCTCTCGACAAAAAGAGGAGGAGGCGGCCAACGACGAAGTCTATCAACAAGGGCAAAGAGCATAAGTTATGGAAAAAACATTGAGTCAAATGGTGTGGAATAGGCGTTTTCTGGTGACGGGAGCACTGACACTTTTTTCTGTGTTCTTTCTTGGCTATTTCAGTCAGGCTGACAAGGTCAACCCACTGTTTCAAACACTCCTCGTGAGCACCACTTTTTTCTTGGTGGTTCCGGTATTGTATAGTAAAATAGTACTCAAGGAGTCCTTAGATAATTGGGGTTGGCAAAAGGGGAGGCATTTTCCGGGAGCGTTCTTTAGTATGACGGGGCTCGTCGTAGGATTGGGAACAATTTTTGTTCTCACAAAGACCACTTCGTTTGCGGAACAGTATTTCTTTCCGGTATCCGTGCAGACCAACTTTGTCTGGTTTCTTCTCTACGAGCTCGTCCTCGTTGCTGGTCTCGCCTGGCTTTATGAGGTGTTCTTTCGAGGGCAGATACAGCTCCTCTGGCTCAAGGATTTCGGTCTTTGGTCAGTAGTGCTTCAGACAGTATTTTTTGTCGGGCTCCTGTATCTCTCCGACGATATCTCTTGGCAGCGATTGCCGGTCATCCTCTTTTGTCCGATTGCTGGTCTAATCGCCTATTACTCCCAGTCACTCTGGTATTCATGGATTGCGAGCTTTACCTTCTTTTTTCTGACTGATATCTTTCTTCTGGTGATTCGATGAGTTTTCTTCTAAGTTATACGCCGACACTATGAGCCGCTTTTTCAAGACAAACATAAAAATAGGAATCCGCATCGTACTGCTGATACAGTTTTTTGCAGTTAGTGTGCTCCCAGTAAGCGCTGGTATTTTTCCACCGAAACCACCAGCCATTCCTAACCCTTCACAGTTTTTCTCTGATGGAGAAAAGCGCTATAATATTGACCCAGAAGCGGTGAGGAATCAGGGACAGTTTTTTAACACGGCTGACAATAAGAAGCCGACACCTCAGCTCTCAATGTTCTTTAGTCCGACTGATCCCAAGGCTGGAGAAAAGCTTTCGGCCAAGGCGTTTCCTATGTATTTCACTGATACAGAGAAGACGCTCTACTATACCTGGTATCTCAAGCGGGCCGAATGCGCCCTCACCAATAGCCCAAGTGCCAACGTCGAGGCGCTCTGTGATGCTGACGGTGACAGTAATATAACTGTTGAAGATTGGAAAGTTACAGCTGCGCGCATACTGGTCCAAAATGGTTTCGACTCGTCCGAGGCCAACTATGCAAATGATACCGACAACGATGGTTACAAAGCGGTATTTGGAGGGAGTAACCAGGTTGGGGTGAACAATCACTGCTATATCAATGATCCAAAGTCTGGTAAGAACTACGAACTTGGTGACGGGGGCGGTACGATTAATTATGCCTGTCCGTCGGGTCAGGTAGCCACTTGTCTTGAGGATGAGCAAGCAGTGAGCCCTGGAACAATTAACAATAATCCTGACCCAAGCTCGCCTCCCAACTCGGATCCGACATTCGTTCTTCCGGATTCCGGTATATGTAATGTCACCGGGAACCCAGTTTGCCGAGCGAACGGATCAGTATTTTGTAGTGTTGGGTATCCTCGTTGTGTCGCGGATCTCCAGGCTAACCCGATTGGCTGCGGAACGGCACTTTCGAGCTGTACTGGCGGTGGCGCAAACTTTAATCCAAGTTGTAAGCATCTCTTTCCAAAGGCCCCTGGCTTCACTGCTGGGGATGGGACATTTGGCGCTTCAGAAGAAAACTTTTGGAAAACGAATCCAACGGATCCCGATACTGCTGATAACGGCAATAAGGATGAAGCCAACGTTGTTGGATTAGCGCAGAATGATTTTGTCTGGAATTACATACCAGGAGATCAGGTGGGTGTGGTTGTTGAGGGAACATCTATGATTACTACCAAATATGATGACTCTTCATCGATGATTATGTGGGCATTTTCCAAAAATGACTGTCCAATAGGGGGCGCCAATACCAAGTCTTTTTTTAAGCAGATTAGGGGCTATCAGGTTGAGATACCGGCCGTGGATCTTAATTTAAACGATTGCCTAGAGCGTAACCTGGTCGATCCGACCCAGGGTGGGCAGTCGACGGGTCTCGAGGTCAGTGTCTCTGCGAGTCCAGACTCACCCCTGAATGATGAGTCTGTTGACGGGAGTGGTGATGTCATTTCAGCGCAAGCAAGTGTTGCCAATAGTGCTCGCGGCATTAGCGAAATCCAGTTTGATTGGACAGTGGAGATTGCGAATAATCCCCAATTTGCTAATGGCGGCACTCTCGTTTCCGCTCCAATCACAGCTGATCTTCAAGGTCTCAAATTGATTGGTGGGGTGAAAGGCGTCGCTTTAGATGCCCTTAATTTGAAACTCGATATTCGTGACGATCCAGCGTATCTCCTTGATGGAAAACAGCTTAGCTACTATCTCGAAAGCGGTATAGGGTATTTGCGTTTTACCGCGAAGACATCGGAGAACTTTGCGAGTGGCGCTGTTCGCAAGGGAAAGAGCGACGTCGTCGTGAAATTTACTTCGTCGAAACAAAAAATTGAGGCCTATAAGTCTGGCACGATTCTAACGGGCACCGCGATGCAGGTCGCGCTCCCGACGCCACTTAATTCTGGTCGTATCTGTAATGATGATCCCCTGGATCGTGTCGCTTGTCGGATTATCAAAAACGAGATTATTGGCCTACGCGTTGATCCAAGTGGTTTGACAAATTTTCAATGGGCTATCAATGGTGACCCGCTCACCTGTAGTCGCGGGGTCGTTTCACCTGATTGTGAAAAAAATGCGAGCGGTGGCATCACTATCGGCGAACAAAATTTTGTAAACTTTTTCCCAGTTACGGGTGAAGTAGGAAGCACCTATACGGTCACGCTCAATGCTAATGATGTAAAGACCGGTAAAACAGTTACTTTGTCACGCGCTTTTCATGTCGTCGAGCCGACACTCCTCATACAATCAACAGACCTGACGACCGCGTGGCCAAAATTTGTTGGTCAATATCGAGATGTCGATGGAGCTGGTTCTATCGCCTGTCCGAATGGCATGTGTAACCAGTACAGCACAACTATTTTTGGAGCTTTTTCGACACAGCAATTGGTTTTTAAAGCTGAATTTATTCCAAATTTTCTTGCGGGAGCATCGAAGCGCCAATGGACCGTTGACGGGGCGCTCCTAAATGAGTCTACGCCTATGAGTATCGCTATTAATGCCTTGAAGGAGCCTTATGATGTTTACAATATTAGCCTTGTTGCTTCTTTGGCCCAATCACAAGAAGCAAGGCGGGCGCTCCGAGATATCTGGGGAATTTCGCCACTTGAATCGACAGAAATTCGCTTTTCCACCGCTATTCAGGCAGAGCTGATTGAGCCTGGTTTTGCTCAAGGCACTCTCCTAGGAACCAAAAAGTATTTAGCAGCCCTCGCCTCCTATATACCTACTTCAGTGATGTTTACATTTCGAATAGTTTTGAGCGTTATCCTGATTCTTTTTACCGCTCGTTTTCTTCTGGTGCTTGCTCCGGCTAGTGCATCAATGCCCCAGAGGTACCGGAGAAGTTGATAAAGAAGTTGATAAAAAACACTCCCGGTCTATACCGAGAGTTTTTTTGTTTGGTGCTGTGGGAGAGACTCGAACTCTCATGGGATTGCTCCCGCTAGCTCCTAAGGCTAGTGTGTCTACCATTCCACCACCACAGCATTTCTTATGTCACAATCCGCGCTTTTTCTCCAAAGAGTCGGACGAGTCTTTCGGCCTCTTCTTTTACGATGGGCGAATCTTGGTATTCTCCGTGATGGGCCGTTGCCGCGCCATACGTGTGCTTTTTTTGATCAAGGTGCAGGTTGATGGCGAGGTCTACTCCAGTGACTTTGGTGTAGCAGTGAAATCTCGGGAAGCCTGACTGCGCAAAGACACGCACAAAGCTCATTTCCCCTTGTTCATTTCTCTGAAAAGTGTAACCCGCCTTCCGAAGGAGGGAAACCGGATTTTCGGGCAGTCCTTGGATATAAAGCTTCATAGGATTCTTACGAGATGCATTACTTAGAGAACGAAATGATTTTTTTTAAGGCGATCGCGCTCGTCCTTCTTTGTTTTCTCTATTTTTGCTTTGGCGAGGGCGCGTAACTCTGTGAGATTATGTTTTTCGAGACCCCTTGCAATTTCAAGGAGCTCTTCTTTGGAATTTAAGCTGGGATCATCAATGACACGAGAAAGGAGGATATCGAGAAGCGTTCCAACTTTTGGCGAAGGCGGAAGCCCGAGGGCATCCATGAGGTCAGTACCATGGAGAGCAAGCATCTTGGGCGTGATTGGATCTTTTGAGACTTTCTCAATCATGTACTCAAGGTGGCGGAGTTTGTAGGTCTTCCCTTTGGGGACACCGGAGCCTAGTCTATCACCAATCCGTACGGCCATCAAATCATCCATGTTCTCCAGGCCGACCCGCTTGATAAGTCGGCGCACTGAAGCCTCGGTCACTTCATCAACATTGTAGTAAAAGAGGTGGTTGTCGACCAGAAGAGTAGCTTTCTCGACGAGAGCTTTGGGAAAACGCAGTCGGGCGAGGGCCTTTTCTGCTATCCGTGCTCCTACGTGGTCATGATTGTAGAAGGTAGAGCGGTACCCGTCGCCACGTTTGGTTTCGGGTTTGCCAACATCGTGAAGGAGGGCAGCCAGACGCACTGAAAGCTTTTCTGAGGGACAGGTATCGAGGGCACGCAAATTGTGCTCCCAAACGGTATAGATATGGTGGAGATTTTGAGTGACGCCGATACCGAGTTCTAGCTCCGGAAGAATAAAACGAAGCAGCTGTAATTGGTGGAGCATATCAACACCAAAAGCCCCGTTACGAGAGAGAATAATTTTCGAGAATTCATCTCGGATGCGCTCTTGTGAGACGTGTTTGAGGTGAGGAGAGAATTCTTTGATGGCTTGACGGGCCTGTTCCTCGATATGCCAATTATGGGAGGCTCGTGCTTCTTTTGGATTCCGGAGTTCTGCTAAAAAACGTACTGCTCGGATGAGGCGCAAAGCATCCTCATCAAAGCGTTCTTCTGGTTTGCCGACAGTACGGATGATTTTTTCTTGAATATCTTTTTGCCCGCCGTAGGGGTCAACGAGGGTCCATACGCCATCACTATTTTTTCCATAAGCGAGAGCATTCATTGTGAAATCACGACGCGCCAAGTCTTCTGTGAGGGAAGTGGTAAATGTCACTATAGTGGGACGACGTTTGTCTTCGTACCCTGACTCTGTTCGGTAGGTCGTAACCTCGATAATTTCTCTGGCTGTATCATCCGGGGCAGATTTTTCATCGGAATGGCCTAACCCCTCTTCTCTTGGTGAGAGCGGGCTAAAACGAGGAACCTTCACTCCTACTGTTCCAAAATTATTTTCATAAAAACTGTCGGGAAAAAGAGTGATAATATTTTCCGGCAAAGCCGAAGTGGTGATGTCCCAGTCTTTGGGTGTTCTGCCGATAAGGAGGTCTCGCACACATCCACCAACGATGAACGCCTCAAACCCAGCCTTTTGCAAGACCTCGATGACATTTTTGACCGGTTGTGGAATGAAATCTTTCATACAATATACTCTAGCAATCTTTCCAGACATTGCCAATCTGCATCGCTAGCCCCGTCTGTCTCATCGTCCCCCTGTGTCATATAATACACGGCCGTTGGTTATATGACACATGCGATTTTATAGCTTATCAATTTCCTTGTAGGATTTTATATTTTTATTTTTTGAGAAAAATTGCCGTTTGAGTTCTTTTTCATTATCAATACTCTGCAGGGTGGCGATGCGGACGAATGACTCTGCATTATAGAGTTCGGTGAGACAAGCAATCTCTTTTTCGCAGGGAAACGGGAAGATAAAGACGCTCTGTTGCAGTTCGCGGAAGCCTATCTTTTTGAGGTGGTTTCGTAGGACATCCCTGAAGACTCGTTTTATCTCGGGGATATCGAAGAGCACTAATCGCCAGAGGCCGTCCCATTTTTTCGGCCGGTTCATTTTGATCGTGCTCCCGAAAAGATTGGTGTAGCGCGCCTGCTGTTTACCTTGCTCTGTCAATTTGAGAGTAATCGTTCCATCCGAGTGGCGTGTTTCTTTGAGAAGCTTTTGTTCGCAAAGCGAGCGGAGGGAGCGATTGAAGTTGCGCTGATCAATCCTTCGCCACTCTTGGCGGGTGGCCTTCAGTATACGAGGGAAGGCGCCTTTTGATCCTGAGAGACCGCACGCGATAGTCCCGAGGAAAAGAACAAGAATCTTTTGTTGGACAATGCCTATTTTTCTCATATTAGAATAGAAAAGAGAGATTACTCTTGAATGAACTCATCAACGTATAGTTTAAGTTAAGTATATTGTATCACATAACCGACGGCCGTGGTTTATATGATACGGTTTTGGGTGTTTTGCTGGGAGTAAGGTGTATATGGATAGGAGGCGATTTTGTCCATGGTTTGTCAATTTGACGGGGATGGTCGGGGGGGGGTACTATTGGGGTAATATAACTTTTTATATTTTCACTATGGATATGGAACAGCCGATAGTGTCTGGTGGCAAGGATGCGTATGAGAAAAATGAAGCAAGATTGAAAGAGCTCGGGCAGAAAAATACTGGTGATCTAAGTGATGATGAACTCGAAACACTGCTTGCCGAGCGCAAGCAGCTGAAGTCGTCACAGACGGAGAATCTTGGAAACGCACAGGAGGAGGCAATAGCAGAAAATACTGAGCGGGATGCTGTCGCCGAGCAGGCGGCACGGACTAAACAGTCTGCTGAAGTAGCAGCTCAGGCAGCGGAGCAAGCAGCAGCGGATGCGGACAAAGCAGCAGAGCTTCTAGCGAAGATTAAAAGTGGAGATGCCAGAGTGGGAGCACAAGCAACACAGTTGGCAGAGCAGATCACAGGTGGGAATGTAGGAGTTGAAACACATCCGATACAGTCAGTAGAAACGACGCAGGAAAATCCGAGTAAGAATATCGTAGAGAAAATTGGAGCGCCAAAGACAGAGGCGTTTGAGCAGTATGGTAAAAAAATGCGTGAATCAGCAGAAGCGCTCGCGGGCGTTATGAAGGAAATACGAGCCAATGATGAGAGGATGATGGATAGAAATCTCGATATGCCTGAACGGTTAAAAGCACAAGAAGAGAACAAATTACTGAATGATAAGAGAAATCAATTATTGGACGATGCTACTTTTGGGGCGAACGTAATGAACCTCAGTTCTTCATACGGAGGGTCCTTAGGGACACATGCAGAAATGATGGAACGTCAGTATGCCAAATTTGCTGAATATACTCAGACGGCAATGAGTGATCCGGTGACAGTCATGTATCTTGCTGAAGCAGGACAACTCGGAAACGGATATAGAGAAAATGAAGGAATCGGTAAGGTAGATAAAAAATTGCGAAGCAATCCTGAGTATATGATGAAAATGCTTGAAACGTTGCCTTCGCGCGGAGCTGAGAGTTTTTGGGTGCATTGTTCTGGAGAGGCCCGTCAGAATCGTGACTTATATATTGCATCTGTTCAGAAAAATCATTTGAACTATCAATTTGGTTCTAAGGAATGGAAACTTGATCCTGAAGTGCAAAAGATTGCTTTGGAGAGTGGATTGGATTCTGTGTATTTTCAGAAATAATACCCAATCAAACTTATTTATTTTTTAGTATCACATAACCGACGGCCGTTTGTTATGTGATACATCAAAATTTTTTGGATGGTAGTTATTTTCAAAGTTAAAAAATACAAAAGTTAAAAAATACATCGGTCTAAAAAATACAGCGGTCCGACCGCTGTATTTTTCTTTTTGTAGAGAGGGATTTTAGAGGCTGCGCTTCTTTTCTTCTTCTTTGAAGCAGATGAGGATGTCTCCTACCTGGATTTTTTCAGATCCTTCAAAGACGACGCCACACTCATTGCCCTGACTTACTTCGTCGGCATTTTCTTTATTACGCTGCAGATTGAGCATTTTTCCACTCCCCATGATCTCATCACCACGCTTTATTTCGATCAGTGAACCACGGATCAGCTTCCCTTCGCTCACTCGGCCACCGACGATCATATCGTGTTTGCCGGTCTTAAACACGGCGAGCACAGAGAGACGACCAAAGTCGGTGCGTACTGTTTCAGGTGGGAGGAGGGCGGTTAAACGATCCTTGAGAGCGTCCACCAGTTTGTAGATGATGCTGTACGTAAGAATTTCTACGTGACTCGTTTCGGCGAGACGCCTGGCTACCGACGTAGGTTCGCTGTTGAAGCCGACCAAAAGAGCCGAAGCATTCTTGGCAGTACGAACATCTGATTCAGTAATGCTCCCCACGCCCGAATCAAGAATTTCAAGGACAACCTCATTTGTTGGTAGAGTAGAAAGAATTTGTTCGATTGCCTCGAGTGACCCCTGGACATCAGCCTTTAAGACAATGATCAGGTGTTTCAGTTCTTTTTCTTCGTCACTCTGAATTTTTCCAACCTTGCTTTTGATACCGTCTTTGATGAGGGCTTCTTTGGAGCGGAGTCTGGCTAAGCCCTTTCCGCTTACTACTTGGACGACGTCGTTCGTTTTGGGAGTTGTATTAAAACCATAAATAGTAGCGGGTACCGACGGAAGGGCTAAATCGATACTTTTACCCATGAAGTCTTCGATGCGTCTGATACGGCCAAAAGCGCTCCCGGCAACCAGGTCTTGGCCAATTTTAAGTGTCCCCGTGCGTACAAGCGCTGTAGCCACAGGCCCCTTTTGAGGATCAAGGTGTGACTCAAGGATAACCGCCAGGCCATCGCGCTTCTGATCGGCACGAAAGTCCTCTACTTCGGAAACAAGAAGAATGCTCTCAAGCAGCTTGTCGATATTGATGTTACTTTTGGCGCTAATTTCGATACAAATCGTATCGCCTCCCCACTCTTCAAATAAGATACCATGCTCAGCCAGTTCCTGCTTTACTCGCTCAGGTTTGGCATCTTCCTTATCAATTTTGTTTATAGCCACGATTACTGGGAGCTTATGCTCTTTGAGGTACGAAATGACTTCTTTGGTTTGGGGCCTTACTCCATCGTCAGCAGCTACCACTAAAATAGCAATGTCGGCAATCGAGAGTCCGCGCTTGCGCATAGCAGAAAACGCTTCGTGTCCAGGGGTATCGATAAACGTAATAAGTTTTTTGTGCTTCTTGGCCTGATAGGCGCTAATGTGCTGGGTAATTCCTCCCGCTTCGCCCGAAGCCACACTGGCTTTGCGAATAGTATCAAGTAGGGTCGTCTTCCCGTGATCAACGTGCCCTAATATTGTGACAATCGGTGCCCGAGGAGAGAGATTTTTCCCGGAATTTTTTTCTTCAAGCAAGAGATTGTTTAAGCCTTCAAGCGTGATGCTCCCTTCGAGTATTTCCTCATGGGCGGGCGCGACTTCAAAACCAAGTTCCGAGGCGATGATGCTCGCGGTGTCAAAGTCGATTTCCTCGTTAATGGTGGCGAGGATGCCATTTTTCATGAGCTCGGTAATGACAGCAGAAACTGGTACAGCCAAAATTTCGGCCAGTTTTTTCACGGTCACCGATGAGGGGATGGGTACATTTTTGACGACGACTTCTTCTGGTGTATCTGGCATAGAGTAGCAAATAAAGAGACTGTCTTTTAAAAAAGGTGGCGAATAAGATTAGACGGCGAGCGTAGGCTTATTGTTTATAGCTTGTTCGATACAGAGTTTTTCTTCTTCGGTAAAAGGAAAGCCCTGTTCTTTTCCGGAGGCAATTGGTTTGGCGTAGACGCGAGTGCCTTCTCTCGTATGAAGCGATGACAGTACGACGCCCGAATTTTTGCCATCAAGCAAAACAACACTAAAACTTTGATTGCCACCTACTTCTTTGAAAGGGTTGAAACGTACGATGTTTACTTTATGGAGACTTTTGCGACAGAGCTCACGGAGCTGATTTGATATTTCAAAGAGGTCTTGGATTTCCCGGTCAAGCTCCTTTATCTCTCCCACTTGGCCAAGGAGGATTTTTTCGAGATCCTTCCCTTCTTTTCCTCCAAAAAATACCTCAAGATTACGGCTGATCTTCCGAGAACGAATGAAAAGAAAAAACTGAAACCCAAAGAGGAGTAAAACGGCAAGAGAAAGGATGAGGAGGGGGCTCGGAGGAGTCAAAAGCGGTAGTTTTTCAAGAAAATCGAAAACGAGAGAAGAGTTTAGGCTTCGTAGAGCATGCTAACATTTTTCAGGCTTTCTGTAAAGCCATTTTCTGTTCCTCGCAATATCTCCCTTATTACCGGAGTGGCGAAAAAGAACACTTTAATTCTGAATTTTTGCGGAAGCGGGAGGATTCGAACCTCCGATACGGTTACCCGTATGCCGCATTTCGAGTGCGGTCCATTCAACCTCTCTGGCACGCTTCCCTGACCCTGTTGTACAGGAAAATGATTTTCAAATCAAGGCGGAGTATTGTATACTATGAAGTATTCGCTAATATTTTTCGTATGTCTTCACCTCAAGCACTTGGCTTCGTCGATCCGGCTCTTGTTGTGCGAGAGCTCGCTATTGCTCCCGGGAGTCAGGTAGCTGATTTTGGATGTGGTTCAGGCTTCTTTACCCTTGAATGTGCTCGTCGTCTCGGCAAAGAGGGTGGCACGGTGTACGCGCTCGATGTTCTGCCCTCAGCTCTCGAGGCCGTCGTGAGTCAGGGGAAGCTTCAGGGACTCACTAATATCGTCACTAAACGCGTTAACTTAGAATTAAACCGAGGGTCAGGACTCCCTGAGTCAAGTATGGACTGGGTGATACTTAAAGATATTTTGCTTCAGAACAAGAAGAAAGACATCATTGTACGAGAGGTAGCGCGAGTGCTCAAGCCAGGAGGGCACGCCATCATCATGGAGTGGAATCCTGACGAGTCTCTGGTCGGACCCGCCAAAAGTCTTCGTGTCAGACCTCAAGACCTGCGCGCCCTTGTGGTGGTCGAAAAATTAGCCATTGAAAAAGAGCTCAGTGTTGGTGGTTTTCATTACGCTTTTTTGGTTAAGAAGGTGACGCTATGAGTACGCTACTGAATATCCGCAGATTTTTTGTTATCACCTTGGTCGCTTGTGGCACGCTGTCGCTTTCTGGTTGTGTTACAAAGGCACCGGTCGAGACTCCATACGCTGTATCTCTCGAGATTTGGGGTCTTTTTGATGACAGCGATGCTTATGCTGAGACTTTTGAGCAGTACAAAAAGCTTAATCCGCGCGTGAAGGCGCTCACCTATCGCAAGCTTCCGGTGGAAACTTACAAGGAGGACTTGATCAACGCCTTTGCTTCAGGGAAAGGGCCGGATATCTTCATGATTCGTAATTCCTGGCGCGCCGATTTTGAGGACAAGACGACTCCTGCCCCGGAAAATGTCCTGACAGAAAAGGATTATCGTGAACGTCTAGTCGATGTCGCCTCGTCAGATTTTATCAACAAAGATAAGAAGATTTATGGCGTCCCGCTTTCTGTAGACTCGCTTGCGCTTTATTACAACAAAGATATTTTCAATATTGTCGGTATCACGGAGCCTCCGAAAACCTGGGATGAGGTCATAGTAGCTGCCCAGAAATTGAATCTGATTGATCAATTTGGAGCAATCACTCGTTCGGGGGTCTCTCTTGGGACAGGGGTCAACATCAATCGTTCCTCTGACATCTTGAGTGTGCTTATGATGCAACTTGGCTCGGGCGCTCTCGCCGAAAATAGAACGAGCGCTCTCAGTTTTAACGATGAAGAAAGTCGGAGTGCCCTCGAGTTCTATACGTCATTTTCCCGTGTTGGTGCTCCAGCCTATTCTTGGAATGCGCGCCAGGACTATTCACTGGATGCCTTTTATAAGGGTAATCTCGCCATGATGATTAACTATTCTTGGCAGTACGAGGCCATCAAGCAAAAAAACGCCAAGTTAAACATCGGTATCGCCCCACTCCCTCAATTTGATCTCGGCAATCCAGCCAACGTAGCGAACTACTATGGCTATGTTGTTTCTAAAGAAAAGCCAAATACTATCGACCCTGCCATTTCAGGGCAGGCATCACCAGTGCCAAGCACTCTCACCAAAGAAGAGGAGAACCGCACCCGCACTTTTGAGTCGTGGCAGTTTCTGAAGTATTTTGCTCTGGCTGGTAAAGAAAAAAAAATGACTCTGGTACACGCTCTTTCTGGGAACGGCCAAGAGATTATCCTGAAAGATGACCCAGCAGCAGTCTACCTTGAGGCGACGAACAAGCCAGGGGCGAGGCGTGATCTTCTCGAAACGCAAAAAAATGACCTCGTATTAGCACCTTTTGCTTACGGAAACTTGATAGCCAAAAATTGGTATCAGGGCAACTCAGAGGCGGCCGATGGCATACTTATTGATACGATTGACAGTGTCGTCCGAGGGGAAAAGTCGATTCAAAACGCTCTTGAGGTGGCAGCGACTCGTATCAATCTCCTCAAACGTTAGTAGGCCCTTGCCAGGAGAGTCATATTCTGGTAAGGTAGTGAAGACGTGGTATTTTTATAGGCGTGAAAACGCCTTTTTTTGACTCTTAGAGTATTCACCCCGACCATTCGGTCATCCGACAAAGGACACACAGGAGAAGAAAAGAAGCATTCGAAACTAATCAGAAAAGGAGACTCTAACACTATGGAGATAAGAAACATCGCTATTATCGCTCACGTTGACCATGGTAAAACCACTCTCACCGATGCCCTGATGCGTCAGACGGGCATGGTGACCGCGGACAACGTTTCTATGGATTCCAATGCGCTCGAACAAGAGCGAGGAATCACTATTTATGCCAAAAATGCCGCTCTTTTTTATAAGGATACCAAGATCAATATTGTTGATACGCCTGGCCACGCCGACTTTGGCTCTGAGGTTGAGCGGGTACTCCGTTCTATTGATAGTGTGGTGCTTGTGGTTGATGCTCAGGAAGGGCCGATGCCTCAGACGCGCTTTGTTTTGAAAAAATCTCTCGAGCTTGGTCTGCGTCCTATCGTCGTATTAAACAAGATTGATAAGCCAGCGGCTCGTCCGAAAATTGTCGAAGAACTGGTGTACGAACTTTTTCTCGACCTCGGTGCCAATGATGAGCAGCTCAATTTTTCTGTGGTCTATGCTATAGCGAGGCAGGGGATTGCCAAGCGCACCCTGGAAGAAGAGGGAGTAGATCTCACCCCACTCCTAGATACAATACTTGAGCGTGTTCCTCAAGCGAAAAATGATACCGACAAACCTCTCCGAGCTCAGCCATTTAACTTAGGCTATGATAACTTTGTCGGACGTCTCGCGGTGGCGCGCATGTACGAAGGGGCTCTACAGGTCAATGATCAAGTATTGATCCGTAGCCTCGCTGGTAAGAGCGAAACGGGACGTATTGTGAAACTCTTTACCTTTCGTGGACTCGAGCGAGTCGAAACCAATCGAGCGGAAGCAGGGGACATTGTCATGATTGCTGGTCTCGCTGGAATTGACATTGGCGATACTATTTCTAAAACTCCTGCACAGGAGCTCCTCCCGATTATCGCGATTGATGAACCAACGATCTCGCTTCAGTTTCTCGTGAATGATTCACCGTTTGCCGGTCGTGAAGGAAAATTTGTGACCAATAAACAATTGCGCGAGCGCTTGGAAAAAGAGCTCGAAATCAACGTTGGCCTCAAGATTGATTTTTCTGATGACCATTACAAGGTCTATGGTCGAGGTGAGCTTCACGTGGCTATCTTGCTTGAAAACATGCGCCGAGAGGGGTACGAAGTCCAGGTGTCACAGCCTCAGGTCATCGTCAAAGAAGTAGAGGGCGTCAAATCGGAACCTTTTGAAGAAGTTACGGTCGAGTGTCCGCTCGAGGTTTCCGGGACCGTCATTGAAAAGATGGGGAAGCGTAAGGGTATCATGATTGAAATGAAAGAAGGGTCCGGAGGCTACACCCGTCTTATTTTTGAGGTGCCGACGAGAGGCCTCCTTGGGTACCGGGGAGAATTTATGGTAGATACGCGTGGTGAAGGGACTATCTATTCCCGCGTGCTTGGGTTTCGTCCCTATGCCGGCGAGATCCGGAAGCGTGATGAAGGCTCTATGGTTTCGATGGCTACTGGGAAGGCTCTGGCCTTTTCTCTCAATAACCTGCAAGAACGAGGACTCCTCTATATTGCTCCATCGGCCGAGGTCTATGAGGGTATGGTCGTCGGCAATGTCACCAAAGGTACCGACATGTCAGTCAATCCAATCAAAGGAAAGGCCATGAGTAACATGCGTTCGTCGGGCGCGGATGAAGCCATCAAACTTGTGCCACCGATCGAACTCACGATCGAACGCGGACTCGAGATTATGCTTATTGATGAGTATCTAGAAGTGACTCCAAAAAGTGTGAGACTTCGCAAACAGTTTTTGAGTGAGACGGATCGCACCAAAGCGGGTCGGAAAAAATAATAGGTATTCACCCGATTTTACCGGCACTTGCTCGGAAATGAAAGTAAACTTTCATTTCACTCACTTTGTTTGGTAATAAGAAAAGAGAAAAACCATCTCACGTGAGGTGGTTTTTTGTTACATTTTTTATGGCACTGACAGCGCCGAGTCTCTTTTCGAGAGAATTGTGGTATACTATCGGTATCTTAATTTTAGTGTCATGCGTGTACATCTGACTACTGTGAAGCATCTCCTCTTGGCCCTTGTTATTTCAGTGGGGCTTTTTTCGCTTCTACCGGCGACGGTCGAGGGCGCTGGACTCATAACTTGTGGCCGAACCAATGGTACGGTTGAAGAAAAAAAGCCCTGTACTATTTGTCACGTCGTGGTCGCTGGTAACAATGTTATGAAGTGGGGACTCGGGATTATGACCGTGATTGCCTTCACGGTCGTATTTGCGATGGCGGTACTCTACGTGGTATCGGCTGGTAATCCTGGTCTGATGCAGACGGCCAAAGGTGGGATTGTGGCTGCACTTATTGGTTTTGCAGTGATGCTTTCCGCCTGGCTTATTGTGAATACCATCCTTACGATTTTGGTGAGGACCGATACAGGGACGCCTTTTGCTGGGGTGATCCAAACAGGTGTGTTCAAATTTTCTTGTGATCAGGCTTCGAACGCCAACTACACGCCCTAATTTGTAGGTACGAGGGTATGAATTTCTTTTTTCACACGGCCGAGGCTGCTGGGTCTATCACCAATGCTACGCCCCTCACGGCTGTCCTCCTCAACGCTTTTCAGTTTCTGTTGTCAATCGCACTGGTTGTTGCTATAATCGGGACAGTTGTGGCGGGGATCTGGTACCTAGGAGCGACGGGTGATGAAGGTCGTCTACGGATAGCTAAAAAAGCCATGCTCGCATGTGTGATTGGTGGTCTCGTCGTCCTTTCGGCGCTCGTCGTCCTCACGCAACTGGGCAGCTTTTTCTCCGGAGTGTAAAAAGTGTACAGCCTAAAACAAAACAAAAAAAAGTGCGAGGAAAGCGTCTAGTGTCTAGCGCTACAGTCTTCTCGGCACAGTGAAACTGAAAGGAGGTGAGAATTTATGAATAAAATGAAAAACGCTTTCTTTGGGATGGCCTTGGCGCTCGTCGCTATGGTACCAGGAGTGGCTTCTGCCCAGATTGGTGCAGCTAATAGTAACGCTACCCAATCAGGATTGCAACAGACAAGCATCACAATACTTGCTCTGACCCTCATGAACTGGCTTCTTGGGATCCTCGGATTCCTCGCCGTCATTGGGTTCGTTGTTGCTGGCATCCTGTACCTCACCGCAGCTGGTGACGAGGATCAGATCGGCAAAGCTAAGAACGCGATGCTCTATTCGATTATCGGTGTGATCGTAGCGCTTATGGGATTTGTTATCCTGCGTGCTGCTCAGACCTTTTTTACGGGTGCTACGAACTTCTAGTAGTTGGTATCAAAAAACACGCCTGCGTGACTTGTCTCGCAGGTTGTTTTTTTTAGAAAAAGAGCTATAGTAAAAGAAGGCGCTACTCTAAAATATTATTTATGATGAAACGTTACCTCTTTAGTTTTTTTGGTTCTTTTGCTCCCATCCCTCTTTCAATGCTTTTTTTATTTTTCACTTTCGTTACTTTTTTTCTTTTCTCGAGCACGGCCCTCGGTGTCCACTGCCCACCGAATTATGATGACACCACTGGAAGCGGTATCTGCGTTCCAACCACAACTGGGCTCTCTCAGGCTGGCGTCGCCTACCTCCTTGTTAATTTCATGAAGTGGATTCTTGGAATTTTTGGGGCGCTCGCTATCATCGCTTTTGTTATCTCTGGGGTGCAGTATCTGACCTCGGCTGGTGATGATGATCAGATCTCGACTGCCAAACGCAACATGAAATACTCGATTGTTGGGGTAATTGTGGCTCTTTCGGGCTACGTTATTTTGACTGCCATCATTGCGTTTCTTGCGGGCAGTGTCAATTTCTAGGTACTAGTATGAACATACTCACTCTTCGCTCCGCTTTCCTTCTCCTCATCTTCGGCGTTTCGTTTTTGAGCTTCTCGGTATCGGTACCAGCAGTTTCTGCTGCTCCTCCCGCGCAACCGTACCAGAATCCGCTTAAATGGAATACGCCTGCTGAGCTTCTGACCTCGGTTTTAGACCAGATGAAGTTTTTCATCGTGATCTTGGCAATCATTTTTCTTATTGTTGGCGCTATCATGTACATCACGTCGGGTGGAAACGAATCTCGTCTTACCCTGGCGAAGGGTGCTATCACGGCTTCCATGATTGGTCTTGCGCTCGCCTTGGCCGTACCGTCATTCCTCAAGGAAATAAGCGTTGTCCTGGGGTGGACTAATGCCGGTGCCTTTGCGAGCACGACAACGCTCACCGCTCTCGCCTTGAAGGTGCTCAATTTCTTGCTTTCAATCATTGGTGTCCTCGCTATTATTATGATGGTAATCGGTGGCATTCTTTATGTCACGGCCGGAGGTGATGAGAACCGGGTCGACACGGGTAAAAAGATTGTCCTCTACTCAATAGTGGGCGTCGCTCTTTCTTTGGCCTCTCTCGCTCTTATTACGCAGATTGCCAAGTTTTTTGCCTAGCCTTTTTCAATGAAACATAAACAAACATCTATGCCTGCACGTTTTTTGAAAGGGACCTTAATTTTCAAGCAAGGAATTTTTGTTCTTTTCCTTTTATTGGGCGTTGGCGGATGGGGGAGTCCCGCTAAAGCTGGGCCTATCATAACGTCTTTTGAAGTTGCTCCAGGGCCTTTTACAGACTGGAGCACTTCTCTTTCAGTGATAGCGGGTGAGCAGATGAGGCTCAAGTGGAATTCGGTCAATGCTGTTTCTTGTGATATTACATCTACGTATCACGGAAACTTCCCAGTCGTCCAAGCTCAAAATACTGGCCCAGAGATAAGTGCTCTCCAAAATGATATCTTTAGGATTACTTGTAAAAACGGCGCGAACCAGGTCAGCCTTGCCAAAACAGTCAATGTCTCCGTAAGCGCTGGCGGTGGCGGAGGTGGTGGGACGCCGCCTCCAGTCGGAGCACCGACGGCTACGATCACAGCCAATGGTACTTCTGGTACGAGCACCTCTCCGTCTCCAGTGGTAGAGCTTAGCCCTGGTCAAGTCGCCAATATGAGCTGGTGGTCGACCAATGCTGCGAGTTGCGAGACTGGTGGTTCGGGTGGTACCAAGGCTGGTACGTGGCCCTATGGCACAGGAAGTATCGCTGCGGGATTCGGCTTCTATTATTCAGGAACTTTTGGTCCGCCTGATGTTTTTCAACAAGGGATTGGCCTGTACGCGTTTACGGTGCGGTGCAAGAGTGCGACTGGTCAGTGGAGTCCAATCATGGAAGTGAGGCTCAAGCTCTTGGCTGCAGGCGCTGGTGGAGGCGGCGGCACTCCTCCTCCGGCTGGCACGCCTCTCCCCACAGCCTCTCTCACTTTAAACGGTGCTCAAAACTCTGTCATCGTGCCACCGAACTCCCCAGCAACTGTCGGTTGGTCATCGGCCAATGCCACGAGTTGTACTGCCACCAGTCCTGATCCATTATTCTCAGGTCTCATTGATACCTCAGGTTCTCAGGAAGTTATCTCAGGCACTACCGATCGTACTTACTCCGTCACCTGTAAGAACGCCACCAATCAAGTGAGTAGCCCTGCCTCTCAAACTCTCATTGTCTCAAACACGGCACCACTCATCACCTTCTACGCGACCAATGAGTTTGTTCCCCAAGGTGGTACGAGTACCCTCATCTGGACCGTCACCAATGCCACTGAGTGCCAAGCCACGAACACCAGTAATGATACTGCGTTCTTAGGAGCAGTCTCTGCTACTGGCGGGAACAAAACGGTCTCTCTCATTCAAACGACGAACTACACCCTGACTTGTAAGAGTAGTACCAACACCATTTCCTCAAAGATTATAGCGGTCAGTATCATCTTAGCCTCCTGTGGTAACGGCACCGTTGATCCTGGTGAAGGCTGTGACCTAGGCTCTGGGTACGACGGTAACGGTACCTGTCCCAGTCTCTGTAGCCAAGGCTGTACGGTCAACACCTGTACTGGAGGAGGTCTCCCGAATAACACCTGTGCGCAAGCAGGCGCCTCTTGTCGTGAGGACTGTTTCGCAAATGAGAACCAGGTTGGTACTTGTAACAGCGGCCAGGATGATTGCTGCGCCCTCGCCAATCCACCAACCAACGTTCAACCAAACGATTTCACCAACCCTCTCGCTTTCAATACGGTAGAACAGGTCCTAGACCAACTCCTTAACTCTCTCCAGGCCATCATCGCTATCTTAGCTATCATCGCGATTGTGATCGGAGGTATCATGTACATCACTTCTTCTGGTGACGAAGGAAGAATCAGTACGGCAAAGAAAATCATCACAGTAGCCTTAGCTGGTTTTGCCATCGGAGTAGCGACACCATCCTTTCTCAAGCAAATTGGTGAGATCTTAGGCTGGGGCAGTGTCAACGTCGGAGCCGCTCAAAATGCGAAGACCCTCGCTCAAATCGCAACGAGTACCCTAAATTTCCTTCTCTCGGTCGTGGGTGTCATCGGAATCATCATGCTTGTTGTAGGTGGTCTCATGTACCTGACTTCAGCTGGAGACGAAGATCGGATCGAGACCGGAAAGAAGATGGTCAAGTACTCGATCATCGGCGTTCTTCTCTCTCTTGCTTCCTTAGTCTTAGTGACCCAAATTGCACAATTCTTTGCGCCTGGCCCATAGCCTTGAGAGAAGCGCTGCAAAAAAAGACAAAGAAAAAAGACCAGCGAGTGAGACTCAGTGGTCTTTTAAGGGAGAGGTGAGGCGTTGCCCTCCTCTTCCGTTCTACTTACTTGTTTCTTCGCCCTCTTTTTAGGGGGCTTCGAAGGTAAGACTAAAGCGAAACCCGTGGGCTGGCTCATCTGTTCGGCGCCCGATGTAGCGGCCGTGCGCCTCAGACCAGACTGGTGTTCCGAGGACGATCGCATCGCGGTAATGCGACGTGACGTTCCATGACAGGGTGGCGCAGCCATCTTGGCCTATAGCCACTCTCTCGCCTGATTTGGTGCCATTGATTCTTAAAGCGGTTGTTTCCTTCTTGACAGTGCGTCCTAAGGAGCTGACAACAAAGAACCCTGACTGGTCCGCCTTGACACCCCGCCCTGAAGTGCGCAGGTCGTCTTGGTCATGGGTGTAAAATACCCACTCACCTGGCCTGATATCGCAGATTCTCTGCGGTCTCAGGTTGAGCACCTCGACATCCTTCGTGTGCCTGTAGAGCCAGTCGCTCCAAAAGCCACTTCCGCTTGTCTCCGTCGCTTGGCGGCCACCGCCTAAGACGACCGACAAGATGAGTATCGTGAGCACGGTCCCGAGGAGCACTGCGCTCAAGACGAGTTTCGTTTTGGTTTTTGCCTTCATTTTCTTCCTCTCCGGCGTTGAGTGCCAGTTTGTGGCTGTGAGTTGCTGGGGCTTGAGCCCTGGCCCTTCGGTTCGTTTGGTGAAGCATTATCCAGGGCACCACCGATGAGGGCGCCTTGCTTGACCTGGCCCTCTGCGGTGCCATCAATCACTACTCTTACGATCTTGGATCTTTCTCCTTGTACGACATTCGCGATTGCTTGATCTGAAAGTTTTGGAAACCATCGCTTCATGTCTTTCATCAATTGACTCACGGTCCCGATTTCGAAACGCTCGGACTTTCTCTGAGCTTTTTCAACCTTGATACCTGTGGCTGCGCTGTCGAGTTCGGGTGGACGTTTGATGTCTTCCACGCGAGCTTTCACGATTTCAATGCCCCAGAGACGAATTGAGCTCGGGTTGAGCTGACCACCCCTGAGGCTAACTTCAATATCCCCAGCGAGTCGAGCCTTAAGCTCGTTGACGCTATCCGAGTCTTCCTTCGCCACTTCCTCCCGAACGACCGCTTGGCCCGCGCGAGTGGCAGCGTCAAAGGCGTCGACAATGCTCTTGAACGTGTAGATATTGACTACTAGTACCTGGACGGAGGCGTTGACTTCGACCGGGACTCGGTCCTTGGTAAGGACGTTCTTCATCGCGATGACGAGCGTTACTTCTCGCATGTCTTGAACCTCGAAGCCGCCGAAGGGAGCAGGCCAGTTCCAGGCCCAGCCCTCAGAGTAGATTTTTCTCTTGTTTCTATTTTCAAGCCAGAGGCCGATGGCTTGGTGGCCAATCGGAATCGGTTCTTCGATTAGACCCTCGTAGAAGAAGTACAACCACGTCGAAACGAAGAAGTCAAGGGCGAGCAGTACTCCTACCAATGGGTGGAGGAGCTGGCCGATACCGTAACCGAGGAGGGTGGTGAATGCAGAGAGGAGGAGCGTATAAATCGCGCCCTCCAATATGCGCTTCTTACCCTTTGGCTGAGGAATGAAGCCTTCCTCATCCGTGCGAACATCGCTCATTTTGATCCCCTTGATCAGTTGGTGGTTGAATTCTATTCAGTTGGTAAAGGGCTGTACTCAAGTTGTTTCTTTTGAAAAACTCCTTGAGGCTACAGCTTTCTACCCATACGGGAAGGAAACTCTGTAACAGTCAATTATAGCATAAAAAATACGAAAAGTCAATAGAAAACATGCAAGCGGGGAACAAGCTTGTCGAATAACAAAAATCTGTCTCAAATAAGCCACAAATGAAGACTTTCTCATTATTTTTTCTTGCCATTCCCTGCCTTGCGCTCATCCTCACCTATCCCCCATTCCCTGCCTTTTTCTTTTGATTCTTTTCACTTGCACACATACCCTAACGACCGTGGTATATTGTGTGCATAGGAGCGGTCATAAAAGCGGTAGAGAGAAATGTGAAAAAGGACTCTGAAAAGAGATGATATGGTGATAGAGGAGGAAGGAGAAAAAAAAGAGGCTCTGAGTGAGTTGATTGACTCACTCAGAGAGGAGAGATGGTGAGTTTTAGAATTGACAAAGCAGATTCTTTGCTGTATACTTGAAGTACAGTTTGAGTGGTATGAAAGTTCGCTTGTATGCGAGCTTTTTTCATTATCAAACGCAGTATTTTGATTCGTAATTTTTAGAATAGAGCTATGGCTAAGAAAAAAGTGGTCATCGAAGAAGAAGTAGAGGGAGCCGATGAGAGTAGTCTTTCGGGGCGCCTCGGTGAATTTGGAAGCGCCGTCATGCAGATTGCCGATGAAAAAGGAATCTCCAAAGAACGGGTGCTCGAAGTCGTCGAAGCGGCTCTGGCTGCTGCCTATAAGAAAGACTATGGTAAAAAAGGCCAGGTGATTCACGCTACCTTTGATGAGGTCGCGAAAACCGCGAGCTTTTTCCTGGTGAAAGAAGTTGTTGACGAAAACACTCGCGAATTTGTCGAGGAAACTGATGAAACAGAAGGCGCAGAAGAAGCTCCAGTGGTGACAGGGAATAACGCTGTTGAAGATGAGGATCGATTGCCACGCTACAACGTGGAGCGCGACATGCTTATTGCCGAAGCCAAGAAAATCAAAAAAGATGCCGTCCTCGGTGAACAGATCAGGCTCCCGCTCCCATCGTACGATCAGTTTGGTCGCGTGGCCGCTCAGACAGCCAAGCAGGTGATCATCCAGCGGATCCGGGAAGCGGAACGCGAGAGTATGTTTGACGAATACAAAGAAAAGGAAGGCCAAGTGGTCAATGGTACCGTGCAACGCGTAGAAGGACGAAACGTCTTTGTCGATCTCGGAAAATCAGTCGGTATCCTCTTTCCTTCGGAACAAATCGAAGGCGAGACCTACCGTGTTGGCCAGCATATCAAGGTCTACTTGGTGCGTGTGGAATCTGATACCAAAGGCCCAGGACTTCTCCTCTCTCGTACTCATCCAGAAATGGTGCGTCACCTCTTTTCACTTGAGGTCCCTGAGATCTTTACCGGTACGGTCGAAATAAAAGCGGTGGCTCGAGAAGCCGGTTCTCGGACCAAGATTGCTGTCTTTTCAGCGGAAGAGGGTGTCGACCCGATTGGGTCTTGTGTCGGACAAAAGGGAACTCGCGTCCAGACTATTATCGATGCCTTGGGTGGTGAGAAGATCGATATTATCGAGTGGAATGAACAGACTGAGAAATTTATTAGCGCTGCACTTTCACCGGCCAAAGTACTTTCAGTAGAAATTAAAGAAGAGGAAAAGCGGGCCATAGCGACTGTTCCAGAGGATCAGCTGTCACTCGCGATTGGTAAGCGTGGCCAAAACGTGAGACTAGCTGCCAAGCTCACGGGCTACAAGATCGATGTCATAAGTAACGAGAAAAAAGAAGCTGAAGCTTCTGGAGAGAGCGAGACAGCTGAAGTAGAGCCTGCCGTCCTAGCAGAAGATCCTTCAGAAAAGGAAGCATAAAAATACAGAGCCATGGAGGTGGCTTTGTAGCGAACCTGCTCCTTGGCTCTGAAAAAATTAATTGCTAAGAGAGAATTCTATGAACTTGTGGCATGATATCCCTGCTGGTGATGAACTTCCGGAACTTATAAACGTGATTATCGAGATCCCGCGTGGTTCCAAAAACAAGTATGAGATCGACAAGGAAACGGGTCTCATCAAGCTTGATCGGGCTATGAAAAGCGCCCAAGACTACCCTTTTGATTACGGCTTTGTACCAAAGACGCTTTGGGATGACGGCGATGCACTTGACGTTGTCCTCCTGACGACTTACCCGCTCTACCCAGGAATATTGGTCGAAGCGCGACCAGTCGCCGTGATGCGTATGATCGATGGCGGTGAGGGCGATGACAAGGTGATTGCTGTTCCCAAAAACGACCCGCGCTTTGAACACGTGACTGACCTTGCTCAGATCAACCAGCACACTATCAAAGAAATCAAGCACTTTTTTGAAACGTACAAGGTTATCGACGGTAAAAGTGTCGTTATCAGTGGTGTCGAGGACCGGGCTGCCGCTCTCTTGGCAGTCAAGAAGGGGCTAGCACTGTATGAAGCCAAGTTTCCGAAACCATAATTCTTGGTGAAAAGTTTTTAACACGGTAAGAGACGATGTCTATGAATGTTACGGTCAAGAATATACCAGAGTCTAAAGTAGAAATGAAGATTCTCCTCCCATGGTCAGAATGGCAGGGAGAAATTGATCATGCAACGACGGCACTCGGCAAGGGGGTGCAGATGCCAGGGTTTCGTCCAGGTAAGGTGCCTAAGGGGATAGTAGAAAAACGTCTTGGCCGAGAGTCGATCATCCTTGAAGCTGCCGAGCATATCGTTTCGCACTCTTACGGTAAGGCCTTGGAACAGGAAAAAATAGAGGCACTTGGTGAGCCTGAGGTGACTTTGGGCCAAGTGAAAGAAGGGGAGGACTTTACCTATACGGTTGTCACGGCTGTTATGCCCGAGGTGAAACTGGCGTCGTACCGTGATGATGTCAAACGGATCAATCGTGAGTGTACTCTAAAAGAGGAGGTAGTCACGGAGGAAGAGATGACGAGGGAACTGACACGACTGGCTGGTATGCGAGCGAGTACCATCACTGTCCGTCGGGAGGCCCAGCTCGGTGATAATGTCGAGATAGACTTTACGGTTCTCGTTGATGGCGTTGTGATTGAGGGTGGCAAAAGTGAAAAGCACCCGCTTCTTTTAGGGGCAGGCGTTTTTATTCCCGGTTTTGAGGAAAAATTGGTTGGAATGAAAGAAGGAGATGAACAGTCTTTTGAGCTCCCCTTTCCAGTCGAGTACCATGCCCAGCATTTAGCTGGTAAAGCTGCGACCTTTGAGGTCAAGATGCGTCTCGTCCAAGAGCGTCAGGTGCCAGTACTCGACGATGCCTTTGCGAAGAGTCTCGGAAAATTTGAAACGCTTGAAGAAGTGAAAAAAAATCTGCGCATGGGTATGATTGAAGAAAAAAAGGCAGAGAAAAAAGAGAAGTGGCGGACTGCTCTTCTTGATCTCTTGGTTGAGAAAACTACTATTGATCCTCCAAAAATACTCCTTGACCAGGAGCTTCGCAAGATGACGCATGATTTCGAGATCCAGCTACAGTCGATGAAAACGAGTTTCCCAGACTACCTTAAGCAAACAAACAAGACGAAAGAAGAGGTGGAAAAGGAGTGGTTGCCACAAGCCAAAAAGCGTCTCACTGCGAACCTCGTTATCACTCATTTGGCCACAGAAGAAGAGATCGTGGCTGATAGCAAAGAAATTGAAGAAGGCATGAACAAGGCGCTTCAGTACTACAAGGATGTTAAAGACCTCGAAAAAAATATCGACATGGAGCGTCTGTATACGGCCGTGACTGGACAGCTTCGCAATGAAAAAGTGCTCGTGTGGCTTGAAAGCTTGTAGAGTGCTGTGACGAAAGGGTTCGTAGTAGTATACCTCAGATTTATTAATGCTTCTCCTTATGAAAAGCCAGTATCTCATTCCGATGGTAGTCGAGAAAACCAGTCTCGGTGAACGGGCCTATGATATTTATTCACGTTTGCTCAAGGACCGCATTATTTTTATTGGCTCTCCGATAGACGATGATGTCGCTAATGCTATCATTGCGCAGCTCTTGTTTCTGGAGTCTGCGAGTGAAAAAGATGATATCAAGATGTATATCAATTCGCCTGGTGGATCGGTCACCTCAGCACTCGCTATCTATGACACCATGCAGTATGTGCGTCCAGCGGTGCAGACAATCTGTATCGGTATGGCGGCATCGGCAGCAGCGCTCCTCCTCTCTGCTGGACAGAAGGGAAAGCGGATGGCGCTCCCGAATAGTGAAGTGATGATCCATCAAGTTTTGGGTGGGGCCTCGGGCCAAGCGACCGACATCGATATCCATGCCAGGCATATTCTCAAAACTCGTGATCGTCTTAACAAGATTTTGGCTAAGCATACTGGCCAGAAACTGAGTAAAATTGAGAAGGATACTGAACGCGACTACTTTATGTCAGCCGCGGAAGCAGTGAAGTATGGCATCGTCGACAAGGTGATTGGCCTCTAGCGCTAGAGATGAATGAAAAAACAGGGTCTTGCTTCGATGCAAGACCCTGTTTTGTATCCCGATCTATTTGAGGACGGAAAGTAGGCTCGCGCCATTCATTTCAGCCGGCTTTTCAATTTCCATGAGGTCGAGGATGGTCGGGGCGACATCCGACAAGAGACCATTGACTTCGTTTTGCTCGTGCGTCATCTGTTCTGCGCTCTTCTCGCGATGGTTCTCGGAGGTGATATACCACAGTGGAATAGGGTTCGTGGAGTGCTCGGTGTCGACTTCGCCCGTGGTCACACGCTTAAGCTCTTCGACGTTGCCGTGATCAGAGGTGATGAGGGTAGCGCCGCCTGCTTTGAGTATAGCCGGTACGAGCATTGAGAGACTTTTGTCGATAGAAGCCACCGCTTTGATCGAAGCCTCTTCATTTCCAGTGTGGCCAACAATATCAGCATTGGCATAGTTCACGAGGATAAAATCATAGGTACCTGCTTCGATATTCTCGATCAACTTGGCGGTAATCTGAGGTGAACTCATCTCGGGAACTTCGTCAAAGTGAGAGACGGTAGGCGAAGGCACTAAGAGATGATCTTCGAGGAGAAAAGGCTTTTCTTTGCCTCCGTTAAAAAAGTACGTTACGTGAGCATATTTTTCCGTTTCCGCGATACGGAGCTGACGCTTGCCATACGTACTTAAGATTTCGCCTAAGCCATTTTTAATATCTTCAGGAGGGAAGGCGACGGTGACCGGGAGTCCGCGTTCGTACTCGATGAGGGTGCTAAAGTAAAGCTCGAGCTTGGTACGAGCAAAGCCTTCAAACGTATCGCTGACGAACGCTTGCGTCAATTCCCGGGCGCGGTCCTCACGGAAGTTAAAGAATATGACCGAATCATGATTCTGAATGATACGGATAATCTTTCCTTTTTCAGTCAGGCTGGTTGGTTCGATATATTCATCTGTGACGCCTTTCGTGTACGATTGTTCGAGAATGAGAGACGGGTCCTCGCCAGTCACGATGCTCCCTTCTGTGAGCATTCGATAGGATTTTTCGATCCGATCCCAGTTATTATTGCGATCCATAGAAAAATTTCTTCCAGAAATGCTCGCAATTTTACCGATACCGATAAGGCGCATCTCCCTGGCGAGCTCCTTGACCTGCTTGATGCCATCGTTCGGCGCTGAATCTCGGCCGTCGCTAAAGATATGGACAAACACCTCGGAAAGCCCTTCATTTTTGGCGAGGCGAAGGAGGGCGAGTAAGTGATCTTTGTGAGAATGGACCGAACCAGAGCTCAGGAGGCCTATCAGATGGAGAGCGCTTTTGTGTTTTTTGACATTTTCGATACTCTCCAAAAACGCTTGATTTTGAAAAAAACTGCCGTCCTGGATAGAGAGGGAAATACGAGGCATATTTTGGTAGATGACTCGGCCAGCACCCATGGTCATATGGCCAACCTCGCTGTTGCCTGCCGTATTCCAAGGGAGACCAACGGAAATACCCGACGCTTGGAGAGTTGTCATCGGGTAGAAACGGTTGAATTTTTCGAAGGTGGGGAGGGTTGCCTCACGAATAGGGTTGCCCTGGACGTTGTTGGAAAGCCCCCAGCCATCCAAAACGATGAGCACGACTGGTTTATACATGGTATTTTTGGTTCGAGAAAGCCTAATTTTTATTTTCCTGTTGTCTATCATAGCATTTTTCCCTCTCTTTTGACAAAAGGGCGCGCGCCGTCTATCATGGGTGTACAGGTCTTAAATTAGTGAATACGGCAGAGTCTCGATACACGCTCTCAAGCTACCATGTCTTCTATGTTAAACAGGAGTACGCCATATCATATATACAAGAATACAGTGAGCAGCCCGCAAAGGAAGCGGCAGGCTTTCTTGGGGAGTTTTGAGCATCGAGCTTCTTTCGCATCTTTTTATGGTATATCTACTATTGGGGTTAGGTGCACTCATATTCGGGGGAACGCTCGGATACTTGGTACGACAGAATCTTGCTAAGAAGCAGCTTTCGACCGCGGAGGGTCAAGCGTCACAGATGTTAACTGAAGCTGAAACGAAGGCAAAAGAGATTACACTTTCGGCCAAAGATCATGCGGTACGCATTTTGGAAGAAGCCAAAAAAAGCGAGCAGGCACGAGAAGAAAAGTTATTGCTTCAAGAGAAACGCATCGAAAAGCGCGAAGAGCAGGTAGAAAAACTAGTCGAGGAAGGGGAGGCAGAAAAAAAGAAGCTTCTAGCGAAAGCAGATGAAATTCGGGCTATCAGAGAAGAGTCTGAAAAAGTGCGGGAAGAAGAGTTAAAGCGCCTCGAAGCGGTAGCGCGTCTTTCGAAAGAAGAGGCCGCGACTGAAGTATTTCGTTTAGTCGAAGAGGAGAGCAAAGACGCTCTCGTTAAACGCATGTCAAAATTGGAAAACGAGGCTCATGATGAGCTCGAGAAGCGCTCACTGAGTATTATGGCGACCGTTATCCAGAAGTATTCTCGTTCCCATGTTTCTGAATTTACGACCACGACCGTCTCTATCCCGAATGATGATGTCAAAGGGAAAATTATCGGTAAGGAGGGGCGAAACATCAGGGCTCTTGAGAAGGAGACGGGTGTTGAGTTTATTGTTGACGACACGCCAGGATCGATCGTCATATCAGGCTTTGATCCGGTTCGGCGTGAAATTGCGAGACTCGCTCTTGAGAAATTGATTAGTGATGGACGTATCCACCCGGCTCGTATCGAAGAGGCGGTTGAAGAAGGCAAGAAAGAAATTGATCAGAAAATTAAAGAAGCCGGAGAGGCAGCTGCCTACGATGCTGGCATTGCGGGTCTCCATCCCAAACTTCTCTATATCTTAGGACGCCTCCGTTATCGTTATAGCTACAAGCAAAACGTGCTCCTCCACTCGCTTGAGGTCTCCTACTTGGCTGGCGCCCTCGCTTCCGAGCTCGGTGCCGACGTGGCGTGTGCTAAAAAAGCTGGACTCCTTCATGACATTGGGAAAGCAGTCGATCATGAGATTGAGGGAACTCATGTCAAGATCGGTATGCGTATCTTGGAGAAATTTGGGATTGGTCAAAATGTGATCGATGGCATGAAGTGTCACCACGACGAGTACCCTCATCAGACTATCGAATCGTTTATCGTTACTGCGGCCGATGCGCTTTCGGCAGCGCGTCCTGGTGCTCGAAAAGAAACGGCTGAGAAGTATATCAAGCGTTTGGAAGAGCTTGAGACCCTCATCAATTCTTTTCCAGAAGTCGAAAAGTCCTATGCTATTCAGGCGGGTCGTGAAGTCCGGATTTTTGTCAGTCCAGAAAAAGTCGATGACTTGGGTGCTATGAAACTGGCTCGCGATATAGCGAAGCGCATCGAAGAAGAGCTCAAATACCCAGGTGAGATCAAGGTCAATGTTTTCAGGGAAACTCGAGCAGTAGAATATGCCAGGTAAAAAAGGCTTAGGCATTGCATAGTTTAGAAAAAAAGCTTAAAATAAAGGGTATAAAGTAATTGCTCCTGTTACCCTCTCCTCCTTCGCTCGTGCGAAAGGAGAGGACAGACAGTACCAAACTAGAAAGGCAGGTGACAAGTATGAAAAACGTTAACAAGGATGCGCTCGTGCATGCTATCGTCGACAAGACAGAAGTCTCAAAGAAGGATGTGGAGGCCATGCTCGAAGCCATGTTAGACGAGATAACTCGAGAACTAACTATGGGTAACAAAGTGACGCTCACTGGTTTCGGGACTTTTAAAGTTTCGAATCGCGCGTCGCGTGAAGGGATCAACCCTCAAACCAAGCAGAAGATCACCATCCCAGCTATGACTGTTCCGAAGTTCACTGCTGGTAAAAGTTTGAAAGAAGCGGTAAAGTAAGAGTGTCGTTCTGCGAAAGGTAGACTTCGTACAAAGACAAAAAAGATAGGGCAAAAATCCCGTTCATCTGAGGGGGATTTTTGCTTCTTTGCTTCTCCATTGACGAGTTTGGGAACATTGCATACACTAGATAGGTGGTATCAATTCGGGGCAGAGGATCTGTCTGCCGATAGGCAGGTGGTAGTACGAGTGGACTTGAGTAGCGACCATTTGATCCCTCTGGCATATCGTATAAAGAGGTGCATATTTCCAATTCGGGGCATAGTATAGTGGTAGTACGAGTGG
>Ga0163144_10000340_pt1 | contig 107684 bp, 85 predicted proteins | sample OliLak19BULKMAT1_FD_123175 | JGI IMG/M metagenome (GOLD analysis project Ga0163144, IMG submission 123175) | Freshwater microbial mat bacterial communities from Lake Vanda, McMurdo Dry Valleys, Antarctica - Oligotrophic Lake LV.19.BULKMAT1 | ecosystem: Environmental > Aquatic > Freshwater >...
ATGATAATAGGCGCGCACAACCTCTACTGGGGCGAGCACCGTTACGATCTTCTTTCCGCGGTAATCGACGAACTCGGCTTGGTGGCCTTGGCCGCAGTCGATGTGCGCTCCTTGATGGCCGCCGCCATCCGCATTCAGAAATTTTTCGAACAAGACACCGCCCAACTGGTGCATGGCCGCACGGATGGCCATTTCGCTGGCTTCCAGGTCCAGGCTCCCCAACTTTTGGCGGCCCCGCAAGATGCGCCCGATCAGGCGCTCTACTTCTTCGTCCGCTTCGCGGCGAAATGCATGCGCAGTTGTTTTTTGAGTTGCTCCAACTCGTTTTCATCGTCCACCACCGGCACCGGACGGAGTTGGCAGATCTGTTCGTTGACGGCGACGATCTCCTCGCCCAGCTGAACGAAGATGCGGTGGCGTTGCACCTCCTTCTCCACCTTTTCCAGTTCCGGTCCCAAGGGGAGATTGCGGGCGTGAGTCATTCCGGCAATGCTGGCATTCCACAAATACTGCGGGCCGTGGCCGGGATTCGAGGTCTGCGATGGATTGGTTCACTGCGGCTCCTCTCTGAATGCGTATCCGCAATCAGCTTAGAGGCGAGAAAAAGGGGGACAGCAACATTGACTCACGAATTTGTCGCACACCCACCCTTCGTTGACAGCACAGGGCCTAGCCGTGAAGTACTTTGTTTTCAGGTTCGAGTCCTCGCTGGGCCTGCTAGGCGATGCGGAAGAATCATGTGGAATATACGGGCTCACGCGGGCCTCGGGATAGAGTGTAGCTCCAATCCGGATCTTTACTGGTGCGGGTACCCGATTGGTGCGGGTACCCGCGCCTACGCGAGACCTCAGCCAACGAACGGATCGACGATGCGCACCCCAGCGTTCACGAAATCAGCCCGGTTTCGCGTGGCGATCGCCAGACCGTGGACGACCGCCGTCGCCGCGATGAGGCTATCCTTGATCGGCATGGCTTTTCCGGTTGTGCGAAGACGCGCCAGCAGTTCCGCCCATTTCAGGCCCGTGTCCGCATTCCAGGGCAGACAGTGGAGACGCCCGATCCCCGCGTCGAACCAGTGTTCCAGGGCGGTCCGCTTCCTTCCCTTGGGGAGGATGAGAATCCCGAATCGCAGTTCGCCGAGAATGACAGGATCGACGGCGATGTCCGGCTCATGTGACCGAAGCCACGCCACGACTCGAGGATCGGGCGTTGGTTTGGTCGGTTCGCTCAGAACGTTGGCGTCGACCAAGTACTTCACAGCAAATCCGTCGACTCAGAGTCGATGGGCACGAAGAAGTCCTTCTGCGGACAGGCGAGCAGCCAGTCGATGGCGCCCTCGTTCTGCGGAGCCGCACGCCGGACGAAGCGATAGTCCCCACGATCGAGACGCTCGACGTCGAACTCCTGCCCCGATTCCACACGGTCCATCTGCCGGAACTCCGCCGGCAGAACAATCTGGCCCTTGGAGGAGACAGTAGTCTTCATAGAGGTAAGATATCGTCTTACCTAGGGCAGTGTCAAGTACTAACCTTCGGAACCCGGCAGAATCTCAATGAAACTGAAAGGGCGCGGCGACAGCGAACAACGCGAGGAGCAGCATCGATTCATCTTAAGTCACCTGTTTACGAGAACGGATCTCCCCTAGTCGCGAAGGGTTTTCCGATCCGGGCGGATGCTTGACGCAAAGAGGCAAGTTCGAGATGTGCCCAGTCTGGGCGCCCAGATTGGATGAGGTCAAGGAATCTGCCCTACACCGCTGGAACGAGATCTCCTCATCGATCGACTTCGCCGCGGCGCACATACGACTTAACGGCAAGATGCGGGCGATGCGCATTGCCTGGAATGACGACAGCGAGACAGGAACCATTCTCCAAATGAATCCTTACGATGTGCCGATCGAGCGTAAGAATGGAGGGATTCAACTGAACTTTTCGGATTCCCTCCGGCAATCCACGGATCGCGTTTTCGACGGTGACAATGGCCAGACGCGTGTCGAAGCCGTGCGAGGGGGAAGTTGCGTTGTTGTCCGGTTCGGTTCCTTGTTTTGACGGTGCCCACGAAGGCCACCGGCGCATTGGCGAGCCACTCACACGTCGTCGGCATCACCCCCGCAGGAGCAAGACCATGGACCCGCTGCGGCGGCGGAAGTTCCCGCTACGGCAAATACCGGACCCAAATCGAATCTCCAGTCCTCAACCCAGCGATCCCGACCTTGATTTGATAGTCGGCTGCGCGCAGATCCGCCGGAACCTCAAAGCGCACCTGAAACTCGCCGGCTGCGGTCATCGCCACGCCCTCCACCGCGATCTCGACATCCCCGATCAACACCGAAACCCCATCCAACGATGCCAGCGGATACTCCTGCGTCAACCCCTCGCCTTGGGGAAACGGCGGATCCGTCGGTCCAAGCCCGTAGGCGCGCATCTGCACCTTCTGCCCAGGGCGCAGCGGACCGCTCGAATCCTCGCCCGGACGCCCCACTACGACACTCGTGTCTTCCACCAGTCGGATCCTCGCCCATGATTTCAGTTCATAAGAAGCGTCCTCGCTCACCACTGCGGGCGTCAAGTCGACAATCCGCGAAACCACCCAAGCCAAGCCCGCGGGCATGACGACATGCACCGGAACCAAGCCCCGCAGCGCTTCGGCGGGAGCGAGCGCGCGAACATAGCTAGGGCTGGCCGCCGCGACATAGGCGGGCTTGCCATTCACATACACGCGGACGCCTTCGAGTTCTACCGGCAACGCGCCAGCGGCGTCGTTCCAAGTCACGGGTTGGCCGCTGGCCGAACGGATGCCACCTCCCAGCACTTCTATGAAATTCGAGGGCGAGATATTGCGAATCGGATTGCCAAGATCCGGATAGTGGCTTCCAGCCGCCGCGAACAGCAGGCTGTGCTGGGCAGATTGATTGAACGTGATTTTCCGGATCCGGCTGGCCTCGCTGAGATACAAATCACCATTCAAATCGATATTGAGCGAATTCACTGAACCGAGCCGAGCCTCGGTCGCCGGAATATTGTTGACCGCGTCGCCCAGGTTTCCCGTGCCGGTCCCCCCGACGGTCTCGATCGTGCCATCCGGCGCGACCCGGCGGATGCGGTAACCGGAACGTTCGGCGATGTAGACGTTTCCCATGACATCGGCCACTACGTCGATCGGCGCGTTGATTCCCGCATCGACGGCCGCTCCCCCATCGCCTGAGGTCGCCGCGCGCCCGTTGCCAGCGAACACCGAAATCTCGCCGGCGGCATCGATGCGGTAAACGCGATTGGCGCGATCGTCGGCGATGTAAAGGTTGCCCCGCGCGTCCGCGCCCATGCCCGAGAGGATCTGCAGTTGGACGTTGCGGTAGCTCCGATTCTCAATAATCCTGCTAACTTTCCGATCTTTATCGATGTAAAAAAGATCGCCCATGTACACATACATGCCGCCGTTCCAGTCGCGGCGCATTTTTCCGATACCCGTGAAGAAGCTGAAATCGAGGGCGCCAGTGTCATCCTGCATGCTCGAACCTCCGCCGGCGAAGGTCGAAATCGTACCGGCCGGATTCACGATGCGAACGCGCCTGTTGGATGAGTCCATGATGTAGAGGTTGCCCGCCACATCCACCTCGACCGCGGAAGGCGAGCCAAGGCGCGCGCTGCGGGCCGGGCCGCCGTCGCCCGCGAACCCAGCCGTGTCGCTGCTACCGGCCACGGTGCCCCACACGTTCCGCGGGCTCACCGTCCGGATGCGATGCGTCGTTGGCTCGGGGATGTAAACAGTGCCGTCAAGCCCCACCGCCACTTGGCCCGGACGCACAATCTCCACGTTGGCGATCGCCACCCCGTCCGGTGTGTACGATTCACGAATCGCCGACCCCACCACGTTTCGAATCAGTGGCCGCGCGGAGGTCGAGGGTGCGCTCGCGCCCGCCTGCATGATGCTGAGACGAAGATTGCCGGCCGTGATCGCACCTGTGCGCTCCGTGGCCGAAGTGTTGCTCTGAATGGCAAGCTGCACGATGAACGAACCGGTTCCGCTGGTGCGGTTCGGCACCGCCCACGCAACGTTCGATTGCATCGCCCACGAACAAGTGGAGAGGGCGTCCACCACGAACTCCACGTTGGTCGCTGCCGCGCCAACACGCACGGTATTGGGAAAGAACGCGCGGATGCAGGTGGATCCGGTTGGGTCCGGGGGCGGTGGATTCACGGCTCCACGGGCACCCACCTTCACGACCAGGAGCCCATTGACAGGATCTCCGATGACACGCACGCCGACCAGGCCGAATCCAACCCGGCTCGCGCCGCTGCCGACATAGGCGGCGCCGGTCGAATCGACCGCGACTCCCACGGGCTGCGAGACACCGGAAATGCCACCGATAAGGCTCGAATACAGCACGGTTGCCCCTTGCGGCGACAATTTCATGACAAAGCCGTCGCTGAAGCTCGACGTCTGGTTGGGCCGCGCGAAGAATGGGTCGATCAGGGGAAAATCGGCCGACGCCGTGGATCCGGAAATGTAGACGCCCGTGCTGTCGAGTGCGATTCCGGTGGCTCGGTCTCCGATGCTGCCTCCCAAATAGGTGGAGTAGACGGCCGTGTTTCCGGCGGCCGACAGCCGGATGTAGAACCCGTCGCGGCCTCTTGCCGTGCGCTGCGCCGCGCTGACGGTGACGGGAAATTGTGCGGAGGTGGTGTCGCCAACCGCGTGCGCCTGTCCCGTGGAGTCCACGGCGATGGCGTTCACCGTGGTGTCCGCGCAGCAACCCGACGGCAACGCCTCTCCGCCAAGATAGGTCGAATATTCGATCGACGCGCCTCCGGGCCGGATCTTTGTAATAAATCCCGCGGTCAATGTTCCGTCATAGTTGGTTTGCAGCGGATTCTGCACCGGAAATCCACTGCCCCCCGTCGTGCCGGCGACATAAACGGCCCCAGCCGCGTCAACCGCGATGGCGTTCGCACTGTCGTACCGGCTGCCTCCGAGAAACGTCGAATACACAATGGAACTGCCAGTGGGGTCGAGCTTGGTGACGAAAGCGTCGGCTTGCCCCGGCGGAAACGAACGGAGCGCGTTGAGCACCGGGAAGTCGGCGGAAGTGGTCCGGCCGGCGATGTACGGTGCGCCGGTCGAGTCCACGGCGATCGCCAATGGCATGTCGAACTGCGATCCACCCAGATAGCTCGAGAAAAACATTTGCGCGCCGTTCGGGCTGAATTTCGTCACAAAGCCGTCGGTCTCGCCTTTTAATTGTGTTTGAAACTGGCTGAGGCGGGGGAAATCCTCGGACGCGGTTTCACCCGTGACGTAGATATTGTTGCTGGCGTCGGTGGCCACCGCTCGGCAGGCGTCGCCCTCCTGGCCTCCCAGCACAATGGTGGCGAGCAGCGCTGTACCGAGGGCGTTGAGTTTCACGATGACGCAGTCGGTGCCCTTGGTTCGCACCGTGCCGGTGGGAGTCGGAAAGAAGGCGTTGTTGGAGCTTCCCACCAGAATCGCCTGATTGGCCCGGTCCACCGCGATCGCGGCATACTCGTCGCTGGTGCTGGAGGAACTGTTGTTGCCAATGATCGTTGCGTACGTCACCGGTGGATCGATGACCAACTCTCGACTGCGATCGTACCGGCCCAAAACAAACGAAATCTCGCCGCGCCGACCGAGGCGTTGGCGCACAGGGACGGGTTGCCGAATTCCGTCCTCGGCGAGTTGATAGGCGACCGGGGCGGCCTGGATGTAGCGTCCGCCGCCGTTAAGGTCGGCGATCAACTCGCCGGCCGCGCCAATGTGGATTCGCTGCGCGCCTTCAAAGCGGACACGGATGGAATCGGGATCCATGCCGGGGCGCACGATGAAATCGTATTCCAGTTCGCCGCCGCCGTTTCCATGGAACTCCGCATCGATGCCCCGATAGACGCCCGAGGCGCGGACGCGCGCGAAATTCGGAATATTTAGTTTCCACTTCGACGGGTCGTTGCCCAGATAATAGTGGGTTTCGCTTTCGCTCTTCGCCAACGGAGTCATTACGGCCTTGCTGTTCGCATCCACGAACCGGATGCGCAGTCCGTCGCGGAGCTCCACACCGGTGGCCACCAGACGGGCTTCGAATCCACCGCCGCGCGCGACATAAGATCCGTCGCTTGATGGTTCGAAGAGGACAGGCAATCCAGAGGGGATGGCGGCAGCGAAGACAATGGAGGTCAAAACACCCAGCATATCCCGTGATTGTCGCACGGTGGCAAACGCACTGGTCCTTCTTCCGACCCAATTGCGCACGATAGTTTGGCCAAGGGCTTTAGACTCGCTGCCGAAGCATCTGTTCCAACGCGAGCTCTATCAGCTTTGGGCTTGGCCGTCCGAAAAACACTGATTGAACCGGGCCAGCAGATTTCATCTTCGCGCCCGCTTCCTTCAGCAGGAGACTGCCTCCGTCCGGAGTAATTTTTCCGCCGCTGAACTCCGCCACGATCTGGTTGGTTCCTGACGTGCTGGGTGACGAACGGTGAAATGGTACTGGTTAAGATTTAGATTCGCATCTGCTCTTATTTTTCGCGGATATCTCCCAGGGCGTCGATTCGTGCGAAAAAGTGCCCGATGCAGACGATGCAGACCGGCTCAATTGGGCGCTTGGTTGGCACCGACACTATCACGCGCGCGCCTGGAGCGCAAAGAATCAGGTGACTACCAACACAGTATCTTTCCGGCAGCCGGTACGATGTGGGTCTGCTCCCGCTGCCGGCACCGCCGCTTTGCCGACAACCGGGCTGGCGGCCGAATGGGACGAGGACGTTGCAGTGCCCATTCCCCTGGCAATACCTGCCGAAACTCGAATCAGGCTCAACAGGTCTCGCACGGTCAACGCCCGGATTTCCGGGGGCGGCCGTCTGGCCATCCAATTGCTATGTAAAGTTTGCCGAACAGGCGATACGGCTCTGACTGGGAAAGACTACACAAACATGAAAAACGACACAGCATCATCGTTGGACGATCAGGCGGAGTTGGTTTCGAGGGCTCAAAACGCCGATGAAGGCGCGTTTGGCGAGTTGATGCGGCGCACGTCGGGATCTTCACTCCGGCTGGCCACATCGATACTGAAGAATCATCATTTGGCGGAAGAAGAGGTCCAGAATGCCTATCTCAAGGCTTGGTGCCATATCGGCCAATTTCAGGGGGAATCTCACTTTTCGACGTGGATGTCCCGCATTGTGGCGAACCAATGCCTGATGCACCTGCGGTCACTTCGCTTTGCCAAGGTCATTTCTCTCGACGGCGCGACCGATGTCTATGGCCAAACGCGTTCTCGGGATATCGCCGACCATCGTGCGAATGCCGAAGCCCTCATTTGCGGACGGGGCGAATTGGTTGCCCTGTCGAGGGAGATCAAGAAGCTACCCTCGCGACTCCGTTGCGCTCTTATCCTGCGCGATGTGAAGGAACTGTCGACGTCGGAAGCAGCGAAGACTTTGGGCATTTCGGCGGCGGCACTGAAATCCCGTCTGCTGCGGGCGCGGGTCGTGCTGCGACAACGGTTGACGGTCGGCACGAGTCAGCGGCAAGCGGTGCGTGTCTGAAAATGTTTCTCAAACTGTATTTCATCGCATTGCCGGTCTTCTTTCTCATCGACTTGATCTGGCTTGGCCTGGTTGCGAAGACTTTTTACACCAAGCAGATCGGCTTTCTGATGCGACCGGAAATCTACTGGCCTGCGGCAATCGTGTTTTATCTGCTTTTCGTCGTGGGCCTGGTTCTATTTGTGATCGCGCCCGCGATGGAGAGAGATTCCTGGAAACACGCAATGCTTTATGGGGCGCTATTCGGGTTGATTTGCTACGCCACCTACGATCTGTCGAACTTATCGACGTTGAAAGATTGGCCGGTCACTGTGACTGTCGTCGATCTGGTGTGGGGCGCGACGCTGGCGGCGTCGGTTTCGGTCGCGACCTACCTTATAGCGAAAAAAATCGGCTGGTGAGAGCCCCCTGGTCCATGCATTTCATCATCCTGTCATGAAGCCGTCATGCCTAGGATACTTGGCGCAGATACTCTAGCGAATTAGGTACTCTACTTCGTGAAAATTACTTTACTTGCGACCACAGCCTTGGCTTTGCTTGGCTCGGCCAGTGTCTTTGCCCAGACTCCCAGCTTGAAACTGGCGCTACCGGAGCGTCTTCGCCTGCTTGACGGGCAGTTTGTCGATCTCGGTGTCGAAGTGCGCAACGCATCGACAATCTCCAATCTCAGCGTGATAGCCGGAGGCGTCGATCTCACTGCGCGCTTCTCGAAACCCGAAGTGACGCAGTTGGATTGCGATACGAGCGGAGATCTTGTGCTTCGCGCCGATCTGCAGTCGTTTAGCACGCCGGGAACTGTCAGATTAACCGTTTCGGCCACCGTCGGCGGCACCACACTGACCGACAGTCGGGACATCGTCGTGCGTCCCTTCAGCCTGTTCAATCAGGGCGTACGCAAGAACGTGGTCCTCTTCATCGGCGATGCGATGGGCACCGCTTATCGTGACGCTGCGCGTCTTGTTTATCGCTCGGCCACCGATGCCAATGGCAAGTCCGGACTGCGTGAGGGCTTCTTTGATACGCTGCTCGAAATGGACAAGATGCCTGTTTCCGGCATGTCGATGACCTATGGTTCGGATTCGGTCGTGCCGGATTCGGCCAACACCGGTACCGCTTGGGCCTCGGGCAACAAGAGTTTTCTCAATGGCGTGAATGTCTTCGCCGATGGCAACGATTGCCGCTGGCGTTTTACTGGCCAGACCAACGCGGCGAATCTGCAGTACATTATCGACAATCCCAGGGTCGAGAACCTTTGGCAGTATCTGAAGCGCCGGCACGGCTATCGCACCGGCATCGTTTCCACCGCCGATATCACCGACGCAACGCCTGCGGTGCAGGGTTCTTACACAGGCTTTCGCGGCACCCGTGCGGAGATTTCCCGCCAGTACATCGAAAACCCGATGCTGAACGGCCAACCCGCTTTCGACGTCATCATGGGTGGTGGACGCGATCAATTCACCAGCGCCGGACGAGCCGACAAGCGCGACCTGATCGCCGAGTTCGAAGCCAAGGGATACAAGTACGTGCGCACCGCCACCGAACTCCGAACTGTGGGCGCGGGCCAGCGCGTATTGGGACTCTTTCGTGGCAACTTAACGCCCGCCGTCAGCAGCAGCGGAATTACTGCCACAGACTCCAACATGGATGTCGCCTACGACAAATTGGGACTTCCGCGTCCCGCTTCCGAGCCCGCCCCGAATCTACGGGGCTTCGACGACCAACCGATGCTTGAGCTGATGACGCAGAAGGCCCTCGAAGCACTCAGCGCCTCGTTTAGCGGACAGCCCTTTATCCTGATGGTGGAAGCCGCATCGATCGACAAGCAGTCGCATCCGAACAATGCCGCCGGTACGATCTGGGACACCATCGAAATGGACAAGTCCGTGGGTGTCGCACGGGCATGGGCAGCACGCCGGACCGTCAAAGATACTCTGGTTATCGTCACCGCCGATCACGATCAGTCGATGCATATCATCGGAGTGAGCAACAGTCCGGATGCCGAATATCTCAATCGCAGCAAGAGCGAGAAGATCACCTATACGACACCTCGCGGTGAGCAGAGCTTCACGGTTTGGGGCGATTCTTATTCGAACGCCCGCGCCGGATTGCCTTTTATCAACGGCAGCACAGGGGCGAGCAACAATTCCGGTCCCGGTGGCACGCCCGGATCGTACGCAGCGGCGACGGTTGTGGCCAACGATCCCGCTGCCAGCACGCAGAGCACCTACTTCGGATTCCCGGCCTACCCGATGGACACCAAGACCGGCTATCCGATGAATACATCCACAGGCACCACCTCGCTGCGGCGTTTGTCGGTTGGTTTCCGCACGGGCGACCACACCGGATCGAGCGTGCCGGTGACGGCTGAAGGCCCAGGCGCGTTGCTCTTCACCGGCTACATGGATCAGACCGATATCTTCTTCAAAATGGCCGCTGCCCTGGGCGATACAACCGAACTCGACAAGGCCCTCGAACAGATTGTAAACGATGAACGTCTTCCCCGTACGATTGGCAAGTAAGTCAAAGGCATCGATCTTCGTGCAACTTTGGGCGGTCGCGCTGTTTCTCGGCAGTGCGACTGCCCTCTTTTCACAAGATCGATTGCCTCCGGCTGACGCCTCGCAACCTTGGCATCGCCACTCTTCGGATCCCAGATTTCAGGGTGGATATCTTTTCTGGTTCTCTCTGGACGAGACACCCGCGCAGTTGGTAGAGAAGCTCGGACAGCCGACGCAGGTCGGCGAGATGGGAGCGGACTATCTCATCTGGCAGTTTCAAATCAGCATTATCGACCGCCACGAGTTCAGCCATGTCATTTGCATACGCCGCAAAGACAATAAGATCGTGAGCATCGCCCGCAATTATGAGTATCAGGAAAACGTCGACGGGCTCTTTCCGCCGAAAATCACCGAAGCGCATCATTGGACGCGAAATGGGACGCGAAATGGCAAATCGGAGTTCGGGGTGCGGTTGCGGCGGCTCAGCAACGGGCGACTGCTGCTGGCGATGGGTTCTGAAGTTGCGGGCAAACCGACATCGCAAATTCTGCTGATCCGCGAATCGGAATTGCCTATCTTCATGCCTTGGCTACAGGAATCGCTACGAGATACCACCCCTATTGAAAGGACATCGAAATGAAAGCGTTTGTATTCATGCCGATGCTGGCGATGGCGGCGATGGCCGCGACAATCGGCGAAACCGACCGGTTCATTCCGCTCGTGCAGGATGGCGGCGGGTGGACGACAGAAATCACCCTGGTCAATTTGCTGCGGAAGCCGGCGACTGTTTCCGTGACATTTCTGAACGACAAGGGTATGAACGATTTGTGGAAGTTGTCGATCAAGGCTTCCGTGGGCAAGGTGTTTCCCAACGGTGCGGAGATCGGCATGGCACCGGGGGCGAGCGTCACGATTTCGACCGGTGGTGAAAGCACCACGATGTCGCGCGGCTTCGCCGATATCGTCGAGTTTCAAGACCAGTTGGTTGCCGGATTTGCCACACTGATCCGCCGCGAAGCAGGGGTGGTTGTCGAGCGTTTGCATGTGCCACTCACTCCGGCCAACGAACGGCGATCGACGGTTTTATTGGATTTCTCTCAGGGCGAGACGCTGCAAATGGTATGGGTCACTCTGACGACATCGACGACGCTCGATGTCCTCTTTCGCAATGCCGCGGGCGAGACCGTGTTCACCGACGTTGTGCGCGTGGACGACTCGGCGCAAAAGGTGGTCGATCTTCTGGAGACATGGCCCAAACTGGCGGGTTTCAAAGGTTCGCTCGAATGGACAGTGAGTTTCCCCAACGCGGATCGTTATGAGAACCGCACGCTCGCTGGCATCGCGTTGCATCGCGCGCAAGAATCCGGCCGTTTGACCGGTGTTTCTCAGGGGATGACGCTGCGTGCGGACCAGTCGTCGACCAGTCCGTACTAGCGCGGACTACTTTTCGTTGTCGAGGGCGTAGGCCACAATAGAGTCATCCGTCACTGGATTTCCAAAGAAGCCACCGCCAGTGGCCGCGATGACGACATATTGCTTTCCATCGCGGCCCTCGTAGGTGATCGGTGTCGCTTCCGCGGCACCACCGAGCTTCACCGTCCAGAGTTCCTTACCGTTCTTCGCGTCAAAGGCCCGGAACCGGGCATCGTCGGTAGCGCCCACAAACACAAGCCCCGAAGCGGTTGCGATGGTGCCGCCGTTTCCAGGGCGCCCGGTGTTCTGCTTCCCCTCGGGCAATCTGTCCGTCACGCCGAGCGGAACCTTCCAGGCGATTTCGCCGGTATTCACGTTCACCGCTGCAAGCTGACCCCACGGTGGCTGCTGGCAGGGAAGTTGCTGTGTTCCGGGACCTTTCACGCTGAACCGTCCGCCGCCTGGAAAGCCCTCATACGGGCCACTGGGATCGACGCGATTGCCTTGGCCCGCCGCCATTGCCGGTCCACTCTCGATGTCGTGATCCTTTAAGCCGGAAACTTGGCCTAATTCGCTCACATTGGCGAACAAATAGCCAAGTTGTGGATCGAAAGAAGTTCCGCCCCAATTTACGCCGCCATGATTTCCGGGAAATTGCACGCGAAGGCGGTTGTAGGCCGGAGGCAGAAACGGACCGCCAACCTGCATACCTTCGAGCAGCTTTCTGCAGGCGGCTTCCAATTCCGGCGTCACCTTTGCGACGTCCTCCATCTGAAAACTCATGCGTCCCAGCGGTGGCGGCTTGAGGGGAAAGGGTTGCGTCTTGGAAGCGCGTTCCAGAGGCACTTCGCTGGCCGGAACCGGACGTTCTTCCACCCCATAAATCGGTTTGCCTGTGACGCGATTCAGCAGGAAGACGACTCCCGTCTTATTCACCGCCACCACGGCGGGAATCGATTTGCCGCCCTGCTTGATATCCAGCAACGTTGGTGCGGCGGTCATATCCGCATCCCAGATATCGTGATGGACGACCTGAAAATGCCAGAGATACTTTCCGGTATTGGCATCCGCCGCAACGAGGCTCGAGCCAAAGAGATTGTCCCCCGCGCGATCTCCGCCATACTGATCGACCGACGGTGCTCCAAAAGGCATGTAAACGATGCCGCGCTTCTCGTCTACGGTAAAGAATCCCCACACGTTGACGCCTGAGCGATTCTTCCAGCTATCGCCTGCCCAGGTGTCGTTGAACTTCTCGCCGGGCTTGGGAATCGAGTGGAAGGTCCAGGTAAGTTTGCCGGTCCGCATATCCCAGGCGCGAACATCGCCGGCAGGGCCCAGAGGCGGATTCTCTTGCGTGGTGCCGCCTGTGATGACAAGGTTCTTGTAGACAAGCGGCGGTGAGGTGAGCGCGTTGCGCCCGGGCAAGCCGCGCATGATGGAATCGGTGTTGAGATTGACAATGCCGTTGTCACCGAAGGAGGCATTGGGCTTGCCCGTCTTGGCGTCGACCGAGTACAGCTTTCCGTCCATCGATCCAAAGACGACTTGAGCGGGGGTTTTGCCGTCACCGGCCCAGTATTCGAGTCCGCGAGGCGAGGGGCTGGCGGACGGTAGCGCATAGGCCCAGAGCTCTTTTCCCGTAACAGGGTCGATTGCGGCGATCCGGGAATAGGGCGTGGTGATGTACATAATGCCGCGAATCACGAGTGGCGTGACTTCACTGGGCCGGAATCCGGAACCGAAGCCGCGTGGGCGTCCGGGCGTTTCCGGCTCGTCGCCTACCGGTACACCGGGGCGAGTTGGCCTGGCGGTTTGGGCGTTTCCGGCCGGGGCGAAACCTTGCGGACGCATGTGATAAACCCAGGCAACTTTCAGTTTGTCGACATTGGTGGGATCGATCTGCCGCAAGGGAGAGAACCTCATGCTGCCGGCGTCGTGTCCGTAAGTGGGCCACTCTTTGGAGGGATCCAAGTTGTTTGAGGGGATCGGCAGCGTCGCGGTTGTTGCGGTTGGCGCGGATTCTAGTCGCGCCACCGTGGCGGCGACCGGCGCGGGGGCCGGTTCCAAAACAGAAGCGGGCACTGGCGTTCCCTTCGCACTTCCGTAGAACTTCGCCAAATAACCGACAATCGCCGAAAACTCTTCATCGCTGCCGAGTGCCCCGAGGTCGACCATCTTGGCGATGGACTCTTCCCAACCCGCCTGATTCAAGCGCAACGACACGGCCTGATCGAGCGAATGACATTTGCTGCAGACCTTGACAGTTTCGGCTTTGCCTGGCCCCACGGGCAGGACAACGGCGGCATGGCTGAGGATGGGAAGCAACGGCAGAAGAATGGGGAGGATTCGAAACATGGGATTCTTGACCACTATTCTATCGACCAATCCGAGGAGGGGCAGAGACGGGGCAGAAACAAATCCACCGGCACCTGCTTGGGACCTAGCCTTAAGGGCCAGATCCGCAGCAGACGCCGTGGATTAAAGCGGTCGTGCGATTACCAGATCAGACGCAGAACCATAGTGATGTTGCGCGAGTTGGTATCGGTATCCTGGTAGTAACCAAAAGCTGCAGGAGCCGCCAGGCTGACACCGGGACGGCTGAACTGCGTGTTGTTGAACAGGTTGAAGAACTGGCTCTGGGCCTGCAGCTTGACGCGTTCGGTAAGAGCGAAATCCTTCTGCAGGGTGGAGTCATACTGAGTCAGGCCATTGACGCGGATGACGTTGCGGCCGAGGGTGCCGAAGTTGCCGACCAGCGGCTGCGACAATCCGGAACCCGTCGTCTTGAACTGCGCCGCCGCAACGGTGCCCGGGTTGGGAGCGAAGGTCAGGTTGAGCGGGCCGTCGAGGTTCGGACGGACCGCGCCGCCGCCGCCGAGCAGCAGCGGGTCAGGCAGAGCGAGACGCGCACCGCCAAATATACCGATGGGGTTGCCGCTCTGGGTCTGGAAGATGCCGGAGAGGTTCCATCCACCGATCACCATCTTGACGAACTTGTTGGAGTTGGTGAACTTCGGCAAGTCGTAGGAGTGGGTGAAGACGAAGCGATGCGGCGTATCGAAGCCGGAAACCGCGCGGTTGTCGCGATTGTTGAAGGGATTCTGCTGGCTGGGAGTATCTGTTGCGATCACGTTGAGAACGTCCGAAACGTCGTCGATCGACTTGGACCAGGTGTACGCCGCCGTGAAGCCGAAGCCGCCACGGAAGGTACGAGCCACGTATGCCTGGAACGAGTGGTAGTTGGAGTTCGCCGAGGATTCGTTGAGCGTGACGCCGGTGAAACGGGGATCGATACGGTTGGTGGTGCCGGTGGGCGGTGCATTCAGGCCGGCGTTGATGGCGCGGAAATCGGCACTGCGGGCGGTCTCGTCAGCCAGCGAGGTGGCGGGAACGACCAATCCGGGGCGAACGGTGTTGATGGGGCGCGAGCGCTGCAGGAAGTTGCTCTTGGTTCCAACGTAGCCGACGCGGCCGATGAAGCCGTTGCCAAGCTGCCGTTCGACGTTCAAGCTCCACTGCTGCGTTTGCGGGTTCTTCATCGCGTAGTCCACCGGAGCCAGGCCACCGAAGTTGCGGACCGTGGTTCCGAAATTACCCACCGTCGCGCGGCCGGTCTGCTGGAACGCCGAGTTTCCGGCCACGATGTTGGCAAGCGAGTTGGTGGCGGTGAAATCGGTGGTCGAGAAGTTGTACATGAAGGGCGGGGCGAAGCGAAGGTTGGTGATCGGGTTCAGGAAGATGAAGTCGTACGCCCAGCCGTAGCCGCCGCGGACGCTCCACTTGCCGGAATTGCCCGGGCTCCAGGCGAAGCCGAAGCGAGGACCCCAGTTGTAGTTGGTCTCGAATGCCGTCGGCGTCACTTCGATGCTGCCGAGTGCGCCGGTTCCGGCACCGCCCAGCGCGGCCTGCTTGTTGAGGTTGAGGTTGGAAAGCAAGCCGTTGACTTCTGAAACGCCACCGGCGATTTCCAGACGGATGCCGAGATTGAAGGTCAGGTTCGGACGCGCACGCCAGTCATCCTGCAGGAACAGACCTTGGTTGGAAACGCGGTTGCCACGAATCGAGCCGCCGAAGCGCTGGCTGTAGATCACAGGGTTGCCCAACTGGAACTGCTCGAAGTTGGCGAAAGTCAGTGAGCCACGGGTGTTCGAATCGAAGACCGAGTTCGCCTGGATTCGTTCGAAGTTGTAACCGCCCTTGAATGTGTGGCGACCGGTCGTCTTGGTCAGCGTGGTGAGCGAATTGTAGACGTTCTGCGTGCGGCCCTGCGGCAGACCGCTCCAGGAACCGAGTTCCGCGAGGGCGTTTTGGAAGGTGACCGAGGCAGCACCAATCGGAACCAGCGGCGTGAAGTTCGGCTTGCTGCGCAGGAAGCCGCCCAACTGGTTCAGCACCAGCGTCGGCGAGAAAATGCGCGTGTAGCCGAGCGTGATGGACTGGGGCGTGTTGGTGGAACTCGCACCGTTCACAGGCAGGTTTGAGGAGATAAAGGTGAGGCCGGGGCTTTTCTGTTCGACGTCCTGGTAGGCGTAGCGGCCCCAGAGGCTGTCCTTCTGCGAGAGGTTGTAGTCAATCTTGCCCGAGTAGGCGATCGAGTTGGTGCCGAGCGGCGCGGGATTCGAAACGGTGCCCGAATCGGAGGCAACGCCCTGGGTGGCGGCCCAAAGCGCACGGGCGGCCGGGTTGGTGATGCCCGAAACCTGCGCGTTTGTCGGTACAACCGCGATACGAGTGCCACCGGAACCGCGAATCTTCTGCTGTTCGTAGGTGCCGAAGTAGAAGAGCTTGTCTCTGTAAATGCGTCCGCCGATGGCCGCGCCCCACTGGTTGTCGCGGAGCGTCGAGGCCTTGCCGGTGCGATCGAAGTAGTCGCGCGAGTTCAGCTTGTCGTTGCGCAGGAACTCGAACAGGCGGCCATGGAAATCGTTGGTGCCACTCTTGGTGATGATCTGATACTGCGAACTGCCATTGCGTCCGTATTCGGCGCTGAAGTTGTTCGCGATGACATTCACTTCTTTGATGGCGTCGAGCGGCACGGTGCCGATGCCCGCGCCACCCGTGGTGGAAACGTCAGAGGCATTCGCGTTGTCGATGGTGATGTTGTTGGCACGACCGCGACCGCCGTTCGAATTGTAGCTACCCAATCCGAGGAACGGGTTGCGGACACTGACAGGAGTGACTCCAGGCATGGTGCCAGCGAGGGCAAGTGGACCGCCCTGCAAGGGAAGCTGCGTGATCGCCTTCGATTCCACGCTGTTTTGCATCTGGGCCGAAGTGGTGGCGATGGTCACGGACGATTCTTCAACGACGATTTCGCTTTTGACGGACGCGACTTCGAGGTTGACTTTGATCTCTTTGACAGCGCCAGAGTTGATCGACGCCGTTGTGACGAGCGAGTTGAAGCCAGTGGATTCGACGCGTACGGCATAGTCACCGACGGCCAGAAGAGAGAAGCGGACGGTGCCAGACGTGTCTGTGATGACGTCGCGGCTGAATCCTTGGGTGGTACTGCGAATGGCTACCTTGGCGCCGCTGATTACGGCATTGGTTGAATCGTTGACTCGAATAACGAGATCACCGGTGATCTGCGCCAACGATGGAACGGCGAGGCTTGCTAATGCAAGCAGCAACCGTGCGAAATTACGATATCTCATATCTATTTTTCAAACTCCCAGTTCGTGACGTCGCGAAAACGCTAATTATATCCCCCAGTATAATGCGAATCTCGCATTGAGGGAAGTAGTTTTCCACAGGCGATTGGGCCTAAACGTAGTGCGGCGGCCAGTGAGCACCACTTCGACGTAGTGTTTGCAACGAAATAGGAATCTTCAAAAACTTTGGACAGTTCGGCCGAGTTTTCTCGCATACCGTTTATGAACCGCTATCGCCTGCCCGTATTCTTGCCCGCAAACGTCCTGCTGCTGCTGACCGGTACCGCTACTTTGGGCCAGAGTCCCGTACCACCGCCGCTTGCGGCCATTGAAAAGTTCGTTGCCGCTGCCGGATCGACATCCAGCGCTTACTCCATTGCGGCGGCATACCCCTACAAAACTGTCGATAGCGGAGCCACTTGGATCCCGCTCTATCTCTACGACACCCCGCGTGATTTGCTTATCGGCGTCCCCATTGAAAACTACAGCCCGGCCTTATCCCTTGGCGTAGACCCGCTCGATCCGGACCGGGTCTTTGTCGGCATCCCGCAACAGGCGGGCGGAATCCGCCGTAGCGCGGACGGTGGCGTTTCGTGGACTGCCGTCGGCGGCATCCCAAGGACGCCGGGCAACATAGTGGCTTTCTTCTTCCCACGTCCCGGGCTCATCTTCGCCCAAGGCTCGGGGCAAATTTTCAAATCCACCGATGGCGGCGCAAGCTGGATCGTCGCCGGCCCCATGCAGCGACCCACCGGCGGACTCGACATCAACCCCGCCGACCCATCCAAGATGTGGAACTGGGAAGCGACCTTTGCGGCCAGCTTTCACCGCTCTGTGGACGAAGGCAAAACATGGTCCTTTCTGTCGGTCAATCGCGGCGACAATTTTCCTGGCGTTGCCAGCGAACTGCGGAGCCATCCAACAAGACCGAATCAGATTTACGCTGTCGGGGGCCGGGGCGGCGTCGATGGCATCTACCGCTCGGAAAATGGCGGCGATCTTTTCAATCGTCTGTTGCCGGGCCAGAACTTTCTAGCCGGCCCGAACGGAAGGATCTTCATCGATCGTTCCCTCGCCAATCGCATCTACTTTTCGGTCGTCGGCCAACCCGGAACCGCAGCCGAAGCTACCTTCTGTTACGCCCAGCAGGAAACCGACGCGAATATTCTTTGTTCCGCGATCGAAGGCAGAAGTTTTATCCCAATATTTGTCGATTCCAAGGCCGACAACTCGATTCTCTGGGCCTTCAGCGCGGGCGTCGGAAATGTCCCGCAGCGACTGTGCCTCAGTACCACCGCTGCTCGTACTTGGACTTGCGCCACTCCAACCGTCAGGCCGACTCTTTTTCAAGGTGCACTGTCGCGCAGCGTGAGAGAAAGTGGCGTGCGCACCGATGAGGTCCGACCAATCGCGCTCGAACCGCGCACGGTGAGACGCGATGCCGCCGCCGGTCGACTCGTCACCGACACCCGCTACGAAGTCCCGTATACGGTGGCCGCGCCGCCAAACGCCCCCTGGGCTTCTGTATCCGCTGGTCAGACCTTGGTCACGCCGTCGGCAACCGGTGGCACCACCGCGCCAGGAATTGCCGTCACTATGCGCGGATACCTTGCTCCCGATTTGTACACCACCGGGTTTCCCATCGAGTCCGCTGTGGCCAACAACGGCGGTGCGCGAATCAGCGTCATCATGCGCGTCGTTCCCAGAGATACCGACGAGATGCGGTATACCTACAGCGTGATCTCGGGTCCAGATCCCGCGATTTCGGTCACCGCCATGGGGCTTGACACGCAAGGTCTGCTTTACACCGCCGCAACGAACCGCATCCGCAGACGCAATGCCGATGGATCGTGGACGATCATCGCCGGCACAGGTGGCTCCGGTGCCCCGTCCGGCGATAACGGCCCAGCGGTGGCCGCAGTGCTCGGGGGCCTCAATGGCATGATTGTGGAACCCGGCGGCACTATTCTGTATACGAACGCCACCGGCTTGCGGCGCGTTGGCCCCGATGGCATTGTCCGTGTGCTGCTCGCGCCAGGGGCTGCCATCGCAACCGGCGGTGGTGCCACCGTGCCCTACCGCGGCATTGGCGCTATGGCAATCGATAACGGCAACCGGCTGTATGTGGGCTTCACCGGAGGCATCGCCCGCCTTAGCGCCGACCGCAGTTCCGCCGAGCGTATTTACACCGCACCCGCAGCCAATCCAGACGTCTCTTATTTGCAATTCGACCGTCAAAACAGACTTTGGGCCAGCCTCGGACCCGTGCAAACCCCTAAGCTCTTGCGGTTCGATGCCACACTGGCGGCAACGCCTCAGGATATGGGTGCGCTCAGAGAATCCCTCATACGCAACTTCAGCTTTGACACCAATAACAATCTTCTGCTTCCAAGTGGTGCCGAAGTCGTGCAAATTTCCATTGAAGAGGCCACCACAAGGACCATCGCAGGCAATGGAGGCAGCATCTTTTCGCCCACGTCGAACTACGCGAATTTCGCATCCCTCGGAGGCGTTACTGCGGTGATTTCCGAAGCGGCAGGCACGGTGCTGGTGGCACTCGAGGGGCGAATCCTGCGGCTCACTCCAGACCGGAAGCCGCTGCCCACCATTGCCAGAGTCGGACGCCCCAACGATCCTGAAAATCCGCCCCGCCGTAGCGGCCCCTTCCTGATCGAAGGTGCAAACTTCGGCGAGCGAATCGAAGACGTGACGGTTTACATTGACGCCATCGCGGCTACGGTGCAAAGTGTCACGCCAACCGCAATCACCGGCATCGTGCCATTGGGAACGTTCGGCGTTCAGGCGAGCGTCGGTGTGGTTGTCTCGAATCTGCCTAGCGTCATCGGCGCTTGGACACTCGCGCCGTCACAGGTGGAACTGGTTCGAATTCCAGGCACCGATCTTGTGCAGGCGCTGTTCGCTGACGGAACCACGCACTCGGCGGAGAATCCCGCGGAAGCTGGCATCGAGATCACCATCTCCGCGTATGGAGTGGACGCGAGAGTGCCCCGTTCCAGTGTCGCCGCCAAAATCGGTGACGCCGATGCCGAGATTTTCGACGCTGCTCCGGGAGCCGGTAACGATGGCTTGTTCATCGTGAAACTTCGCGTTCCCGCCACTTTGACCGAAGCCGGATCGTACCCATGTGTCCTGATCGTCGATGGCACCGCGTCCGAGCCGCTCAAGCTGAACGTCAAGGCCAAGTGACTTCGAGACGTGCCACACTGTCGAGACTCCCGCCCGATGCCCGTTACGGTTCGAAAAGTCGCGATTTTACTGTGTCTCTGCGGGGTGGCGGCATCGGGGCAGCACGATCCATTCGATGTCACGTCCATTCCTACGGGAATCGTTTCCGCGGTGGCCCAGGATCGTGACGGCTTTCTCTGGCTGGGCGGATCGGTGCTCTATCGCTTCGATGGTGCCCGGCTGATTGCGGTGCCTGTGGGCGGCATCAGCTATGCGGTCGCCGCCACGCCGGATGGTGCCGTGTGGGTGGCTTCTCAAGGTGGCATCTTCCGCGTTCGCGACTTTGCTGCATGAGCGAACGATTGCGGTCGATGCGGAGCATTTGCCGGGCCACCGGGACACTCGCTATTTCGTCGAAACGAAACAGGGTTCGATGACCGCCGCATCCTGCGCATCGCGATCGAAGACATGGGCAGGGTTCCCCCGCAACATATCGCCAGCGGCTTTGGTGAATTGCAGTTCGACAAAGCAGGCAGCCTCTGGTTCACTTGCGGCAAGCAGAAAGCAACACGCCCAAGCTGATTCGTATCGGGGAATCGGCGGACCTCCCCGATGAGCGCTGGATACGCGTCGCGGTTGACGACAACCGCGGCATCTGGTCGTCGGGGGACAACGCACTTTTGTTCCGCGCCTGGATCCACGCGATTCGAGGCTTGCAACCCGACCGACCATGGCCTCACGTGGGAAGAAATCGCCGCAAAAATGCAGATCACGGTGGCGCAGGCTCGAGGAGAATACGCCCATGCCATAGCCTGGCTGCGCGAACAGATTTCCTAACTGGTCGCCTGCTGCAATCCAGACAAGTGCGATAGGATCAATGCGGAGGAATTTACATTGACCGGTCGTTCTCTTACAATCCGCGCGCTGCCGCTGTTTTTGGTGCTGGGCGGTAGTCTGGCCGTTATTGCGATGGGCCAGCAGACCCAACCACAAGCGGCCCCCGCAAAGCCCGTGCGTACGCCACCGCCGACCCGCGATCCGCACACGTCGGGTTACGTCGAGGCCAAAGAAATGCCCGACGGCGAACTCCCTTCGCCCAAATCGAATGGGAACTTCATCATCGGTCCGACCTACAAGCCGGCACCGGAAATGGCCGTCAAAGAAGCCGTCCCGCAAGGCCAAGTGTACGAATTCACGATGGATTCCAAAGACAGCAAAATATATCCGGGAATTGCTCGGGAAGGCGGCATGCAGCCAGACCCGGCCAATCCCGCTAAGTTGACTGTGAAAAGCGGTTCCAAACCGTATACAAGGAAGGTCGCGGTGTATGTGCCCAAACAGTACGTTGCTGGCACGGAGGCACCTTTCCTGGTTGGCACCGACGGTCCGGATCGGACGCTCTTCACGGCTCTCGACAATCTGATTGCGGAAAAGCGCGTACCGGCGATGATTGCCATTTCGATCGCCAATGGCAGCGGCGACGCACAAGGCAGCCAACGCGGGTTGGAATACGACACGATGTCCGGGCTGTTCGCGGAGTTTGTCGAGACGGAAGTGCTGCCACTCGTTGAAAAGCAGTACGGCGTGAAGTTGACCAAGAATCCAGAGGGCCGTGCGGCGATGGGGTGCAGTTCAGGGGCGTCGGCAGCGATGTCCATGGCTTGGTATCGTACAGATCTGTACCATCGAGTGGTGAGTTATTCGGGAACTTATGTGTATCAGCAATGGCCCGAGAATCCGGCCACGCCGCATGGTGCCTGGGATTATCACGAGACGATCATCCCGAACAGTCCGCGCAAGCCGCTTCGCATCTGGATGCATGTGAGCGACCGCGACAATTTGAGCACACGCGATGCGTACCACGATTGGGTGTTGGCGAATGAGCGGATGGCAAAGGCGCTGACCGATAAGAAGTATCCATATCAGTTCGTTTTTTCAAAAAACTCGGGTCATTGCGACCGAGCGGTGAAGGCGGCCACGTTGCCGTTGGCGCTGGAGTATGTTTGGCGGGGATACGACGGAAAGTAATCCCTTCGGGTGTTGCGCGGGATTCCGATTTCCAGCGAGGGGCGGCCCTCCGCACATTGCTACAATGAGCAAATTCCGCGACGCCCTTGTTTCCGCGCCCAGACCCCGTCAGTCTCTTGTTCCCGAACCAGTTGTCAATTCCGCGCCTCTAGGCTCGGAGACAGGAAGATCCACATGAAAGATATCCAACGAAAGCTCACGATTGCCGGCCTGCTGTTGCAGTTGACGGCCTCGACCGCCATCGCGCAGCCCAACGACGCGGCGCTCATCGCCAAAGCCAAAGGTATCCACGACCGCGTCCTTAAGCTCGACACGCACAACGACATCGACCCCGCCACCTTCACCGCCGACTGCAACTACCTCAAGCGGCTGACCACTCAGGTCAATCTGCCAAAAATGGTCGAAGGCGATATGGACGTCGCGTTCTTCATCGTCTACGTCGGCCAAGCTTTGCCCACCGAGGAAGAGTACGCGAAGGCTTACCAACAGGCCATTGAAAAGTTCGACGCCATCCATCACTTCACAGAGAAGATCGCGCCCGACGTCATGGGACTCGCCCTCACGCCGGAAGATGTTCGCCGCCTTCACCGCCAAGGCAAGCGCATCGCCGTGATCGGTGTCGAAAACGCATTTCCCATCGGCACGGATATCAAGCGCGTCAAGGAATTCTACGATCGCGGTGGCCGTTACATGTCGCTGGCCCACAATGGCAACAGCCAACTCGCCGACTCGAACACCGGTGAGGCCTCCGGCTATCTCCACAACAATGGACTCTCACCCCTTGGACGCGAAGTCATCGCCGAGATGAACCGCCTCGGCATGATGGTGGATCTTTCGCACCCTTCCAAAGGCGCGAACCTCGAGGCCCTCCGCCTTTCGAAAGCCCCGGTCATCGCTTCGCATTCCAGCGCCCGCGCGCTTGCCGACCACAGCCGCAACATGGATGACGAACAGCTTCTGGCATTGAAGAAGAATGGCGGAGTGGTCCAGATCGTTGGATTTGCGTCCTATCTGAAGGTCGACTCGAAAGAACGCACAGCGGCGCTCAACAAGCTCCGTACCGATTTCGGTTTCGGAGGCGGCGGTGGACGCACCGGCGGTGGCCCCACTTTCCGCCGTCCCACGCGCGCCTGTCCGGTGGAGGATGCCAAAGCCGCTGCGCCGACAGCCGACACCACTGCCGCCCCTCGCCGTGCTGGCGGTGCATTCCTCAACCTTCTGCCCGCTGAACGCCGAGCGGAATTTGAAAAGCGGATGGCTGGGATCGACGCCCAATACCCTTCCGGGCCCCGCGCCAACGTCAAGGACATGGTGAATCACATCGATTACGCCGTCAAACTTATCGGCATCGACCACGTCGGCATCTCTTCGGATTTCGACGGCGGCGGAGGTATCGACGGCTGGGATAGCGCAGCCGAAGCCTTCAACGTGACGCTCGAACTGGTACGCCGCGGCTATACGGAACAACAGATCGAGAAGATCTGGAGTGGCAATCTGCTTCGAGTTTGGGGAGATGTCGCCAAGGTCGCGCAAAAACTGAAGAAGTAGACCGGGGCCAGTGATTTCGCCTTTCACGGCTTGAGCTTTCGCGCTCCCAAATCCTTTCCTTCCGGCTGAGGGCCGGTTTGCTGGACCAGCGCATCTCCGCAGGCACGCAATCGCTGCGCCGACCGCATGGGCCGGATTGCTGGACTCCTTTCCCCGCGCCGCGCTGCTGTCGATCCATGCTCGAGTCGAAGGCACTCAATCGACGTCGTGGGAACACCAGTCGCTCGCGCAACTTTGGGGTCCGCGATTCAACGACCACGTCGTGGCTGCGTTCTCGCTGGGAAGGTTGCCGCATGACATCCGTCGGCGCGAGAAGGCGCACACCACAGCGTCGCGACTGCACGCGTTCCTCGACGGAAGGCAGATGCCTTTCGGCCAAGCTGGACGCGAGATGGGTGTACCGGCAAACAGTCTGCGCTATGCGGCACCGACGGATTCGGTTTTGCTTCGCTGGGATTCAGCGCGTCAGCCGGTTATCTGGACCGCACCGCCGCCCGATATCGATCCGCAAGCGGCACGCCTCCGCTACCTTCACATTTTCGGTCCTGCGACTCCGGCATCGTTCGCCCGTTGGGCCGGGATAGGGCGGAAAGAAGCGATAGGCGCGTTCGATGAGTTGGCTGGCGAGTGACGCCTGTGCGGACAGCGGTCGCCGCCGCCTGCATCCTGTCGGCCGACGAGGCAGCGTTCCGGCTGTCCGCGGGCGCGGTGTACGGATGGCGACTTTTGCCAGGCGGCGATGCGTACTATCTGCTGTGGGGATCCGATCGCGAGATCCTTGTGCCCGATGCAATACATCGCGTGGAACTCTGGACAGCGCGTGTTTGGCCCGGGCGCGCTAATGGTGGAGGGTGAGATTGCCGGGGTGTGCCGCCGGGCAGTGGGCGAGGTTTCCATCCGAGATTGGCGTCGGCTTCGTCCGCCGAGGGGGAGGAGTAGAGGCCAAGATCTGATGGGAACGACAAAAGGCAGGCGCTCCAAGGAAAAGCGCCTGCCTCTTTTCGACGCGGATTCCTGCCTACCAGCGGAATCCGAACGAGACTGGTATGTAGTCGAGATGGCGATTGTTGCCTCGGAAAATCCGGTTGTAGCGCGCCTCGCCAAAGAGCTTGCCTCTCCACTTCGTTCCGACCGCGAATCCCGCACCGATGTTCACTCCAGGCTTGTTCACGGTGTACGACGACAGGATCTGTGTCGATGGCACCGATACGTTGTAGAAGCCGAAGAACGGGTCGAAGGTAGTGAACGTCGAGATGGATGGCTGCGTGAATTCCTGGGTAGTTCGATACAGCCCACCGCCACCGATGATGTACATATCGGCCCGCCGATACGCACCGACGTGGAAGACCGGATCGAGCGTCGCCGAAAAGATACGCATATAGCCGCCGGGAACGCCGATGCTGTTCAACGTTCTGCTGTTCACGCCGAGTTGATTGAACTTGGCGTCGACCATCAGCCCGACGTAACGGTTGAAGTTCACGCCAGCGCCAGCGCCAGCGTTCCATCCCGTGTCAAGGCGACGGCCTGTTCCACCGGTCGTCTGCGAGAAACCAGCTCCAACATCGAAGGTGAATCTGGGTGTTTCTTGCGCCAGCAGGGCCGACGCGGACATTGCAAAAAGGCAGGTCACCGTTCCGACCGGCAGCCGCCAGTTAAAAACCGTCTTCTGCGCCACATTCTTCTGTGAGTTCTTCATTGGTGTTCTCTCCACTGTTTCAAGCGATTTGGGAGCTAACTGAATTTGCCAGCGACCCTTGTCACGTTATATATGCAATTCGAAGGCCAATGCGAAAACCCTTCGAATAATTACGTCTAAAATGAGATATTTCCGCCACTTGTGCTGTCCAAAGTGGTTTCGAAGGATGGCCAGTCCGCCCGTAAGTCATTGAGTCTTAGTGCTGACTCTATAGAACTCGTCGGCGTAAATTGCATGTCTTCCAAATTGGGCGACTGCTCAGCCCGGCCCTGAGTCCCTTGAGTCATACGTGGCGACGGGTGGCTCTGCCTGACTTTTCGACCGTATGGAGGCTCTGGGGAGGCTTTGGCCACGCCCGATGGTCAAAATGTGCTGGTCAAGTACGTCGGCGAACCACGCGAACCACAAGGTATTTGTGGAAACCGCGCGGGGACTGTGAACGTCTATTGCCGACACTCCCGCAAAAAAGCTAATTTGCCGCCACAACCGGGGTGAAAACAGCAGTTGTCGAGTCCACATCGTTCATTCCCACAACACCGACCGACCAGGTCCAGGGCCAGTCGGCAAAATTGTGAATCGCTCTTCCATTTCCACCTGCCGACAAGTGCAGGTCAACCCGTCGCGTCGCGCACGTAAGGATCGCATTCGCTAAGATGGCAGGATTGTGGTCAAACTCGATCGGTGGTGGATTTCGCGCGTTTTGCCGCTGACAGGCATCGTGGTGCTGCTCGCATCCGCTACTGCTCAGATGGGTGGCAATCGGGTTTGGTCCCGTTATGAAGCCGAAATGCAGGACCCGGTGGACGACCCGTTGGATGCGGGGCGAAAAGGCGAGTTCGCCCTTGGCCGATTGCGTTACCGTTCACCTATGGATGCCCGAGGGCGATTCCGAGGCGGAGGATACGCACGTTGGGGCATCGACGCCAACAAGGGCGACCGCCTTTTCATCGGCATTCTTCGCCGCCTGACGCGACTCGATGTGGAACCCATCGAGACCATCGTCGACGTGGATAGCGACGAGATGTTCAACGTGCCCTTTCTGTTTGCCGTGTCGGTGGGCGATTGGGAACTGTCCCCATCCCAGGCCGGGCGCCTCGGCGAGTATCTCCGGCGTGGCGGGTTCCTGCTGGTCGATGATTTTCACAATGATCGTGAATGGGCAAGGTTCATGGAAGGCGTCCACCAGATGGCTCTTGCCTCTGAGCCGGAAGACCTTGACGTTGCGGCACCCCCGTTTCATGTCTTGTTCGACATGAAGGAACGCGTGCGCGTGTCCGGTGCAAACGTCGTGCATGGATCGGGCATTGAGCGCGGGGGCGTCGAGCCGCATTGGCGCGCCATCCTCGATCCGCGCGGCACGGGACGGATGATGGTGGCGATCAGCTTCAATCAGGACATGGGAGATGGCTGGGAGTTCGCCGACGACCCCGAGTATCCAGAACGGCTTTCGTCCGAAGCCATGCGGCTAGGCACGAATTACGTGATCTATGCCATGACCCATTGAATTCGAGCGGTTTCAGGCCCACGAGCGTCGCCGGATCCATCGAAGAGAAGATGCGGGCAACGGCCGGGTGGCCCCAAGAAAACGTTGGCAGTACCACAGCGCTTGTACTCGCTGTCCTGTCGAGCCTCCTGTCCAGGCTTCGCAGGGGAACTGGGCCTCATCTCGGCGTGGAGCGTGACGGATTTCTCGTCCAAACAAACCACCGGCTCAGCAGCGTCGTAAGGCCGCTCCTGAGCTGCGACAACTAATCAGCGATCTAAATTGAACATCGCGGTTTCTGAACCCTGCGCGAAAGTCGATCCCGACGCAGAACCGCCGTTTTCGCGAGAAACCACAGGTTCCCCTTTCTTAAAAGATTCTAGGTCCATCGCGGAATCCAGACATCGTATGAGCTTTCAGCGAAAGATATGACGTTAACCGTTCGCAACAAACGCTCTTGAGTTCTCCTCTGCCTTGGTCTTTTGCCGAGGACCGTCGACGGGGCTTTGGCCCAACGAGGCCAAGTAGTCATCGACGATTCGATCAAGTGGAACGGCACAACTCCGATCTCTTCCCGGTCAATTCTTTTTACCAGGGAAAACACGAAGAATGCCCGCAAGTCTCAAGGTTTACAACTTCTCCCATGACAGTTTTGAAATAAATAAGCTCTTTTCGGGCTCCCACGCGATCCAAAACACGGAGATCTCAATGGAACAACTTTCCTACCCACAGTACAGTCTGATCTACAACGCCCTATCCTTCGTGCTAGCCGCGATGGGGGCCGCAACCGTTTTCCTCTTTCTCAACCGCTCGCAGGTAGCGCTTCAATACCGATCTGCCGTTTCCATCGCCGGCGTTGTGACGATGATCGCTCTGTACCACTACTACAGAATTTTCCAGAGCTTTGACGCCGCTTATTCCGTAATGAACGGGGTTGTCACGGCTACCGGTAAACCCTTCAACGATGTCTACCGCTACATGGATTGGCTACTCACGGTTCCGCTTCTCGTTACCGAACTAGTGCTTGTCATGCGGATCCCTGGTGCAGCTGGAAACGGAAAAGCGGCCCGTCTCGCCTCCTATGCGGCGATTATGGTTCTGCTCGGTTACCCGGGTGAGATTTCCACGGACTCCGGGACCCGTTGGCTCTGGTGGACTCTCTCCATGATCCCCTTCCTGCTCATTCAGTTCGAGTTGTTTGTGGGCCTGAAGAGCTCGATCGACTCGCAGCCCGCGGCGGCCCGAGGTATGGTGAGCGCGGCCCGCTACATTACGGTGCTGACCTGGTGCTTCTATCCGGTTGTCTTCATCCTTCCGATGCTCGGCCTAAGCGGCGCTTCCGCCCAGGTCGGAGTCCAGGTTGGATACAGCATCGCCGATGTTCTTGCCAAGGCTGCCTTCGGCATCTTCATCTACTTTGTTGCAGTGAGGAAGTCGGAGATCGAGTCTTTCGTCCCTGCCCCTGCTCGTTAGCCGAAGCGCGGGTTGTGTCGCTGATTACTCAGTAGATCCCGCGATCCAGGACGACAGCCGAATGCCGAATGCCGGACTTCGGTTGTTGTCCTGGGTAGATCTCTCGTCAAATTGGAGGAATCTTTTCATGCTCCAGAATCTGGCCCAACATTCCAAAATCGACGACCGAATGCGAGACATGTGCGCCACCTTCTGTGAACCAGAGAATTCGGCGAGGATCGCGGTCGAGCATCACCTTGCAGCGGGGGGCAACCGCCTAAGAGCCTCCATCTGCCTGGACGCTTCAGCCCGGCTGGGTATCATCGCAACCGATGCGATCGTACTGGCGACAGTCTGCGAACTCCTGCACAACGCGTCTTTGGTTCATGACGATTTACTGGATCGCGAATCCACTCGCCGCGGCGGACCCAGTGTCTGGGTGGCTTTTGGAGACGACGTAGCCGTCTGCAGCGGCGATCTGATGTTGTCCGCTTCCTATGGAGCGGTGGGCAAAATTTCCGACCCTGCGATGCTGCCAGACCTCATTCGCCTTATCCACCGACGTGCAAGTGAGGTCATTGCCGGCCAATGTGCAGAAAATGCCGCAAAGAGCGCAGTCAGTCTGACCATGCTCCAATACGAGAATCTTGCGCTGGGCAAGTCCGCATCGCTGCTTACATTGCCTTTGGAACTCCCGCTTTTCGTTTCCGGAAACTCTGCGAGCCTTGGCAGAGCTGGCCGCGCGGCCTCGGCCTTCTCCATCGCCTATCAGATGGCCGACGACCTGGAAGATTTCGACGCCGATCAGCGGGCTGGGTCTTTGAACGTCGTGACTGTGGTTCAGGGACAAGACTCATGCGGCTATGAGCAGGCCCGGTCCATCGTTCGGAAGCGCGCTGCCATCCTGTTCCAGGTCGCACGAAAAGAGGCCTCGCTGCTGCCATTCGAATGCGGGTCGATCCTGGAGGCTCACGCGACGACTGCTCTAAAGGGCTTGGCCGCAGATCAGTTGCGAGGTTCCGCGATGGCGGAGTCTCTCTAGGTGCCGCGGCGGGCGCTTGTCATCGGAGCCGGATTTGGAGGAATCGCCGCAGCCTTGCGTGCGAGAGCGAAGGGCTATGAAGTGCTTGTGGTGGATCGATGTCCGCAACTGGGCGGTCGAGCACAGGTCTTCCTCCGCAATGGATATCGTCACGATGCGGGACCCACCGTCATCACAGCTCCGTTCCTATTCCAGGAGCTTTTCGCACTCTTCGGAAAACGTCTTGAAGACTTCGTCCAACTGGTGACACTGAACCCTTGGTATCGCTTCCGCTTTCCGGACGGAACCGAGTTCAATTATGGGGGCACGATCGACGACACGCTAGCCGAGATCGCACGGTTCTCTTCAGAAGATGGTCAAGGGTATCTGAATCTCGTCGCCGAGTCGAAAAAGATTTTCGCCGTTGGTTTTGAACAGCTCTCCGATCAACCCTTTCACAAGTTCGCATCGATGGTATCCGCGGTCCCCGACTTGATTTCGCTGGGCAGCTACCGGACCGTCTGGCAGATGGTGAACCGCCATATCCGGCATCCCTGGCTGAGGCGCGCCTTTTCGGTGTCTCCGTTGCTGGTTGGCGGCAACCCTTTCGATACGACGAGCATCTATTCTTTGATTCATTATCTGGAACGAAAATGGGGCATTCAGTTCGCAATGGGTGGCACCGGGGCTCTGGTCGACGCTCTTGGGCGCCTGATGGCCGAAGCTGGAATTCAGATTCGTCTCAACACCACCGTGGCGCGAATCCTCACTAGCGATGGAGCTGCGACGGGCGTGACTTTGGATACAGGCGAGGAGATCCCTTCCGATATCGTGATCTCAGACGCCGATCCCGCCTTCCTTTATTCCAAGATGGTCGAGCAGCGCTCGTTGAGCTCTTGGGTGAAGACGAAGACTGCACATTTCTCGATGGGGCTCTTCGTCCTCTACTTTGGGACCACTCGCAAATATGATTCCGTCGCGCACCACACCATTTGGTTTGGCGACCGCTATCGCGAACTCCTGCAGGACATCTTCAACCGCCACCGTCTTGGCGCGGACTTTTCGCTTTACCTCCATCGCCCGACCGCTACAGATCCATCATTTGCTCCGCCAGGCTGCGATTCCTGGTATGTACTGGCTCCGGTACCCAACCTGCAATCGGGGACAGACTGGGATCGAATCGCCGAACAATATGGCGACGCCATTCTCAAAGCGCTGGAGGAAACGATGCTGCCCGGGCTTCGTGATTGCGTTACGGAACGATTCCACATGACGCCGTCCGATTTTCAAGACCGGTATCTCAGTGTGCACGGAGCCGGTTTCTCGGTGGCTCCCGTGTTTCGACAGTCTGCCTGGTTTCGCTATCACAACAAATCGGAAGTCCTGGAAAACCTTTACCTTGTCGGCGCAGGTACTCATCCTGGTGCAGGACTGCCAGGGGTTCTCTCCAGTGCGAAAGTGGTTGATCGATTGCTCTCGCCAGTGTAGGGAGTGGAAGGAAGAACGAAATGCTCAGCAGTGGGGCCAGCGCGCTCAAGCGAGGCGGAAAGACATTCTGGTTTGCCAGCCTGTTTCTGCCCAAGTCCGTTGCGGCCGACGCTGCGGATATTTATGCGTTCTGCCGCAGCATGGATGACTTGGCTGACGATGGCGCGCAGAGCGACGCAGTTAGGCTGCTGCGGACTGTCGATGCCGATCTGGAAGCTGGCCGATCGAGCGATCCGGTGGTGGCCCGGTTTCTGGAGATTGCGACGGCTCATCGCCTGGATCTCAGCGTGGCGCGCCACTTCCTCGAAGCAATCACCCAAGACGCCGCCGGCGAAGTCGCGATTCAAGACGAGGCGGAACTGATCCGCTATTGCTACGGCGTTGCGGGCACTGTCGGTTTGACGATGGCGGGAATTCTCGGCGCGGATCCGCAGAGATCGTATCGCTACGCCATCGAACTCGGCATCGCGATGCAAATGACCAACATCGCGCGGGATGTGATGGAAGACGCCCGACACGGTCGACGCTATCTTCCGGCTTGCTGGGTCGGCAACCTCACCGCGTCTGAGATCGCCAAGGGCGGATGCCGTGATGTCGTCGCGTCAGCAGTAGCTCGTTTGCTTGAACTGGCCGACGGTTATTATGGGAGCGCCGCACTGGGTTTTCACTGGATTCCGAAGCCGTGCCGCCGGTCGATCCGGATCGCCGCCGCGGTCTATCGGGAAATTGGGGTGGTGATTCGCCACAGAAACTTCGATTGGTGGCGCACACGGGCCTATGTGAGGTTTCCCTCCAAGATCCGGATCGCTGTCGGTGCCTGCCTTGGCACCACGACTCTCGAACGGTTGCCGTTCGCGGCCGACATCCGCGATTTGCGCCGGATCCTCGCCGGGATGCCCGGCATCCCATGAATCATGCCGACCTGATCGTTCTCGGCGGTGGTTGTGCGGGGCTTAGTCTGGCGAGCCATCTTGCTCTCAGGTGGAAACAGAAGCGCGTGGTCGTCTTCGAAGCGCGCAAGAACTACTTTGAAGATCGCACCTGGTGCGGCTGGCGAATCGCCCCTCACTTGTTCGATGACTGCGCATCCGCCGAATGGAATCGCTGGCGTTTGGTGACGCCGCTTGGCGACTTTGAACGCAGAAGCGAAGCTTACCCGTATCAGCGAATCGGGTCAGGCGAATTCTATCGAAAAGCTTGCGAGCTGATCCGCGAGAACGACGCCGACTCGATCCGAATGGGCGTTGACGTGGAGGACGTCGCCGAGCGGGACGACGCAGTGACCGTTTGTCTCTCGAACGGTGAAGCGTGGGATGCGCCTTATGTTGTCGATACCCGGCCGCAGACGAGAACGCTCGGGTGGCCCTGGATGTGGCAGAACTTCGTTGGCTACGTTGTGCGCATCGAGCAGGGACAACCGTTCGGCGACGTCCCGACCTTAATGGATTTTCAAACGGCTGGCGCGGGCTGCATCCAGTTCATGTACATCATCCCCCTTCGGGACAATTCGTACCTCTGCGAATGGACTCGCTTTTCACTTGTGCCGGATGAGCAGGCTGAGATCGAGTCGGAACTCATGCAATGGATCAAGACGCGGATCCCAGGGAGTTGGACCTTGGCCGGCCGCGAGGCTGGGTCGCTGCCAATGGCGCCTCCGCTCAAGAACTCAGGCGGGCCGCGGGTCATTCCAGGTGGCACGCGAGGCGGCAGCATGCGCGCCGCAACCGGCTATGCGTTTCATTCCATCCAGCGCTGGGCAGAGGCCTGCGCGATGTCGATCGAGGCTGGCAACGCACCCATCGCACCGGCTCGCAATCGTGTGCTTGAGGCCATGGACCGCCTGTTTCTGAGTGTTTTGCGCGAGAGGCCGGCCGAGGCGGCCGCACTCTTTGGACGGCTGTTTTACAAATGCGATCCGGATCCCCTCATCCGCTTCCTGGCTGGCGTGCCGCGCGTCGGCGATTTTTGGCCCGTTGTCAACGCGCTGCCCAAGCGGCGCTTTCTGCGGGCGCTTCCGGCATTGTCCAGGGCGGATTTTTCCAGCAACGGTGCGCTCAGTTGATACGATTCGCCGAGCAATACTACAGCCAAGTGTTTCTGTTCGTCACTGCTTTTCTGCTGGTGGAATCACTGCGGAGTGCGGATTCCGGTTTCGTGATTCCAGTTTTGGTTCTTGGCGTCGTGCTGCTCGGCTTTCCGCATGGCGCGCTGGATCCGCTCGTGGCCGTCCGGGCCTTGGGGTCGTGGCGCTACTTCAGCGTGCCTGCCTTCGCCGCGGCATATCTGGCGATCGGAGCCCTCTATGGGTCGCTGTGGTGGATGTGGCCGGAGCCGTGTCTCGCCATCTTTCTGGCGATCTCGGCTTTTCATTTCGGCGGAGACTGGCAAGCGCGCGGTGCGTGGTGGACACGTTTTGCCTACGGTTCGGCGATTGTCACTCTTCCCGCGCTGCTGCATTCTCCAGAGGTATCGAGGATTTACTTTGCACTCGGAGTGAAAGAGACAGGGACGATCCTTTCGATCTCCCAATGGATCGCCGTCGTAGCGGCGGTGCTTGGTCTATTGGCGGCAGCCATGCAGTGGCGAGAGCGAAGTGCGGATTTTTTCGAGTTCGTGGCAATCACACTCGGGGCGGCGTTACTCGAGCCACTGCTCTTCTTTACCAGCTACTTCTGCCTTCTCCACAGCCCGCGCCATTTGTTGGATACCTGCAGATCGACGGGGCTGCGAACAGCACGCGCCTTAACTTCGGCCGTACTTCCGGCGCTAGCCACAACTCTCGCAATCGGAGCCATCGTCTGGTTCGCGATGCTTCCTGGTAAAGGCGATGAGAATATCCTGCGGCTTGTCTTCGTTGGTCTGGCCTCACTCACGTTGCCGCACATGATGCTGCAAGAGATTGCGAAGAGACGCCACCTCTAATTAACCGGTGCCCCAAGGTTCGGGGCAAGTTCGATCGCCTTGCGATAGTGCCGCTCAGCCTCCATCCGGTTCCTGTCTTGCGAGCGCGCCCAATGCATTCCCCGGAATAAAGGCTCATTCGGTCGAGTTTGAGCGCCCGAATCCAGGCCACGATTCGACATCGCTTCCAACACCGGCATCAGCGAGGCGTCCGAAATGTGGGCCGCAGCCCCCACCGCTTCCCCCTGCGTGACTTTGTCCACCGCGTTGACGTGGTAGAGCCCCTTCACATCCGGGCCTTGCCTGCGGATCCGGCTTGCGGCGATCTCCGATCGCCACCTGCTTGGGGCGGGTCGGCTGAAACACCGTCTTCTTGATACGGTAGGCCCGGCTCCTCCTCAACCTGTACAGGTGCCCCTGCCAGATAAAAGTCCAAGGAACCGGTTTGCAGGCCGCTGCGTAGTGTAGGCATGACTGTCACTCTCGCAGCGGCTTTCGTTTGTTTGTTGGGCGTGGATCAGGACGCCCTTGCCATCATGGAGAAGATGGCGGCGAAGTTGGAAGCGTCGGTGGACGCTCGTCGGCAGTATGTTTATCGGCAGCGCGTGACCGCGAAACTGGTGCGTACGAACGGGCAGATCGCGCGGGCAGAGAAGCGGGAGTACACGGCGGCTCCGGGTCCGGAACGGACGGAGAAGACGCTGGTGTCACTTGCCGGTGAGTATCACAAGAGCAAGAAAGAGATCATCCGCTATGACAAGCCGGGCTTTGAAAAGGGCGGCATGGATCTCGACGGCGGATTGATGAAAGGTCTCATCGACGATCTCGCCAATAGCGAGAAGTCGAAGGATGGCATTCCTCACTCGGTGTTTCCGTTTCGCGCCAAAGACCTGCCGGGCTTCCGTTTCACCTATGTAGGCGAGACCGAAGTAAAGGGTCGCAAGGCGCATCGCATTGCCTTCGAGCCGGTCGTGAAGAGATCCGATTGTCTGAACTTTGGCGACGATGACGACGCCAACGACGCCAACGATGGCGATTGTCAGTCGCGCCCCTGGAAAGGCGAAGTAGTTGTGGATGCGGAAGAGTTTCAGCCGGTCCGTATCTTTACCGATCTCACCTTCAAAATGCCCTGGGGCGTGAAGGTGTTTCTGGGAACGAATATCCGCCAGACGGGGTTTTCGGTGAGCTATACGCGAGTGGCTCCAGAGGTGTGGTTTCCTGCGACATATGGCACGGAGTTCCGGCTCGACCTCTTCTTTGGATACAAGCGGGTGATCACATTGGCTCTGGATTCGTCCGACTTTCAGCGGACAGAGGCGAAGTCCGAGATCAAGTTCGATACCGCCGAAAAGCTGCCGTAAACCGTGCGTTCACTCGGCCCGCCCGCCAAAGTACACCAGCTTCCGGCATAGCGTTCGCGCTGATCTTCGGATGGCTTCCAACATTGATCGCCCAAGCCGTCGGCCCAATTGCGATTGATCGCACCGAGGGGTTCGCGAGATGTGTAGCCGCTAGCGCGATCGGGGCGGACAGGTGCACTGAGATCGCGCTCCGGATCGACGAAAACTGCACCTGGGATATGTCCTGCTTCGAAGGCGTCGGGTCCGGCGTTGGGTTTGCCCAACGTGAAGCGGGTCAGTCAGGTTGTGTCGAGCTGTAGCCATCTGCTAATCTCGATCTAGATTGGTAGATATGAGTACTGAACGCCACTTAGTCGAAACAGCTTATGACGCCACCGTGCGCACGGACATCGAACAGTTTCGCGCCATGGCGCAAACCTATACGGAAGGGCAACTAACGGACGATCAGTTCCGTCCGCATCGATTACGGCGAGGGATCTACACGCAGCGTCAACCGGGCGTACACATGATTCGCACCAAGGTTCCTGGCGGCATCGTGACCACCTCGCAGATGCGCCGACTCGCGGATGTTTCCGATGAGTTCGCGGCAGGCAAGGCGCATCTCACCACCCGCCAGAACGTACAGTATCACTTTATACCACTGCTGCAGGTTCCGGATTTGCTGCATCGTCTCGCGGATGTCCGCATGACAACGCGCGAGGCCTGCTACAACACGGTTCGCAATGTGACGGCGTGCCCTTATGCGGGTTTGATCGCCGATGAGCCGTTCGATGTCCGTCCGTATGCGCAGCGCACGGCGTTCGCGTTTCTTCACAAGGATATTGCGGACAATTTGCCGCGCAAGTTCAAGATTGCCTTCTCGGGTGGACACAACGATTCGGTGGCGACGGACATCAACGATCTCGGCCTGCGGGCGGTGATCCAGGATGGGCAGCGCGGGTTCCGGGTGACGATTGGCGGTGGATTAGGTCCGCTTCCGAACGAGCCTGCTCTGTATACCGAGTTCCTGCCGGTTGAGCGGATCGTGAACCTGACCGAGGCTGTGATCCGGGTGTTTGGCAAGCATGGCAATCGCGCGAACAAGAATAAGGCACGGTTGAAGTTTGTGCTCCGCGAGCGTGGTTTGGCTTGGGTGAAAGAACAGATCGATACCGAGTACGCGGACATTCTGCAGAATGGCGGCGTGGGTGCGCCGGACGCGATTCCCGATGGCTTCGGTGGTTTTGAGTTCGATCCCGTGGGACATTCGCGCAATCTGCCGGTATTGCAGCAGCCTATGGTTCCTGGGCCGGGCTTTGACGAGTGGCTGCGTACGAACATCGAGGCGCAGAAGGATGTGGCCTATGCGATTGCAACCGTGAAGGTGTCGCAGGGCAACCTGATTTCTTCGCAGATGCGCGGGTTGGCGGATATATCCGATCAGTTCGCCGATGGCCTGTTGCGGCTAACGATGAACCAGAACCTGATCATCGCGAACATCCCGGCAGCGAATATCGCGCGGGTGCATGCGGCGCTGCAGGGGATCGCGTTGGCCGATGCCGGCGCTCGAGAGATCGACGACGTGACCAACTGCCCTGGCGCGTATTCGTGCAATCTCGCTTTGACCAAGTCAATGAACCTGGGCGAGGCACTTGCGGGCTTTTTCGCGGCGGAGAGCGATGCGCTATCGCGCAAACTGCAGATCCACATCAGCGGCTGTCCGAATTCATGTGGCCAGCACTGGACGGGCGATTTCGGATTCTACGGCAACGCACGCAAGATCGACGGCAAGGAAGTTCCTTACTATCAGATGCTGCTCGGCGGTGGCTACGATGAGAACCGCGTGATGCGTTATGGGTTCGCGATTCAGAGTGTCCCTGCGCGGCTGGTTCCGACGGCGGTGCAGCGGGTGCTGGATCATTACAAGAGCGATCGCCAGGATGGTGAGACCTTCCGCCAGTATGTGACTCGCAACAAGGTCGAGCATTTCCGTGCGATGACGGCGGATTTGGCGAAGCCTGTGGAGTTGTTCCCGGAGATTTACCAGGATTGGGGCGATGACGAGAAGTTCTCGCTGAAGCTGGGACGCGGAGAGTGCGCGGCGTAAGATTCCGATTGGGGCAACTCTACAAATCGATTGATATCTGGCAGCGGAAGGGCGAACGAGAGATCGTTCGCTTTCGCTGTTTTCAGTCGTTGGAGACGGGGAAGTTCAGCGTCTAGAGTCAGGATCACTATCACGCGCCGTTCGAACAAAAAAGCAATGGAAGAGCTGGATCGCAATTTCATCGAACTGCTCGGTGATGGAGAGCCGTCAGAACGCGGCGAACACAACACCCTTCCAGAGGCAATCGACGCTTTTGTCAAGTCGTTCTCAGACTTCTGGTCAGAGGGCTGGGGTGCCAGCCGGGAATAGCTGCTTTTTACGGCAGCCATTGGATTCGATTCTGGAGATTGTCCGGAGTCCAAATGAGCCAAGCTAGAAAGATGCCCTCGATCGCCGCAGCAGTTGATCTTGTTGAGGGGATCAGCCGGAGAACGCCCTTGCGAATTGCCGGATGAACATCGGCGTCCGCCTGGATCTGAGCATCAAGCGATTTTGAGCGGTGCTGCTCGCTTCGCTTTTTCAAACCGTTCCAGCCATGTCCGGAGGCATCGGGTACCGTTCCTGAATCTCCACGAAAAGCCGGGCTTGCTCATTGAGATATTCTTCAATTTCGCTTGGAGTTTCCAAGATGAAGGTGATTGCCCCATAGACCTTGGTGAGGGATCCGAGGGCGGCGAAAGACGCCAAAAGATCCTCGGCGGACTCGCCGTTGCGGAAACCGTTTGCCAGAACATCCGGGCCGATTACATAGCTAGCCGCCGTTCCGGATCTCCACATAGTTGTTGGGCGCAATCATTGTCCGCTCAACCCTGTTCTACTCGACAATCATTTCGAACTTGCGTAGTGTTTCTGCGGGCTCGTTGTCATCGAAACGAGCGATGGCGGCTTTCTGCCGTCCGTTTTCAAGGATGACGCCATAGGGGGTGGAATCGAAGGGGAAGATCTTCTTCAGCCCATCGTTGTCGAGGCAGGTCAAGGCTTTCAATCCGGTGTCCTTCAGGAACGCGCCGGCGAACTGCTGTTGACGGGTGGGGATCGCGACGACTTTAGTGACTCCCCATTTCATCTTCGACATCTTGCGTGCGGCCTCGTCGCAGTGCATACATTCGGGATCGTAGAAGTAGAGAAAGATTCGGCCATGCTGCAGTGAGAACGGCTGTCCGTCAGCGGTGATGCTCGCTGGCGCTTCCGTGCCGGTGACACGCGCAGCAGCGACGCCATAACAGACACCCGCAAACACCGCGACCGCGCCCAGAACCACCGCCGCGCCGCGCAGGTTCTCCGAGGGGCGAGCCCACCATCCGGCGATTCCGGCGAGGACGAGCATAGCGAAATCGGAGATGAAGAATCCAGGGCCGACCGCGCGTTTCAGCAGTGGAAAGCAACTGCAATCCATATTCTTGAACTCGGTGTAGTGGATGCCCATGTAGACCATGAATCCGACGAGCAACAGCGAGATCAGCCAAGCGCCCCATCGGCGGAACCTGGGGACGAGGATCATTACGGCACCCCACGTCTCACCGATTGCCAGTAGGACGGTGAAGGGCAGACTGACCGAATAGGGGACTTTGAACTGTTCGATCTTGGTGGTCCACCCGAGGGGGTCGGTGATTTTCCAGATGCCGGAGACGAGAAAGAGGATCGCGATGAAGGCGGCTGCGCCGTGTGAGGCGTAGGTTTGCCAGCGGGGGAGAGTCCAATCAGAAGAGCCTTCTAACGGAGCCAGCGAGGAAGAATCGGCGATCGACTCGGACATAGATACTCCTATTCTAGCCACAGTGGCGATTGGAATAGACATCTGGGGAAAGTGACCTACTCCGTGCAAAAGGGATTGTGAGAGGTCGATGGAAGAAGGATGCCGAACGACCGAGTACTGACGCAGGAAGAGATCGATGGCGTGTTCCGGAGTATGAAGAAGCAGGAGCCGACCGAGGTTCCGCAGAAGTCGGCGCAGCCGTACGACTTTCGTCGACCGGATCGAATCGCGAAAGATCAGTTGCGTGCGATCCACTTGTTACACGAGAACTTTTCACGGAGTCTTTCTTCGAGCTTGTCGGCGTACCTTCGCGCCTATGTGGCGGTGAATCTGGTTTCGGTGGAACAACTCTCTTTCGCTGAGTTCACGCAGTGTTTGCCATCTCCGAGTTGCATGATTTCGCTGAAGATGAAGCCTTACGATGGCAACTCACTGCTTGAGATCAACCCTTCTCTGGTTTTTCCGATTCTGGAGATGTTGCTGGGCGGCGCGGGCAAGGGCATGTCCAAGGTGAGCCGCGAGGTGACGGAGATTGAGCAGAGCATCCTCGAAAGTATCTTTCGCATTATCCTCAACGATCTGAAAACGGCTTGGGCGGTGGTGACGCCGATTGAATTCACGGTGGATACGCATGAGACCGAGCCGCAAATGCTGCAGATGCTCGCACCGAATGAAGCGGTGGTCGCCATCAGCATGGAAGCCCGCATCGGCGACAACGCTGGGATGATGAACATGGGTATTCCTTCGATTACGGTGAAGATGTTGCGTCAGAAGTTCGACCAGCAATGGTCTATGCGTCGTGCGCATTCATCAGAACACGATCAGGCGAAAGTGCTGCGATTGGTGCAGAACAGCCGGTTGGAGTTGGATGCAAGGTTGAGGGGACCGACGATGACGTTTGGGACGTTGATGGAACTTGAGCCGGGAAAGGTGCTGATGTTCGACTATCCGACTGAGCGTGAGATCGATCTGGTGATGAATGGGCGCGTTAAGTTCAAAACCCAAATTGTCGCGCAGGGACGGAAGCGGGCTGCGAAGCTGTGCGAGGCGTTCGTGGAAAGGGATTTCGTTCCGCTTCGCGAGTGAAGGATCAGGGCGTGAGTGAGAGTTCGACAGGCGTGCCGCCGGGAGGGGAATACCGCAGAATCATGCTTTTGATGGACTTGAGCTTGCCTCGGAAGGGGAAGTAGAGGAGTCCGCCGGTGGGTAGTTTGCATTCGCCTCGAGACAGAGAGACTCGTTCCATCTCTTCTCCTACGTCCAACGGTTGATTGCGTGGCACGCCAGAGCGATCTTCCGGCACTGGGGCTTGCGGTGGGGCTGGACGGCGACCTCTGGTCGTATCGATTTCCGGAACGCCTGTCTGGGGCCGCCTACGTCCGAGCACGACGCCTGCGTCGCCGACGGAACCGCCTACTTCGAGATGAGGACCGGTGGAGAACACGGAATCGCGCATGCTCGCGGCAACGGCTCCAGGCGCATCTGCCAGAATGGGGGGGGTCTTGCCATTTACGAGCAGAGTGAAATGTTCCGGTGCGATGGATATCGCCTGCCCGATGGGTCCATAGAAAGCGGTTTCGATGACGATGTGATTTTCAGCGAATAGCATCCCGCCGCGAGAGATCGGCACGCTGTGTGCGAGCGATTCGGCGCCAACGAATTGGATGTTGTCGGCGAAGGCTTTAGCCGCGGCATAGTCGGAAACCCTGGCGCGTGGTTCATACACTGAAACGGCGTTTTGACCGTAGAGCAGTCCAATCGCCGCGAGGATTGCACATCGCTGCATACGATACGAGCGTAGCGGAAATCAAGAGGTGGTGGTTCTTACCTTGGGTGCGTCGGTCATTCTCGCGAATTCGTCGTCGGAAAAGACGGGGCGGTCGAAGATTTCGACTGCCAATGCCCCGAGCCAGGAAAAGGCGAGGATACTCAACCCGATCGCGACGATCTGCCACCAATCGAGATCGATCGTGCGGACGGGTGAGGCTTCGGCGCGGGTGAGTTTGCTCGCTTGCAGGTTCATGCCGGCTATGTGAGAATCCCGAAGCCGCCTTTCCACAAACTCGGCTCGCTGTCTGGCGAGAGCCGCGCGGCGAACCAGCTCTTCCCGTTTCGCGGCTAAAGTTCCCGCCAGCGTTTCGAGGTTTTCGATTCGTGCATACTCTTTTTGCATTTCCTGCAGTTCTGCTCGCATACCAGCGAGTTGGGCTTCCGCCTGAAAGACATCCGGGCTTTGCTGTTTGCGCAGAACACGCAGCACCTCTTCCTGCCCGCGTAGGGATGCTTTGAGTTCGAAGGTGCGGTCTTCAATGTTGGAGAGACGTTGACTCTCGATGCGGAACGAATCGGGACTGGCTGCGCCTTTCGACTTCAGATCGAAGGCGTTGAGTTCCTTGGCTGCATCGTCTGCCTGGCGGGCGAGCGTGATCGATTCCGCTTCTATCGCGATGAGATGGTTCGGAGATCCAAATAGAGCCCAGCGGTGTTGGAGGTAAAGATCGGTGAGCCGGTTGGCGTGTTCGGTGGCGATTCGCGCTGAAGGATCGGTGAAAGAAACGGCGATGACCTGACTTTTGGCCGGTTGCCTTAGGGCGATCTGGGAGCGCAAATCGGTTCTACGGCGTTCGGCGGATTGAATGGATTCGCCAACGGCACCGGGTCCGCGGGTGAGGTCGGCGAGCATTTGCGTTTGTGCCCAGACTATCTGAATCTCGCTGGCCAGTTCGCTTTCGGTCACGGGGCTGGCGTCCGGTCCAATGCGAGTGAGTAGTACAGTGGCGGTTGCCTCGTATTGGTGAGGCTGAATCCAAAGCCACACCGCCACGGCGAAGGTGAGCAGGAGCAGGACGCCGAAGAAGACATTGCGACGGCGTCGCAGCAGGAGATCGAGACTGGAATACTGACTGCGGCCGAACTGTCCGTTGGACGGCTCGGGAGTGATGTCGATGAAGTGTGGCTCCGGTGAAGGGTTGGGTGGCTGCTGCGGGTCCATGTTTTCCTAGGAGGAGCTTTCGTCTCTCCAGTAAAACATGCGGGATTGTAGTGGTAGGGTGGGCGATCGGTACTAGGCATGCCTCCCCGAGTGCTGGAACCGGGTGGCAACGCCGTCCGCTATTGAGGAACCAGCGACACAACGCAAGGTGGCGCGAGCAGTTCCTGAAACGTTTCGGGCCGCGCCACCCGGCTGCGTCGCTCCTAAGTGCAGACCGTTCCGCGCCACGGATGTAGATCTTCGACTATACGGTCTGCTCTTCGAGAGCGAGCGAGAGCTCTTCCCATTCCTGCATTGCCTTGTCGGCATGCGCGCGCAGTTGCCCGACACAATTGGATAGCCGAAGCGACTCTTCCGCATTCTTAAAAACGGACAACTCACTCTCGCACTTCGCGATCTCCGCCTCTGACCGGGCCATCTCCACTTCCACAACCTTTAGCCGTTCCAACATGGACTTTAGCTTCATGGGATTCACGCGCTTGGCTGGTTCCGCAGGTTTTGCCGTTGAACCCAAGGGTACCGTTGACGCTGGATTCGTTGCCGCGGCGGTCTCTGGTTTGGCCGTTGAGCTCAGCGAAAGATCAACTTTCGCCCCGCCTTTGCGCCACAAGTAATCTTCATAGTTGCCCGGAAAGACGCGAACCTCGCCGCCTTCGATTTCAAAGATCCGGGTGGCCAATTTGTCAATGAAATAGCGGTCGTGCGAGACGAATACGAGCGTGCCTTCGAATTCCTGCAATGACTCCAGCAAGACGTCTTTGGCGCGCATGTCGAGGTGGTTGGTCGGCTCGTCGAGTAGTACAAAATTCGACGGATGCAGCAGCATCTTGGCCAGCGCATAGCGGTTGCGCTCGCCGCCCGACAGCACTCCGATCTTCTTAAAGACGTCGTCTTCGCTGAAGAGAAAGCATCCCAGCAGGCTGCGCAGTTCGGTCTGCGTCTTGCGTGGAGCCACCGCCGCTAGATCGTCGATCATGCGCGCTTCGGTCGAGAGTTCTTTGTACTGATCCTGCGCGAAATAATCGACTTCGACGTTGTACCCAAGCTTGTATTCGCCCGTGCTCAGGGGTTCCGCACCGCTGAGCAATTTGATCAGCGTGGACTTTCCGGCACCGTTGATCCCCACCAGCGCGATGCGCTCGCCGCGCTCGATGATAAAGTTCGAGTCGCCGAATACGAACTTTGGTCCATAGCTTTTCGAGACGTCGATGAACTCCGCGACAACGCGTCCGCTGGACTTGGGCTGAGGGAACGAGAAGTGTATCGCCTTCTCATCCGGCGGAACCTCAATGCGCTCTATCTTCTCCAGTTCTTTGATGCGGCTCTGTACCTGTTTGGCCTTGGTGGCCTGTGCACGAAAGCGATTGATGAAAGCCTCGAGCGCTTCGACACGTTCTTTCTGGTTGCGATACGCGGCTTCCAGCTGCAGACGCCGCTCGGTCTTCTGCGCCAGAAACTTGTCGTAGTTGCCGGGATAGAAATGGACCGTCTTGTTCCAGATCTCAACGATACGTTTGACGGTTGTATCCAGAAAGTAACGGTCATGCGAGATCAATACGAACGCGTTCGGGTAGTTGCCGAGATACTCCTCAAGCCAATTGCGGGCTTCGAGATCCAAGTGGTTTGTCGGCTCGTCGAGCAGCAGAATGTTGGGCTGTTGTAGCAGCAGTTTCGCCAAAGCGATACGCATCTGCCAGCCGCCCGAGAATTCTTCTGTGCGGCGCACCCAGTCTTCTTTGGGGAAGCCCAAGCCATTCAGCACCGATCCGACTTGCGACTCAATGGCGTAGCCGTTGCGCGCACTGAACTCGTTTTCGACGCGATGGAACCGCTCAGAGATGTTTTTGTACTCCTCACCTGTGGGATCGACTTCGGACATCCGCGCGGTGAGCGTCTCCAGTTCGATTTCCATGTCCCGAACGTCGTCGAAGACAGACATGCACTCGTGAAAGACACTGCGTCCGGATAGCGAGAGTCCGTCCTGCGGAAGGTAGCCCATGGTGAGGCCCCGCACGACATTCATGCTGCCGATGTCGAACTGCTCGATGCCTCCGAGCGCTTTCAAGAGCGTCGATTTACCTGTACCGTTGCCTCCCACGAGACCGACGCGGTCTTTGGGATTGATCAGCCAGTTCAGGTTTTCGAACAGGACCTTGTGACCGAAGCGCTTGCCTGCGCCGGTGAGTTGAATCATTTGGGGTAGAGCTTCAATTCTACCGTGTCCAGGCGACCGTTCATCCAACTCTTCATCGGACTGGGGTGTCTACAAGTCATTTCCCGGACACGGCCTTGCCGCCTTGAACCACTAGGTGTTTTTGAAAGTTGAGTTGGCTCAAACGACAGCCACAAGCAAGCGCGACCGTTCGAAACCTGTTCCAGGTTTTATTCAATGCCTGCCGGTCGATGGCGAAGTCATGCGCGAATACGAGCGTTCCGAGGGATGGCACTGGTGGCACAAAGTTGGAGAAGGCTCGCGAAATCGTGCTGAACCCCTCCCCCTGGAATCCGGTGCCGCGCTAGTAACCTTTGCTCTTGTCCACGACGTTGATCAGCGGCTTTCCCGCTGCAAACCTCTTGATGTTCTCGCGGGCCGTCCCCACCATCCGGGCGTAATCCTGATCCGAACGTCCGGCCACATGCGGCGTGACGATCGCGTTGCTGAACTTCCACAGCGCATGACCTTTCGGGAGCGGCTCCGGATCCGTCACATCCACGCCTGCTCCAGAGAGCTTCTTCGAATCCAGCGCCTGCACCAGCGAATCCAAATCGTAGAGTCCGCCACGGCTTACCGCGATAAAGAACGCCCCTTGCTTCATCAGCCCAAACTGCTTTGTGCCAATCATGCGATGGCTTTCCTTCGTATGAGGTGCCGAGACGAACACCACATCCGCCTCCGGCAGCACTTCGTCCAATTGATCCGGCTTTACATATTTCTTGACGATCGGTGTCATCGGATAGTCCTGGGGATCCACGCCAATCACGTTCATCCCGAACGCCCATGCGCGTGTCGCGATGTTGAAGCCCGCACCTCCGACACCGATCACCACCGCGGTCTTATCTTTCAGAACCAGGATCCCCTGATTGTTGGCCTGCCACTTTTCTTGCGCCTGATTCCCCATAAAACGAGGCAATTGCCGGGTCAATGCCAGCAGCATCGCGAACGCGTGATCCGCCAGTTCAGGACCCTCAGCAATCCGATTGTTGGTCAAAACAATCGCGCTATCTCGCATCGCGGTATTGCCGGTAAGGAAGAGCTGATTCTCCACTCCAGCGCTGAACGCCTGCACCCATCGAAGTTTCTTCGCGGACTGGATTTGCGCCGCGCTCAGCGGACCACCTACGAACCCATCCGCATCCACGATCTCACGGGTAAGATCCGCGCCGGATGCCTGCACGAGTTTCACTTGCGGCGGATACTCGCTGGTTTGCAGTTCCTTCATCACTGCAGGGTTCTGGACTACGATCTTCAGTTGTTGCGCCTGCAGTGTGAGAGCCGTCAGGAGGCAGAGAGAAAACATGCCGTCATCATACACCGCGCGATATCATGACGCCCATGAAGTCGCTCATCCTCGCCGTCGGTGTTGGATTGTTGTTGGCGCAGCGAGGATTCGTCCGTGACGAAGAACAAGAACAGCCGCCGCGCCCCGGCGAGTTCCACTTCTTGCGGCTCGAGTACACCGATCTTCCGCAATACCATCGCCGCTTCGGACGCGCGTCGCGTGACGGTGTCGGCACAGGGTGGTGGCTGATGGACTGGCCGGCCGCCGACAATCACTTCACAACTGGAATTCAGCGGCTCACCCGTATCGACGCTGGAGATCCACGGCACCTGCGGCTCACTGACGATCGCATCTTCGACTATCCCTGGATCTACGCGACCCAGACCGGCTGGTGGGGGCTCTCAGATGTGGAGTGCGCACGCCTTCGCGAGTACCTGCTGGGTGGCGGCTTTCTTGTGACCGATGACTTTTGGGGTCCGGAACAGTGGGCGGTGTTTCGCGAGACGATGGATCGCGCGCTGCCCGGGCGGGAGATCAGTGACATCGCGGAATCCGACTCGGTGATGCATGTGCTTTATAGCATCGAGGCGAAAGATCGTGCGTTCATTCCCGGTTCGCGCCATCTTGCGAGAGGCGCCGGGGGCCGTATTCAGATGGTTCCTCCCGAAGGTACGCTGCCCGCCTGGCGTGCGATCTACGACGACAAAGATCGCATGGTGGTGGCGGTCAATTTCAATACCGATTTTGGCGATGCCTGGGAATTCGCCGATGTGCCCTACTATCCCGCGGAGATGACAACGCTTGCTTATCGTTATGGCGTGAATTACCTGCTCTACTCGATGACCCACTAGCCACTTTGAATCGGTTCGTGAAATTGGCGGAGAAATCTTCGGCAAGAGAGGCCAACTCGGCAATCCGATCTGCGGAAGGCCCCGAAATCGATAGTACGCCTCCCGATTCCTCGTCGCGCCTCTCGGACATCTTGTACGCTGGTGAATTGACAACCAAATCTCCGCTCCTCGAGTTTCGTAACGTTACGATCTTTCGAGAAGAGCAAAAGGCCCTCGACGGCATCACCATCTCCATCGACGAAGGCGAGCACGTCGCCATCCTCGGACCCAATGGCTGCGGCAAGTCCACGCTCATTCAGACGCTCACGCGCGACTGCTATCCGTTCCTCGGCGACATGGACTGGACCCTCCGCATTCTGGGACGCGACACCTGGCATGTCTTCGAACTGCGCGCCATGATGGGCATCGTCACCAACGACCTGATGCTCTCGTGCCGTCGTGACTACCCGGTCCGTGAAATCGTCTTGTCGGGATTCTTCTCAAGCATCGGTATCTGGCCCAATCACACCGTCGAGCCGTATATGATCGAAAAGGCCAACGAGATCATGGAACTGCTCGAGATCACGCACCTCGCTGATCGCAAGATGTGCGAGACATCCTCTGGCGAAGGCCGCCGCGCGGTCATCGGGCGCGCTCTTGTCAGCGATCCGAAAGCGCTGATTCTCGATGAGCCGTCAACGAGTCTCGATCTGCGCGCGATGCGCGAATTGCGGGACATTTTGGGCAAAGTCGCACGCACAGGCAAGAGCATCATCCTGGTCACCCATCATGTGGACGAGATCATTCCGGAGATGGAACGCGTCGTTTTCATGAACAAGGGCAAGGTCGTGCGCGACGGAGCCAAGGCCGAAGTGCTGACCGCCGAGAACCTCTGCGAGTTGTTCGGCGTGCCGGTAGATCTCTCGCAGCGCGACGGTTTCTACAACTGCTGGTAAATTCCCATGAACAATATCTACGATTCCGGCGATGCGGCGCTCTACGATATCCGCACCAAGGTCCCCGGACCCAAAGGTGCGCTGCCTCTCACGCCCGACATCCTGCTGCATCGCCCCTCTGGCGACCTCTTCGGTTGGACGCAAAACGCCGGTATGGGTTGGGATCCTTCGAAGCTCGCGAACAAGGAAGTGCTGATCCTTTCTACGCACGGCGGCATCCGCGCCCCTGACGGAACCCCGATTGCGCTCGGCTATCACACTGGCCATTGGGAAGTCGGCCTGTTGATGGAAGAAGCGGCACGCGAACTCACCGCGATGAATGCCGTGCCGTTTGCCGGCTACTGCACTGACCCCTGCGATGGACGCTCGCAAGGCACTACCGGCATGTTCGATTCGCTTCCCTATCGAAACGATGCCGCCACGATCTTTCGTCGCCTCATTCGTTCATTGCCCACGCGGCGGGGCGTGATCGGCGTCGCCACTTGTGACAAAGGCTTGCCCGCGATGATGATGGCGCTGGCCGGAACGCACGATCTACCTTGCGTCCTGGTTCCTGGCGGTGTGACTTTGCTTGCCGAGGACGGTGAAGACGCCGGACGTGTGCAAACGATTGGCGCACGATTCTCGCATCAACAGATTACACTGCAGGAAGCCTCCGAGATGGGCTGCCGTGCCTGCGCGTCTCCCGGTGGCGGATGCCAGTTTCTGGGAACCGCGGCTACGGCGCAAGTGGTTGGCGAAGCGCTCGGTATGTCCCTCGTGCATTCGGCCCTTGCCCCTTCAGGACACGCGATTTGGCGAGATATGGCCAAGCGCAGCGCCCGCGCGGTGATGCATCTCGAATCGCGTGGCTTGAAGATGCGCGACATTCTCACCGATGGCGCAATGCGCAATGCGATGGTGGTGCACGCGGCCTTTGGCGGATCGACCAACGTGATCATCCACCTCGCTGCGGTTGCCTATCATGCTGGCTTGATCCGCCCCTCGGCTAGCGATTGGACCCACATCAATCGCCAAGTGCCTCGCTTGGTAGACGCTCTCCCGAATGGTCCGAATCATCATCCAACCGTACAGGTCTTTCTTGCGGGTAGCGTTCCGGAAGTAATGCTGCACCTGCGCGATGCGGGCCTGTTGGATCTCAATGCCCTCACGGTATCCGGCGACACCATGGGCGAAACGCTCGCCTGGTGGGAACAATCCGAGCGCCGTCAAAAGCTGCGCGCGGTGCTGCAAGACCGCGATGGCGTGAACCCTGACGATGTCATCATGAGCCCAGACGAAGCAAGACGCCGCGGCATGACATCCACCGTCTGCTTTCCTCATGGAAACCTCGCCCCGCAGGGCAGCGTCATCAAGAGTACGTCGATCGATCCGAGTGTGGTCGACGATGACGGTGTCTATCGCAAGGTGGGAACCGCTAAAGTCTTTTTGACCGAACCCGAAGCGATCGCCGCCATCAAGAACAAGCAGATCGAAGCCGGGGACATCCTGGTGCTCGCCTGCCGTGGGCCGATGGGATCCGGAATGGAAGAGACCTACCAACTCACCTCCGCGCTGAAGCACTTGCCGTTTGGCAAGCACGTGGCGTTGATCACCGATGCTCGTTTCAGCGGTGTGTCCACAGGCGCCTGCATCGGGCACGTCTCGCCAGAAGCCCTTGCTGGCGGGCCTTTGGGCAAGGTGCTGGATGGCGATCTGATCGAGATCGTCGTCGATCGCAACACGCTCGAAGGCAGCGTGAATCTCGTTGGCGCCGACGGAGTTCGCTTTGGAGCCGATGTCGGTATCCGTGTGTTGCAGGCTCGTGAGTTTCGCGCCGACCTGCATGCCGACAAGGATCTTCCGGAAGATACGCGACTCTGGGCCGCATTGCAGGACATCGGCGGAGGCGCCTGGGGCGGTTGCGTCTATGAAACAGAAAAGATCTTGCGTGTTCTAGAAGCTGGAAAGAAGGCGCTCGGTCTATGATGCTGTTCGCGCTCGCGCTGCTGGCGAGCGATCACTTCATTGACTTCAAGGATGGTTACAAAATCCACTACACGGCGGATGGCCCGGTTACGGGCACGGCGATTGTGCAGATTCACGGCTGGACGTGTAACGCCACGTTCTTCCGCCTGCAGACGGCTGCATTGGCAAAGCAATACCGAGTGATCGGCATCGATCTGCCGGGCCATGGACGCAGCGATGCGCCGCGCGACGTGAGTTACACAATCGAACACTTCGCCGATGCCGTGACTAAGGCGATGAAGCACGCAGGTGTTGAAAAAGCGGTGCTCATCGGCCACAGTATGGGTGTCCCGGTGGCGGTGAAAGCCGCGCAGGACAATCCATCGATCGCTATCGGAATCGTCGCCATTGACGGACCCGTCTGGACCACGCCCCGCAAACCCCAGCAACCACTCTCGCCTTGGATGCGCGATCTTGAGCGCAACTACAAAGCGGTTGCAGGGAAGTACATCGAGACCATGTTTGTCTTCACGACGCCTCTATTTGTGAAGGCGGAGATCCGGCGAAAGATGTTGCTCACACCGATGCATGTGGGCTTCAACGCCATGGTTGTGATGGGCGAATCGGATGTCTACTTGCGAGGCAAGGCCAAGGTTCCGGTACTAGCCGTCATGGCCGGGCGACGCAGCAACGACGATCGCCGCGCGGCGCATCAAGAAGCTTTTCCCAACCTCCGCTACGAAGTCTGGGACGAAGCTGGACACTTTCTGATGATGGAACAGCCCGATCGTTTCAACAAGCTTGTGCTTGATTTCATTGCGGGTCTTCACACTGTGAACTAGATTCACACTGCGCAATGCGCTAACCTGCTGATTTCAGACCACCGTCATCACCGGCCTCGCAACTGCATTGAGAAAGGACAGCAGTATGCTCCTCAAGTTGCTCACCATTGCGCTGATCGCATCCAGCCTCGCGGTTTCTCGAAACGCGGATCCTGCCGATAACGTCAACTCACGTTATACGGTAGAGAGCGTCGAATTGCTCGGTGTTCCAAAGACCAAGCTCAGCCGCACCGTACGAGAACGTCTCGACAAGATGATCGGAACCAAATACGACACCTTGGCGTTGACGGGCCTGGTTTGGAAGATACGCGAAGAAGTGCGAGCCAAACACATCAACGTGCGCGTCGGCCGGGGACTCAAACCCGAACACCTCGCGGTGCGCCTTGAAGTGGAAGGCAAGCGCGACAAGAGCTTCGACGTCACCGCGCCGAAGTTCGGCTACAATTCGCGGCAAGGCTTTTCTGGCGGTCTCGAAGGCGTGATCAACGCTGGAAGCCGCCTGCGAATCGCCGGTGGGTATTCGAACGATTCCGACAATCTCCTTGAACGCTATGAAGGGTTTCATGGACGGACCGAGTTCCGTCTCTCGTCGACAGCGGCCTTGAAGTTTCACTACGCGTCGCTGCGGCAGAGTTGGAATCCCGCGGTGCAGTCGGCATCGCTTTATGGCAATCGTGAGATCTTCGAACCTACGGCGTCGATTCAATTGACGCGCGGCCTCGAGTGGGATGCGGGAGTGAGCATACAGCGTCTGGATCCTGCAAACACCAATAAGGCCGCTCGAACTGAAGCTTCAAACGCCGTCGTCAATACTCTGCGCTATCGACGGCGCCTCGAAGGGACGGGGACCCATCATCAGGAGTTGGAGGCAGGTTACGGCCTGCGAGCGGCCACCCAAATTCTTTCCTCCGATTACTCTTATCACCGGCACTCGCTGCACGGCGCTTACACCCTGCAATCCGGTCGTCATGAGTTGCGCATCGCCGCACTGGCGGGCCTGTTGCGCGGCAACGCTCCGCTGTTCGATACCTTCCTGCTGGGCAACGCGAGCACTCTTCGCGGCTACAACAAGTTCGACATCGCACCGCGCGGCGCAAGCCGTATCGCGCATGGCAGTGTTGACTACCGCTACCGATTGTTTCAGGTTTTTTGTGACACAGGTGCCTTGGCGGAACGCGGCGGAGGGATGACTGAGGTTCTGTACAGTTTTGGCGTCGGCTTGCGCAAAGACAACATGCAATTGGCCGTCGCGTTTCCGCTTCGCAACGCACGCATGGATCCTGTGTTTCTCGTTGGAGTCAACTTTTGAGAATCACGGCGCAGCAGCAATGGCCGAACCGCTTCGCCGCTTGGGCTGCCGTGAGTTTCTGCACAGGCTTTGCGTTGGCGGTTGTCGCTCAGGATCTCTTCCTGCAGCGCTTGCAGGACGATTCCATCCGCATCGCTGCGCCCCGAACCCATTTTCTAGCCGGGCGCGCGCTCGATCGCATTCGCGATGGCAACACCGTTCACTTCGACTTTCAGGTTTCGCTCGCTTCAGGTCATCAACAGAACGTCGTCCATCGCATCGTTGAACGCTTCAGTGTCAGCTACGATCTATGGGAAGAACGCTTCTCTGTTTCCCGTTTGCGCCTGCCCCGCAAGGGCGTTTCGCACTTGTCGACATTGGAAGCCGAGACATGGTGCCTCAACAATCTCGCATTGTTCGCCCCGCGTGAAGTTCGTGACAAGCCGATGTGGGTCAAGCTCGAAATCCGTGCAGAGGATCCCATGCAGCGCGGACCTCTGTTCAGCGAGCCAGGCGTCAATCTTTCCTCACTCATCGAACTCTTCAGCCGCCCTGCTTCGAAGAACCAAGCCTCTTGGACTCTCGAATCCGGACCCTTACAATGGGGCGAAATCCGTCCCGGCACCTGAAACACAGTGACGTTACGCACACGGCTCATCATCGCGTTCGTTGCCGCCACCGTGCCCCCTGTGGCGTTGACTTGGTGGACGAGTGTTGCGTTGCTCGACCGCAGCCTTGCGATGTCCCCCACGCAACAAGTGGATGCGCTTTCGAAGTCTCTCGAAAAGACAGGTCGCGAGGTTTACCAGCGTGCGCGTGCGCGTTTGGCGGAAGAGGTGGAGGCAGAGCGGCTCAAGCCCGCGGTGCTTGCCACGCAAGATCCGCGAGTGCATGACTTTTGGGAATCCGGCCGTTCAGAAGAGTTTTCGCTGACGGCGGAAGGTGGCAAGATCCAGTTTCTGCGGCGGGTTGAAGATGCTGTGGAAGTTTATGAATCCGATCTCAACGGTATCAACTTACACGCGGTCACCGAGCAGTACAAACAGGCGCGCGAGCTTCTGCAGTCGTCGCGAGACCGCGATCTCAAGCGCGGCTTTTCGTTGACCTTTGCCGTTGTCGCTTTGGCTGTCTGGGCAGCGTCTTTGGCGGGATTGATTTGGTGGGCGCATCGTCTCAGTCGACCTGTTCAGAGACTCACCGACGCGCTGCATCGCGTGGCGGCCGGAGATCTCTCGGTGCGCATCGACGATCGGCGCAATGACGAACTCGGTGTCGCCATTGGAGCCTACAACGACATGGCCGAACAAGTCGAACGCTCGCGCGAGAAGCTTGTCCACGTCACAAAGCTCGCCAGTTGGCAGTCGCTTGCGCGCAAAATGGCGCATGAGCTGAAGAACTCGTTGACGCCAATTCGGCTGACGATGGAAGAGATTGCCGTGCGCTATCCGCAGGACGATTTCGTGGACCAAGCGTCTCAGATTGTAGTGGATGAAGTTGTGGCGCTGGAGCGTCGAGTCCGTGCGTTTACCGAACTCGCGTCAGAACCGCCGGTCCAACTCGATCCGTTGAATCTGAATTTCATAGTCGAAGAAAGAGTCCAATTCTTGAAGGCCGCGCATCCGGAAATTGGCTATGATTTGGTGCTTGCCGATGAGTCCCCCACTGCTTTTGCGGACGCCGATCTCGTTCGTGGCGTCCTCACCAATTTGTTAGAGAACGCCGCCCATGCCGCAGGCCGTGGCGGAGTGGTGAGAACGAGAACCTGGCGCAAGAATGGAACCGTCTTCGCCGAAGTCCACGATTCTGGCCCGGGACTCAACGCCCAAGCCCGCGCGGCTCTATTTGAACCCACGATTTCCTTCAAGAAAGGCGGGATGGGGCTGGGCCTTTCCATCGCCCGTCGTGGCGCAGTCCTTTGTGGTGGCGATCTGTCTCTTATCGATAGCGAACTCGGAGGCGCGGCTTTCCGGCTGACGCTTCCCACCTGCCAATCATGAAACGCATCCTCATCGTTGACGACGAAGAAAACATCGGGCGCTCATTGAAGCTGATCCTTGAACGCGAAGGCTTTGGCGTGAGCGTCTGTCACTCGGTTGGCGAAGCCCGCGCCTTCAACGGCCAGTTTGACGCTTACTTGCTCGACATGCGCCTGCCAGACGGCAATGGCGTTGATTTGTTGAAAGATCTCAAGGCGCCGGCAATCATGATCTCTGGCCACGGAACCATTGCCGATGCCGTCGAAGCCACACGCGCCGGTGCCTTCGATTTTCTCGAAAAGCCGCTCAGTCGCGACAAGGTTCTGCTCACCCTGCGCAACGCTCTAGAGCAATCGATGTTGCGTCAGGAAAACACGCGGCTGAAGGAGATCGCAGATCCCCAAACGCGGATGATTGGCGCTGCACCCGCCTTCGCGCGAGCCCTGGAACAGGCTACTCTTGCCGCACGCTCGGATGCAAGAGTGTTGTTGATGGGCGAATCCGGAACCGGAAAAGAACTTCTCGCCGCTCATATCCATGAGCGCAGCCCGTTCGCGAAAGGAGCGTTCGTCAAAGTAAATTGCGCCGCCATCCCGACGGAACTGATCGAGAGCGAACTCTTCGGACACGAGAAAGGCGCATTCACAGGAGCAACATCCATGCGCCGCGGCAAGTTCGAACTCGCCGATGGAGGCACGATTTTCCTCGATGAAGTCGGCGATCTTCATGGCGGCTCTCAAGCGAAACTACTGCGCGTTTTGCAGGAAGGCGAGTTCCATCGGGTGGGGGGAGAGCAGCCCATCAAGGTGAGCGTTCGCGTGTTGTCTGCAACCAACCGCGATCTGCAACAGATGGTCGCGGACGGTAAGTTCCGCGAGGATCTTTACTACAGGCTCTGCGTTGTGCCCGTACGTGTACCGTCTCTGCGCGAACGCCCCGGCGACATCCGTGCGCTTGCCGAATACTTCCTGCAGGAATTTTGTCGGCGCAATGGCTTCAAACCTTTGTCCTTGGAACTCGAGGCTGTCGAAGCACTGACGCGCTATCACTGGCCCGGCAATATCCGCGAGCTACGCAACGCGGTGGAGCGCATGGCGATTCTATCGGCGCACGAAGGGGACATCGTTTCGCTCGAAGCCGTGCCTGTCGAGATCCGCATGCATCGGCCTTCGTCGGTGGTCTCGAATCTTCGCGAGGCCCGCGAGGGTGCGGAACGCGATCATATTCTGAGGGCGCTTGAAGAGACAGGCTGGAATGTGTCGAGTGCGGCGCGCACGCTTGGGATGGAACGTACCAATCTACACAAGAGGATCAAGTCGCTTGGCCTTCGCCGCAGCAGTATTCAATAGTGTCCTGCTTTCGGTAGGACTCTTCGACTACGATCGCTCATAGCTCGCGCCGATGGACTGCGACGAACTATCGAAGCGCACGGATGCGCAACTGTCCGGCTGTGGCTTTCCGGACCCGCATGGGGACAACTCAATCTCATTCTGGTGAAGCCTCCTTAGACCCTGCGCCCGCCCTCCGCGGGCGTCATTTTCCAGCACGGAGGCGGCCAGTCCATGACCAACCACCTTTCGGAAGCGATGATCTACTGGCTCAACCTGGCGTTGGCCCGAATCGCGTCGCCTTCGCAGGCCACAGTTATGGCGCGATGGCGGTGGTGTGCTCGCGGAGGTCGAAAAGCGTTTCCGCGCGTTCGTGTTGCCTGGTGGCTTTCCATCCATGGTTGAACACGTTCGAAGAGACCGAGTGAGTACTGGCAGGAAATGCGGCGCGGGATGACGGCAGACGAATTTGAGCGGACCATGGCGGCAATCGATGAAACTTCTGCCTCGAGGTTTCTGCCATTCGCCAAAGCTCCGATTCTCGTCCAATGCGCCCGTTTCGACACTCCCCGCAACGTCGCTGGGTGTCCACTGGTGCTCGAGGCCGCGGGATGTAAGGAGAACCGGATCGTCTGGTACGACGACGATCACTATTTCACTTCCTGGGAAGCAGCCATCGACCGCCTTCAATGGCTCGCAAGGCACCTTGGAATGAAGAATTTCCAAGCCGCGATACGTCGATACACGAATGCCCGGTAGCGGTTCCTCAAACAGACAGGGCAGGTCGTGTCATTTCAAATAGCAATCGTCCTGGGACGAAAGGCGCGAACAATCCGGCGAGGCCTGTTCCGAGGGCGATTCGGAACGCCGACGATATGGCAAATGGCCGACGCAGTAGCCGGTGGCAATCGCGCAGATAGCTTTCCGCGGATTCGCCCCGCGAGGCGGCGAGGCCAGCCAGTTCACCCGTAAGCATCGCGTTGAGCATTCCTGAGCCAGTGAACGGGTCAATGAATCCCAATGCGTCGCCAGCTTGATAACAGGTGCTTGAAGCAATCGGTTGGTCGAGCCTTTGGGAAAAAACCAGTGGGCCGGTAGTGAGCCAGTCTATCTTTTGAGTCAAGCCTCTGACCCGCTCAGCGAGAGGCTCGCAGCGTTGCAGCACTTCAGTAGGATCGAACGCTAGCGAACGAAGCATTCGTTCCGGCGCGAGTCCGCAGACGTTGGTGGTTCCGCCCTCGATGGCGCTGACGCCGATGTAGCAATCGTCAAAAAAGTAGAGTTCCACCACGTCGTTTACGGGCCCGCCATGAAAGTGCGCCTTGAAGCCAAAGAGGCGGTTTCCGGCGGGCGCGATCGACTTGCGTCCGGTCGAGACAATGACGGAAGCTCGCGCGTCCATTGCCGTTGAGGCCGTCCAGTGTTCCCGGGTCACCTGCGCACCCAAGCTGGCGGCATGTTGCAACAGGAGGCGGTCGAGTTCGTAACGGCTGAGTCCGTAGGCGGGTTGCGACAGTCGGTGGCGTACAGCGGGGCGTCGCGCGGATCTGCCAAAGTGGATTCGCATCTCGTGCAGTTCGGCGGGACGAAGTTGCAGAAACGCTTCCTCGCAACCGGCGCGGCGCATGAGCTTGAGAATGGCGGGGGAAAGGAATTCACCGCAGACTTTATGGCGAGGAAATCTGGACTTCTCGAAGATTCGAACGGAGGCACCTCCGCGCATTGCGGCTAGCGCGGCCATTGCCCCGGCGGGCCCTCCGCCCACAACTTGGACTTGGCGCATGGCAGCGGATTCCTCCTGCTGCGATTATACAGAGAGATGCAACGTTCCTTTGAGCCAGAGATCATGGATGGCGGCGGTCTGCCGACCGAGACTGTCGACGAAGTGCATCGTGGACTTTCGTTGACGCACAAGCTGCTGGGAAATCATGCTGCAATTCTGCGGGCGCTGCGTCATGACGACCAGCCGGTACGCAGCGTTCTCGATATCGGCTGTGGTCATGGCGGACTTCTCGAGAAGATTCAGCGCCAAACCGGAGCCGACATTATTGGCGTTGACCTGCAGCCCCCGGAACCTGCGACAACGGCGTTCCGGATTCTGAAACTGGATGCCGTTCGCGAGAGTCTTCCGAAAGGGGACGTCGCAGTGAGTGTCTGTCTCATGCACCACTTGCGAGATGAAGAGTTCATCGATCTGATTCGTAACGTGGGGCGGGCTTGCCGTCGATTCGTGATCCTCGATCTTGTCAGGAATCGGCTTCCCCTGGTGCTGTTCAGCGTGGCCGCCCCGGTGATTCGCCTGCCGAGAGTGAATGTGCTCGACGGCCGACAATCGATCCGGCGAGCCTACTCACCGGTTGAGTTTCGAACGCTGATCGCGAAGGCTCTGGCTGGCACAGGCGGAACTTTTCATCACCGGGTGGCACCGTTTTGGATCCGGCAGATAGCGGACATCCGTTATGCTTAAATCACTCCGGGAGGAACCGATGAACATCAGGATTGCCGCAGCGGCCAGTGCACTCCCAAAGCATCAGTATGACCAGCGGGTGTTGCTCGCGGCCTTGAAAACCTATTGGGGCGAACGGCTCGAAGATCCGCGGTTCTTGGAAAGGCTCCATTCTAGAGTCGGGGTGGAAACTCGACATCTTGCGTACCCGTTGGAATCCTACTATGGAATCCGCACGTGGGGCGAGGCGAATCAGCTCTGGATCAAGGCTGCAGAAGAACTGGGCGCAGAGGCTTTGACTTTGGCGCTTGCCCGTTGCGGCGTCGATCCAGCGAAGTTGGGCGCGATCTTCTTTGTATCGGTGACAGGGGTGGCAAGCCCTTCGATTGAAGCGCGGATCATGAATCGGTTGCGGCTGCCGGTGCACATCAAGCGAGTTCCGATTTTTGGCCTGGGATGTGTGGCCGGTGCGGCCGGCGTTGCCAGAGCCGCCGACTATGTCAGAGCATTCCCCGAGCAGGTGGCGGCGGTGATTGCCGTCGAACTCTGTTCATTGACGCTGCAGCGCGACGATCTTTCGGTGGCGAACCTGATTTCTTCGGGTCTCTTTGGCGATGGGGCGGGTGCGGTGATTGTGGCGGGTTCCTCAATGGCCGGGTGTGACGGGCCGCGGGTGATCGATACTCGGTCGGTTTTCTATCCGGATACCGAAGAGACAATGGGTTGGGACATCGGCGAGCGGGGTTTCAAGATCGTGCTCTCGCAGGAGGTTCCGGAGGTGGTGAAGAAAAACTTGCCAACTGACGTCGACGCCTTTTTGTCCAGCCACGCGTTGACGAGAGCGGATATCGGAAACTGGATTTTGCATACCGGCGGACCGCGAATTCTGGAGGCGACCGAACAGGCCCTGGCGATGCCCGCCGGAGCGTTGGATGCTTCTTGGGCTTGCTTGCGGCGGACGGGGAATCTTTCGTCCGCTTCGGTGCTGTTGGTGTTGGAAGAGACCCTTCTGCATCGGCGTCCGGCGGCAGGAACGTACAGTCTGATGGCGGCGATGGGCCCCGGGTTCTGTTCGGAACTGATTTTGTTGCAGTGGTAGCGGACCATCGCGGCTGCCTCCGCAGGTGTTCGCCGCGCCTCGAATGAATCGAGTAACCGGTCGCAGCGACATCCGTTGTGCCGTTGACTACTCCCGGTAACACGCACAAAACGGAACCGGCGCGCCGCGTGTTACTGGGTTACTGGCGGATCGTAATGCCGGTTCCTTTGCGCTCAATAAGGAGGAGATTGCCATGACCGACGAATTGGCGGCGAGGGTTGCAGCGATCATTGCGAAAAACCAGCGAATCGCAGTGGAAACGATCGGTGCACAGAGCACGTTTGCCGAGTTGAACATCGATTCGCTCGATGGTCTGCAGCTTGTGTTCGCACTTGAAGAGGAATTCCACGTGGACATTCCGGACGATGCGGCGAAGGAGTTCCGGTCGGTGGGGGAAGTCGTCAATGGATTGGAGAAGCTGCTGTTGGCCAAACAGGCGGCCGCGAGCCCTGCATCGGTATGAGACGCGTCGCGGTCACCGGAGTTGGGGTGGTGTCGGCCCTGGGTTTCGACCGTGAGAGCTTTTGGAACGGTATGGCCGATGGGCGGTGCGGAATCGAAACCATCGATGCGGTGGATTGTTCGGATTTGAAGATCCGGATTGGTGCGGAGGTGAAACGGTTCGATCCGCTGATGTGGCTGACCGCGAAAGAGATTGGGACGATGGATCGTTCCACCCAGTTTGCGATGGTAGCGGCCTTGGAAGCAGTGAAGGATTCGGGAGTCGAGGTCGCGGGCGAGCGAGCGGCCGTGGTGACGGGCTGTTCGCTGGGAGGCAAGTGCACAGAGGATGAGACGTACCGCGGTTTGTACGCGGAGAAGCGCACGCGTTTCGAACCCATGACGATTCCGCGTGCGATGACGAACGCCGGTGCCAGTTGCATATCGATGCGTCATGCGATTACAGGGCCATGTTACACGGTGTCGACGGCTTGCGCATCGGCGGCCCATGCGATTGGGCAAGCTTTCTGGATGGTGCGTTCCGGGCTTGTGGATATCGCGCTGACTGGCGGCAACGAGGCTCCTTTCACGTTGGGAATGTTGCGTGGTTGGGAAAGCCTGCGTGTCGTATCGCCGGAGCCGTGCCGTCCGTTTTCGAAGAATCGCAAGGGGCTCACGCTGGGCGAAGGCGCGGCGATGCTTGTGTTGGAACCGTTGGAGGCGGCGTTGGCCCGTGGGGCGCATGTGTATGCCGAGATTCGCGGCTTTGGTATGACTGCCGATGCCGCACATCTCACGATGCCATCGGCCGATGGGGCTGCGCGGGCGATGCGCGCGGCACTGCAAGATGCGGGGCTGTCGGCGGAGCGGATCGGATACATCAACGCACACGGCACGGGAACGGCGGCGAACGATGTGACGGAGACACAGGCGATTCGTTCGGTGTTCGCTTTGCCACCACCAGTGAGTTCCACGAAGTCGATGCACGGGCATGCTCTCGGTGCCGCGGGTGCGCTGGAGGCGGTTGCGACCGTGCTGGCACTGGATCGGGGTGTGCTGCCTCCGACTGTGAACTTTGTAGAGCGGGATGAGCAGTGCGATCTCGATGTGATTCCGAATGCGTCTCGGGTGTTGGCAGTGGAAGCGGCGATTTCGAATTCCTTCGCGTTTGGAGGTCTGAATGCGGTGCTGGCGTTCGCTTCGGACGGTGCGACTCGAGTTTGAGAGCTTCAAGCAGCGTGCGTTCTCTGTAGTGCATCCAGGGACGTTTGTGCGGCGGCCAGTGTTCCAGCGAGCAGCAGACTTCGTCGATGCATCGCTGTCTATCGTATTCGCGTTATCCTCAAGGATTCCATGTTTCAAGAGCTATTGAGGGTTTGGTTCGAATGGTCGCGCGATCTGGGTTACGTCGGCGTGTTCGTGATGATGGCCATTGAGAGCACGATTGTGCCTGTTCCTTCGGAAATCATCATGCCTCCGGCAGGGTATTGGGCGGCGCAGGGACAGATGTCTTTGTGGGGCGTGATTCTCGCGGGTGGATTGGGGTCGACCTTCGGATCGAGCCTCTGTTACTGGTTCACGCGGACACTCGGGCGGGCGATTCTCGAACGCTATGGCAAGTGGCTGTTGCTTCCTCCCGAACGTTTGGAGTTGGCCGAACGCTGGCTGGCGGAATACGCGTTGGGCGGAATTTTTCTGGCGCGGTTATTGCCGGTGGTGAGGCACCTGATTGGATTTCCGGCGGGGTTGGTTCGAGTTCCTTTCGGCGCTTTCGCGGGCATCACGTTCGTTGGATCCACGCTGTGGTGCGCGATTCTGGCAATCTTCGGCGCGAGAACGATCGGGCAACAGCCAGGGTTGCTCAACGATCCGGCCGCGCTGCAGCATGCGGTGAAAGACAACCTCTTGTGGTTCATCCTGCTGGTGTTTGGACTGGGTGCCGGGTGGTTCTTTGTGAAGTGGTTCGGCTCACGGCGCAAGTCCGTTTCCTAGTTTCGTGGGTTCAACGAGTCGAGACCGGCAGGGCGAACGCCACATAAACGCCACCAGTTGGGGACTTCGGTTTGTCCTTGCCACCGCTGGCATAGATGACAACGTACTGGCGTCCACCGACCTCGTAAGTGATCGGCGTCGCGTTCGATGAGAACGGCAATGTCGCCTGCCACAGTAACTTGCCCGTGGATTTATCGAACGCACGGATCTTCTTGTCAAAGTTGGTCGCGCCGATGAAGACGAGTCCGCCGGCAGTGACCACAGGCCCGCCGTAGTTCTCGGTTCCAGTGTCCTTGATTCCTTGTGCCGCGAGTTCCGGATACTCACCCAGCGGAACCTTCCACGCGTACTCGCCTGTGTTTAAATCGATCGCGTTCAAAGTTCCCCAGGGAGGCTCGACGGCCGGATAGCCATCGGGGTCCAGAAACTTGTGATAGCCAGTGAAGCGATACTTGGGTCCTTTGACTTCCGCCGAAGGATTGACGCCTTCTTTGGATTCGCCACTCAGCAGAAACTGCACCAGCGCCGCGAGTTCGTTGTCTTTGAGATTCGGATACGGAGGCATACGCCCCGAACCTTGGCGGATGATTTTGGTGAGTTGTTCCGGGGTGCGTCCAGTGAGATCTTTCAGAGAAGGGAACTGCGGTGGCGAACCCTGCATGTTGTCGCCGTGGCAGACTGCGCACTGCGTCAGATAGTAAGTTTTGGGCGCCGGTCCGGCGACGTTGGGCGCGAGGCTCGATGTCCACGCGATGTCATTGGCGTTGACGTAGAGAAGATTGGTTTCAGGATCGAAGGCAGAGCCGCCGTATTCGGATCCGCCATCGAAGCCGGGCATGATGACCGTCTCTTTGAGCAAGCCGAACGGAGTGAACTGGGGGCCTTTTTTGAGCTCACCGAAGCGTTGCCGCGCCCACTGCGCGATCTCTGGCGTGCGTCGGGTCAGTATATTTTCGGTGAGTTCCTGACGGGCGAACGGCGCGGGCTTTACGACGAAGGCTTGGGTTGTGGCGGCGACTTCGCCGGGGACGTCGCTCGCCGGAACCCTGCGCGTTTCCATGGGAAACACGGGCGCTCCGGTTGCGCGATCGAACAAATACAGCCAGCCTTGTTTGCTGGTTTGGGCGACCGCCTCAATGCTGCGACCATTGCGTTTCAGCGTGACGAGCGAGGGCGGAGAAGGGAAGTCGCGATCCCAGATATCGTGTTTGATCGCCTGAAAGTGCCAAATGCGCTTGCCGGTGTTTGCGTCGAGTGCGAGCAGCGAATCCGAGAACAAGTTGTTGCCGGTACGGTCTGCGCCATAGAAATCGTTGGCTGCGGATCCGGTGGGGACGAAGACGAGGCCCCGCTTGAGATCGACGGCCATGCCGGGCCAACTGTTTGCCGATCCGCTATAGGTCCACGCGTCTTTGGGCCAAGTGTCGTATCCAAACTCGCCGGGATGTGGGATGGTGTGGAACGACCAGCGAAGTTTGCCTGTGCGGACATCGAAGGCGCGAATGTCGCCGGGTGAGGAAGGCAATGATTCGGGCCAGCGTCCGCCAAGAATCATGAGGTCTTTGTAGATGGCCCCGGGGCTGGTAAGGGTTACCGAAACACTTTCTGGATCGCGACCGAGATGTTCGCGAAGATCGATGCGACCGTTGGTGCCGAACGACGGGATGGTCTTGCCGGTGCGCGCGTCAATTGCGTAGACCCAGTTGCGCACGCCCAGAAACAGACGGCGCTCAGAGGCATTGTCGGTCCAATACATGAGTCCGCGATTGGGCATGTTGCCAGCGACGCCGGAATCGAACTGCCAGATTCGCTTTCCGGTTGCAGCATCGATGGCGACGGCCTTGTGGGATGGTGTGATGCCGTAAACGACACCGTTGACCATGAGGGGCGTGGTTTGGGAGGCACCGGGTCCATCGTTGGTGTCATAGGACCAGGCGACTTCGAGTTGCGCCACATTTCCGCGGTGGATCTGCTTCAACGGGGAATAGCGCGTGCCTGCGGCGTCGCCTCCGTAAGCGGGCCAATCGCGATCGGCGGCGAGCAGCGCTACGAGCAGAAACAAAGGTGGCATCGGTGTTGGGGCTATCTTATCGCAGAGGCCGCGCCGCAAATGGGTGGCAACTACCGTTTGACTGAAGAAACCTACCGCTTAGTCGAAAATCGGTAATGTTTGCGGGAGCTCTTGCATTCAAGACCGGATTGGTCGTATATTGAAAACAGAAGTGCTTCTGCAACTGAGTTGCAGGCACATCAAAGAAATCGAACGGGACGTCAGGCGCGATTCTTGGCGGAACTAGTCTGACGCCCCGCTGTTTTATCCCATTTTCGGAGGACACCCCATTGTATCGGTTACCGATGTTTTTCGTCTTGATTTCCCTGTATGCGGAACCGTTGGTCAGCGTCCGTTACCAAGGCCGCGTACTCGATGCGAGTGGTAGGCCGGTGAGCGGTGCACTCGTTGTTCTGACGCCAGGACCGTCGGCTTCGTCGCTGACTTCTGGCGAATTCCTTTTGACGGTCGCGCCCGGTTCGTATCGACTGGATGTCACTGCCGCGGGCTTCGAAGCATACTCGAAACCGGTTGTGGTGGTGCGTGACGGCGCGGGTCCGGTCGAAGTGATGTTGCAGGTTTCGCGGATGATGACGACGGTCAACGTGATTGAGGCTCCCGACTACGTCGCGGCCACGACTTCAACGGCGACCAAGACTCCGACTCAACTTGTCGACATCCCCCAATCGATCACTGTGGTGAGCCGCGAACTCATCAAAGATCAACTAATGGCGAGCATGGCGGATGTGGTGCGTTACACGCCGGGCATCACGATGGCGCAAGGGGAAGGGCATCGCGACGCGCCGGTAATTCGCGGCAACGCGACCACAGCGGACTTCTATGTCAACGGCGTTCGCGACGATGTGCAGTACTTTCGCGACCTCTACAACGTGGAACGTGTGGAGGCGGTGAAGGGTCCGAACGCGATGATCTTCGGGCGCGGCGGTGGTGGCGGCGTGATCAATCGAGTGACGAAAGAGGCTGCATTTGTGCCGTTTCGCGAGATCATGCTGCAAGGCGGCTCGTATGGGAACAAGCGCGTGACGACAGATTTCAATCAGCCATTGTTTGGCGACAAGCTAGCGTTTCGCTTGAACGGGGCGTATGAGAATTCCGACAGCTTCCGCAACTATGGCAACGTCGAACGCTATGGCATCGCGCCTACGGTGACGATGCCTTTGGGCTCGGAAACACGCGTGAAGTTGGGTTATGAATACTTTCGCGATCAACGGGTGGTTGATCGCGGGATCCCTTCATTCGGTGGAAAGCCACTGGCTTCGGCGCATCGCTCGACGTTCTTTGGGAATCCGTTGGAGAGTCCCTCGGACGCAGGTGTGCATTTGGGATCGGCGACAATCGAACGCCAACAGGGCAAGTTGAATCTCCGCAATAGTACTCTCTTTGGAAGCTACGACAAGTTCTATCAGAATGTGTTTCCGGGGGCGGTGAACGCGGCTGCGACACTGGTGAGTCTATCCGGATACAACACCGGGACGCAGCGTTTGAACGTGTTCAATCAGAGCGATGCAACGTATCAGTTGGCGACGGGCGCGGTGCGGCATACACTGCTGGCGGGGGCGGAGTTCGGTCGGCAGGCGACCGACAACTTGAGGCAGACAGCGTACTTCAACGGAACGGCGACGTCGATCGGTGCGCCGCTTTCCAATCCCACCGATTTCACGCCGGTGACTTTCCGGCAGAGTGCCACCGATGCCAACAATGGCGCGGTCTCGAACATTGCGGCCGGGTACGTGCAAGATCAGGTGAGTATCACCCGTTTCGTGCAATTGGTGGGCGGGCTGCGCTTCGATCGCTTCGATCTGCGCTTTCTCAACAACCGCAATCAGGACCGCCGTCGGCGTGTCGACCATCTCTGGTCTCCGCGCGCTGGGCTGGTGTTCAAGCCTGTCACTCCAATGTCAGTCTATCTGAACTACAGCGTCTCGTATCTACCGAGTTCCGGGGATCAGTTCGCCTCTTTGGACGCAACCAGCGAGACGTTGAAACCGGAAAAGTTTACGAACTACGAAGCGGGCTTTAAGTGGGACATCCGGCGGTCACTGTCTGTGACGAGCGCTGTCTATCGATTGGATCGGACCAATACGCGAACCGTGAATCCGAACGATCCGGCACAGATTTTGCAGACTGGCGCGCAGCGTACGAAGGGCTTTGAGTTAGGCTTGAACGGAACCCTGACCTCGCGATGGTCTGTCGCCGGAGGGTATGGATATCAGGATGCGTTCATTCACCGCGCGACCGCAGGGGCGGTGCAGGGGGCGAAAGTGGCGATGGTTCCTCTGTATACGTTTTCGATGTGGAACAACTACCGGATCCTGCAGCGGTTGAGCGGAGGCTTGGGAATCATTCATCAGGCGGACATGTGGGCGGGTATCGACAATACGGTGCGGATCCCGCGGTTCACCCGCGCGGATGCGGCTGTATACTACTCGTTGACCGAGAAATTGCGGCTACAGGCGAATGTTGAAAATCTGACCGATCGCCAGTACTTTTCGACGGCGCATAGCAACAACAACATCACGCCTGGATATGCGCGAGCGGTGCGGATGGGGTTGACGATCCGATTTTAAGCCGCTTTCTTCTTCGGCTGCGCAACCGCCGGTCGAGAGGCAGGCTTCGGGGATGCCGGGCTCATCAACTGCCGGACCTCTGCGGGCGGAATGAATCGGGACGCGGGAATCGCGGCGTTGGGCTGAATGTTATCCAGAACGATCGTCACCTCTTGCCCGCCTGCGCGCTGCAACAGCGTCGTGGCTTGCAGGATCGGGCCGATCTTTCTATAGTTGACCATCACGATCTCAGCCGGGATCTCTCCCATCGCCGTGACTGCCGTACGCTTGATTTTGACGTTGAGTCCGCTCTTGCGGTCGAACCAGAATGTTTCAGGCTTACCGCCAGCAATTGGAGTGGCGACCACCCGGTAGCAATCATGTCCTTCGGTGGTTTCCGCCGCGATGGTGTTCACCTTCGAATACACTTGCCGCCAATTCAGAGGCAGGTTGAAGAGCGCCTCATGAAGGGCTTCCACCTTCTCTTCGCCGGTCTTCAATCGCGGACCCATCACTGCGGAACTTTCCCAGGCGATCTTTCCGTCTGTGCCCTGTTCGATGCGTCCGACACCTTGGACATCCATGACGATCACCTGGCTGTTCGGCGCGACCGAGTACATTTCCACTGTTCCCGAGACACCTGCGGCGGACATCTTCACGACGCCGCGGGCGATTTCGGAACGGCGCTGCGCGTAGGCGGCTTTGCCTCCGGTGACTTCGACGTACTTGTCGAAGATCGTCTCACCTTTGGGTAGATCCTGCGCAACCGCCATGGACGCGAACGCAAAAACGAACAGCTTCATCTATTTCCGATTTCCCTTTCTGATCCAAGCGACTGCTGCTTCGACAACGGCATCCTTGCCTGTGAGCAAGGTTTGCGGTGTCAGCCTGACTTCCTCATCCGGAATCACGCCGTTGGCTTCGAGCGTCCGGCCACTCACTGAAATATAATTTGCCACCGCGTATTGAAATCCGTCGCCATTGGGGAGCCGTTCGACGATGGAGGGCAGCGCGGCGGCGGCGGATTTTGTGCCGAAGATGCGTGCGCGTTTGAGGTCTTGCATACCGCCCGCGAAGATCTCGGAGGTGGACGCCGACGCCCCGTCGATCAACACCGCGACTGGACCTTTGAATGTCTGGCCGCGCGGATTGACGATGAAGTTCAGTGGCGATTCGCGCAGGTACATGGTTCCGAGCTTGGAGTTTGGCTTGCTGACGAACCATCCCGCAACGCTGGCGGCGAGGATGCCGATGCCTCCCGGGTTGCCGCGGACATCGATCACGATACCGTCACACTGCGCGCAGGTTGCGGTCGCGAAGTTGCCGATCTGCGTATTGAGACGCATGGGATCGAGAAACATGTTGAAGCGAATGTAGCCGGTAGTGCCGATCTTACGGCTTTCGATCCAGACCGGTGTCGGCGGAAGGTTGCCGAACGGAATGGCGCGACCGCGCGGCTCGCGCAGCAGGATTGTCTTGGTGACAGCGTTGCCTTGACCGTCCTCGAATTCAACCGGCATGCCGGTTCCGGGTGCGCCCATGAGCTTGGATTGCAGCATCGATGTCTGGCGCAGGTCGCGGTAGTTGGTGTTCTTGTAGACGCCGTCAATGGCCTGAATCGCCCGCGCGATCTCAGCACCGCGTATTTTACGGATCCGCCACCCGAGGCTGACTGGAACTCCAGGTTGCACGTCGACGACATAGGCATGGTCACCGAGGACGCGCGCTTCGAAACCGGCTTCACCGACTCCCCAAGCTGTGTTCTCGAGATCGAGGCCTTTGAAGTCGCTATAGGTGATGAGTTTGAAGTGCGACTGTTTGAGACGCGCCAACATGTCGTGGATGTAGCTGCGAATCTCGTTGGCGTCCTTGGCTTTTTCCGCTTTAGGGCGGAGTTCGTCGTGGACTTTCTGCCAGTCGAGTCCGCCAGGGCGGGGGTCCCAGTGTTTGTCGCGGATGGTCTTCCAGACGTGCTCGAACGATTCGAGTTGGACGCTGCGATCCTGCGGCGACATTTGTGCAAGCAGGGGAAGAGCCACGAGAGCTATGAAAAGTAAGCGCAAGTTCCAGGATACTCTGCGCCGTCGCACAGACATAAGATGAGATGCATGACTTGGGATGAGCGTTACCGTAAAGACGAATGTGCCGATTTGCAGCCGATGACGTTTTTGCGAACGCTGGCGGATCGTATGCCGTCCGAGGCATTGGTACTCGACCTTGCTTGTGGAGCGGGGCGTCATGCGTTGTTGTTCGCGGAGCGTGGTTGCCGGGTGCTGGCCGTGGATTCCTCGGCCGTAGCGATTGACTCGATACGGTCACGTTCTCGGGTCGATACATTTGTTTGTGCGGCTGAGGATTTTGAAATGACGGAGGGTGCGTTCGATCTGGTGATCGTGACGATGTTTCTGGATCGGGGGCTGTTTCCGAAGATCCGCGCGGCGGTGAAGCGCGGCGGCAGGGTGGCGATGGCGATTCCATTGGTCGATGAGCGCGAGGGTGTGAAGGCGATGAATCCGGCCTATTTGCTGAAGCCGGGCGAACTCGCGGCGGAGTTCCCCGATCCACAGTGGATGCATGAGCATCTGGTGGAAACACGACCGGATGCGCCATCGCGCGGAATCGCGGAATTGATTGCCAAAAAGCAGAAAGGCCGGAACCCGCAGGCCCGGCCCTTACTGTGAGATCAGAAATCCAACGGCCTAACTAATCCTTCTCGATCCGCATCCCGTAGAATGAGCGATACACGTAGAACATCGACACCGCTAGAAAGACCGCCGACAGGATCATATTCAATCCCGGGTTGGACTTGTCAAGCGAAACCGCAAGTTCTACCGCCAGCAGGCCAAACAACGTGGTGAACTTGATGATCGGATTCAACGCCACAGAAGACGTATCCTTGAACGGATCGCCCACTGTGTCGCCGACCACCGTTGCGTCGTGCAGCGGAGTACCCTTGGCCTTGAGTTCGGTTTCCACGATCTTCTTTGCGTTATCCCATGCGCCGCCGGCATTGGCCATGAAAATGGCCTGATACAAGCCGAATAGCGCGATCGAGATCAGATAGCCGATGAAGAAGAACGGTTCGATGAACGCAAACGCGAGCGTTGAGAAGAAGACAACCAGAAAGATGTTGAACATGCCTTTCTGTGCGTACTCCGTGCAGATCTGCACCACTTTCTTCGAGTCCGCCACCGATGCTCTGGTTACGCCTTCGAGCTTGATATTGGCCTTGATGAATTCCACTGCGCGGTACGCGCCTGTGGTTACGGCCTGCATCGAAGCGCCGGTGAACCAGTAGATCACCGCGCCGCCGGCGATCAAGCCGAGCAGGAAAGGCGGATGCAGAATCGAGAGCTTTTGGATGTTCTGCGTGAGTCCGTTGGTGAGCATCACGATGATCGAGAAGATCATGGTCGTCGCGCCGACCACGGCCGTACCGATGAGCACCGGTTTGGCTGTGGCCTTGAAGGTGTTGCCCGCGCCGTCGTTCTCTTCCAAGTGCTGCTTAGCCTCTTCGAACTTAGGCGAGAATCCGAAATCCTTTTTGATTTCGCCTTCAATGTCCGGAATCGATTCGATCATCGACAATTCGTAAACCGATTGCGCGTTGTCGGTGACGGGCCCGTAGGAATCGACTGCGATCGTTACTGGACCCATGCCCAGAAATCCAAACGCGACGAGTCCGAAAGCGAAGACCGCGGGGGCGATCATCAGCGAGGCCATGCCTCCCATGCCCTCACCCATGCTGCTGAGTCCATAGGCGATGGACATCAACATCAGGATCGCCATGCCGAGCCAGTAGCCGGAGAAGTTACCGGCAACCAATCCGGAAAGGATGTTGAGGGATGCTCCGCCTTCGCGAGAGGACGTCACGACTTCTTTCACGTGTGCGGATTCCACCGAGGTGAACACCTTCACCAATTCCGGAATCAGCGCACCGGCGACCGTGCCGCAAGTGATGACGCTCGAAAGCTTCCACCAGAGTGAGCCGTCGCCAAGGTCTGGAATCATGAGGTACGAAACGATGTAGGTGAGCACGATGGAGACGAACGAAGTGAGCATGACGAGCATCGTCAGCGGATGTTCGTAGTTCATCTTTTCAACGTGTTCGTACTTGGCCTTCGCCATGGCTTCGTTGATGAAGTAGGACATGGCCGAGGCGACCACCATCATGACGCGCATGGTGAAGATCCAGACCAGAAGCTGCACCTGAACCACCGGCTCTTTGACTGCGAGCAGGATGAACGAAATGAGAGCCACGCCGGTAACGCCGTAGGTTTCGAAGCCATCGGCCGAAGGTCCAACGGAATCGCCCGCGTTGTCGCCCGTGCAATCGGCGATCACACCGGGGTTGCGTGCGTCGTCTTCCTTGATTTTGAAGACGATCTTCATCAAGTCGGCACCGATGTCGGCGATTTTGGTGAAGATTCCGCCGGCGACGCGCAGTGCGGCTGCGCCCAGCGATTCACCGATGGCGAATCCGATAAAGCAGGATCCGGCATAGTCGCCCGGAATGAACAGCATGATTGCAAGCATCAGCAGCAGTTCGACGGAGATGAGCATCATGCCGATACTCATTCCGGCTTTGAGCGGAATCGCGTAACAGGGAAACGGCTTGCCTCGAAGCGCAGCGAACGCGGCGCGCGAGTTGGCGAACGTATTCACCCGGATGCCGAACCAGGCGACGCCGTAGCTGCCGAGGATTCCGATGATGCTGAACATCAGGATGACGAACACTTTGAACATCTCGAAGTGTTGTAGGAATCCGAAATAAAACACGATGATGGTGCCGATGAATAGTTCGAGAATCATCAGGAACCGGCCCTGCGTTTCGAGATATGTTTTGCAGGTCTCGTAGATGAGTTCCGAGATTTCCAGCATCGACTTGTGCACGGGAAGGTTTCTGAGTTGGTTAAAGGTGAGGTAGCCGAAAACGAGGCCGAGTGCCCCGACCAGCAATCCGAACATAAGCAAGGTTCGACCGCCGGTTCCGAAGAACATGGCCGTGTCCAGGTCTGGCAGAATCAGGTTCGCCTCGCCGCCTGCGCGATGTTCCTGCGCGTGAAGCGTGGCGGGGGCGAGCAAGATGAACGCCAAAAGACAGAGAAGAAGCGTCGATAGAACGCGCCGCGGAGCCGTGACTGTCGACTTGGCTTCTACGCGGAAGTGACTGAACATTCGGGGAATCCTCCAGGATTTGGGCACGATCGGAACACGGGAAAGTTCATCCGTATTTCCTTGCTGGGATAACAACGTGCCGCCTCATACGATACCAAGTTATAACCTATGGAATCAAATGACATTTAGTGCTGCTGGTCAGGGTCAAGCGTCCAGTACGGGCCTGGCTTCGCGGAACGCAGTCAGGATCATGTCGTCTCCGCGATGCGGTAAATCGTGTACGATGACATGGCTTGGGCCAGCCTGTCCAATCGGCAACGGCGCGTACCGCGTCGGCCTTCTAGGCAACTGTTTTTCTTCCCAGCGTCACGACCGAGTAGTGCGCTGAGGTTTCCCCAACGTTCTTCCATCCGTGCATTTCGTTTGACGCGATGTAGATCACGTCGCCCGGGCCAATCTTCGAAACCTTGCCCTCAATCGTCACTTCGAGCGAGCCTTCGCGCAACGCCACCACTTCTTCATGCGGATGCCGGTGCGCCTCATGGGGCATTTTGCCGACGGCGATTTCGGTATGGTGGATTTCGACCCCATAGCCGGTATGGGTGATTCCGTTCATCACGCTGCGGCTTTTGTTTTGGGCGCTCTGCCGCACAGGCAGATCTTCGAATCGAAAGGTTGCGCTGGGCAAGGGATCGGCAGACGGGGCGGCCAGCGCGGATGCTGCGGAAGCAACGGCAGCGACGAGAGACATCGCGAGGTCGCGGCGATTTTGCATATCGCCCAGCTTTTTGGCTACGAAAAGCGCTTTTTCAGCAGAAACCAGAGGTTGTAGAATCCATCGCGCCAGGGGCTCAGTTTGATCTCGCCCAAACGCGACGAATACTGAATCGAAAGCTCCTGGAACCGAGCCCCCGACTTGAGCGCCTCGATCTTGATTTCCTCGGAGAAGGCCATGCCATCGGACGTCAGATGCATTTTGTCGAGGATGTTGCGGCGGAATACCCACATGCCGCTCTGCGAATCGCGAACCCAACGGAAATACAGGATCGACATTGCCAGGGACAAGACCCAGTTGCCGAACTTGTGTTTGAAGCTCATCGCCTTCGGATCCTGCACCGGGAAGCGCGATGCATTCAGAAAGTCGACTTCCAGATGCAGAAAGGCCTCAAGCAGATACGAAAGGGCATCCACGGGATAGCTCTGGTCGCCGTCCAGGGTCACGATCACGTCGCCGGTGGCCGATTGAAATCCTGACTTGTACGCACGACCGTAGCCCTTCACGGCTTCTGGAATCACGCGCGCGCCGAACCGCGCGGCAACTTCGGCGGTACGGTCAGTGGACCCGTTGTCCACCACGATCACCTGATCGACGAACGCGGGCATTCGCAACATGACCTGCTCAATGCCTTGCTCTTCGTTCAGGCAGGGAATGATGACTGTGATGGTTAAATTTTTGTACAAGCGCGGAGGGTCCGAATGAGAGGTCGATTGAGGGACCACCTTAGGATAACAGCAAGAAGATTTTCATACGAAGGTACAACGCGATCCTGGGAAGCGCGGAAAGGGTGCTCGGGCACCCTCATACGAACAAGCGAGGATGCCCGAGGTAGGGATCGCGTCAATGTCTCGATCCGGTTGCCAAACGATATCAGTCCGGCTTGCGGGACAGTTCCTCTGAAAGAATGATTGCTTCCGCAAGCTCTTTCATTGGACGGCGCAGACGCCGACTTTCATTGCGCAACCGAAGGTAAGCTTCTTCTTCGGACAGGCCATGGCGGCTTTGCAGCAGGCCCTTGGCTCGTTCCACAATCTTGCGAGTTTCCAACTGCTCGCGCAGCAGCTCATTCTGATCTTCGAGCATGCTCTTCGAGATGGCGGTGCCCATCTGCTCGCCGATGAATGTCAGCAGGGAGACTTCTTCGGGAGTGTGATCGTAGGCCGCACGATGATGGACGTTGATGACCCCGATAATCTCGCCGCGGTTTACCAGAGGGACCGATAGAAAGGCTTCGTAGGTATCCTCGATCAGCGCTGAGAAGCGCTTGAACCTGGTGTCGGACGCAGCGTTGCGTGGCAGCGCCACAACCGACTGGTGTTCCGCAACCCAGCCAGTGATACCTTCGCCCACTTTCATGCGAAGATTCCCCAAGTCGCGTGCGTGCGGAACCTGCGAGGCTCGCAGCACGATTTCGTTCGTTTCAGCTTCGATCAGGTAGACCAAGGTCGCGTCGCAGTTCGTCACCTGCGACGTTAGACCGACAATTTCTCCCAACATTTCATCCAGAGACAACTCCGATGCAACGATATTGCTGACTCGATGCATCAGATTGACTTGAGACTCCGCGGGGTCCATCATAGCGGTCATTGGCTCCTCGGAACTTAACTTCATGTCTCCATCTAAACCCGCATTGACTGGGATTGCCAATCGATCTTTTCTATCGGCACCATTGCAGCCCGCCATGGTTGTGGCAATCTTGTTTCTTTTCAGCGTCGATGCGGTGACAGCGCGTGATTGGATCAAAATGACTTCTCCCAGAGGTGAGGTTTATTCGAATGCAGGTATCGGTCCCGCGAAGAGGGCGCTCGAACAACTGGACTGGATGACCGACACTTTTCAAGACATTGGACGCCCGCGAGCCGCCGCTCCGCTTAAAATTTTGATCTTTGCATCGGAAAAAGAGTTTGCCGAATACCGCCCGACTCGACTCAGTTCGGGGTTCTATCAATCGGGACCCAGTGGGGATTGGATTTGTTTCTATAGCGGTGACACCCGCGTCGCCCTGCATGAATTCACCCACTCGTTGCTGAATCGTTCGACCATTCAACTACCGCAATGGCTGGAAGAGGGTTTGGCCGAATTCTTCTCCACTCTCCGCGTCGACAAGCAGCATGTTGTGATTGGGACTGCGATTCCGGAGCACATCTCCAACCTCAAGCTACTCGACTTTCTGCCCGAAGGAGACTTGGTCAAAGCCAACCGCCGCTCGATTCATGAAGAAGGCCCGGTGCTCGCAGCAAGATTCTATGCCACCGGTTGGGCGTTGGTGCACATGCTCTATCTCTCGCCGAAATTCGCGCCGTACATGCCGGCGTTTGTCGAGGCAATCGACAGCGCGAAAGTATCCCCGGAAAGAGCCTTCGAAGATGCCTTTGGCATGACGATCGGCAAAGCGCTAGGTGAGGCGCAAGCTTATATCCGGCAGCCTTTGCTGCCATCCGGGCGTATCGCCCGTCCGAATGACGATCCCGAATCGCCAATTGCAGAGGCGCAAGCGGTGGATGCTGTGGAAATTGCACGTGTCCAAGCGGAACTTCTGCTCGATTCCGGGCGTCGCGACGAGGCTGCGATCAAGTACCGCGCTATTGCCAAAACCAAGTCGCCGGCCAGTATCGCTGCGCAGGCTTTCTGGAGCCTCTCGGAGAACGACATCCCCGCGGCCACCCGTTTCTTTGAAAAGGCACTGGAAAACCCTCAAGCGGACGCGAGACTCGTTTTTGAATACGCCATGCTGCTGCGGGAAAGCGGGACAGCGAGCCGCGCTCGCGTTAGCGAACTTCTTGAAAGGACGATCCGCCTCAATCCCTTGCACCCGGAGGCGCACTTTCTGCTGGGGATCCGCGCGACGGACGAAAAGCGCTTCATAGAGGCCGTTGAGCGCTTGCGGGAAGCCGTTGCGGTACTGCCTCGCCAATCGTCTTTCTGGCATGCTCTGGGGTTCGCATACAGCAAGACGGGTAATCAGGCGGAAGCGAGGAATGCCGCCCATAAGGCGATTCGAATCGCGGGTTCCGAGCAGGAGGAAAAGATGGCTCGCGATCTGCTGGCAAGTCTGGAACCCGAGCGTCGCGGACCCGCCGCCAAAAGTGTTGACGCGCCCGTTTCGGAAGCCTGGAAGAATCCGCAGGGTGACGCGTCGGTGGTTGGTACTCTCAAGGCTTTCGTTTGTGGGAATCCACCGAAGATTGAAATCACAACCACCCGAGGGGTGGAGGAATTTATAATCTTGAACCCACAAAAGCTTACACTTCGTAATGCTGCTTACCAAAAGATAGAGTTTGTCTGTGGCGAGCTAGACCCGAACCGCGTCCGGATAGAGTACCTGCGGGCAACCAGAGACATTACTAGTATTGATTTTTCTCCCTAATGTACTGGAACCTGTCTACGAACAACCTGAGACGAGATCGGGTGTATACACGAGTTTCAACTTTCCACAGAAGGGCGCATGATGGATTCAGGCAGCAAATGGACCAACTTTCCGAAACCATCAACCCAACTTCGCTTTTCATGACTCGAGTGATGCAGGGAGTCATGCTGGGCACGGTCTTCGCCGTTCCCGTAGCGCTCTGGGCTTATACCCAGGCACACCCGCAACCAGAGGTGACTCGAGCGGATGTCGCGGCCTCGACCATAAGAGCGGCAAAGCGTTCTCAACCTATCCGCAAACCGATTCGCGTCAAAGATGCACCCACGATTCCGGCGGTGCAGATGCATGTTCGCATCGACGACGGAAGCGGTCAAGCCAACTAACTGCGATTCGGCTGTTCCGAAAAGCGAAGAGCCGGGCGATGACTCAACATCCGCCCGGCCCTTCACTTCCTCCGAAAGAAAAACATTAGCTGCGCTTCTTCCCGTTGGCTTCGTTGCACCTCGGCCACAATGGATTCTTGTTTTTGTTCTTGTCCGGACACAAGAAGAAGCTTGGCTGCCGTTTCAAAGATCTTGTCGAGCCGCTCTTTTTTTAGGACCGGGCGATGGGTTTCGATTCCCCTGCTCGCCGCCCGATCCCCTCCGAGTCTTTTTGCTCTTCATACACACAGGCGTAAGAAACTGCGAAAACGGATCAAAAACGTTTTGGCCGTCGCCGTATCCTAGAAGTTGGACCATCCAATCAACATCATCGGCGCCGGGCTTGCCGGCTGCGAGGCCGCCTGGCAGATCGCGGAAGCTGGAATCCCGGTTACGCTCTACGAGATGCGACCGGTAAAATCCACGGCGGCGCACCACACGAACGACATGGCGGAACTCGTCTGCTCGAACTCGCTGAAGAGCGAAGGCGAGAATTCCGCACCATGGCTCCTCAAAGAAGAACTGCGCCGGCTGGGATCGCTATTGTTGCTGCGAGCAGCGCCAGCCGCCCGTGTTCCAGGCGGCCAGGCTCTCACCGTCGACCGCATCGTGTTCGCGCAAGAGGTCACAGCGGCCATTGAGGCCCATCCGCTCATCACGGTGAAGCGCGAAGAGGTGACCGAGATTCCGACTGAGGGAATCACGATCATCGCGACAGGACCGCTCACGAGCGGGCCGCTCGCCGCAGCCATCGGTCGGCTCACAGGTGAGGATCGACTTTACTTTTACGACGCCATCAGCCCTATTGTCGAAGCCGAGAGCATCGATATGAGCATTGCGTTCCGCGCGTCGCGTTATGGCAAGTCGATGGATGGCACCGATGATTACATCAACTGCCCCTTCAATCGCGAACAGTATGATGCCTTCATTGCCGAGCTGCTCGAAGCACGCGCCGTGCCCGCGCATATTGAAGAAGACAAGACCCCATTCTTTGAATCGTGTCTGCCTGTGGAAGAGATCGCGCGCCGCGGTCCGGATACTCTGCGGTTTGGTCCGATGAAGCCGATGGGCCTAACCGATCCTCGCACCGATCGCCGCCCTTGGGCTGTCGTGCAACTGCGTCAGGAGAACATGCGCGCCGATAGCTACAACCTGGTCGGATTCCAGAACCATATGCGCTTCCCTGAGCAGCAGCGTATCTTTCGCATGATTCCCGGGATGGAGAAGGCCGAGTTTCTGCGCTATGGGCAGATTCATCGAAATACGTATATCAACGGTCCGACGCTTTTGACGCGGACACTGCAGTTGAAGAGCGATTCACGGATCTTCTTTGCGGGGCAAATTTCAGGCGTTGAGGGTTATGTGGAATCGATCGCCACGGGGTTGCTTGCAGGCAGGTTCGCGCTGGCGATGGCGCGCGGTGAGGATCCGAGGCCGGTGCCGAGGGCGACGGCGTTAGGATCGCTTTGCGAATACATCGCCGGTGCGGATCCTGAAAATTACCAGCCCGCCAACATCACCTTCGATCTGCTGCCGCAACTCGAAGAAGAGGCAAAGAAGAAATTCAAGCACGATAAAAAGGCCCGCCACGCCGAAGTTTGCCGACGCGCACTGGCGGCGTTGACTGAGTATGTCCTCTGAGTTGGGCGGTCTTGTTGAAGACTATCTCGCGGAACTCACTCGCAAGGCCTCGTCCGTGCATACGATTCGCAACTACCGGTCCGATCTGGAACAGTGGATTGCGTATCTGACGCCACCTGGATCCGAACATTCGCCGGTACCCCGCGAGATCGATCTGTTAACTCTGCGGGAATGGCTCGCGCATTTGTACGATCGGAATCTGGAGCCAGCTTCGATTCGTCGCAAGCTGGCCGCGCTGCGCTCATTCTTCAAATATATGCTGCGCGAAGGTGTCATCGTCAAAAATGTCGCGCGTCTGTTGCGGACTCCTAAACAGCCCAAGCATCTGCCTCGCGTGCCTACGGCGGAACAGACCAACAACCTGCTGGATCGGATTCCCAAAGACGATCTTGGGCAGCCGTTTCCAGCGCGTGACCGCTTGATCTTCGAACTCCTGTACGGCTGCGGACTCCGCATCGGCGAGCTTTCGGGAATGAACCTCGAAGACTTCGATCGCGTGGAGCAATGGATCCGCGTGCGAGGCAAAGGCAAGAAGGAGCGGCAGGTTCCGTTTGGATCGAAGGCCGCGGAATCGTTGGCGTCCTGGCTGGGCGTGCGTGAGGCCAATCCGCAGGAGAAGGCGCTGCTGGTGAGCAGCCGAGGTACACGTCTGCCGGTTCGCGCGATTTACAACGTAGTGAAGTTCTACTCGCGGATGTTGAGCGGCGATGATTCGATTCATCCGCATACGCTGCGGCACGCGTTTGCGACGCACCTGCTCTCGAGCGGTGCGGATCTGCGCGCGATTCAGGAACTTCTCGGGCATTCACAACTATCGACCACGCAAAAGTACACGCAGATCTCGCTGACCGATCTGATGGCGGTTTACGACAAGGCGCATCCGCTAGCGCTCAAGAAGTCCGGTAGTAGAGAATAACGTCTATGCAGTCATTTCTCTGCGTCGCCTGCGGCACGCAGTTCGCGCCCACGCTCAACGCGCCAGCCTCGTGCCCCATCTGCACCGATGAGCGCCAGTTTGTGCCTCGCCAAGGGCAGCGCTGGACGACGATGCCAGAGCTTCATCGTCACTGTGAGAATGAACTGCTTCGCGTCGATGAGGGTCTCTTTGCCGTAGTCACACGTCCGCAGTTCGCAATCGGACAACGCGCCTATCTTGTCCAGACGGCGGAAGGCAACGTGCTTTGGGATTGTCTAAGTCTGGTGGATGCCGATACGATTTCCACGTTGTGGGCGCATGGCGGCGTATCGGCGATCGCAATCTCGCATCCGCATTACTACGCATCGATGGCGGCTTGGAGTCAGGCCTTTGGCGGAGTCCCGATCTATCTGCATGCCGAAGACAAGACTTGGGTGCAGCACGTGAATCCGGCAATTGAGTTTTGGGATGGGGCCTCGAAGTCCTTGCCTTGCGGCTTGACGCTCATTCACTGCGGCGGCCACTTCTCCGGTGGAACTGTGCTGCATTGGGCTGGGGGGGCGGGTGGCCGAGGCGCGCTGCTGACGGGCGATGTACTGCAGGTGTGTCCGGATCGCAAGTCGTTCGGCTTTATGTATAGCTATCCGAACTACATACCCTTGGCTCCGGATGCGGTGCGCGGCATTGTGGATAAGGTCGACGGTTATGGGTTTGACATCGCGTACGGAGCCTTTGGCAGCGTGATCGAGGTGGACGCGAAAGGCGCGCTGCATCGATCTGCCGCTCGTTATTTGCGAGCTATCGGAAGTTAGAGCATTTTCAGGGAAAATGTAGAGCCAGAGGCGCGATCCGAGTCGGCGGCTTGCGCAGTCGCTGACGCTCTTACCTCCGAAAGCTTTTTCTGAGCCGGCATCGGTGCCGCCCGAGTTCGTGGCCAGTTTCCGCAATCTAGGGAAACGATGAAACCGCTCTAGTCTTGCAACTCGCTTCAAAGGCCGCTCTCGTACTTCGCTTGAGAGTGAACGTTTGCGCGGCCCATTGATGGACGACGCTCTCGATCTTTTCGTTGTAGCGGCGCGCGAAGTCGAGTGTGCATGTCATCGTGTCGCCTGACCATTGAAAGGGGAGATCGTTGGGAGATCCGTGCAATCCGAACGGAGCGGATGGATGGAGCAGCGGTTTCGAACCGAGCCAGTTGGCGCGGCCTGTGAGTCCTCCATCGGCGATGCCACCGGCGACCGAACAGACGGCACTCGATCCTTGTATGGTGGCGGTGCTATCAAGATTGACTTCATGTTGGATCTTGAGGTAAACACCGAAGCGTTCACCCCATGGGGCGGTCACTTCACTGGTCCATTCGCCGAGCGGCGTGTTGACGCCGTAAGCCCAAGGGTTGAATGCGAGGTCCAAGGCATTGTCGAAAACGAGAGCGATGGCGCAGGCTGCGGTCAATGAACCAACCGCACCGATCTTCTTCACGACTTGCGAGGGCGGCGGCCTGACTTGAGCTGCTGGACGAATGCCGCATGTTCCGGGGATTTGAGGCCAGCTTCGGCTACTTTTCGTAGTCTGCCTGCGGGATTCCAGACGGCGTCGGTATCGAGCCACAACCCTGGAAACACATGCGACTTGAGCAAGCCATCTTCGTGCGCGACGAGCTCTTTGTAGCGTCCCCGGACAAGATGCCGCCAAATTACTTGCTTGGGCTGGAGCAGGATGGTCAGATACTCGCGGACACCAGCTTTTCGGTAGAGCTCAAGTTTAATACCGAGATCGCGCGACATGCTGGACGCGCTAATCTCAACCACCAGTTCCGGGGCTCCGCCTGGATACTTACCGTCGAGCGTCGACTGGCCTCCGAATTCTGGAAGCACACGTAGCGCGAGGTCCGGTTGAGGAATGCTGCCAGGTGCCATCAGCCATGTTCCATTGCTTCCGGCGCGGCATCCAGGCGTTGCGTCCGCATAATGGAATAGCCAGTAAGCTAACGCCGTGTCGAGAATGGCGTGATCGTCGCTGAGTGGAGAAGCCGTAAAAACGATACCATCGATCAATTCCGCGCGCTTCAATTCCGGCATCGCTTCCCAGCGGCGCAGGAACTCCTCAGCGTCAAGGCGATCGCCTTCGCGCAGTGGAGGTGGAAATGGAATGGCAACCGAAGACATATGTTGCATACTCAGAATATCATCCATCAGACTTGTGGTAAGCGAGGGTACATTCTTTCTGATCCTGCAAAAGAGAATCGCCCGGATCCCTTGCAGGAACCCGGGCGAAATCTACGAACACGCTCTAGAACATCAGCTTCAAGGCGATCTGTCCCTGGCGGGCAGCGAACGATCCATTGATCAGCCCGAACGTCTGCGAACTACGGTTGGAATCCGGAGCCAGCAGATTGGTCTTGTTGAACAGATTGAAGAACTCGGCGCGCAGTTCCAGATTCATACCCTCCCGGATCCGGAAACGTTTGTGTACGCCTAAATCCGTACCGAAGTAGCTCGGCGATGTCACGATGTTGCGGCCCACGTTGCCATAGGGATTCGCCACTGCGGCATTGTTGTTCGCCACTTCGAGAACGGCGTTGCGATCCAGATACAGCTCGCGGATCGTGCGCGCAGAGTCCGCTAGAACCGGATTGCCCACCACATTGGCGCGAACGTTGCCGATGGACCCCACCTGCAATCGCGCAACCGGCGAATAGACGAGGTTCACAGGCAGTCCGCTATTGGCGGTGGTCGTTTGGCTGAGGTTCCAGCCGCCGAGAACCACATCCGCCAGCAGCGGCATGCCGGATCCGAAGCGCTTGCCCTTACCGAACGGCACTTCCCAGATCACGGTCATCGTGTTATTGAGCGGCTGGTTGTATCCCGAAACGCCCTTGTAGGAACGGCGCTGTGTGAAGCTGACACGCGAATCGTCGCCACCGGATGTTTCCAGGTGTCCCGAGGCGTTGTCGATCGCCTTTGACCAGACAAATGTATTCAGGAACAGGAATCCATTCGAGAAGCGGCGTTCGATCTTGGCCTGCAGGGCGTGATAGTTTGAGAAGCCTGCAGGCTGCGAGATCTGGATCTGTCCGAAGCCAGCCACGGGACGGCGCGCATTCACCGTCAGGTTCTCACCTGCATTGTTGAAGCGGGCTTCATTGTAGTCGCTCAGAATCACGAGCTTGTTGCTGCGATTCGCGACATAAGCGAGATCGAGCACAAAGTTTCTGCCCAACTCGCGCTGAAGCGTGAAGTGCCAGTTCATTGTGTATCCCGTGCGTGTGTCTGCAGGGATGAAGTTGGTGCGCGAAGCCAAAGTGCTGGTGAGTGCCGGATTCAGGATGTTCGCCGGATAGCCATCCTGCGTGGGGCGGAAGCAAGTCGTGGGCGAAGTGCTGGCGGCCGTGCAGCGCGGCTGAGACGGCAATTGATCGATGCCAACGCCGATGATACCAGGCAGATTATAGGCCAAAAGGTTCTCGCCGCCGAGGCGGTTGAAGTGGATATAGCTGGTTCCAAAACCGCCGCGAAGCACGGTCTTCTTCGTGAGGTTGTAGGCCATGCCGAAGCGCGGCGCAAAGTTGTTACGGTCGGGATTCACGCGCGAACGTTCGAACAGCGATCCGCTCTTTGAGGGAACCAAAGTCCTGGTGGCCGGATCGAAGTTGGTGAGGATATTGTCGCGTTCCCATTGCGGCGTGCCGAACTCATAGCGCAAACCCATGTTCAGTGTCAGCTTCTGGTTGACCTTGAAGTCGTCCTGAATGTAGCCGAAGTACATGCGCTGCTGGTAGTTCACGATCACCGCGTTGTTCAACGCATAGCGGCTGCGCAGGCCGAACATGAAGTCCGCCAGATTGTAGAGGTTGTTGGTGGAGGATGTACCAACCGGAATTGAGAAGCGGCTGCCGTAGTTGTCCTGGCCGTACTTCGGATTGAAGTCGTCGATCGCGGTGTCGAGCCGCTGATACTCAAAGCCCGACTTCAAGCTGTGACGCCCCAGCAGGAAAGTCATGTTGAATTTGGGGTTGATCACATAAGGATTCTGAAACTGCGGATTCGACGACTGCTGTCCGAACTGGGTGAATCCACCGACGCTCTGCGCATAGAGTCCACCGGCGAAGCGGGGATCCTCAGGCAAGCCGGTGATGCCGTAGGCCTTCGATGCGGGGGGAAGTCCGGCGAACACTGGCGATTTGCCGCCTTCGGTCTGCGACACGCCGAGTCGGAACTCGGCAACAGTCCTGGGCGAAAGCACATAAGTCGCGCCAAAGGCCGTCTGATAGTTCAGTACGCGCAGGAATCCGTTGGAATTGCCGCCGGATGGGCCGGGGATGGCTGGCGGTTCGAAGTTGTTCGCAAGGCGATGGCTGTAGCGTCCGAAGAAGCTCAACTTTTGCGATGCGTAGTAGTCGATACGGATGTCCCCCTTGTCGTTCTGATCCGTCTGGCGAGGCAGCGATTCGTAATTGTTGGCGGTTCCCGGGCGATTGACCGCAGGCAGATCCGCAAGCACCTTGCGTGCGAACGGCGTCATCGCGGCGAGCGGAATCGTGCCGGTATAGCTCTCGCCCGTAAGCGGGTTGAACACCGGGACGCCGAGCACACCGGTGCGTTGTTCCATGGTGGGCAGCGTGGAAAGATTCAACCCGCGCCGGACGCGGCGGAATCCCTCATAGTCTGCGAAGAAGAACAGCTTGTCGCGCTTGATCGGACCACCGATCGCCGCGCCGAACTGATTCTGCTGCAATGTCGGCTTGCGGTTTTCGCGAGGCTTGAAGAAGCCAACCGCGTTGAGGTCGGTATTGCGTATGAAATCCCAGGCGGCGCCGTGAAAACCATTGGTTCCACTCTTTACGGTAGCGTTGATGACGCCGCCGCCAGCGCGTCCGAACTCGGCGCTGAAGTTACTGGTCTCGATGCGGAACTCCTGCACGGCATCCGGCGAAAGCTGGACGACCTGATTCGAGAATCCCTGGTTCGAAGTTCCGTAGGCGTTGTTGTCGACGCCATCGATGATGAAGTTGTTGAGCGCCGAGCGCATGCCGTTGATGTTGTAGGAAGCATCGCGCAGCGAGCCGCCATCCGGCGTGACGTTGAGCGTCGAACGGCGCACGCCGGGCGCGAGCAGCGCGAGATCGGCGTAAGAGCGGCCATTCAGAGGCAGGTTGACGATTTGTGTCGCCTGCATCGCGTGGCCGCGGGAACTGGTGTCGGTTTCCAATTGCTTGGCCTCGCCAGTGATGGTGACGGTCTCGGATACCGAGGCAATCTGCAGTGTGAGATCCACGCGTTGGCGAGTGCCCACGGTGACCGTGAATTGAGCGGCCGAGGTGGGCGAGAAGCCCTGTTTCAAAACCTTAATCGTGTAAGCGCCGGGGCGAACGTTGACGAACCGGAAGTCTCCGGAAGCGTCGGTTTCCTGGGTGACGGCGATCGCCGTGCCGACGCTCGTGAGCGTCACGCTGGCGGAACCTACAGAGGCCTGAGCTGAATCGCGGACCGTGCCAAGCACGGTGGCGGAATCGAACTGGGCGAGAGCGAGAGTCGCGGTGAGCGACGCAAATAGAGCGTATTTCACAAAGTGAAGCATATGGGGTTTACTAGCTTTCCCACGTTAGCGCACTGTTGTCAAGGCTCTGTTACAACTTCCTTGCGATTGTGAATCAATCTGGGAGCTTGGGAACGCGAATATATTCGCGTGGCAATTCGCCGGTAAGGGTCCGCAACCAGGCGGTAATCCGCCTCACCTGAATGTCGGTCAGCTTCACGTTCAATTGATGCTCTCCCATGCGGCGCACAGCCTCATCCAACGTCGCGATACTGCCGTTGTGAAAGTAAGGCCCGGTCTTCTCGACATTGCGCAACGACGGAACCTTGAACACCATCTTGTCGGTCTCGGCCTTGGTCACTTCGAAGCGTCCCAGGTCTTTGGTGTCCGGCCAGGGCTTCTCTGCGCCAAGCTTCTGAAACATCTTGCCGCCAACGTAGGCGCCGTTGTGGCAGGACGCGCATCCACCATGCATGAACTCATGGTGTCCGCTCATTTCGTCGTTGCTGATCGCATCGCGCTTGCCGGACAGAAACTGATCCCAACGGGAGTTCGCCGTCACGAGCTTTCGCTCAAACGCGCCAATGGCGCGTGCCATGTTGTCGAAGGTGATCGGTTCGCCCGGAAAGGCCTTTTCAAAGGCCCTCTCATAGCCGGGAATGGCGCGAAGGCGGCGTTCCACTTCCCCGCCGGAGGGCATCGCCATTTCCACGGGATTGAGCACGGGACCTTTGGCCTGCGCTTCGACATCGGCGGCGCGGCCGTCCCAGAACTGGGCGAGATGTCCGGCGGCGTTGTAGACGGTGGGCGAGTTTCGGCCGCCGAGTTGAGACTTGTCACCGCTCGAGAACTGCTTGCCGTCGACGCCGTACTTCTGAAGGTCGTGGCAGGAGTTGCAGGAAACATCTTTGTTGACGGACAGCCGCGGATCGTAGAACAGCATCCGGCCGAGGTCCACTTTGGCGGGCGTGATTGAGGCGGGGTCCGCGGACATGACGTCGGGCAGCTTTGCCGTCATCCGGCCTCCGTGCATTTGCGCGGACAACGAGCCTGCTGCGGCGAGGGTAAGAAACAATATATGACGCTGCATGTCGATGCGGATGCAGATCCAAAGAGCGGGTGACAAACGGATCTAAGGTTTGCTGCTCTTCTTGCGCTTCGTGGCGGCGTTCTTGCCAGTCCGATTCTTCCAGGCTGTCCGCAGTGCGCCTTCGAGCACGTCCTGGCTGGCTTCCTTCAGGCGAATATGAGTCATGCCCATGCGCCCCCAGCCTCCCGCGATTGGCAGAAACACGTCGGGCGCGTCGGTCACGAACGCGGCCTGTTGATCGGGTTCCAGCATCAGGTTGCCGTAGCCTTGCTTGACGGAGGCGAGTGTGGCGAAGATGCGCCCGCCGACGCGGAAGTCTACCGCACCCATGTGCGATCCCTCTTCTGCGCCATCGAGGCTGAGCGCAATTCGCCGAAAATCGTCCGCTGTCATCAGTTTTATCGTATCTTTTTCGCGGATGCTGGTAAGTACAGGGTGTGAGGCCGATGAACGACGCCGAGATCCGAACCGCTTACCGCGATCACAAGGATGCGATTTATCGCTTCGCTTGACGCATGACTGGTTCGGCGGAAGCGGCCGAGGACATTCTGCAGGAATGCTTCCTTTCGCTCCTGCGAAATCCAGCAGGCTATAGCGGGGAACTCGGACCCTTACGGGCATTTCTGTTCGCTGTGGCCAGGAATCTTGGACGCAAACGTTGGCGCTTGGAGCAGCGATGGGGCCAGCTTCAGGATGAGGAAGAATTCATCGCTCAGCCGCTCGATCCGAGCGCGGGGCAAACTGCGGATCTCGTTGCGAAGGCCGTTCAATCGCTGCCTCCACTGCAGAGAGAGGCTCTGGTGATGTTCGAGTATGAAGAGCTTTCGCTCGAAGATATCGCGCAGGCCGTAGATGTCGAAGTGGGAACTGTGAAGGCGCGTCTGAGTCGCGCAAGGGAAAATCTGCGTCGTCTGCTGGCGCATTTACAGACGGGAGCGAAAAAGTGAACGATCGAGACTTACGGAATCTGTTGGCCCAGTGGAAAGCGCCGGAACAAGCGCCGCGCCACATGGAAGACCGCATCTTTGGTCAGAAAACGAGCTGGTTTCGATCGCTCTTAGGTGGATCGGTGAGGGTGCCGGTTCCGGTTCTGGTGGCTTCGCTGATCCTGCTTGCGACAGCTGCTTTTTTGTGGACTCGAAAACAGCAGATCCGCCACCGGCAGTGTCGTTGTCCGATTTTCAGGCGGTTTCCGAGCCGCGCGTACGAATCATCAAAGGGAGACGAAATGTTACGAACTAGTTCTCTGCTGCTGACCGCTTGCCTCGGCATGCACGCAGCGCAACTCATGATGAGTGGAAGTGGGAGTCAGGGGCGGGTGGCGTTCCGCTACGAAACGCGCATCGAACCCGAGATTCCTGGCCAGAAAGTGAATGAATTTGGCGGCGGTATTCTTGTTGCCAAAGGTTTCCATCGCTTCGTCTATGACAAGACGGCCAAGATCTACTATGGTTACGATCTGGTGATCGAGCCGAGGCCATCCGGTCAGTTCCTTGTCATATTTCAACCGCTGAGTACGCTGCCCGAGATGCTTCGCCGCGATGGCCCCTGGACTGCATTGCCTTTGCTCCGCATGCCTCCCATGCAAACGGTGGCAAAAGGCGACACGATTGCCATCGACCTCTTTCTCCGTCCAGCGACGGGACAGAAGATCGTCGACTACCTGCTGATCGACGAAAACACTCCTGCAACTCCAGACGTCATGCGACCCGAAGCGGGACAGATCAGGCTTAGCGGTGCAAAGGTAACGAGGAACGGTCGGCTGGTTACCCAAGAGCAGCCTGGCGGGGGACTCAAAGGTGGCGTCGTGTACTTGTACGTACCGGGCGCAGGACGTTATCTGTTCACTCTGAGTCCTGCGTTGGAACTCGGCTTTCGAAAGACGGGCGAGATCCGAGGAACCCGGCTCACCGCCTCGTGGGGCGATGACCGGGTTGAAGTGGAATGCGAAAATGAGATCACTCCGGGAGAAGCACCGCAGCAGGTCTACGTTTTCCACGACCCAGGCTGGCGGCCGGAATCGCAGCCCGAAGTCTTTCACAGCGGAGCGAGCGACCATCCGCGAGCGTACTTCCCGAAACGTTAGTTGTCGCGCGAGAAGATGCTTCCTAGCGCACCCAAAGGGCCCCGCTCATCGCCTCCTGTGGTCAACCCACCGGGGGCGATTTCGCGCCGGAGCTTCGAGAGAGTCATGCTCTGCACGATCACCTTTCCTGGACCTGTCAGCGTCGCCAGGAACAAGCCTTCGCCGCCGAAGATCGCGGTCTTGATGCCGCCCACGAACTGGATGTCGTAGTGGACGGACTCGTCGAATGCTACGATGCAGCCGGTATCGACCTGCAGCGTCTCACCGGGCTTGAGTTCGAAGTGGACGAAGTCGCCGCCCGCATGGATGAAGGCGGTTCCCGGCCCAGTGAGCTTTTCGAGGATGAAGCCTTCACCGCCGAAGAAGCCTGCGCCGAGTTTCTTTGTGAACGCGATGTTCAACTGCACCGAATTCTGCGCAAACAGAAAGCTATCGCGCTGCACCAGCACGCTCTGCCCGGGCACGAGATCGAAGGCTTGGATGCGTCCGGGATACGACCCCGCAAAGCCGACTTCGGAATCCGAATTGGCGCGGAAGTAGGTGAGAAACAGCGACTCACCCATCACCTTACGCTTCAGCGCGCCCCAGAGCTTGTCGCCGAGCGATTCGCCGCTCATGCGGGTTTCCCACTGAACAGCCGGATACTTGTAGAGCATCTTGCCGGCTTCGGCAAAGACTTCCTGGCCAGCCTTTAGGTACACGCGCGCCACTTGCAGGTTGTCGCCTTGAATCTCGTATTTCAAAGCCGATTGGGGTTGTGAGTAGATGGGTGGCGGCATCTGTGCGGCTGCCGCCGGGGCAACTGCTCCGATCGAGTTTCCGCAGTTCGGACAGAACCGCGAACCGTCCGTTAGTCCTGTGCCACACTTCGTGCAATAGATCATTCGCTTGTTCCTTCTCTCCGATTACCAGTTTAGAATGGGGGCAGATGCCTTTCCTTCAGACAAAACGGATCATCGCCCTGATTTGTTCCCTGGCGACGATGTCGCAAGCAAAACAGGGGCCGAAGGAAATGTGCGGAGAATCGTGGACGCGGCGCATTGAGGAGCGTCATCTTTCCGCGAGTGCGCAACTGCAACGGTTTGCCGCGACGGGCTCTGTATTGTCTTTGGTCAATGCGCCATCTTCGGCGGTGGCGACGGTGGATACGCCGGGCAACCTCGTAGTGATGCCCGATACAGACGGTGTTCGTGTGCGACGGAATCCCTTTAATCTGCAGTTGAAGCAAATCGCTTTTCAACCCGCTTCCGATGAGGCGCGCGCCTACAGAGTGGAATCCGGCGACGGAACTTACGATCGCGACGCGGCGCAGAATGGCGCGAAAGTGAGCGGCTTGGACGACGACGATTTTCGCGAAGTCCTGTTGCCGTTCGCCTTTCGTTTCTATGGCGAGACCTACCGGTCCGTTTTTGTCAATTCGGACGGAAACCTGACGTTTGGGATTGGCGACGGATCTACGGCTGACCGCAGTTTGAGCCGTATGGCGGCGGGTGCTCCGCGAATCTCGCCCTTGTTTTCGGACATGGATCCGAGCGGTGGCCAAGGCTTTGTCAGTACGCTCGCCGAGGCGGATCGGTTCGTGGTGAGTTGGAACGAGGTGCCGTTTTTTGGCGCATTCGCGCGGCATTCGTTTCAGGTGGTGCTGCGTCCTTCCGGTCGCGTGGAAGTCCACTACGGCGACACGTCGATTTCGAATAATGAGGCTGTCGTTGGCATCAGCCCCGGCGGCTTGCGGGGCGAGACGAAATTGCTCACGCTGGGCTTCGGATCGACGGACGGCGAGTTCACTGGTCCCATCGCCGAGGTCTTCACCGGCCGCGAGACCTACGACGTATCGCGAGCGGTGCAGCGCTTTTACCAGACACACGACGATGCCTATGACATCGTGTTCGTGTTCAATGCGCTGCAGCAGGTTCCCGCATTGTGCCCAACGGCGATTGCCTGCACGGATGTCGTCCGCAACCGGGTGCGGGGGTTCGGACGCGAGCTGTCCGATGACGGCATCGCCTATGGATCTCCGAGGCGCCTGGAAGCGGTGATCGATATGGGGCCGGTAGAAGGATTTCCTCTCAATCCCAACGCGCCACACCCGGCCCGGGGCGGCACCGGCGACACGGGCATCAACATCTTCGGACATGAGGCTTCTCATCGTTATCTGGTTTGGTTCAAGTCGCCTGTCGACAACTTTGGAAACAACATCTATACGGGCCGCCAAGGGCTGCATTGGAACTTTAACTTCAATTCCGAAGGCTCGCTGGTAGAAGGCAATCGGATTGTCGATCAGGGCGAGGGCGTGAATCCGCGGTTCGTTTCCGCGGGGGCAGGGGAGCGGATATCGCCGGTCGATCAGTATTTTTTTGGATGGCGAGCGGCTGAGGATGTGCCTCCCACGTTTGTGGTGAGGAACTCGTCGGTATCGAGTCCTTCAGCGGCTCCCCAACCGGGTGCACGGTTCAACGGGACGCGGCAGGATGTGCCGATTGAAGAACTCGTAAGCTTGGCCGGTGGGCCGCGGTATCCCGATGCGGCGATTGCGCCTCGCAAGTACCGTTGGGCCGTTGTGCTGATCACTCGCGATGGGGCGGCTGTTCCCACTGCCAGCATCGACAAGCTGGAACGGTATGTGGCCGAATTGCCCGGGTTCTGGGCTCGTGTGTCCGAAGGCCGCGCGCAACTCGATATGACGCTGCGCCGGACTCTGGATGTTTCTCTTGCTCCTTTCGCGGAGATGGAGACCGGGCAGACGAAAGAGTCGACGATTCGGATTTCCAGCGTGATGGAGACGCCACTGACCATTTCGATTCAGCGGGACTCGATCGATGGTCTTGAGCTCTCCGCCGAGCGAGTGACGATTCCCGCTGGGGAGACTTCGGCTGTTTTTTCCGTGACTGCGCAGAATCCCGGCGTGACGCTGGTAACGTTGCGTCCTTCGGATGAACGGTTTGAGACAGTGGAAATGCGGGTGCGGGTTCGGTAGATCAAGCCACCAAGGCTTGTGAAGAGCTGGAAGATTCCGGTTTGTGCTTCTCAAAGACCGGCTTGGGTAGGCGGGGCGTGCCGCAATCTGGCCTCGGCAGGTTCGATAGCAAGGGCCGGAGGATTGCGCCTCCGGCCTTTGTCTGTTTTGCTTGAGAACTACCTCACAAACACTGTCGCTGTGACGCCTGGACCGAAACCGTCGCGGCTCAATACATCACGGTATTCGATGATCACTGGATTGGCCAGGTTGACCGCGGCGTTGTCGGGAACGACTAGGTCGATCCGAAAAGTTCCGATCATTCCCGGAGCCAGTCCGAAGAACTTGATGCTGCTTGTCGGCAGGATGCGGTTCCCGAAAGACACTGCACTGGGCCGCGTCGATGACGGAATGTCAGCCGTCGGAGCGGTTCCATCCTCGGGCATTGCATCGATCTTACCCAAGCCTGTGCCAAAGAGTTTGACCACACTTCCGCGCGTTGCACCGTTGACGTTCGAGTTCTCCGAACCGTCTTCATTCAGGGCGGTGATTTGTCCGAAGCCAGATTCATTCTTGGTGAAGAATCCAGGCGAGGCGACTTCGGTGAGCGCATTGATCGCACCTAAAATCTGTCCGCTCGATTTTCGGCGGACAACCAGCTCAATGGTCTTTGGCGGATCGAAGTTTGACGAAACCTGGAATTGAATCTTGTCGGCCGCCACCGATTTGATGGGAACCGGCAGTTCGTCGATCACGACTTCGACGTCGCCCAGTTCTTTGGGCCAAGCCGTGTCCGATGCCTTTCCGCTGACATCGCCGAAGGTACCGGTGAAGCGGCTGACCTGCGCCACCATTCCCGGGGCAATCAGACGACGATTCAAGTTCGCGGCGTTCTGCAAATCCAGACGAGGATAGAAGAACGTGAGGCGGTGAATACCTTCGAGCACGATGGGGTTATCCTGGGGATCGAGAGCAAGCGCCAGGGGTGCGAAGGTGGCAAGCGAGTCTCCGGACGGATTGGGACTGGGGTCGAAGACCAGCGCCTGATATTCAGGGAATCGCACGATGGCGTTGGAAGTGGGAAACGAGACCCAGATGTTTCCGGTTTCGCGGCTCACGTTGACCGAAGTCGGTTGCGCCGAGGTGCCTAAAAGATAAGACGCCTGCGGACCCGACCGGTCGAGACCGACGAGAGCGCGGATAAAGATACGATTGTTGCCGGTGTCCGCGACATAGAGGCGATCGCTCGAATCGATAGTGATGAATCGGGGACCGTTGAGTTTGTCGGAATCGTTGCCGGCGGAACTGGTGGCGAAGTCACGCTGGCCGATGACAAGAGATGCCGTCTGGCCGTCGACGAAATCCTGGCCAGGCGGGCGACGGAACTGCAGCACGCGATTGTGGGCCAAGTCCGAGACGAGCACGTGTCCGTCCACCATAAAGGCGATGCCGATGGGCGCATTGAGGTTGCGTCCGGTGGCTTCTCGCTGTGGGCGAGCAAAGCAGTTGGCTTGGCCGAGGCATAGGTTCGCACGTTGGTCGTTGATGTTGGGCTGTTCAAACGGCTTGGGAAAGCGCATGATGCGTCCGTTGCCGGTGTCGGCTACCCAGAGATTGCCTTGGGGATCGACGGAGACGCCGGCAGGGGAATTGAAGCCGCGTTCAATCACCACGTTGGGATCTCCCGTAATGAAGTTGATGCTGTTGCGATTGAAGTCGGATTGACCGATTACGAGATCGGGCAAATCGCCAAACCGGACATCGCGGGCGTCACGGAACGCAAGCACACGGTTGTTTCCGGAATCGGCAACATAGAGACGCGGAGGATCGGAAGTATAATCCACGGCAATGCCAGCTACCGCGCCACCCGAAGATGAAAAATTGAAGCCCTTCTGCTTTGTGATATTGGGGCTGCGATATTGGAAGTCGAGTTGGCCGAGAACGCGGTCCGCCGTGCTGAAGGCACTCTGCGGAAAGCCCATCACGCGGTTGTTATTGGCGTCGGCTATCCAAATGTAGCCTCCGGCGACAACGCCGCTGGTAGGTCCGAAGAAAGCATCGGCGCGGGCGTCGCCGCGGATGTTGCGATTCGGCTGGTTCTGCACGAAGTCCGGCTGGCCAATCACGCTGATTGCGGCTGGAGAAATATCGGTGGTAGCTTCCGCAGGCCAGGAATCGGGATTGGCATAGCGCATGATACGGTTATTGCCAGTGTCGATGACGTAGGTTTCGTTGTTGATGGCGAAGGCACCTTCGGGTGGCCCGGCAAGGCTTCCAAGGCGTTTGTCGCTGAGGCCGGGTTGGTCGGATGTTCCCAGCACCCGGCTGGCGGACATACCCGTGCGAAGCGGCGGAAACCAAACGGTCACACGCTGGCGGGCGTCGCACACAAAGAGACGTCCGGAGGCATCGAAAGAAATACCCGAGGGGGTCACGACATTGTTTTTATTGAGTTGGGCATTGATCGGTGGGTCGGTGATCTTGGTGCTCTCAAAATCCAATTGACCGATCACCAAATCCGCTTCTGGTTCCAAGGCATTTGGCAGAAGTTGAGCGGATGGAAAGCGCAGGATCCGATTGTTGATGGGGTCGGCGGTCCAGAGGTTGTTGGCCGCGTCAAAGGTCATACCGACACGGAAAGCACCGCCGCCATTGGAAAAAGCCAGCGTTTTGTTGGAAGGCCCGATGGCTTGGTTGGCGCTGCGGCCCGAGTTGATGGAGCGCTGTCCGATCACCAGATCGGCCTGCAGAATTTCACCCTGTTGGTCAAACGGGCGCTGATAGCGGACGATTCTGTTGTTGCCGGAATCGGCGATGTAAAGGTTGCCTTCACGGTCGACCGCGAGACCAGTAGGGGAACTGAATCCCGCAGTGATGCGGAGTTCCGCCGTATTCTGTTCCGGACCTTGGGCGAGCGTGGTGATCATATCACGCTGACCGATGACGAGATCGGCAGGAGCACCTTTCGCCGCGGAGGACGGATTCCTCCAGGCGAGGACACGATTGTTGCCTGTGTCGGCCACATAAAGGATAGGAGGATTCGAACGGGTGTCAGCGGCGACAGCCTGCGGAGCGAAGAGCTCACGACCCTCCAAGAAGTTGGGGTTGAACGTGGTGACCGTCGCTCGGGCATGTCCCACAGTACGCGTGGGCGCCGGATTGTACGGGTTCCGCGCTGTCTGCCCATGCAGAAACAACACGGAAGCCATCGCTCCGATTAAGATTCTTTTTTTCACGGATTTGTCCCTCGGAATGACGCACGCGGGAAGCGTCTACTCCCAAACATAACATACTTTTCCCCGCAAAGTGTTAGGGGAAATGTAGTGTGGAAGGGACGAATTCGAGGGGTGGTACCCCAACTATTGGGGTACTTCGCGAGCGACGCAGGCCGCCGCGATTTGTTCTTCCATTGTTGGTGGACCGTGCCGCCCCCTGCCCGCTATTGGGGTGGCAAAACGACTGGTTGAACCTCCTTTTGTCTTACTAACTGATTGAAAGATTTGAGGTTATCTCCCAGGAGCTTGGCGAGGTCCGCTTTGTGCCCGGTCCACTGCTTGTTGAGGTCGGCGAGACGTTGACGGGATCCAGCGGTCGGCGGACCCTCCGGTCCATCGACGGTGCTACGCAGGTGCGCATAGTGATGGTTCAGTTTCACGGGGAAGTTGATGACTGTCTGGCCATCGACCGTCTTCTTCTGGATCAGAATGTCTTCCATCTCGGTTAGCTTTTTTGAAAGGTCTTTTCCTGCGGCTTCAACTTCGGGCTGAGCGGCGCGTTTGGTCAAATCGTCGACTTGATCGCGCACTTTGCGAAGTCGAATGACGGATTGATGGATGTCCACCAGCTCTTTCTCGATGGCGGTGACCAGGTTGTACTGGTTGTCGAATTGATCTTGGGTGGTTTCGATGCGAGGATCTTTGACCACTTCGATGGTCTCGGTTTTCGTCACACCCGCGCTCCGTAGCTTTACAGTGTATTTGCCCGGTGGCACCTTGCGTCCGTTGAGGGTCACGAAGAGAAAGAGCCCAGGGATATCGACCGGCTTGTCGTGACGGAGGTCCCAAACGATGCGGTTCATGCCGTCTTTGAGAGTCAGGTTGGGGAACTTGCGGAGGAGTTCGTTTTTACCATTGAGGATCTCAAGTGTGGTCTTGCTGCCCTCGACTTTCGGGATGTAGAAGTCGATCGCCGCGCCTGCAGGCGGGTTCTTGCCGAGCCTTGGGGCGTTGGGCGGGGTGGCGAAGTTGAGGCTGGTGCGGATCGCTTTCGCTGGTTTGAACAGGTGCACTTCGCTCAGAGGCTTGGCTTGGCGAAGGGGCGAGAGATCGTCGAGGATCCAGAAGGCGCGCCCGGAAGTGGCGGCGACGAGATCGTTGCCGTGCACTTGTAAATCGGTCACCGGGGTGAGCGGCAGGTTCATCTGTAGCGGCTGCCACTTTTCGCCGCCGTTGAATGAGACGAATGCGCCGGTTTCGGTTCCCGCATAGAGCAGGCCTTTGCGAACCGGATCCTCACGGACGACCCGTGCCCAGCTATCGGCGGGGATGCCGTCAACAATGCGGGTCCAAGTTGCGCCGAAGTCCGTGGTCTTGAAGAAGTGCGGAGTGAAGTCGTTGAACTTGTAACGGGTTGCCGCCAGGTAAGCGGTTCCGGCGTCGTGGGGTGAGACTTCGATGGCATTGATCTGCGCGCCGTCGACCTCGGGCAGGGGCAGTTTCTTCCAAGTTTTGCCACCGTCGCGGGTGAGATGGATCTGGCCATCGTCGGATCCGGTATAGAGCGTGTTCTTGTCGTGCGGCGATTCGATGGCGTAGTGGATCGTGTTGTAGGTTTCGCCGCCTGCGCCTTCGTTGGTGATGGGTCCGCCACCCGGGCCTTGGGTCTTGTCGTCCGGCTTGGTGAGATCGGGGCTGATCTCTTTCCAACTGAGCCCGCGGTCCTCGGATCTGAGTAGGATCTGCGAGGCATGATAGATCACCTTGGGATCATGCTTGGACACGAGGATGGGGGCGTTCCAGTTGAAGCGGTATTTCATCTCACGTGAGGGCAGGGCGGCAGGCATCGACGGGTAATGCATGATGTCGCGCGCCTCGCGTCGATCGTTGTCGAATTCGGTGATGATGCCCATGTAACAGCCTGCGTAGATGCGCCTGGGATCTTTGCGGTCGAAGTCGACATAGGCGCTCTCGCAGCCTCCCACGGGATACCAGTCTTTCCACGAGATTCCCGGGCCTGCGACGCGGCTTGCGATACCGACACTGGTGTTGTCCTGTTGTCCGCCATAGACCCAGTAAGGGAAACGATCGTCGGTATTGACACGATAGAACTGAGCGGTTGGCTGGTTGTCTTGCGTGGACCAGGTGCGTCCGCCTGTGAAGCTGATGTTCGCGCCGCCGTCGTTGGCATTGATGAGGATGTCGGGGTTGCTGGGGTTGATCCAGAGGTCGTGATGGTCGCCGTGGGGTGCGCGGAATTCGGTGAAGGTCTTGCCCCCGTCGATGGAGCGGTGAATGCCTGCGTTCAGTACCCAAAGCACGTCGGAGTTCGTGGGATCGGCAAAAACTTCCATGTAATACCAGGCGCGGCTCTTGATTCCCCAGGTGGCGTTTTGCAGGGTCCAGGTTGCGCCCGCGTTTTCCGACCGGTAGAGTCCACCATCGGGATCGGCTTCGACGATGGCATAGAGGCGATCGGAGTTGGAGGCGACATCGATGCCGATCTTGCCTGTCAGCTTCGGTAGGCCGCTGTCGATGGGTTTCCATGTGTCGCCAGAATCGGTGGATTTGAAGATGCCGGAACCGGGTCCGCCGCTGCGGACTTCCCACGGCTGGCGCAAGTGATCCCAAAAGGTGGCGTAGAGGATGCGCGGGTTGCGCGGATCCATGGCGAGTTCCGAACAGCCGGAGGTTTCGTTGGCACCGGCGAGCAGCAGTTCCCAGGTTTTGCCGCCGTCTTTGCTACGGTAGATGCCGCGGTCTTTGGTTGGTCCGTAAGGCGCGCCTTGTGCGCCGACGTAAACGATGTCGGGATTGGTGGGATGGATCCGGATGCGCGAGATGGCGCGGGTTCGGTCGAGTCCGATATGTTTCCAGGTGCGTCCCGCGTCGGTGGATTTGTAGACGCCGTCGCCGTGCGAAGTGGCGACGCCGCGGACGGAGTGTTCTCCCATGCCGAGGTAGATGACGTTGGGATCGGAAGGTGCGATGGCCACGGCTCCGACGGAGGAGGTTTTGAGGAATCCATCGGTGATGTTGCGCCAGTTCTCGCCCGCGTCGTTGGTCTTCCAGAGTCCGCCGCCGACGGAGCCCATGTAGTAGGTTTGGGTGTCGTTGGGGATGCCGGCGACTGCGACGGAGCGGCCTCCGCGGAAGGGTCCGATATTGCGCCATTCCATGGATTGGTAGGTCTTGGGATCCTGGGCTTGGAGGGCGAAAGTAAGGGCGAGGGCTGCGACTGCACTCATGGTTTCAAAGGCTAGCATAGTCCAGGCGGGGTCGTGATAGCTTTAAGTCATGTCCACTATTGGGACGATGGTTTCTCTCGAACAATATCTGGAGACTGCCTACGAGCCGGACTGCGACTTCGTGGATGGATTTCTAGAGGAGCGCAACGTGGGCGAATGGGATCATTCTCTTCTGCAGGCGAATATCGCTGCTTTCTTTGTCGCGCGGTACGGGTCGGCAGGAATGAGAATCCTCACGGAACATCGTATCCGCGTCTCGCCCGGCAAGGTTCGAATTCCAGATCTGTGCCTTTTTTTGACGGATCCAAAGCAGCGCGTGCCGACGACGCCACCGTTTCTTTGCATCGAGATCCTATCGCCCGATGATCGCATGAGCCGTATTGAAGTCCGCATCAACGACTATCTTTCGATGGGCGTGCCTTGGGTTTGGATCCTCGATCCCGAGACGCGCCAAGTGTATGTGGCCACGTCCTTGGATGGCTTGCGCGAGGTCAAGTCTGGAGTTTTGCGGACCGAGTCCCCCGTGATCGAATTGCCACTCGCTGAGGTGCTTGAGTAGCCGTTTTTCGAGTTACACGGCAACAACGGAACCAGTGTTGCGGGCCTGGACCTTAAGCATTCGCTCATGGTGTGTCCCGCGTCGGTGGATTTGCAGACGCCGTCGCCGTGCGAAGAGGCAAAGTCATCGATCTGGGCATGGGAGAACACTCCGTCCGCGGCGTCGATGTCGGTATAACGGCGGTTATACTGAACAACTGAAAATGTGAAGACCGTAATCTTTCTTCCCGACGAATTATTCGCTCGAGCAGAAACCGAGGCCAGGAAACTTGGGGTTTCTCGAAGTGAATTCTATGCCAAGGCGATCGCTGAGTTTGTCGGTCGCCACCAGGCAGAAGACGTGACGGAACGGCTCAATCAGGTCTACGGTGCAAGTCCGTGTGAAGTGGACCCCCGTTCTTTCTCGGCTCCAGCTACTCTCTTTTCGAAAGATGAATGGTGAGCCACGGCAGCGACTCGATGCAGCGCGGGGAAATCCGGTGGGCGGATTTGCCTGAGCCTCTTGGTTCTGAACCCGGCTATCGAAGGCCTGTTCTGGTGAATCAATCCGCGCCGTTCGATCGAAGCCGCTTGCGCACCGTGATTGTCGCTGCGATCACGACGAATCTTGCGCTGGCCGATGTCCCGGCAATGTGTTTTTGCCTGCTTCAGCGTCAGGTTTGCCCAAAGACTCTGTCGTCAAGGTCTCGCAACTGTTCTCGTTGGACCGCACCTTATTTTGCGGAACACGCGAATCATGTCGTTGTTGGACGAAAGGCTGCGTCTCATTTTGGAATTGTGAGCCGAACACTACATAAACTCCGGAGCCTCGATGCCTAGCACCTCAAGCGTTCGCTCGAACTGCCGGCGATAGAGATCCGTCAGCCACAACAAGAACTGCTGGCGCTTGGCATCGGACTCTTCCAGCACCCGGAACTTGTCGTAGAAGCCCGCAAAGCTCTGGGCCAGTTGAAACGCGTACTTGGCGACATGCGCAGGTTCGCCGGTCTTCGCCGCGCTTGCCAGCGCAGAATCCATCTTCGACGCAAGCAGCATTGATTGCCACAAGTTCTCATCTGTGAGGAATGCGCCCGAAGACTCCGCATCCAGAATCTCGTACTGCGCCGCGACCTTCTTGCGGATGTTCGCCGCACGCACCGCGGCGTATTGCACATACGGACCCGCGTCGCCGGTGAAGCTCAGCGCTTCTTGAAAGTCGAAGGCGATGACGGTATTGCGGGTGTACTTCAGCATGAAGTAGCGCAGCGCTCCGACGCCGATCTGGCGGGCGACGCGAGCGCGTTCTTCTTCCGGCTTGTCAGCGTTTTTCGAGGAATCCACCACAATCCTCGCGGATTCGATCAGCTTGTCGAGCAAGTCGTCGGCTTTGACGCCGAGTCCCTTGCGTCCGGAAACTTCGACGTGCGATTTCTTCTTGTCTTCCTCTGACAACTCGATGCCCATCTCCACACATGTTCGTGGAGACAGCGCCACCATTTCGTAAGCGAAGTGGATTGAGCGATCCGCCTGTTCGTCGAAGCCAAGTGCGCGCAATCCCGCGACGACTACATCCTGCAGATAAGACTGTCGCGAATCGATCACGTTGAAGACTTCGCTTCCGCCGCCGAATTGCTTTTGCCTAACCGGTTGCGGCTCTGCCGTGCTCTGCCAAAGATCGTGGCCGTTGTCGTAGGTGAGCAGTTTCGTGTAGTGAAAGTCCTTGCCAAGCAGGCCGAACTTCCAGAGCTGATAGGCGATATCTTTGCCAACGTACGTGACGATGCCGTTCGAGCGCACGATGACTTTGTTGTCGTCGGCGTCCTCTTTGGAATCTTTGAAAGCGCTGGCGGGCATGACCCAGCAGCCTTTGGCCTTGCCTTCGGTTTCGAGATAGATGGCTTTGCGATCTTTGAGAAGTTCGAAGGCATGGGCCCAGAACTTCATGTGCAGGATTTCGCTTTCGCGGGGCAGCACGTCATAGACGACGCCGAGACGCAGCATCGTTTTCAGATGGCGCTGGACGATGGCGTCGGCGATGAGATGGCCCAGTTCGGCGACTTCGCCATGTCCGGCCTCGATCTCATGCAGAGTATCCACGCGCCATTGTTTGGCTTCGGGATGGGTGTCGTAGTAGGCCGAAGTGCGCGCGTAGAGGTCCCAGCAGATGTAATCGAAGGGGCGTTCGGGCGACTCGATCATCTGTTTAACGTCTGCGAGAGACTTCTTTTCGAGATAGTGAAATCCGACCACGACGTCGGCGACCTGGACGCCGGTGTTGTCGATGTAGTTCTGCACTTCGACCTGATTTCCGGTGGCGCGCAGCAGCCGTACGAAAGTGTCGCCGAGGACGGCGTTTCGCAAGTGTCCGATATGGGCGGCTTTGTTCGGATTGATGTTCGTATGCTCGACGATGATCTTTCCTGTTTTGGCCGGCGTGACATCCGAACCCCCGGAGGCGAGCAACATTGCCGCGTAGATACCGCGGTCGAGGCGTACGTTGATGTATCCGTTACCGGCGACCTCGAACGATGCGACGCCCGGGATCGGGGCGAGATCCGCCAGCAGTTCAGTGGCGATCGCACGCGGGGCCTTTTTGAGTCCGCGAGCCAATTGAAAGGCAACCGGCAGGGCCATCTCTCCGAACGACGACTGCTTCGGCTCTTCAATCACGATCTCGGCCGTCAGGCCATACTTGGTGGCGATGTGAGACTGAAAGGCCTCTTGCACCCGCTTTTCGACTGTTTGGAACACTGTTTTTCCAGTATGACGAATCCGGGTGGACTCTCGCCATCGGAACGCGAGAGAATTAAGGCAGAATGCCCAAAGTCACATTTCGCAACTACGACGGCAAGGGTCATGAGAAGACCGTGGAGTTTGAGTCCGGCAAGCTGCCGTATTCGGATCACGGGTTGCCGGAGTCGCTGCTCGATATCGCGATGCACTTCGATGTCCCGTTGGAACACGCCTGCGGTGGAAGCTGCGCCTGTACGACCTGCCATGTTTGGATCAAAGAGGGCGGAGCGAATGTGCTTCCGGCTGAGGATGACGAGGAGGACCGTCTCGACATGGCCGCCGATCTGAGTCTGCAGTCGCGTCTAGGCTGCCAGTGCGTGATCAAAGGCGATGTTGTGGTGGAGACTCCGACCTGGAATCGTAACTATGTGAGCGAGGGCGGGGGATCGATGAATCTGGGCGATGCGATTCCGGTGAGCACGCCGTTGCCTCCCAAAAAGGTTTAGCATCAAAGCTTGGCACTCGATGTTTCCACACTTTACCGAAGAACACGACCTCATCCGTCAAACCGTCAAGCGCTTCTGCCAGGAACGGATCGCCCCACATTCGGCCAAATGGGACGAGGAAGGAATCTTTCCGCGTGAGATCTTTCAGGAGGCCGCAAGTTTAGGTCTGTTCGGTATCCGTATCGATCCGGAATGGGAAGGCGCGGGCATGGATTGGTGGGCCTCCGCTGCATATCTCGAAGCGATGGCGTATTCGGATTCCGGCTCTGTTTCGATGGCGCTCATGGTGCAGTCGGACATCACGATTCCGGCGATTGACAAGCTGGGCACGCGCGAGCAAAAGGAAGAGTTCCTGCGGCCCGCGGTCAAAGGCGAGCAGATTGCCGCGCTGGGAATTTCCGAACCCGGCGGCGGATCCGACGTCGCCAATATGAAAACGACAGCCCGCATCGAGGGCGGCGATCTTGTGATCGAAGGCCAGAAACTTTGGATCACCAACGGCGTTCGCGCGGACTTCGTTATCGTGGGAGTGCGCACCGGTGGCGATCGGTTGAAAGGCCATCACGGCATCTCATTTGTGTTGGTGCCGACGAAGACGAAGGGCTTTTCAGTGGGCAAGAAGCTGAGCAAGATCGGCAACCTCGCATCCGATACGGCGGAACTGTTTTTCGACGACGTGCGCGTCCCGATGAGGAATCTCTTGGGCGAGATGAATCGCGGTTTCTACTACATCATGGAAAACTTTCAGGGCGAGCGACTGGCGCTGGCACTGGGATCGCTGGGTAGCTGCGAGCGCGCAATCCGCCTAGGTATTGCGTATGGAAAAGAGCGCCGGGCCTTTGGACAGCCGATTGGCGGCTTCCAAGTCTGGAAGCATCGCTGGGCCGATCATCTCACCAATCTCGAAGCGGGCCGCTGTCTCACCTATCGCGGACTCGACCTTTACAACCGCGGCCAGCGCGCCGTCAAAGAGATCTCAATGGCCAAGCTCTATCTGTCGGAACTGCAGCAAAAGGTCACCTACGACAGCATGCAGATCCACGGCGGATTTGGCTACACCAACGAGTATCCGATCGGCCGCATGTGGCGCGATGCACGGCTCGCCACGGTTGGCGGTGGCACTTCAGAAATCATGCGTGAGATCATCGCGAAAGAAGAAAAGCTTTGACCTTGCTGCTGTGCGTGCTGGCCTTCCAGGCGCAAGCAGCCGACTCCGATCTATCGCGGTGAACTCGGTGCGATCGTGTCGCCGAAACCGAATGCATTGCGAGTGGAATCCGTTAGGAATCGAAAGCCCGGCAGGGCTCTCGACGTAAGTACGGGACAGGGCCGCAACACGATCTACCTCGCGCAACAAGGCTGGGATGTCACGGGCATCGATCCTGCCGACGAAGGAGTCCGGATCGCGAAAGCCGAAGCGGCTCGTCTCGGACTTAAAGTCCGCGCGGAGGTCACTACATTCGAAGAGTTCGATTTTGGAGAGAACCAGTGGGATCTCATTGTCCTCACCTACGAGCCGACGAAGGCGATCGCGCCGAAGGTGACGGGGGCTCTAAAACCCGGCGGCGTTGTGGTTGTCGAGGATCGGCATCTCGACACCAAACGCGTCTGGCCCGCCGGTACCTTCGGCGATAACGAACTATTATCGCTTTTCACTGGGCTTCGCGTGCTGCGTTCTGAAGATGTCTGGGCGCGCCCTGACTGGGGTGCCCAAAACCTGGACGAGCGGCTGGTGAGACTTCTGGCCGGGAAGCCAATACGTGCGTTGGGATACCGCAGTTTTGCGTTGCAGGCCCGATGGGTGGCAGTTCACCCAGGAAAAGTGTATTCCTTAGCTTAGCTGCCGAGCATCATCAACAACAGCGCCTTCTGTGTGTGAAGGCGGTTTTCCGCTTGTTGGAACACCAGAGATTGCGCGGATTCCATGACCTCATCCGTCGTCTCCTGATTGCGCTTGGCAGGCAGACAGTGCAGAAAGATCGCATCCTTCGCCGCTTCCGCCATCAACTCGGAGTTGACCTGCAGTGGATGAAAGATCGCCCGGCGCTCAATCGCCTGAGATTCCTGCCCCATGCTGGCCCACACATCCGTATAAACGACGTGCGAGCCGGAAACCGCCTCGTACGGATCGTCCGTGAGGATGATTTCGGCATCCGGGGCCATGGCGCGCGCCTCCGCGATCACCTCAGGATCCGGCTCATAACCTTTGGGACACGCAATGCGGTAGTTCATGCCTAGCCGCACGCACGTGTGCAGCAGCGAATGCGCGACATTGTTGCCGTCGCCGACAAAGGTCAGTGTGAGGCCATCCCAGCGTCCGAAATGTTCGCCGATGGTGAGGGCATCCGCCAGGGCTTGGCAGGGATGAAAGCGGTCGCAGAGCGCATTGACCACAGGCACAGCGGACCACTCCGCGAGATCCGTCACCGTGCGATGACTGAAAACGCGCGCGACGATGCCTTGCACCCAGCGGTCGAGATTGCGGGCGATGTCTTTAATCGGTTCGCGTTCGCCGATCAATCCGGAACTGACCACGCAGTCGCCGCCGAGTTGCTTGATCGCCAATTCAAAGGTGAGGCGCGTGCGGAGCGAGGGCTTCTCGAACAGCAAGGCGAGGTACTGGCCTTCGAGCGTCTTCGTAAACCGTTTGGGCGAGGCTTTCATCTCCGCGGCGAGATCCAGCAGATGGTGGAGTTCGGAGGTCGAGATGTCGGTGTCGCGCGTGAAGTCCGGCGCAGCGATGGTAATGGGTGATGTCGGCATCTGGGCAACCGGCGCGGCTGGCATGGTCTCCTCCTGTTCTCAAAGTACAACGGTGCGGCTTTGGCTACCGTCGAATCGCCCGAGACAAGACGAACATGCACGTCCGGTCGGAACGTGCGCAATGAAAGTTTATTCTCTGCTTTGAATAATAATCCATTGAGCGGTGCCAGCGCAAGGCGACTCGCCTGAGACGGTTCTAGGGTGATCTCCCTATAAAATCCCCCTCCCACTTGGTCGATTGCATTCGTAGGACAAGTTCCGGGTGCGTACCACGAAGCTTCGCTTTGCGGCGAACAGAACGGGTGAGTCCGGGTCAGGTTGATCATGAAAAAGCTAATTTCAAAAATCGGTTTCTTGATGGGCGGTTTGTTGGCGCTGGGCGGCGGGTTGTCGGCCCAGACCAATATCGTGGGCAGCAGTGTCCGCGTCTATACCGAGCCGGGCGCGGGCGCGCGTTTTATGGTGGATGGAGTGACATATTACGCGTCACAGACCTTCACGTGGCCCGCAGGTTCGAAGCATGTCATTGAGTTTCCGCTCAAATCGAAGTTGGATGGAAGCCTGGAGAGCTATCAGGAAAGCCTGGACAAGCAGAGCCAATTTGCGTTCAGTGGCTGGCAGGACTCGAACGGGACACCATATACATCGAGCGCGATTGTGATTCTGGCGGATCCTAGCCTGAAATGGATCAGAACCCAGGCTGCGCCCGCGTACCGGGTGACGGTGAGGTTCTCCTCATTCCCCAAGACGACATCATGTGACCCTGCCGCGCCGATTCCTCAAGACGCGTTGCGCACGGGCTTCGTGATTGTCGGTGGAACCTGTTTCGGGTCCGATTCCGAAACCTTCATGGCAGCCGGAACAACCCAGTTGCGGGCAATTGCTTTTCCCGGGTCCGTGTTTGTGGGATGGTCTGTGAATGGAAGCACTTCGACCGTCGCAAGCCGCAGCATTGTGCTGAATGGCCCGGTGACCATTGCCGCGCAGTTTACCCAGTCGAAGCGCGTGCAGTTTCTCACCGAACCGTCAGCGTTGAATGTTCTGGTCGACCGGTCGCTGACGCCAACATCCGACCGGTTCGTGCTGGCGGACGACCGTCCGGGTATTGGCAATCCGACGTGCCAGTCGAATCTCAACCTGCCTCCCAATCCGCCGCTCACGGTTCCCGTGCTCTGCTTTGGCGAATTCGATTTTATTCCCGGATCGCGCCATACCATCGGAGCTCCCTCGCCGCAGTACACCAGAACCGGCGAAATGTATGTCTTCGACAAGTTCAGCAACGGCCAAGGCGACAACGCGGTCTTTGTCGCCGGAACCAACGTCGGGGTGCGAGAGATTTTGACGGCGAAGTTTTTGCCGGGCGTGAATGCCTCGTTCCTTACCAATCCTGCAAACCTGAAGCTGAGTATCAACAATCGCGACGTACTATTTTTGAACTACAACTTCGCGTGGGCCATCGGGCATACGCATACGATCTCGGCACCCTCCGAACAGCGGGATGCCAACGGCCGCCGCTGGAGATTTAAAGGCTGGTCAAACGATGGCCCCGCTACGCAGACACTGACGGTTACGGGTCCGATCCGGATGACGGCGACTTATGAAGCCTTGCCCCAAGTCGTGATCAGTTCCAGCCCCACCGGGCTTCCCATCCATGTCGACGGACGCGATTGTTCCACCCCTTGCACGGTGGATAAGGCGGCTGGCAGCGAAGTCAGTGTCCGCGCTTCGAAAGTGATCTCGATGAGCCCGCAGACCCGTTATGAATTTCAGGGTTGGGGTGACACGGAAACGAACACGCGAGTGATTTCGCTCGATTCGGATCGTCAGGTTTTCGTCGCACAGTACAGCTTGGCCCACCAGCTTGCTTCCTACGGGGAACCGGCAAATGGCGTCACATTCGTCACCGAACCGGCTTCAACCGATGGATTCTTTTCTGCCGACGCGGTGGTTCGCGTCAAGGCCGAGGCCAAGAGTGGCTTCAAGTTCAAGCGGTGGGACGGCGACCTCGCGGGAACCTACAACCAGGGCACGATTGTGATGTCCTCGCCGCGAACGGTTCTCGCCAAGCTGGACAAGGTTCCTTTCATTCCTCCGGCAGGTATTCGGAACGCTGCCGGCGAAACTCCAGACATGACTGTCGCTCCCGGATCGATCATTGCGATCCTTGGCGAAAGCCTCGCGCCGAACTATGAAGCAGGCCGTACCAATCCTTTGCAACAGACGCTGGCGAATGTTACCGTTCGCGTCGGCGACAGTCTGCTGCCCTTGCTCTGGGTGTCTCCCACCGAAATCCGAGCGCAGGTGCTTTCCACGATTCCCGATGGCGAGCATGAACTGCGTGTGCGCTGGGAAGGCACTCCCGAAGTGGTTGGAAAGTTCATCGTTTCCCGCAATTCCCCCGGCTTGTTCCGCCTCGAGAATGAACCGGTGGCGCTCGCAACCCACGCGGACGGATCCCAGATCACGGCCCAGTCCCCGGCGAAGCGCGGCGAACTAGTGACGCTCTACGGAACGGGCTTCGGCCCCTACGAGCGGATCGTGGTGGACGGGTTCCTGAATACGTTCACGCTGGGCAACGCACTGGTGGACCGTCTGGAAGTGTTTGCCGGGGATCGCCTGATCCAACCGGACTGGAGCGGAGCCGCCACCAACGAAATCGGGCTGGCCGTCACGCGGTTCCGTGTTCCGCCCGATATGACAGGCGAGGTGGCGCAAGAGTTTCGCGTGATGGTCAACGGCAAGGCGAGCAACTCGGTCGTGATACCGATTCAATAGGCTCTTTCCGATCGGAGAAAACGAAGGGTGTTTGCAATTGCGAACGTCCCGTCGCATTTTTTGAAACGCACCCCCCTTGACTCCCGTCTCAAAAGCCGGGACCATTACTCAGTAAGGAGTGTGAGCAACATGATCTTCGGTCGTATACAAAACCTCGCCCTATTGACCGCCGTTACCTGCGGTTCCGCCGTCTGGGCGCAAGCGGTGATTTCCGCCAAAGCTGGCGTGATCAACTACACCGAAGGCGAAGTGCTCGCCGGAGGCCAAGTGGTTGAGCCCAAGAACGGAAAGTTCCCGGAATGGAAGAAAGATCAGGAACTGAAGACCACCGAAGGCCGCGCCGAAGTGCTGCTCACGCCCGGTGTTTTTCTTCGTGTTGCCGAAAACTCCAAACTCATACTCATCGACAATCGGCTTTCCGATACGCGCATCAGGCTCATTGAGGGTTCTATCCTCATCGAGTGCGCGGAACTACTGCAGGATAACTCGGTAACCTTCTCTTTCGGCGAATTCAACATCGCGATCCGCAAGCCTGGCCTGTTTCGTATCGAAGCCGATCCGGCTGCGGTGAAGGTATACGAAGGCGAAGTGCAGGTTGCAGGCGAGGGGCAGGTCATGATGCTCAAGAAGGGCAAACAGTCGCAGTTGAGCGGCGTACTCAATGCCACCAAGTTCGACAGCAAGGCCGGGGACTCATTTTACCGGTGGGCGTCGCGCCGCGCAGAACCTCTCTCGCTCGCGAGCTTCTCGGCGGCGCGCACCGTCAATTCGAACAGCAACGTCTGGCGCTATAGTGGCTGGATGTACAACCCCTTCTACGGCATGTACACTTACTTGCCCTACCGCGGATTCTACAACAGCCCGTTCGGCTATCGATTCTATAGCCCGGCTGTGATTGCCAATGTCTACCAGAACTACGTTGCAGCAACCTATGGCGGTGGCGGATTTAACGCAGGCGGCAACAACGGATCCAATTCCTGGAACCGCGATACGTTCTACGACGGCGGACGCGGATACACGGTGACAAGCCGCGGCGATGTAGGTTCGTACTCTTCGCCCTCCGCTCCTTCCGCATCGGCTGCGCCTTCGGCACCGGCCCCAGCAGCGGGACGCGGCGATGTGGGTGGCGGCGGATCGGCCCGCGGCGGTTCCGCTGGCGGCGCGCGCGGCAACTAACCAGCTCACGTCAGGACCACAAATACGAACATGGACATCGTCCAGCAGTTGGGCACCGCTCTCGGACTCGGGTTGCTGTCCGGCGTACGTCTGTACCTCACGATTCTGGCAATCGGAGCATCGATTCACTTCCAGTGGCTGCATTTGAACGCTTCGTTTTCCGGGCTGCATATCCTGGCCGACTGGCGAGTGATGACCGTCGCAGGTATCGCTTGCGGAGTCGAGTTCGTCGCCGATAAGGTGCCTTGGGTCGACAGTGCCTGGGATTCCATCCACACCTTCATACGCCCGGTTGGCGCGGCGCTATTGGGCGCAAGCGCCTTTGCCCATGCCGATCCCGCAATCAGGGCAATGCTCATGATCCTGTGTGGCGGCGTGGCGCTTACTGGACATTCCGCAAAATCGGCAACCCGGTTGGCGGTGAATCACAGTCCGGAACCGTTCTCCAATATCGCTCTGAGCCTGGCCGGAGACGCAGCCGTGCCAATTGCCACGTGGCTGACGTTTCAGTATCCGACCGTGACATTTGCGGTGGTCAGTGTCTTTGTCCTCTTCACTTGGTGGCTGTCGCCGAAGATTTACCGGCTGATGCGAGTCGAAGCGACGGCCATTGGATCGGTGATTTCAGGCTGGATGGGTAGATCGGAAACCGCCCCGGCCAACGCCGTAGTTCCCGCGGCGCTCCACCACGCACCAGCGGAACTGGCTACCCACATGCGCGCCATTCCGCTTCCATTCCTCGTAGCACTGCGAAAGCGCTACGAATTGGGGTCGAATGTGAGTGGCATTCGTTGTGCGGGGTCGAACGGTTTGAACGGTCTGAAATCTTCTCTTGGCTACCTGACTTTCACAGCCGATGGAAAGATGGTTTTTGTCGCCCGGCGCTGGTTTCGTTATCGCTTCTACGACACTTCGGTGGACTCGATCCGGAAGATGGAATGGTCTAGGAATCTGATCATGGACACCTTCGCTTTTGAATCGAGGGACGCGAAGCGCCGCGAATTCGAAGTGTTTCGTCCCTCCACTCTTTCCGCTCAAACCAGTCGGGCGACCGCCACGGCCTAGAATCGTGTTGGACTTCGACTAGACGCGGGATGTAGTCGTCAGTTATAGTAAGAAAGAGCAAGGAATGCGCTACTCGCGCCCTGTTCCAGTGCGCCGACGAGGTCGGCTCACCAACCCCGAGAAGCCGTTGTAGCTCAAATGGTAGAGCGCGTCCTTGGTAAGGACGAGGTAACCGGTTCAATCCCGGTCAACGGCTCCAGAATTTCCTTCCACGCAAGAACAAAACCACCCAAGAGTAAACCAGGTACGCACGACGATGGCGAAAGAGAAATTTGACCGCAGCAAACCGCACGTGAATGTTGGCACAATCGGCCACATCGATCACGGCAAGACGACGCTCACGGCGGCGATCACTAAGACGCTCGCCAAGCACAATCCG